>Ga0068867_100002422_pt1 | contig 13105 bp, 10 predicted proteins | sample KBSMisM32_FD_65649 | JGI IMG/M metagenome (GOLD analysis project Ga0068867, IMG submission 65649) | Miscanthus rhizosphere microbial communities from Kellogg Biological Station, Michigan, USA - KBS Miscanthus M3-2 | ecosystem: Host-associated > Plants > Roots > Rhizosphere > Soil ...
CGGGCTGGTGGTCGTCGTCGTGGCGGCGGTGGCGATCTTCGCCATGACCTTCGATCCCAACCGCTACAAGGGCGACATCCAGCGCATCGTGAAGGAGCGGACCGGCCGCACGCTGGAGCTAAAGGGGCCGCTGGAGCTCGCGTTCTGGCCCAGCCTCGGGGCGAAGGTCTCGGGCGTGGTCCTGTCGGAGCACGGGACGGCCCAGCCGTTCGTGTCGCTCGAGTCCGCGCACGCCTCGGTCGCGCTGCTGGCGCTTCTGCGCGGCGCGGTCATCGTGGATCGCGTGCGCCTGAGCGGGCTGCGCGCGCAGATCGTGAAGGACAAGGACGGGCGCTTCAACTTCCAGGATCTGATCGAGCAGGCCGGTGAAAAGCCCGCCGCCAAGGCAGAGAAAAAGGCCCCGGACTCGAGCAAGGGAACCGTCGCATTCGACATCGCCGGCGTGACGATCGAGCGCGCCGCGCTTTCCTATCACGACCTCGCGAGCGGGCAGGAGATCGCGTTGAACGACCTCAAGCTCGAGACCGGGCGCATCGCCGAGAACGCCGAGGGCAAGCTCGAGTTCGCGACCACGCTGAAGCGCAACACCCCGCCGCTCGACGCGAAGCTCGCGCTGAACGGCCGCTACGCGCTCAAGCCCGAGTCGGTGGCGCTCGACTTCACCGGCAAGCTCGACGAGTCGACCATCAAGGGCAAGGCGGCGATGGCGCGCGCCAAGGTGGCCGCGTACGAGTTCGACCTCAACATCGACAAGCTCAACCTCGACCGCTATCTCGCCTCGTCGGAGAAGAAACAGGAGAAGAAGGACGAGCCTGCAAAGCCGGCGCCCAAGGACAAGGAAGCCGACGCGCCGGTCGACCTGTCGGGATTGAAGGGCCTGAACGCGAAGGGCAAGGTGGAGATCGGCGCGCTCCAGGTGCAGGGGCTGAAGCTCGCCGCGGTGAAGACCGAGATCCGCGCCGCCGACGGCCGCGCCGAGGTCGGTCCGCACTCGGCGAACCTGTATGAGGGCAGCCTGGCTGGAAACCTCATGCTCGACGGCAACGCGAACCGCGTGGCGGTCAAGGAAACGCTCTCCAACATCGCGGTCGGGCCGCTGCTGCGCGACTTCGCGCAGCAGGACCGGCTCGAAGGCAAGGGCAACGTCGCGCTCGACGTGAACGCCGCGGGCAAGACCGTGAACGCGATGAAGAGCGCGCTCGCCGGCACCGCCAAGGTCAACCTGAAAGACGGCGCCGTCAAGGGCGTGGACATCGGCGCGATCATCACCAAGGCGCGCTCGGCGCTGGGCTCGCAGCAGGCGCAGGCGGCCGACGGCAAGGAGCGCACCGACTTCTCGGAGCTGAACGCGACGTTCGCCATCAAGAACGGCGTGGCGCACAACGACGACCTCGACGTGAAGGCGCCGCTTTTCCGCGTGAGCGGCGCTGGCGACATCGACGTCGCCAAGTCGGCCATCAACTACGTCGTCAAGGCGGCGGTGGTCGCCACGACCAAGGGCCAGGGCGGGAAGGAGCGCGACGATCTCGCCGGCCTCACGGTGCCGGTGAAGCTTTCCGGCCCGCTGGACGCCATGAAGTACGAGGTCGACTATCGCGCGGTCGCGGGGGATCTCGCGAAATCGAAGGTCGGCGGCCAGGCGAAAGAGGCGATCGAGAAGAACCGCGGCAAGATCGAGGACACGGTGCGCGATCGCCTCAAGGGGCTGATCGGACGATAAGCGCGAGCGCGCCGATCCAGGCCGGCGACTCGTTCAGGCAGGGCACGAGGTGGAACTCGCGCCCGCCGGCCTCGAGGAAGCGCCGGCGCGCGACGATGCCGATCTCCTCCAGCGTCTCGAGGCAATCCGAGACGAAGCCCGGGCACACCACGTCGACCCGGCTCGCGCCGCGCCGCGCGAGCTCGACCAGCGTGGCCTCGGTGTAGGGCTGCAGCCATTTCGCGTAGCCGAAGCGCGACTGGAACGTGACTTGCCATTGCGCGTCCTTCAGGCCGAGCGCGGCGGCGAGCAGCATGCCGGTGGCGCGGCATTCGCGCCCGTAGGCGCCGGCGCCGCGCGCCGGCAGGCCGTGGAAGCTCATGACGAGCGTCTCGCCGCGAGCGTTCTTCTCCCAGTGCCGGCGCACGTTCGCGGCGAGCGCCGCGATGTAGGCGGCATGGTCGTGAAAGCCGCGGATCATGCGCGTGCCGGCGGGCAGCTTGTCGGCCACGCTTTCGGTCGTGCTTTCGGAGTACTGCGGGTAGAGCGGCAGCACCGTGACGTCGCAGCCCTGCAGCCGTGCCAGCGCGCCCGCGATGTCGGGCGAGCCGTAGCGCATCGCGTACTCGACTTTCGTATCGGGGATGGCGCGGCGCAGCTGCTCCGCCTGGTTACGCGTATGGACCGCGAGCGGCGAGCCCTCGGCGGACCAGATCGCGGCGTATTTCTCCGCCGACTTCGCCGGGCGCCTGCGCAGCACGATGCCGTGGAGGATCGGAGCCCAGACGAGCCGCGGCAGCCGCACCACGCGCGGATCGGCGAGAAATTCCGCGAGGTAGGCGCGCACCGCTTCGGCCGTGGGCGCCGAGGGCGTACCGAGGTTGACGAGGAGGGCGCCGCGAGAGATGCGCGACTTTACCGCATTGCCGCGCGGCGCGATTCGCTGTCCAGGCGAAAGCCCGCTAGCTCGATGCGCACGCAGGTGCCGCCGCTGCGCCGCTCCGAGATGGCGACGCTGCCGCCCAGGCGCTCGATCGCCGCCTGCGCGATGAGGATGCCGGCGCCGTGACCCGCGGCCTTGGTCGTGACGACGTCTTTGCCGAGCTTCTGGCGCAGTTCGGGCGCGATGCCCGGGCCGCGGTCGAGCACCTCGATCACCAGCCTGAGCGGATTGAGCGCGTCCTGCGTCGCGCGCAGCTCCACCGACGACGGCGAAGCGTCGGCGGCGTTGTTGAGGAAGTTCATCAGCGCCTGCCCCAGCGTATGGTCGCTCTGCAGCGCCAGGTCGTCGTCGAGCTGGAGCGCGAGCTTGAGCGGCAGCGCCGGGCGCAGGGCGCGCAGGCGGGCCGCCACCTGGGCGATGAGCTCGTTCGCGCGCACGCTGCGCAGCTGTCCAAGCTGCTCGACGCCGGCCGCGCCGGCGAGCTCGGAGAGCGAGCGCCGGCACAGCTGCACCTGGGTCCACAGCATCTCGATGCTCTCTTTCCAGTCGGGCGGCGGCGAGCCGCTCTCGCGCAGATCGTTGACGACCACCGAGATCGTCGAGAGCGGCGTGGAGAGCTCGTGCGCGGCGCCGGCCGAGAGCGCGGCCAGGCCCACGAGGTAGCGCTCGCGCGCGTTCTTCTCGGCTTCGGCGCGACGCTGCTCGCGCTGCACCTGCTGGAGCGCGCTCAGCCGGATGCCGAACCAGGCGATCAGGACCGCGATGAAGGCGTACAAGAGCGCGTGCTCGAAGTAGTCGAATCGTCCGCGGACCTCCGAATCTGCCAGCGGCAGGGCGATATGGAAGAAATGCAACGCGACGTAGCACACGACGCTCACGGACGCGAGAAGCCACACAAACCGCGGCGGCAGCGCTGTCGCGCTGTACAGCACCAGCAGCAGGTAATAGAGCGCGAGCGGATTGCGTGCGCCGCCGGTCAGATAGAGCAGCGCGGTGAGGATCGCGACGTCGGCGACGATCTGGCCCAGCATCTCCCGCGCGCCGATCGGCGCCGGATTGCGAAGGCGCAGCAGCGTGGCGACGTCCAGGAGGGCGTAGAAGCCCAGGACGCCGCCGACCGCCGCGAGCGGCACGTGGATGTCGAGGAAGCAGTCGAAGCACAGGTACACCGTCGCCATGGCGACGATGGCAACCGCGCGCATGACGATGAGCAGGCGCAGGTGCGCAGGTGCCTGGTGGAAATGGGTCGCGAGGTGCATCGCGGTTCGACCGCTGGAGGTTTCGCCGCAGCTCGAGGCGAAGAATATTCTATCTTTTTGTCCGAGCAAGGCGCCGAATCGGTTCTAGAACCGCGCTGCGCTTCGGCGTCAGCGTGAAGCCGGATGCTTGCTCAGTTTGCGCTGCAGGGTCTTGCGATGCATCTTGAGCGCCCGCGCCGTCGCCGAGACGTTGCCGCCGTGCTCGGCGAGCACGCGCTGGATATATTCCCACTCCAGGCGCTCGACCGAGAGCAGGTTGTCGTCCGACGGAGGGGAGGCGTCGCCGCCGCTGTGATGGAACGCGAACTCGACGGCGGTGGCATCCACCGGCTTCACCAGGTACTGCGTAGCGCCGAGCTTGATTGCCTCGACCGCGGTGGCAATGCTCGCGTAGCCGGTAAGCACGACAATGCGCACGTCGGGTTGGGCGGCCTTGAGCTTCGGAATGAGCGTCAGGCCGGTGGGGCCGGGCATGCGGAGGTCGACTACGGCGTATTCGGGGAGCCAGTCCTCGAGCAGGCGGCAAGCCGCAGGCGCGGAGTGCGCCGCCTTGACCGTATAGCCGCGTTTCTCGAAGGCGCGGCTGAGCGCCCAGCAGTGGTTCTCATTGTCGTCCACGAGAAGCAGCCCGCGCCTGGCGTTCGCGGCAATCATGCCACCTGCCGCGCTTGCAGCGCCGCTCCCAAGGCGACCCAACGCCCAATCCTCGGTGTTCATGCGGGTGAGTTCTCGAGTGTGCGGTGGGGCCCCAGCCCCTCCCATGTGCCGCAAAATCGCTGCTCACTGATTGCGACGTATTGTACTCCTCCGGCGTGACAATTCACGCCTCGTCCGGCGCTTTTCTCAGTGCTGCGAGAGCGCGGAGGAGAGCAGCTTCGCGGTGATGTCGACGATCGGAATCACGCGGTCGTAGGCCATGCGCGTGGGGCCGACCACGCCGACCGTGCCGACGACCTCGCCGTCGACCTTGTACGGCGAGGTCACCACGGCCACGTCGTCGGGAGCGCTCACGCCGGACTCGCCGCCGATGAAGATCTGCACGCCCTGCCCGCGCAGCGAGAGGTCGAGGATCTGGATGAGCGAGCTCTTGCGCTCGAACAGCTCGAACAGCTGCTTCAGCCGCGTCACGTCCTGCGACAGCTCCTGCACCGAGAACAGGTTGCGCTCGCCGGAAATGATGTACTGCTCGTTGCCTTCGGCGACCGCCTTGTTGCCCGCCTCGAGCGCGGCCGACAGCAGCCGGATCATGTCGTGCTTGATCTCGCGCAGCTCGCCGTGCAGCCGCTGGCGCACGTCCTCGAAGCTCTGCCCGGCGTAGTTCTGGTTCATGAAGTTCGCCGCCTCGACCAGCTCGCCCGGCGTGAACTCGCGCTCGGTGAAGAGGATGCGGTTCTGCACGTCGCCGTCGGGGGTGACCACGATCAGCAGGACGCGCTTCTCCGACAGGCGCAGGAACTCGATGTGGCGGAAGGTCAGCGCGCGGCGCCGCGGCGTCATCACCACGCCCGCGAACTGGGTGAGCTGGGACAGCAGCTGCGATGCGGCGGTCACCACGCGCTGCGGGTTGTCCGGATGGAGCTCGGTTTCGAGCTGGTGCAGCTCGCCCGTGTCGAGCTGCTTCACGATCAGCAGCGTGTCGACGAAGAAGCGGTAGCCTAGCGGCGTGGGCAGGCGGCCGGCCGAGGTGTGAGGGCTTGCGATGAGGCCCATATCCTCGAGGTCGGACATCACGTTGCGGATGGTGGCGGGCGAAAGATCGAGCCCGGAATACTTCGACAGCGTGCGCGAGCCGATCGGCTGGCCTTCGGCAATGTAGCGCTCGATCAAGGTCTTGAGCAGGATCTGGGCGCGCTTGTCGAGCATGGTTCATTGTACACTCGGCGCCATGGGAGGATTCCGGCGCATCGCCCTCATCGGCAAGCAGCCGAGCGTCGGCATCGAGGCCTCGCTCCGCGAACTCACCGAGTACCTGAAGAGCCGCGGCTGCGAAGTCCTGGTGGAGCGGCAGACCGCCCAGGCGCTCGGCGTGCGCGGCGCCGACTATGAAGCGCTCGGCAAGGGCAGCGACCTCGCCGTCGTCGTCGGCGGCGACGGCGCGATGCTCGCCGCGGCGCGCAACCTGGTGCGCCACCACATCCCGGTCGTCGGCGTGAACCAGGGCCGCGTCGGCTTCATGACCGACATCGGCCACGAGGACATGAAGAGCGGCATCGGCGCGATCCTCGACGGCAAGGGAACGCTGGAGGAGCGCACGCTGCTCGACGCCGAGATCCTGCGCGGCGGCGCCGCGGTACTGCGCACGATTGCGCTCAACGAGGCGGTGCTCGGCAAGGGCGCCGGGGCGCGGCTGATCGAGTTCGAGGTCTCGCTGGACGGCGAGTACCTCTACACGCTGCGCGCCGACGGCCTGATCGTCGCCACGCCCACCGGCTCGACCGCCTACGCGATGTCGGCGCAGGGCCCGATCCTGCATCCCGCGGTGCCGGCGTTCGCGCTGGTGCCGCTCAACCCGCATACCCTTTCGGCTCGCCCGGTGAGCGTGAGCGACCGCAGCGCCATCGAGATCAAGCTGCTGCGCGGCGTCGACGTGCGCGCGCACTTCGACGGCTTCTCGCTCACCGACATGACCGAGGGCGACCGGCTGGTGCTCAAGCGCTCGGCCGACACGGTGCGCTTCGTGCATCCGCCGGGCTACCGCTACTTTGCCACGCTGCGGGAGAAGCTGCGCTGGAGCGAGGTGCTCGACAAGGGGCGCGAATAGCTTGCTGCGCGCGCTGGAGATCCGCGACTTCGTCATCGTCGAGCGCGCGAGCCTCGAGCTCGAGACCGGATTTTCGGTGCTCACCGGCGAGACCGGCGCGGGCAAGTCGATCCTCGTCGACGCGATCGAGCTGCTGGTGGGCGCGCGCGCGGAAGCCGGCGTCGTCAGGGAAGGCTGCGAGCGCGCCGAGCTTTCCGCTGAATTCGATTTCAAAAGCGATTCGCAGGCGGGCTCCTGGGTGGAAGCCAATGAACTGCGCGGCGATCCCGGACAGCTCATCGTACGGCGCACCATCGACCGTTCGGGGCGCACCCGCTGCTTCATCAACGGGCACAGCGCCACGCTGGCGCAGCTGAAGGAGCTCGGCGAGCTGCTCCTCGACATCCACGGCCAGCACGCGCACCAGTCGCTTCTCCGCGGCCCCGCGCAAAGAGACCTGGTCGACTCGCACGCCGAAGCGACGGGGCTTGCGCGCGAGACCGCAGAGGCATTCCGCAACTGGAAACGCCTAGAGCGGCTGGCCGACGAAGCGCAGAAGAGCTTCGCCGCGCGTGAGGCCGAGCGCGCCGAGACCGCCGCAAGCGCGGCCGAGCTGAAGAAGCTCGCCCTGCGCGAAGGCGAATGGGAGCTCGTGAGCGCCGAGCAGGCACGCCTCGCGCATGGCTCGAGCCTGCTCGCCGGCGCGCAGTCTTCGCTCGAGGCGCTGACCGAGGCCGAGGGCGCGGCGCTCGCCCAGATCTCGGCGGTAGCGACGCGGCTGCGCTCGCTTTCCGAGCACGACGGGCGCCTGAGCCCGATCGTGGAGCTGCTCGAATCGGCAGAGGCGCAGGCGGGCGAGGCGGTGCGCGGGCTGCGCCACTACGCCGAGCGCGTCGACCTCGACCCCGAAGCGCTGCGCCAGACCGAGGCGCGAATCGAGGCGCTGCACGCCGCCGCGCGCAAGCATCGAGTCCGCCCCGAGGAGCTCGGCGGCCGGCTTGCGGAGCTGGAGAGCCGACTGGCCGAGCTCGAGCTTGCCGTGAACCCGGAGGCGCTCAGGCGCGAAGTGGATTCTTCGCGCGGAAAATTCATGGACCTCGCCAGCCAGCTTTCGGCAAAAAGAGCGGCAGCCGCGCAGGCGCTCTCCAGGTCCGTTACCGCGGCGATGCAGCAGCTCGCCATGGCGGGCGGGCGCTTTTCGGCTTCCCTGCGAAGGCTGGACGAGCCTGCGGCGGGCGGCGCCGAAGAGGTCGAATTCGAGGTCGCTTCGCATCCCAGCCTGCCGCTGCGAGCGCTGGCGAAGGTGGCCTCCGGCGGCGAGCTGTCGCGGATCAGCCTCGCCATCCAGATGGTCGCCGCCAAGGCCTCGCCGGTCGCCACGCTCGTGTTCGACGAGGTCGATTCCGGCATCGGCGGCGCGGTCGCCGACACCATCGGCCGGTCGCTGCGCAAGCTCGGACGACAGCGCCAGGTCCTGTGCGTCACCCACCTGCCGCAAGTCGCCGCGGGCGGCAACGAGCACTGGTCCGTGACGCGCGCGGGCGTCAGGGTGAGGGTGGTGAAGCTCGACCGCGATGCGCGCGTGGCCGAGCTGGCGAGGATGCTGGGCGGAGCCGAAAGCACGGCGCGCAAGCACGCCGCGGAACTACTCGACCCGGGCTAGCCCCGGAACGGGCAGTCCTTCTTGGTGCAGTCGGCATAGAGCGCGAGCGAATGCCCATGCAGCTCGAAGCCGCGCTGCCGCGTGATCTCGTTCTGGCGCTTCTCGATCTCCGGATCGTAGAACTCCTCGACCCGCCCGCACTGCAGGCACACCAGGTGGTCGTGATGGCCGCCCTGGTTGAGCTCGTACACCGCCTTGCCGGTCTCGAAGTGCTGGCGCGAGAGGAGCCCCGCGTGCTCGAACTGGGTCAGCACTCGGTAGACCGTGGCGAGGCCGACGTCAATGCCTTCGGCGAGGAGCGCCCGGTAGACGTCCTCGGCGGAAAGATGGCGCACCTTGCTCGCCTCGAAGAGCTCCAGGATCTTGCGCCGCGGCAGCGTCGCCTTGAGGCCGCTGTCCTTCAGGCTTTGCGTGCTGTCCATTCGGCTACCATTATAGGCGGATGATGCGCTGCTCCCCGATCCGCAACCTTGCGCTCGCCGCGCTCGCGGCGTGCCTCGCCGCCGGCTGCGGCTACGTGCCGCGCATCCCCGGCGTCACGCCCTACCGGATCGAGATCCAGCAGGGCAATTACATCTCGCAGGAAATGGTGGCGCAGTTGAAGCCCGGCATGACGAAGGAGCAGGTGCGCTTCATCCTCGGCACGCCGTTGGTGACCGACATCTTCCATTCCGACCGCTGGGACTACGTCTACTGGCGGGAGACCCCGGCGGGAGCGCGCGAGCAGCGCAAGCTCGCCGTGCTGTTCGAGCAAGGCCAGCTCGCGCGGGTCGACGGCGACGTGGTGCCCTCCGGAGGACAGACCCGATGAAGATCGCGATCGCCGGCGCGGGCGGCCGCATGGGCCGCACGCTCATCGAGGCGGTCCTCGCCGACCGCGGCCTCAGCCTCGCTGGCGCGTTCGACGTGCCGGGCAGCCCGGCGATCGGCCAGCAAGCCGGAAACATCCGGATTGGCTCGGACCCGAGCACCGCGGCGGCTGCCGACGTGCTGATCGACTTCACCCGCCCGGAAGGCACGCTCGAGCACATGCGCCACGCCAAGGCGATGGTGATCGGCACCACCGGATTTTCCCCCGCGCAGAAAAAGGCCATCGAAGAAGCGGCGAAGCGCATGCCGATCGCCATGGCAGCCAACTTCGCCGTCGGCGTCAACGCCGCGTACAGGCTCGCCGAGATGGCGGCGCGGATCCTCGGCGACGGCTACGACGTCGAGATCATCGAGGCGCACCACCGCCACAAGGTCGACGCGCCTTCCGGCACCGCGCTCAGGCTGGGCGAGGTCGTGGCGAAGGCCTTGAATCGCAAGCTTTCCGACGTGGCGCGCCACGGCAGGGCGGGCGAGACCGGCGAGCGTCCCGGGAAGCAGATCGGCTTTCACGCGATTCGCGGCGGCGACATCGTGGGCGAGCACACGGTGATGTTCGCAGGCCAGGGCGAGCGCCTGGAAGTGACGGTGCGCTCTCAGAGCCGCATGACCTACGCTGCAGGCGCCCTGCGCGCGGCGAAGTTCCTGCAGGACCGGGCACCCGGCCTCTACGACATGGCCGACGTTTTGGGCCTATAATCCTTTCTTCAATGAGGCGGGAAGCGCGGCACAAGAGCTTTTGTGCCTGGAGCTTCCCGCTTTTCGCATCCGCGCCCGGAAAACGATGTCCACAGCCGACGCCGCCGTCCTGGTCCTCGCCGACGGAACGGTCTTTTACGGCCGCTCCATCGGCGCGCCTGCCTGCGCCGTGGGCGAGGTCGTGTTCAACACCGCCATCACCGGATACCAGGAGATCCTTACCGACCCGTCGTACTGCCGGCAGCTCGTCACGCTCACCTACCCGCACATCGGCAACACCGGCGTCAACGGCGAGGACCTGGAATCGGCGCGCGTGTACGCCGAAGGGCTCATCGTGCGCGACCTGCCGCGCCTGCACTCGAATTTCCGCGCGCAGGGCGACCTGAGCTCCTACCTCCAGGAAAATGGAATTCCGGGGATTGCCGAGATCGACACGCGGAAGCTGACCCGGATCCTGCGCGAAAAGGGCGCGCAGAACGGCTGTCTCCTCGCGGGAGAAATCGACGTCGAGGCCGCCCTTGCCAAGGCGAAGGCGTTTCCGGGCCTCGCGGGCATGGACCTCGCCAAGGTGGTGACCACCGAGCGTCCCTACGAATGGAGCGAAGGGCGCTGGCAGCTGGGCCAAGGCTACGAGCGCAAAGGCGATGACCGCTTCCGCGTCGTCGCCTGCGACTACGGCATCAAGCACAACATCCTGCGCATGCTGGTCGAGCGTGGCGCGCGGGTTACTGTAGTCCCCGCACAGACACCCGCGCGCGAGATCTTGCGGATGAAGCCCGATGGAGTATTTCTTTCAAACGGGCCGGGCGACCCGGAGCCCTGCGACTACGCGATCGAGGCGATCGGCGAGATCCTCGACGCGACGCGGCTGCCCGTGTTCGGCATCTGCCTCGGCCACCAGCTCATGGGGCTCGCCTCGGGCGCGAAGACCATGAAGATGAAGTTCGGGCATCACGGCGCGAACCATCCGGTGAAGGACCTCGACACGGGGCGCGTCGTCATCACCAGCCAGAATCACGGCTTCGCCGTCGACCCCGCTTCGATCTCGGGCAACCTGCGTCCGACACACGTGTCTCTCTTCGACGGTTCCCTCCAAGGCCTGGCGCGCACGGATAGACCAGCGTTTTGTTTTCAAGGGCACCCGGAGGCGAGTCCTGGTCCGCACGACATCGGTTATCTCTTCGACCGCTTCGCCAAGATGATGGAACAACAAAAACAATAGGCCGCGGATGCCCAAGCGCACAGACCTCAGATCCATTCTCATCATCGGCGCCGGGCCGATCGTCATCGGCCAGGCCTGCGAGTTCGACTATTCGGGCGCGCAGGCGTGCAAGGCGCTGCGCGCCGAGGGCTACCGCGTGGTGCTGGTGAACTCCAATCCCGCCACCATCATGACCGACCCGCAGATGGCCGACGCCACCTACATCGAGCCGGTCACCTGGCAGACGGTGGCGCGCATCATCGAGAAGGAGCGCCCGGACGCGCTGCTGCCGACCATGGGCGGGCAGACCGCGCTCAACTGCGCGCTCGACCTCGCGCGCGAGGGCGTGCTCGAGAGCTTCGGCGTGGAGATGATCGGCGCCTCGCGCGAGGCGATCGACAAGGCCGAGGACCGCGAGAAATTCAAGAAGGCGATGACGCGGATCGGCCTCGCCTCGGCGCGCTCGGCGCTCGCCCACTCGATGGGCGAGGCGCTGCAGGTGCAGGCCGGACTGGGTTTTCCCGTGGTCATAAGACCTTCCTTTACCCTGGGCGGGAGCGGGGGAGGGATTGCCTACAACCGCGAGGAATTCGTGGCGATCTGCGAGCGCGGCCTCGAGGCCTCGCCGACCAGCGAGCTCCTGATCGAGGAGTCGCTCATCGGTTGGAAAGAGTTCGAGATGGAGGCGGTGCGCGACCGCAAGGACAACTGCATCATCGTGTGCTCGATCGAGAACCTCGACCCGATGGGGGTGCACACCGGCGATTCGATCACCGTGGCGCCGGCGCAGACCCTCACCGACAAGGAATACCAGGTGATGCGCGACGCGTCGATCGCCGTGCTGCGCGAGATCGGCGTCGACACCGGCGGCTCCAACGTGCAGTTCGCGATCAACCCCGCGGACGGCCGCATGGTGGTGATCGAGATGAACCCCAGGGTATCGCGCTCGAGCGCGCTCGCCTCCAAGGCGACCGGCTTCCCCATCGCCAAGGTCGCCGCCAAGCTCGCCGTCGGCTACACCCTGGACGAGATCGCGAACGAAGTCACCGGCGGCGCGACCCCGGCGTCGTTCGAGCCGACCATCGACTACGTCGTCACCAAGGTGCCGCGGTTCGCGTTCGAGAAGTTCCCGCAGGCGAACGACCGCCTCACCACGCAGATGAAGTCGGTCGGCGAGGTGATGGCGATCGGCCGCACCTTCCAGGAGTCGTTCCAGAAGGCGCTGCGCGGCCTGGAGGTCGGCGTCGACGGCCTGAACCAGCGCACGCGCGACCGCGAGACCCTGGAGCGCGAGCTCGGCGAGCCCGGCCCGGAGCGCATCTGGTACGTCGGCGACGCGTTCGAGAACGGCTTCACCCTCGACGAGGTCTACCGCCTCACGCGCATCGATCCCTGGTTCCTCGACCAGATCCGCGAGATCGTCGAGCTCGAGATGGAGCTCGACGACAGGCGGTTGTCCGAAATAGACGGTCAGAGGCTCCGGGTCTTGAAGAGGAAAGGCTTCTCCGACCGGCGCCTCGCGTATCTCTTCAATACGAAGGAGGAGGAGGTCAGGAAGAAAAGGCACGCGCTCGGCATCCGTCCGGTGTTCAAGCGCGTCGACACCTGCGCCGCCGAGTTCGCGACCCGGACGGCCTACATGTACTCCACCTACGAGGAGGAGGACGAGGCCCAGCCCACCGCGCGCAAGAAGGTCATGGTGCTCGGCGGCGGGCCGAACCGCATCGGGCAGGGCATCGAGTTCGACTATTGCTGCGTGCACGCCGCGCTCGCGCTGCGCGACGACGGGTTCGAGACCATCATGGTCAACTGCAACCCCGAGACCGTATCGACGGACTACGACACCTCCGACCGCCTCTACTTCGAGCCGGTCACGCTCGAGGACGTGCTCGAGATCGTCGCGACCGAGCGGCCCTGGGGCGTGATCGTGCAGTACGGGGGGCAGACGCCGCTCAAGCTCGCGCGCGAGCTCGCCGCCGCCGGCGTGCCGATCATCGGCACCAGCGCCGACTCGATCGACGTGGCGGAGGACCG
>Ga0068867_100002424_pt1 | contig 13100 bp, 12 predicted proteins | sample KBSMisM32_FD_65649 | JGI IMG/M metagenome (GOLD analysis project Ga0068867, IMG submission 65649) | Miscanthus rhizosphere microbial communities from Kellogg Biological Station, Michigan, USA - KBS Miscanthus M3-2 | ecosystem: Host-associated > Plants > Roots > Rhizosphere > Soil ...
CTCAAGCAATTGCTCGAGGCGCGCCAGCAGCTGGCCAACCTGGTCACCTACATGGACGGCAAGACCGGCGCCGAGGAACTGATCGCCAAGGTGATCAAGGACGAGGCACTGCTCAAGTCGCTGGCCGCGGCCAAGAAGCCCGCGATCGAAGGTTGACCCCCATCCCCGAACGCACAGCGGAGACGCAACATGGCTGAAGAATCCGTCACCCCGACCTCAGCGCTGCAGGGCATCGAATACCAGGGCGGTGAGTTCACCGCGCTGCTCAACAAGGAATTCAAGCCGAAGTCCGACGACGCCAAGACGGCGGTCGAGCAGGCGGTCCTGACGCTGGCGCAGCAGGCGCTGTCGCAGACGAACCTGATCAGCGCCGACGTGCTGATGTCGATCGAGGCGATGATCGCCGAGCTCGACCGCAAGCTCTCGCAGGAAGTCAACCTGATCCTGCACCACGCCGACTTCCAGAAGCTCGAGAGCGCCTGGCGCGGCTTGCACTATCTCGTCAACAACACCGAGTCCGACGAGATGCTGAAGATCAGCGTGATGAACATCTCGAAGCTCGACTTCGGCAAGACCTTGAAGAAGTTCAAAGGCACAGCGTGGGACCAGAGCCCGCTGTTCAAGAAGATCTACGAAGAAGAGTACGGCCAGTTCGGCGGCAGCCCGTTCGGCTGTCTGGTGGGCGATTTCTACTTTGACCACAGCCCGCCAGATGTCGAGTTGCTGGGCGAGGTGAGCAAGGTGGCCGCCGCGGCGCACACGCCGTTCATCGCTGCCGCGAGCCCGAACCTGATGCAGATGACCTCATGGCAGGAACTGGCCAACCCGCGCGACCTGACCAAGATCTTCACGACGCCCGAATACGCGTCGTGGCGCTCGTTGCGGTCCTCGGAAGACTCGCGCTACATCGGCCTGGCAATGCCACGCTTCCTGGCCCGATTGCCCTACGGCGCAAAGACCAGCCCGGTCGAAGACTTCAACTTCGAGGAAGAGACGGCCGGCGGTGATCACGCGGCGTACTCCTGGGCCAATTCGGCCTATGCGATGGGCGTCAACATCAACCGTTCGTTCAAGATGTACGGCTGGTGCACCCGCATCCGCGGCGTCGAGTCCGGCGGCGCGGTCGAGGGCCTGCCGACGCACACCTTCCCGACCGACGAGGGCGGCGTCGCGATGAAGTGCCCGACCGAGATCGCAATCAGCGACCGGCGCGAGGCCGAACTCGCGAAGAACGGCTTCATGCCCTTACTGCATCGCAAGAACTCCGACTTCGCGGCCTTCATCGGCGCCCAGTCGCTGCAGAAGCCCGACGAGTACGACGACCCCGATGCGACCGCGAACGCGAACCTGTCGGCGCGCCTGCCGTATATGTTCGCGTGCTGCCGCTTCGCCCACTATCTCAAGTGCATCGCGCGCGACAAGGTCGGCTCGTTCAAGGAGCGCGCCGACATGTCGCGCTGGCTCAACAAGTGGATCATGAATTACGTCGACGGCGACCCGGCGAATTCCTCGGAAGAAACCAAATCCCGCAAGCCGCTGGCGGCGGCGGAGGTCACGGTCGAAGAGATTCCGGGAAATCCCGGCTACTACTCGTCGAAGTTCTTCCTGCGACCGCACTACCAGTTGGAAGGCCTGACCGTGTCGTTGCGGCTGGTCTCCACGCTGCCCTCGCAAAAGGCCGCGTGACGCCAAGGGCGCCTGAAGCACAGAAGCACTGCGCGTCGTGTGTGCTTCCCCAAAAGCCTCCGAACACTCGAACGACGCTCAACATTCCTGGAGATGAAGCACCATGGCTCACGTTGACTATTTCCTGAAGATCGACGGTGTGGACGGCGAGTCCACCGACGACAAGCACAAGGGCGAGATCGAGCTCGAATCCTGGAGCGTCGGCGGCACCAACGCCGGTTCGTTCTCCAGCGGCGGTGGAGGCGGCACCGGCAAGGTGTCAATGCAGGACTTCCACATCGTCAAGAAGACCGACAAGGCCTCGGCCAAGCTGCTCACCGCGTGCTGCACCGGCGAGCACCTGAAGACCGCCACGCTGGTGTGCCGCAAGGCGGGCGGCGACCAACAGGAATTCCTGACCGTGGTGCTGTCGCCAGTGTTGGTCAGCAGCTACCAGTCCAGCGGCTCGTCCGGCTCCGACGTGATCCCGATGGAACAGGTCGCTCTGAACTTCGGCAAGATCGAATACAAGTACAAGGAACAAAAGCCCGATGGCTCGCTCGGCGGCGAAGTGGTCGGCGGTTGGGACGTGACGACCAACAAGAAAGTTTGAAGGCCGGCGCGCGGGTTGCTCCGCGTCGCTCGGCCTGCTGCGCCGCTGAACGGAGGGCACCATGGCGATGTCGATGAACGAACCCGCGGGCGACGCGGCGTCCGACATCTTTCTGCACGTTCAGACCAGGCGCGCCGGAAAGATCAAGGGCGAGGGCACGACCGAAGGCCACGCCGACGACATCGGCGTGTTCACGTGGGGTTGGGGCGTCAGCACCAACACCGCGATCGGCTCCACCGAACGCACCGCGCGCCGTGTCTACAAGCACCTCGTCGTGACCAAGGGCATCGACTCGGCCTCGACCGGGCTGCTCAGCGCGCTCGTCACCAACGACGAAGTCAAGGAGGCGACGCTCGGGATGCGCAAGGCCGGCGGCGAGGCGCTCGACTACTTTCGCATGACGCTGAGCGATGCGCGGGTCGTCGCAGTCGAGATCGAGGTTGGCGCCGACGGCCGGCCGGTCGAGCGGGTCGAATTCGCGTTCACGAAGATCGACATCGAATACAAGCAGCAGGAGAGCGCGGGGCTCGGCACCGGCTCGTTCTCGTTCAACGACGAAGTCATGGCGACGAGCTGAGCACCATGGCCACCACCGCACAGGAGCTCTTGGCAGCAGGCGAACCGCAGGTCGTGCTCGAACTGCTGCAGCGCCAGGTGCGCGAACGGGCGGCCGACGCGAAGCTTCGCGTGTTCCTGTTCCAGCTGTTGAGCGTGCTGGGGCTGTGGCAGCGGGCGCTGACCCAGCTCACCGTCTGCGGCGAAATGGATGCCGCGACCCTGCCAATGGTCAACACGTACCGCGCGGCGGTGCAGTGCGAGCTCGTCCGCGAGGCGGTGTTCGCCGGCAAGACCACGCCGATCGCGTTCGGCCAGCCGCAGGCCTGGGTCGCTTGGCTGGCCGAGGCGCTGCAGGCCGACGCGCGCGGCGACGACACCGCCGCGGCGCGCCTGCGCAGCGAAGCCTTCGATGCCGCGCCGGCCACGCCCGGCACCTTGAACGGCGACGCGTTCGACTGGATCGCCGATGCCGACTCGCGGCTCGGGCCGGTGCTCGAGGCGGTCGTCAACGGCCGCTACTGCTGGGTGCCGTATGCGGCCGTCAGCAAGGTCGTCATCGAGCCGCCGGTCGACCTGCGCGATCTGGTCTGGGCGCCGGCGCGCTTCGAGCTGAGCAATGGCGGCGAGACCGTGGCGTTGCTGCCCGCGCGCTATCCCGGTTCGGGCGCCTGTGCCGACGGCGCACTGCAGCTCGCGCGCAAGACTGAGTGGCTCGAGCTCGCGCCCAACCAGTACCGCGGCCTCGGGCAACGGCTGCTGACCACGAGCGGCGCCGAGCTCGGCCTGCTCGAAGTCCGCGAGATCGTGCTGCAGGCGCCGCAGCAGCCCGACGAAGACGCGTCGCGTTGACAGGCCCGAGCGTCCCGACCCATGGCCATCGTCGACGCGCGCAACCGACTCCAGCCGGCATTGCTCGACCGGCTCACCGACGAGGCGCGCGGTGAACGCAGCGAGATCGACGACCACCGCGTGATGTCCAAGGCGCAGCTGCGTCAGGCGGTGCTGCGCGACCTGGGCGCGCTGTTCAACGCGGTGCAGCCGCTCGGCGCCGCCGCCGACGCCTACCCGCAGCTGGCTGACAGCGTGCTGAACTTCGGGCTGCCGCCGTTGTCGGGCCAGCTCGCGTCCAAGCTCGACGTGAGCGTGCTCGAGCGCGCGATCCGCCAGGCCATCGTCCGCTACGAGCCGCGCATCCTCGTTGACACCTTGCAGGTGCGCGCGCTCGAAGCCAGCAGCGTGCTCGACACGCACAACGTCATCGAGTTCGAGATCCGCGGCCACCTGTGGTCGCAGCCGGTGCCGCTGGAGATCCTGCTGCGCACGCAGTTGGATCTGGAGGCGGGGCAGGTGGAGGTACGCGATGTCGGTAGTGGCCTGTCATTGAAGGTTAGATAGCAGCATTGGGCGCGGCCTTCGACGCTTGCGCAATGGGAGCCGACGTGAAGCAACTGAATCAAGATGGTGTACGCGCCTTCCTTCGAGGCTATCGTGTGCCGCTGAGAAAGATCGAGGAGATTGTTTCAGGCTTCGACTTCAACATGGCGACCTATGAGCAATCGTTGGAGTCCGGTCAGCAGCTCTTTCAGTACATTCGAAATCCGTCCTTCAACGACGCATCGCTTCGGGTGGGGAACTGGTTCTGCCTCCGCGGCGCCAGCTGCAGCGATCTCGCAATCTTTGGTGGTGGATCAGGTCGTCGATTGCACGGTTATGTCGTGTCGCTTGGATTGCCCGCAGTAGAGGGAACTGCAAGTCCCCAATCGCCGAATTGGGACTGGGCCGGCGGTGGTCGTGGCGGTGCGACGCAGATTTATATCCCTTCGCAACTCATCGGTCGGCTCCGTGCTGTTGGCCCATTGGACGAATGGTGACGCGCGATCGACTCCCTACCAGGCCCTGAACATGGACCCACGCCTCCTGCGCCTCTACAGCGACGAGCTGACCCACCTGCGTGAGGTCGGTGCGGAGTTCGCGCACGAGTTTCCGAAGATCGCGGCGCGGCTGAGCATGGAGGGCGTCGAGGTCACCGACCCGTATGTCGAGCGCCTGCTCGAAGGCTTCGCATTCCTCGCCGCGCGCGTGCAGCTCAAGCTCGAGGCCGAGCAGCCGCGGCTGATCGCGCAGCTGCTTGAAGCGACCTATCCGAACTTCCTCGCGCCGCTGCCGTCGATGATGATCGCGCGCCTGGGCATCGATGCGGCGGACCCGAACCTGGCGAAGGGCTACCCGGTGCCGCGCGGCAGCGCGCTGGTGTCGGAGCTGCCGCGCGGGCAGGACACGCGCTGCGAGTTCCGCAGCGCGCATGCGGTGACGTTGTGGCCGATCGAGCTGGTCAGCGTCCAGTACTTCAGCCACGCGCCCGATCTGCCGCTCGCGCGCATGCCGCAGGCGCAAGGCGCCAAGGGCGGGCTGCGGATCCGGCTGCGTACCGGCGGCGGCATCGCCTTCAATCAGCTCGGGCTCGACCGCCTCGCGCTGTACATCAGCGCGCCCGACGAGGTGGCATTCCGCCTGCATGAACTCGTGCTCGGCGCGTCGCTCGGGACGCTGGTGTCGACCGGCGCGTCAACGGCGTTGCCGCTGTGGCGCGGCGCCGAGAGCGTGCGGCCGCTCGGCTTTGCCGCCGACGAGGCGCTGCTGCCGGAGTCGCTGCGCGCATTCTCCGGCTATCGGTTGCTGCAAGAAGCCGCGGCGATGCCGCAGCGGCTGCTGTTCTTCGAGATCGGCGAGCTCGCGGCGCGACTGGCGCAGGTGCCCGGCGAGGAGGTCGAGCTGATCGTGCTGTTCCAGCGCGGCGACCCTGCGCTGGAAGCGCTGATCGATGCGGCGAGCCTGGCCTTGTTCTGCACCCCGGCAATCAACCTGTTCCGCAAGCGGCTCGATCGCATCCAGCTCGGGCCGGGCGCGTGGGAGTACCACGTCGTGCCCGATCGAACGCGGCCGATGGACTATGAAGTGCACAGCCTCGAAGCGGTCATCGGCTTCGGCACCGGGCGCGTCGCGCAGCAGGCATTCCTGCCGCTGTACGCGACCTACCACGAAGCCTCGCCGCACACCGCCGATGAGGCGCATGGCTTCTACACGGTGCGGCGCGAGACGCGGCTGCTGTCGCAGCGGCAGCAGCAGCATGGCCCGCGCTCGTCGTACATCGGCGAGGAGATCTATCTCTCGCTCGTCGATCCGCGGCATGCACCGTACCGCGAAGACATCCGCCAGCTGTCGGTGTCGGCGTGGGTCAGCAACCGCGACCTGCCGACCCTGCTGCCGCACGGTGCGGCGGCCGGGTCGGCGCCGCAGTGGCGCCTCGATTCGCCCGGCCCGGTGCAGCGCGTCGACGCGCTGCGCGGGCCGACCCGGCCGGTCACGCGGCGCCCGGTCGGCGAGCTCGGCTGGAGCCTGGTCAGCCACCTGACGCTGAACCATCTGTCGCTGGTCGGCGAATCGCCGCAGCGCGCCGCGGCCGCGCTGCGCACGATGCTGGGCCTGTACGCGCCGTCCGAAGACGCGGCCTGGGCGCGCCAGGTCGCCGGCGTGCAGGCGCTCGAGGCGCGCACCATCGTGCGGCGCCTGCCGTTCAAGGGGCCGCTCAGCTTCGGCAGCGGTGTCGAGATCGTGCTCGAGCTCGACGAGCTGGCCTACCAGGGCACCAGCGCCTTCCTGTTCGCGAGCGTGCTCGAACGCTTTTTCGCGCGCCACGCCGCGATCAACTCGTTCACACAGCTGACCCTGCGCACGCCGCAGCGCGGCGAGGTGATGCGCTGGCAACCGCGCACCGGCCTGCGGGAGACGGTATGAGCCGCTGGGGCGCCAAGGGCCACGAAGGGGCCCACTTCGTGGACCTCAAGGCGAATTCCGGAGTGCGCAGCACAGAGGATGCCCAATGAGCCAGGCGAGCGATACCGCAGTGGACAAGGCACAACGCCAGGCGCAACTGGGGGCGTTGTTCGACGCGCTGCGTGCAGCACCGTATGCGCACGACTTCTTCGCGCTGCTGCGGCGTATCGAAGGCTTGCATCCCGATGCGCCGCGCTTCGGTCGCGCGCTTCGGCCCTCACACGAGCCGCTGCGCCTCGGCCAGGAACCCGAGCTCGATTTCGCACCGGCCGCGCTCGCGACCTTCGACCATGAAAACGGCGCCGCGGCGCCGCGCCTGGGCGTGCGCTTCTTCGGCCTGCTCGGCTCGCAAGGGCCGATGCCTTTGCACCTGACAGAGTATGTGCGCGAGCGCCAGCGCTTCCGCAACGATCCTACGGCGGCGCGCTTTCTCGACATCTTCCACCACCGGATGCTGGCGCTGTTCTATCGCGCGTGGGCGGACGGCCAGCCGACGGTGCAGCACGACCGGCCGCGCGACGATCGGTTCGCCGCCTGGCTCGGCGCGACCTTCGGCCTCGTCGCGGCGACGCGCACGCAGGGCCACTTGCCCGAGACCGCCCGGCTGTTCCAGGCCGGGCTGCTCGGCTCGCGCAGCCGGCACCCCGAGGGACTGACGAAGCTGCTGGCGCAGCACTTCACGGTGCCGGTTCGGATCGAACCCTACGTTGCCCATTGGATGGCGATCGATGGCGCCGATCAAACCCGCCTCGGCTTTGCCCGCAACCGGCCCGAGCGCGCCACGGCACCGGCTGCAGCGCTCGGGTCTGCCGCGACCGCGGGGCGCAAGCTGCGCGACCGGCAGTACAAGTTCCGCATCGCGGTCGGTCCGTTGACGCTGGCGCAATACCGTGACTTCCTGCCTGGCGGCGACGCCTGGCTGAAGTTGCGCGACTGGGTGCGCCAGTACACCGGTCTCGATCTGTTGTGGGACGTCCAGCTGGGCCTCGCCCGCGCCGAGATTCCCGAGCCGCGGCTGGGCCGGCACGTCGCGCTCGGCGTCGTCGCGTGGCTTGGGCGCGGCGATCGCGCGCGCGACCGGCACGACCTGCGGCTGCGCCCCGACACGTCGTTCCTGCTGCGTCATGGAGTTCGCCATGCTTGAAATCTCGCGCACCGCGCTGTTCGGAAAGCTCAACCCGCTGGCCTACAAGGCGGTCGAAGGCGCCACCGTCTTCTGCAAGCTGCGCGGCAACCCATACGTCGAACTGCAGCACTGGATCTACCAGATCCTGAACGCGCAGGACTCCGACCTGCACCGCATCGTCAAGCACAACGGGCTCGACGCGTCGTCACTGGCGAGCGACCTGATGGCCGCGCTCGACCGGCTGCCGCGCGGCGCCTCGTCGGTGACCGATCTGTCGAGCTGGGTCGAGAACGCGGTCGAGCGCGGCTGGGTCTACGGCTCGCTGATGTTCGGCGATGCGCAAGTCCGCACCGGCACGTTGCTGGTGGGCATGCTGAAGACGCCAGGCCTGCGCAACGCGCTGCTGTCGATCTCGAAGCAGTTCGATCGCATCAAGATCGAAGACCTGACCGACAACTTTGCGCGCATCGTCGCGGGCTCGCCCGAGCAGGGCCAGCCCGCGAGCGACGGCAGCGGCGCGGGCGAGCCCGGCGAGGCCAGTGGTGCCCTCGCGCCGGCCGCGATGGGCAAGCAGGAGGCGCTGAAGCGCTTCGCGGTCGACCTGACCGAGCGCGCGCGCAAGGGCGAGATCGATCCGGTCGCGGGCCGCGACGAGGAGATCCGCCAGATCATCGACATCCTGATGCGGCGGCGCCAGAACAACCCGATCCTGACCGGCGAGGCTGGTGTCGGTAAGACCGCGGTGGTCGAGGGCTTCGCGCAGCGGCTGGCGCGCGGCGACGTTCCGCCGCAGCTCAAGGATGTGGCGCTGCATGTGCTGGATGTCGGGCTGCTGCAGGCCGGCGCGAGCATGAAAGGCGAGTTCGAGAACCGCCTGCGTTCCGTGATCGACGAGGTGCAGGCCTCGCCCAAGCCGATCATCCTGTTCATCGACGAGGCGCATACCTTGATCGGCGCAGGCGGCGCGGCCGGCACCGGCGACGCAGCCAACCTGCTCAAGCCTGCGCTCGCGCGCGGCAAGCTGCGCACCATCGCGGCGACCACCTGGGGCGAATACAAGAAGCACATCGAGAAAGACCCGGCGTTGACGCGCCGCTTCCAGGTCGTGCAGGTCGGCGAGCCAAGCGAGGAGAAGGCGACGCTGATGCTGCGCGGTGTCGCGTCGGTCCTGGAGCAGCACCACCGCGTCGCGCTGCTCGACGAGGCGATCGAAGCCGCGGTGCGGCTCGCGCACCGCTACATTCCGGCGCGCCAGCTGCCCGACAAGGCGGTCAGCCTGCTCGACACGGCCTGTGCGCGCGTGGCGGTGAGCCAGCACGCGACGCCGCCCGAGCTCGAAGACTGCCAGCGCCGACTCGAGGCGCTGCAGATCGAGCGAGAGATCATCGAACGCGAAGCGGCGATCGGCATCGACACCGCCGAGCGCCGGCAGCGCACCACGAAGGCGATCGATGCCGAGCAGACCCGGCTCGCGGTGCTGCGCCAGCGCCACGACGAGGAGAAGGTGGTGGTCGATCGCATCCTCGACATTCGCGCGAAACTGCGCGCGCCGCTACCCGAACTGCCCCCGGTCCCCGCGGTCGCGGGCGACACCGGCCAGCCCGCCGGGGCGAGCGCGGCCGCGACGAAGACTGAAGCGGCTGCGCCGGCCGCGCCCGGCCTCAGCGCCGCAGAGCGCGAGGCGCTGCTGGCCGAGCTCGCGCCGCTGCAACTCCAGCTGCGCGAGCTGCAAGGCGACGCGCCGCTGATCCTGACGACGGTCGATGCGCAGGCCGTCGCCAGCGTCGTGCAGGACTGGACCGGCGTGCCGGTGGGCCGCATGGTGAAGAACGAGGTCGAGGCGGTGCTGCGCCTGGCCGACACCTTGAACCAGCGGGTCATCGGCCAGAAGCACGCGCTGGAGATGATCGCCCGGCGGGTGCAGACCTCGCGTGCGCGCCTCGACAACCCGGGTAAGCCGATTGGCGTGTTCCTGCTGTGTGGTACTTCCGGCGTGGGCAAGACCGAGACCGCGCTGGCGCTGGCCGAGTCGCTGTACGGCGGCGAGCAGAACGTGATCACGATCAACATGAGCGAGTTCCAGGAGGCGCACACCGTCTCGACGCTGAAGGGCGCGCCGCCCGGCTACGTGGGCTACGGCGAGGGTGGGGTGCTGACCGAGGCGGTGCGCCGCCGGCCCTACAGCGTGGTGCTGCTCGACGAGGTCGAGAAGGCCCACCCCGATGTTCACGAGCTGTTCTTCCAGGTCTTCGACAAGGGCTGGATGGAAGATGGCGAGGGCCGCGGCATCGACTTCAAGAACACCATCATCCTGCTCACCAGCAACGTGGGCAGCGACCTGATCATGAACATGTGCAAGGACCCGGAGCTGATGCCCGAGCCCGAGGGCATTGCCAGGGCGCTGCGCGAGCCGCTGCTGAAGGTGTTCCCGGCGGCGCTGCTGGGTCGGCTGGTGGTCGTGCCTTACTACCCGCTGTCGGACGAGATGATGGGCGAAATCGTGCGGCTGCACCTCGGCCGCATCCGCAAGCGCGTGGCGCAAAACCACGGCATCCCGTTCGAGTATGGCGACGACGTGGTCAAGCTCGTGGTCTCGCGCTGCACCGAGGCCGAGTCGGGCGGCCGCGTGATCGACGCGATCCTCACCAACACCGTGCTGCCGCGCATTTCGCTCGAATACCTGAACCGCCTGGCGGCCGGGCAGGCGCTGAAGTGCATCCGCCTGGAGGTCAAGGGCGGAGACTTTGCGTATGGTTTCGACTGACGCCACGGCTGCCGAGCGCGAGCTGACCCTCACGCCCGAGCAGGCGCTGCAGCTGGCGATCGAGCGCCACCGGGCCGGCGAACTCGATGACGCGGAGACGCTGTACCGGGTGCTGCTGGAACGCTGGCCCGACCACGCCGACGTGTTGAATCACATGGGCGTGCTGCAGCACCAACGGGGCGATCACGCACGCGCGCTGGCGCTGATGCAGCGCGCCGTCGAACTCGCGCCCGGCGTGGCCGGCATGTGGAACAACCTCGGCAACGTGCTGCTGCGCCTCGAGCGGCTCGAACCGGCCGAGCACGCGTTTCGGCGCAGCATCGCGCTCGCCGACAGCCCCGAAGCCCAGGCTAACCTCAGCCGCGCATTTCGCCGCCGCAAGCGCTGGCATGAGAGCGAGGCGGCGTGCCGGCACGCGATCGAGATCGCGCCGGGCTTCGGCGATGCCTGGCACAACCTGTCGCTGGCGCTGCTCGCCCAGGGGCGGGTGCCCGAGGGCGTCCAGGCCGCGAGCAAGGCCCTGACCCTGCTGCCCGCGCACAAGCGACAACGCGACTCGTATGCACGTGCGCTGGTGCTGCTCGGCGAAACCGAACAGGCCGGTGCGATCTACCGCGAATGGCTGACAGAGGATCCTGGCAACCCGTACCTGGCGCATCACCTGGCGGCTTGCGGCGGCGGAGCGGCCCCCGAGCGCGCGAGCGACGCCTATGTGGAACTGGTGTTCGACGACTTCGCCGCGAGCTTCGATGCCAAGCTCGCGCGCCTGAACTATGCCGCGCCGCAGCTCGTGGCCGGCGCGCTGCGCGCGGCGCTGCCGCCGCCAGCGCGCCAGTTCGACGTGGCCGACCTCGGCTGCGGGACCGGGCTGTGCGGCCCCCTGGTGCAAGCGTGGGCGCGGCGGCTGTGCGGCTGCGATCTGTCGGGCGCGATGCTCGCGCAGGCGCGGCAACGCGGCGCCTACGACGCGCTCGAGAAGGCCGAGCTCGTGCAGTACCTCGCGGCGCACGCTGCAGGCTTCGATGTCCTGATCTCGGCCGACACGCTGTGCTACTTCGGCGAGCTCGGCGGCGTGGCCGCCGCCGCGCAGCGCGCGCTGCGCCCGGGTGGCCTGTTCGTCTTCACGGTCGAGGCCTTGAACGATGGCGACGCGGCCGGCTACCGGCTGCGCCCGAACGGGCGCTACGCCCACGCGCAGGCCTACCTGAAAGCGGTGCTCGGCGCGGCGGGCCTGCAGCGGCGGCAGGTGACGGGCGTGGCGCTGCGCGACGAAGGAGGGCAGGCGGTGGGCGGCTGGCTCGTCGTGGCCAGTCGGTCGGGCGGTTCGGCGCCGAGGGACGCCACATGAGCGGGCATCGGATTCCGGGACCGCTGTGCGGCACAGGCTACGAGCCCGTGGACGACGGCACCTCAACCCTATGGCGCACGCCGGCGCCTGGCCCGCTGTGCAGCGCTTCCGGGCCGACCTCTGAGGCCGCGCGTCGATGGCACTTGATGTCGGTGCCCGGCGGCTTTCCTCCGAAGTCGATGTCTCTGGGGCCCGATGGTGTGACATTGCTCAAGGCGGTCGAGGAACTGCACCTCAAACCCTATGATGACCAGACAGGCAAGGACATTGATCAATGGGTCCCGGGGGCCACCATTGGCTTCGGACATCTCATTGCCAAGGCCGACTGGGCCACGTACAAAGACGGCATCACCGACGGGGCGGCCGACGCGCTGTTTGCGGCGGATCTGACACCATTCGAGGCGGTGGTGGGCTCGAACATTACCGTCGGCCTGCAGCAGTACGAGTTCGATGCGCTCGTGATCTTCGCCTTCAACATCGGAGAGCGCGGGTTCAAAAGCTCCGCAGTCGTCAGGCTGATCAATGACCCGGAGGCCGTCACCGCCTACGCCAACCTTGAGGCCGCATGGAAAGCTTGGAACAAGTCGCAAGGCAAGGTGATGAAAGGCCTGGACAATCGGCGCCGTTGCGAATGGAGAATTTATACCGTGGCGCAGTATGAGCGTTGGTGAGTTCGACCGCTCCCGCACCGAGCCCAGCATCAAGCACGTTGCTATTGGCGTGTTACGGCGGCGCGTGTTCCTTGGGGCGGCAGCGCTATTGGTCGCGGGATCCGCACGGGCCATCGACAACCCTGACGCGCCGGATCGCAAAGCCGAGTTTCTGGCCCGCGCACAGCCTTACGAGGAGCGGTTGGCCGCGGAGTCCGGCGGGCCGGCGATGGCGATGGCGGCGACGGCGTACGCGAAGTTCCTCGACGTCGAACTGAATCGCGCCTACCAGCAACTCCTCGGCCAACTCGGCGATGACGCAAGGCGCGCGTTGACCCGGTCGCAGCGCGAGTGGTTGCGCTATCTCGATGCGGAGACCCGATTCATCGACCGCAACTGGACACCGCGAAACTTCGGCAGCTCGTCGGCGCTGTCTCGCGCCGACTACCGAAGCGCCCTGGTCAAGCAGCGCGTGCTGACCTTGCTGGCCTACCTTCAGAACTACCCGATCGGCGGGCGCTGAACCGCCTCTCTCGAACGCT
>Ga0068867_100002458_pt1 | contig 13025 bp, 14 predicted proteins | sample KBSMisM32_FD_65649 | JGI IMG/M metagenome (GOLD analysis project Ga0068867, IMG submission 65649) | Miscanthus rhizosphere microbial communities from Kellogg Biological Station, Michigan, USA - KBS Miscanthus M3-2 | ecosystem: Host-associated > Plants > Roots > Rhizosphere > Soil ...
TTTCTGCCGAAGCGATCGCCAATCGGGCCGCCGAGGACGGTGCCGGCGGCCACCGCGCCGAGAAAGATGAAGAGATCGATCTGCGCCGTGCGCACCGAGACGTGGAAGCGCGTGATGAGAAAGAAGGTGTAGTAGGCGGTGAGGCTCGCCAGGTAGAAGTACTTCGAGAAGATGAGGACGGCGAGGATCGTCAGCGGCCAGCCGACGTGGCCGTGTGGCTGGACGTGACGCGGCAGCGAGGTGACATGGCCGGTGGCATCAAACTCCCCTTCGACTCGCCTGAATACCGGCGGCTCGCTCAGGGCAGGATGCGAGCGGTGCCAGTTGCCGACGCGCCAGAGGATCGCCATCCCCGCGAACGCGAGCAGCGAGCACCACGCGATGCTGCGCTGGCCGCGCGGCACGATCAGGAACGCGCCGATCAACGGGCCGAACGACGAGCCGACGTTGCCGCCGACCTGGAACAGCGACTGCGCGAGCCCGTGCCGTCCGCCCGAGGCCATGCGCGCAACGCGCGAGGCTTCGGGATGAAACATCGCCGAGCCGATGCCCATCAGCGCCGACGCCCCCAGCAGCATCACGAAGCTGCCGGCGCCCGACAGCCAGAGCAGCCCGACCAGCGTCAGGCTCATGCCGATCATCAGCGCGTAGGGCGTCGGACGACGGTCGGTGTAGATGCCGACGACCGGCTGCAGCAGCGACGCCGTCACCTGCTGCGTCATGCCCATCAGGCCGACCTGCGCGAAGGTCAGCGCGAACGACGACTTGAGCAGCGGATAAATCGCCGGCAGGACCGACTGGATCGTGTCGTTGAGGAGATGCGAGAAGCTGATCGCGGCCAGGACCGCGAAGGCCGTGCCTTCTTTCGCCTGGCCGCGATACGGGAGGGTCAACCGCGTCGGATCAGGAAATCATCACTTTGCGCGGACTCTGCGGGTTGTGCTCGAGGAACGACTTCTTGTTCTCGAGCTCCTGCTCGGTCGGCTGCACCTTGCCGTTCGCCTCGGTGACGCGCGAGACCAGCGTGTGCGCGCCGGGCGTCGCGCCGGTCCAGGTGTAGGTGAACAGCTTCCAGCCGAACTTGTCCTTGGTCGCCGGGTCCATCGTCGCCGGCTGCCACGGGCCCTCGTCGATCTTGACCTCGACGATCTTCAGCGGCGAGCCGTCGTTCAGCACGACGCCGAGGACCTTGTGCTTGTCGCCTTCCTTGGTGACGCGGGCGATGAACGACTTCGGGTTCATGTGGGTGACCGCTTTCTCGACCCACTTCATCTCGCCGTCGATCATCTCGCCGCGCAGCGTGCGGTACCAGCGCGCCTGGTACTTGCCGAGATAGGCGTCTTCCTGGACGTGAATCTCGGACAGCCACTTCACGTTGGCGACGCCGTACCAGCCGGGCACGAGCAGGCGCAGCGGTGATCCCTGATGCTTGGTGAGCGGCTCGCCGTTCAGCCCCCACGCCAGGAACGGTTCGGTCGACAGCGCCTTCTCGCGATTCAGGCTGCGGCCGAACTGCTGATCGAGCTTGAACTTCTGCGTGCGCCACTCGATCTCTTCCTCGCCGTGGTCGGCGCCGAAGAAGACGAACTCGCGGGCCGACGGCTTGACGCCGGCGGAGTCGAGCACGGTCTTCAGCGGGACGCCGCTCCACTTGCCGTTGCCGCAGAGTCCCTGCACCGGGCCGCGGTTGCCCGAGCACTCGAAGCCGGCGACCAGCTCGGTGGAGCCCATCTTCTTCAGATCGTCGAGCGACAGCGCCTTCGGCCGGTCGACGAGGCCGGACACCTTCAGCTTGAAGGTGGCCGGGTCGACATCCGGGTGGCCGTAGTGCTGCGTCGTCGCGAATTTGTCCTTCGGCGTGAACGGACCGTTGATCGTCCGCACGTCGAGCAGCCGCCGATCCGGGGGCGTGTCCCACCGGACGTTGTCGGGGATGTCGGTGAACGGCACGACCGTCTCGCTCTGCGCGAGCGCCGGCAGCGCCCACTCGGGAATGCCGAGAACGCCCAGGCCGGCCGCCGCCAGGCCTCCGATGAGGATCTCTCGACGCGTGCTCTCAATTGTCATTTTGCTCCTCGTGCACTCCTGAAACAGCGGTTCGGGGTTCTGGGTTCGAAGTTCTGGTTCGCCTGCCCGAAGGCCCTATAGGTTAACACCGGCTATGATTGCCGGGAATATGCGCGCACAAAACATTCTCGCGGCGCTCGTCCTGGCTTTCGCGGTCCTTTACGCGCCGGCGGCGGCGGCCGATCGGGTGCCGGCAGCCGGCGGCGACATCGAGATCACGCCGATCCTGCACGCCAGCGTGCAGATCGAGCACGCAGGCAAGGTGATTCAGGTCGACCCCTGGAGCCTGGGCGACCTGACGCGCGCCAAGCCGGCTGACCTCATCCTCATCACCGACGACCCCGCTCACCACCTGGATGTGAAGGCGATCCAGCAGCTGCGCAAGCCGGGTGCGCCCGTGGTGATCACGGCAAACGGCAAGGCGAAGGTGCCTGACGGGATCGTGCTGGCCAACGGGCAGTCGGTGACGGCGGCCGGCGTCCGCGTCGAGTCGATTGCCGCCTACGACATCATCCAGGGCGAGCCGTCGCACCCGAAGGGCGAAGCCAACGGCTACCTGATCACGCTCGGCGGCAAGCGCATCTACCTGGCCGGCGTCACCGAGTGCGTCGCCGAAGTGCGCGCGCTGAAGAACATCGACGTCGCGTTCATGCCGATGAACATCCCGCTGAAGCGGATGACGCCGCCGGCGGCGGCCGAATGCGTCAAGGCGATCGCGCCGAAGATTGTCTACCTCTATCACTACGACCAGCAGGCCGCGGCGAAGCTGACGAACCCGCGCGCGACGTCCGAAGCGCCGGCCGGCGGATTGACCATTGCCGAGAGCCTGGAGGCGTTCAGGCAGGCACTGAAGGGGACGTCGATCGAGTTTCGTGACGCGAAATGGTACTGACGCAGGTCGGCGGGTGGGGCAGGTAGGGCAGGCAGGAAAGCGCTTGTCTTTGCTGCGCTACGCCGCAGACGCGTAGCGCAGCCCTTCAGGGCTGCCCCTGTTCACGCAATCACGCTGTTGTCGGCGCGGCGCAAAACCGATCGAACGCGGCGGTGAGGTCCTGCGCGATCGCTGAGGCGTCGCGGTTCTCGATCTGCATCCGCTCCAGCATGTACACCACCTTGCCGCCGCGCAGCAGCGCGACCGACGGCGACGACGGCCGGTAGCCGGTGAAGTAGTCGCGGGCGCGGTCGGTGGCTTCCATGTCGGCGCCGGCAAACACCGTCGCGACGACGTCGGGACGCGCGTGGTGGCGGAGCGCCATCGCGACGCCCGGCCGCGCCTTGCCGGCGGCGCAGCCGCACACCGAGTTGACGACGATCATCAGCGTGCCGGCGGTGTCTTTCACCGCCGCATCCACGTCGGCAGGCGTGCGGAGCTCCTTGATGCCGAGGTCGGTAAGTTCCTTGCGCATCGGGGCGACGAAGAATTCGGGATAAGGCATGTCGTTATTCTAACCGCGGGGTCGGGTGGGTCGCGTAGGTCGCGTGGGTCGGTTGGGTAGGTCATGAGGTTATTGGGTTGGCGGGCTTGCCTCGCCGAAGCTCGGCGTGATCCGGCGAGCGAGGGCGGGTGAGCCTGATTCCGCGACGGCTGCGCATCATCCGGTGGCGACGCACGGCGTCGCGAGGAGGTGAGCAGTGCGCGGTCGCCTCAGCCTGGCGATGGTGCTCTCGATCGTGGCAGGGCTCCACGGGGCCGGGTGCAGCATCGTCGGACCGTCGTGCCTTGCGCGTCAGAAGACCGGTCTGGCCGCAACCGCGTCGGGGCGCGTCGAGCCAGGACAGGTCGTCTCACACTTACTGCCCTACGACCTCAACGGCAGCCAGAACGACGTTCACATCAGCTGGAGCGGACAGGGGCAGATCGACGGGCCGCGGCTGCGCGTCTACGCCACCAGCGCCGCGTGCGTCGACTTCGTTCCGCCGATTGGCAGCGCGCAGCCCACCGGCGCCTGCGCGCCGATCGCGAGCGCCGGCGGCTACCTGGCGCCGTGGGCGCGCGAGTGCGCGCGCAACGGCTCGTGCGCGCCGACGCCCGACGAAATCGTGAACACGTCGCTGATTGTGACCGGCCCCGGCAACGGCGCACCACCGGGCTTCCATGAGTACAAGCTGCACGTCGTCGGCGATCCCGAGCGTGCGGTCAGCTACTCAATTGACGTGACGTGGTTCTTCGGACCCGATTGCTGAGGCAGGGCCGCCCCACGTACGTAACCTTTTAACTCGAACCCAACCAACCCACCTGACCCACGCGACCCACCCGACTCTCTACGGCATCGAGGGCGGCGGGACGCGCTTCTTCGTCGCCTGCTCGAACGCGTAAGCGAGCTCGATCAGCCGCGGCTCGCTGCACTGCGCGCCGGTGAACCCCACGCCGAACGGCGCCGGCTTCGCGTCGAACCCGGCCGGCAGCGGCGGCGTCGGCGCGTTCGGCACCATCGCGAACGGCACGACGATGATCGGGTAGCCGGCGCGCGCGGCGAGCCCTGCGCCCGAACCGCCGGGCGTGAAGATCGCGTCGAGCTGATGGGCTTTCAGCACGCCGTCGATCCCGTTGGTCCGGCTCAGGAGCAGGTCCTTCTTGCGATCGGCTTCGTAGCGCGCGCGATCGGCGTCGAGATCCATCTCGTCCGAGATCTCGAGCCGCGATTGGCCGAACCGGATCGCGCCGGCTTTCGCGTGCGCCAGGTTCCACTCGCGCAGCGCGGTCAGCGACGTCACCGGCGCCGTCGCGCCGAGGCTCTTCAGCCAGAGGTTGAAGTCGCGCTTCATCCCGTACTTGAACGCCACCGAGCAGCTCTCGTCCTTCCCCTTGGCCTGATCGGCGCCCGAACAGAAATCCCACGCGGCGAAGTTGCTCTTCGGATCCTTCTCGGCCAGCGTCGGCACCTCCGCCGGATCGACGACGATGGCGCCCTCGCGCTTCAGCACGGCGATCGCGTCGGCCATCGCCTTCGCCTGATCCGCATTGATGCCGCCGCGTCCGTCGAACCGGTCGTAGTAGAACGCTCGCGGGATGCCGATGCGTGCGCCCCGCAGCGCGCCGGCGCGGAGGAACTTCGTGTAGTCGCGCCCCGGCGGCGGCGTGCACGTGGTTGTCGCCGCATCGTTCGGATCGGGTGACGCGCTCTCGAGCGCGCCCATCAGGATCGCCGCGTCGGCGACGGTGCGCGCCATCGGTCCCGCCGTGTCGTGATCGGCGGTGATCGGGATGACGCCGTAGCGGCTGATGCGGCCGATCGTCGGGCGGATGCCGACCAGCATGTTCGCGTTCGACGGGCTGATCACCGACCCGCCGGTGTCGGATCCGACGCTCGCCGCCCAGAAGCTCGCGGCCGTGCCGATCCCCGAGCTCGAGCCGCCGGTCTGGAGCACCGGCCGTCCATCGAAGGACGCCTCGCGCGGGTCGGGCCGCGGATCGTACGGGTTGAACCCGAAGCCGCCGACGGCGTTGTAGTTCCCCGGCATCGGCGTCGGCGCGCCGGCAACCCAGTTGGCGAGCTCGGTCAGTCCGGTCTTGGCGATGATGACCGCGCCGGCCTCCCTCAGATTCTTCGTCAGCGTCGCGTCGTACGGCGGGCGATAGCCCGCGAACGCCAGCGCGCCGCCGGTGGTCGGCATGTCGGTGGTGTGGATGTTGTCCTTCAGCGCGATCGGAATGCCGTGCAGCGGTCCGCGCCGCTTGCCGGCCGCGCGCTCGCGATCGAGTGCCTCGGCCTCCTCGAGCGCGCGCGGGTTCACGGCGAGCGCCGCGTGGAGGCGGTGTTCGTACAGCGCGATGCGGATGAGCGACTGGCTGACGAGCTCGCGCGACGTCAGGCGCCGCTCAGCCATAGCCGACTGCATGTCGCCGATCGTTGCATCGACGATGCGGAAGGGGCGCGGCTGCGTGCTGCCCATCGAGGCCGCGAAAAAGAGCGCCGCGCTACATATCACCAAGCTCAGCATTCGCCGCATGCGGCGGATTTTACATTGGTACAGGACGTGCGTCTTGCGAGCGGACGGGAGAACTCATGCTTCGACTTGCCATCGTCATGCTCGCCCTCGCCGTTCCTGCCTCGACCGTTCCGGCGCAGGAAAAATTCGAGAACAGCCCGGATGCCCGCGTGCTCGGCGACTTCAAGGCGCGCGTGGAGAAGTACGAGCAGCTGCGGAAGAAAGCCGACGACTCGGCGCCGCCGCTGAAGGAGTCGAAGGACGCCGCGAAGATCAAGGACGCGCAGCAGGGCCTGGCCGAGCGGATCGGCGCGGCGCGCGTCGGCGTGAAACAGGGCGTGATCTTCACGCCCGAGATCGCGACCGTCTTCAGGCGGCTGCTGCGCCCCGAAGCGAAGGAAAAAGAGACCAAGCAGGCGCTGCAGGAAGACAAGCCGGAAGTCGCGTCGTTCAAGGTCAACGGCCCGTATCCGGACAAGGAGCCGGTGACGACGATGACGCCGAACGTGCTGCAGGCGCTGCCGGCGCTGCCCAAGGACATCGAGTACCGGTTCATCCGCAAGAACCTGATCCTGCGCGACGCCCGCGCCAACCTGATCATCGACTACATGACCAACGCGATCCCCTGACAAGAGGCCTGCTATGTCGAGACTGATCGTTGCGTTTTTCCTGTTGATGGCCGGCGGGTCGGCGCCGATGGCGCAGCAGGCGGCACCGCCGAAGCCGGCGCAGCCGGCGGCGCAAAAGCCGGCTGACAAGCAGCCCGCGCCGCCAAAGGAAGCCGGCTCGCTCAAGTTCGCGATCATCGGCGACAGCGGCACCGGTTCGTCGGCACAGTACGCCGTCGCCAAGCAGCTGATTGAAGCACGGTCGCGGTTCCCGTACGAGTTCGTCCTGATGATGGGCGACAACCTCTATAGCGGCAGCGGCGAGAAGGACTACCGCAAGAAGTTCGAGGAGCCGTACAAGCCGATTCTCGACGCCGGCATCAAGTTCTACGCCGCGCTCGGCAACCACGACAACAGCAACGAGCGCATGTACAAGCAGTTCAACATGAACGGCGAGCGGTTCTACACCTTCAAGCCGAAGCCGGGCGTGCGCATCTTCGCGCTCGACAGCAACTACATGGACCGGACGCAGATCGAGTGGCTGGAGAAGGAGCTGTCGGCGAGCGGCTCGGACTGGAAGGTGATGTTCTTCCACCACCCGCTCTATTCATCAGGCGAGACCCACGGCTCCGACGACAAGCTGCGCGAGCAGCTCGAGCCGCTCTTCCTCAAGCACGGCGTCGACGTCGTCTTTGCCGGTCACGAGCACTTCTACGAACGGCTCAAGCCGCAGAAGGGCATCTACTATTTCATCTCGGGCGGCGCGGGAAAGCTGCGCAAGGGCGACATCTCGAAAACCGAGCTGACCGCCAAGGCCTACGACACCGGCTACCATTTCATGCTGATCGAGCTGGCGAAGAACTCGGTCAACTTCGAGACCATCAACCAGGACGGCAAGGTCATCGATTCCGGCGCGCTGCCGCGGTTCAGCGACGCCGACAAGAAAAAAATGGCGACGTCGACCCCGACCATCGGCCCCCGGTAGACAACCGGGAACCCGGCCGGCCCGTCTAACGTATTCGATACTCAGGACCGGCCGGGAGGCGTCATGTCACTGTTGAAGCGACTGTTTGGGAAGAGCGAGCCACCGAAGCAGCGAATCCGCGTGTGCGTCGAATGCGGCATGCCCATAGCCGAACACAAGGAATGGTGCTCGATTTTGCGCGCCCAGCGCGAAATGCAGCAGCGCCCGGCCAGCGCCGCCCAGCGGGCCTGACCCGACCCGGCGAACCGAACCCTAACGCCGCCACGGCCGCTGCACCGTGTAAACGGGCACGGCCGTGATCCTTTCGCGTGCGACCGTCAACAGGCGGCGCGTCGCGAGCCGCCCCAGGGCATCCTGCACCGCGCGCTTCGACAGCCCCGTGCCCTCCGCGATATCAACCAGCGCCACCTGCGTCGATGCCGCTCCGGCGCCGTGCGTCCGACGCCATAAATACACGTAGACCAGAAACGCCGACGGCTGCCGATCGTGGCCGACGAGATCGGGCATCAGCGTGTCGAGGATATAGGCGTCCAGCGCGAGCGTGGTCATCGCAGGGCCTCTGGCAACGATTGCCATAGTAAGCGATGCACGCCTTGCGGGCGATCGCGTTCCGGCCGATCATCGCCCCTGCCCTGAGGAGACGAAGGTCGAAGGGCGGGAGGGGTGGATGATCAAGGGGATCAAGTTCGCAAGCGTGCCGGTGCGCGATCAGGATCGCGCGCTCGAGTTCTACACCAGCAAGCTCGGGTTCAAGATCGTCACCGACAGTCCGTTCGACGGCAAGCAACGGTGGATCGAGCTGGGCATGCCGCGCGCCGAAACCAGGCTCGTGCTGTTCACCGCCGAAGGCCAGGAGAAGCTGATTGGCGGCGTGATGAATCTCGCGTTCATGGCCGAGGACGTCGAGGCGACCGCGAAGGAGATGAAGGCGCGCGGCGTCGAGTTCGTGCAGGAGCCGCAGAAGGCGGACTGGGGCACCGCCGCGATTTTCAAGGACGTCGACGGCAATCAGTTCGTCTTGTCCACGCCCTGATGCGAACGGGATCGGAGCGATTGGGCCCGATCCCGTTCGCCTTTCGCTCAGACTGTCGACTTACGTCGACCGAAGGTTCTTGTTGAAGAAGTCGAGCGTCCGCTGCCACGCCAGCTTGGCCGCCGTCTCGTCGTAGCGCGGCGTCGTGTCGTTGTGGAAGCCGTGCTGCGTGTTCTCGTACATGAACAGCTCGTACTTCTTGTTGTTCGCCTTCAGCGCCGCCTCGTAGGCGGGAATCCCCTGATTCACACCCTGGTCGTTGGCTGCGTAGTGCAGCATCAGCGGCGCCTTGATCTTCGGCACGTCGTCCGCGCCCGGCTGTCGGCCGTAGAACGGCGCGCCGGCGCCGAGTTCCGGCAGCCGCACGGCGAGCTGGTTGACGATGCCGCCGCCGAAGCAGAAGCCGACCGCGCCGAGCTTGCCGCTCGATTCGGCGTGTGATCGCAGCCAGTTCGCCGAGGCGACGAAGTCCTCGAGCATCTTCGGCCCGTTCACCGAGCGGAACGCGACCGCGCCCTTCTCGTCGTCGCCCGGGTAGCCGCCGACCGAGGTGAGGCCGTCGGGCGCGAAGGCGATGAAGTTGGCGACGGCGAAGCGCCGCGCGACGTCTTCGATGTACGGGTTCAGCCCGCGGTTCTCGTGAATCACCAGCACCGCCGGCAGCTTGCCGGAGGCGCTGGCCGGCCGCGCGAAGTAGCCCTTGATGCTGCCGTTGCCCTGGGGCGACTGCACGGTTTCGTAGCTGGTCTTCAGCCGCTTGTCGTCCTTCGGCACCTGCTGCGCCCACGCGTAGTTGGGCTTCATGCTCTCGAAGATCGCGGCGACCGTCAGCCCGCCGACCGCAAACTTGCCCGCGCGATCCAGGAACGTCCGGCGGTCGATGTCGCCGTGCTGGTACTCGTGGAACAGGTCGAGCAGCTCCTGCGGATAATCCGACGCCTTCTTACGTTCCATATCGAGCTCCTTCAATATCAGACCGAGAAGGCCGGATTGTAGCGCAGCCTGCGCGCGGCCGGCCGCTGCTTTCAGCGACGGCTGGGGTTACCAGCGGCGCCGGGACGAAAACAGAAGATCAAAAGGGAAAAAGATCAGGAGGCTCTTCCATCCCGGTATGCGCCCGCCAAGACCAAGAAGTACGGAGCTTCTGATCTTTTTTTCTTCTGATCTTTTGTTTGCCGGCGTGCCGCGAATTAACTCAAGCGCCCCGGATCGTCGATCGTGCCGCGAGCCAGGTCTTTTCGGTCCAGCCATCGTGACCGTGACGAAACGCACGAGGCGTCCCGCCGACGAACGCCCGCCCCCCGGCTCAGAATGCAATCCCGACGTCGATCAGCCGAACGGTCGGGATGGTGAACGACACCCCCTGAAGATCGCCGCCGAACAGGCGCATCGCGCCGATGCCCATGGCGATGCCGACGTTCTGCTTTGCGCCGAGCAGCCAGCTGTAGCCGATGTCGGGGCCCGCGCCGACCAACGTGCCCGCGGCGACGTCGGTGCCGATCCGGTGCATGCCGACGCGTCCGCCGATGTAGAAGCCGCTCATCGCGGCGCGCGGATAGTAGCGGAAGGTGCCGGTGAGGTTGCGATAGCTCGCGTCGCCGAGCGATAGATACGATCCCGACACGCCCCACGTCTTGGTGGCGTCGATCGAGCGCTGATACTCCGCGTTGTACCAGCCGAAGGTGGTGGTGATCGGATTGACCGAAATTTCCTGAATCGATCGCGGGGCAGCCGGCGACGCGTTCGCCGTTTGAGCGGCGGACGACGACGCGCCGCCGGCGACGAACGTGGCGGCAGCGGCCAGGCGACAGAGATACGAACGCATCGTGCGGTCATCAGCGTCTCCATTTGGCAGGCGTGGCGGCAAGCTCCAGAGCAAGCGATATGCCCAGGTGGGGCATGCGGATTGGCGCAGGAAGAGAGGGTTCGCGAACCTCCACTGTCGCCGAACGAAGACAGACGGTCCGGCGAACAGGTCGCCGAAACGCGGCGGCTTCGTCGTTCAGCGCGCCTCGATCCAGCCGTCGTCCGAGTGCCGGAAGCTGCGTGCCGGTCCAGCCGCGAACTCCTGCGTCGCGTCGGCCCAGATGTGCCGGGTGATGGTGATGTCGGGCCGGTTCACGCGCAGCACGTTGAACGAGTTGGGCTCGCCGCGCAGCCGCGCTGAGATGGTGCCGGCCTGGACGACGAGCGCGCTGTGACCGGCGATCTTGTAGCGCTCGGCGGTGCGGCCGATGTGGCTGACGTGCAGGTGGCCGGCGAGGAAGAGATCGGCGCCGGCCGCCGCGAACGCCGCCATCGCCTGCTTCGCGCGGCCGACCAGGTGCTCCGCGCGGTAGTCGTCGGGGAGATCGAACGGGTGGTGGGTGACCACGATCTTGATCAGGCGCGGGTCGACGCCACGCAGCCGTTCCGCCGCTCGCTCGATCTGGCTCGCGTTCAACCGGCCGCGGCCGAACGTCAGCGAGCGGGCGCTGTTCAACCCGACCACCGCAATCTCATCGTCGACGTGCGACGGCTCCAGCTCCGCCGCGATGAACCGCCGGTAGCGCGCCAGCGGCCGCAGGAAGCGGCGCGCGACGTCGTAGAGCGGGACGTCGTGATTGCCGGGGACGACCAGGTGCGGATGCTCGAGCGACTGGAGAAAGGCACGCGCCTCGGCGAACTGGTTGCGCCGCGCGCGCTGGGTGAAGTCGCCGGAGATCGCGATCAAGTTCGGCGACACGTCGCGGATCGCCGCCAGCAGCGGCGTGACGACGCGGGCGTCGAGGCGGCCGAAGTGCAGATCCGAGAGATGGACGATGGTACGCATGCTTCGCAAGCCGACCCGAAAGCCTCCTGACTTCTAACTTCGTACTTCGGACTTACGCGCAGGCTGCTCCTTGTCATCAGCCTGCGGCGCGATCACGCGCAGCGCCCCAGGCCGCACGCGGAACTGCAGCGGCGCGCGCATCACGATCACCTCGCCGTCGAGCGCCACCCGAAGGCGCCGCAGACCCGGCGTGGCGACGTGCAGCGCCGTCGCCTCGATCGATTCGAGCGCCTGCCGCTCGCGCGCGCGGCCGGCGAGCGCCAGCGCCAGCAGCGTGGGCAGCTCGCGCGTGTGCACGCGCGGCGCAAGATACGCGAACAGGCGCCCGCCGTCGAGCCGTGTGCGCGCGCCGAGCGACAGCCCGTCCACCTGGTATTCATTGTTGCCGACGAAGACAAACGCCGTGCGCGCATGCTCCACCCCATCGCCGGCGGCGAGCCGCACCACGAGCCGACGGTATCGCCGCAGGATGCGCAGCGTCGCGATCGCCAGCGCGGTCCATTTCCAGCGCCCGAGCTGCCGCAGCCGCTCGCGCTCGACGACGATGTCGGGGTAGATGCCGATCGAGGCGTTGTTCACGAAGGTGCGTCCGTTGACCTCGCCGATATCGACGGCCGCGATCCGGCCGGCGGCGATCGTCGCGACGGCCGCATCGAGCGCCTGCGGGATGTGCAGATCCTTCGCGAAGTGATTGAGCGTGCCGAGCGGCAGCACGCCGAGCGGCGTCGTGGTCCCGGCCAGCTCCGATGCGATCGCGCTCACCGTGCCGTCGCCTCCGCCCGCCACGATCGTCGTCGCGCCGGCGGCGATCGCCTCGCGCGTGGCGGCCGGCGCGTGCGCCGGCGACCGCAGCACGATGACCTGCGCGTCGACGCCTGCGGCCGCAAAGCTGCGCGAGACGCGCGCGACACGGTCTTCGGTTTGTTCGCGGCCCGCGGCCGGGTTGAGAAGAACGGTAATCAGCGCCTCACCCGCCTTTACACCCGCCGCGGCCTCGGCGCGGAGGCGGGTTTCGCTACGAAGGTAGCAAGTGGTGCGCCAGCACGGCGTCGATCTCGAGGTTCGCTGCGCTCAGCAGTTCCTCGAGATCGCGCGGCGGCGCGGCCTCGAGCGTGACCCGCTGACGCGTTACGGGATGCGTCAGGCTGATCCGCCACGCGTGCAGCGCCTGGCGGGGAAACTCGCGCAGCGTCGCGGCCAGCGTGCGATCGACGACGTCCGCCCAGCGCGGCTCGCCGTACACCGGATCGCCGACGATCGGCCAGCCGCGAGCGGCGAGGTGCACCCGAATCTGATGCGTGCGGCCGGTCACCAGGCGACAGCGCAGGAGCGACAGGCCGGCGTTGGGCGCCGCCGCGCGGGCGAGGCGTTCGAAGCGGGTCAGGCTTTCGGCGCCGACCGACTTCGAGGCGACGACTCTGCGCTGATCGCGACGATCTTTGGCGAGCCGCAGGTCGATGCGGCCGCGCGCGACGTTCACGCGGCCGTAGACCACTGCGAGGTAGTCCTTCTCGGCGTCCTGCGACGCCATCGCGCGCTGCAGCGCCGCGTGCATTGCCGCGTTCTTCGCGACGACGACGACGCCGGACG
>Ga0068867_100002478_pt1 | contig 12972 bp, 10 predicted proteins | sample KBSMisM32_FD_65649 | JGI IMG/M metagenome (GOLD analysis project Ga0068867, IMG submission 65649) | Miscanthus rhizosphere microbial communities from Kellogg Biological Station, Michigan, USA - KBS Miscanthus M3-2 | ecosystem: Host-associated > Plants > Roots > Rhizosphere > Soil ...
ACGCAGTCGAGCGGCTGGATCAATCGTTGCCGAAGCGGTCGCCGAAGATCGCATCCAGCGTGTCGATCGCGACGACAACGGCGTCGGTGCGCACGGAAGGCGAGAGGGTATTGGCAGCCGACAGCGTGCTTGCGGCGACAAGCGCTTTTCCGCCGCAACCTGTCGGCACAACGGACATCGTGTCGGCGGCCAGAATGGCCGGGGCGTCATGTTGCCAGCCGCCGGCTATCCCGAGATCCGCAGACAGATTCAACACGAACGGCACCGCACTGCCGTTGCCATGAAAACCGGCAACGACCGCGTCGCTGGCGATGCCGAGTGCATACAGATCGCCATGGCCGTCGGCCGCGAGCGAGAAGATCCAGTCGCCGCCGATCGATCCGATCTGGACCGAATTCAACGGCGCTCCGGTCGCTGGATCGAGTTCCGCCACGAAGCCGTCCGAGTTGCCGAGTGGCGGACCGAAAACCGGGCCAATCGTCGTACCGGCTGCATACAGCCGGCCGCCCGGCGCGACGACCAGCGCAGCGATGTAATCGAGCGAGAGCGTCGACAGTGTCGTCGACCACACGACGTTGTTCTGTGCGCCGACGCGAAGCACACGGATGCCGCCGCCGCGCGCCGGCGTTGCGGCGACGGCTGTGCTGATGAAAACATCGCCGCTGTCGTCGGAGGCTCTTGCGACACTGGTCACAAGGTCGGCCGCGGACGTATTCGACGCGGACCATGAGACAAAGTCGATCGAACTGGCCGGCCCGACCCGGAAGCGTCCGACAAAGCCGTTCTGCCAGGCGATGACCGCGTTGCCGATGACGAACTGATCGTCGTAACCGACGACGACGATGTCCCCACCCTCGGCAAGCGTAATCGCCGCCGGATGTTGCGGACGTTCGTCGCCGGTTTGCGTCAACGACAGCAGATCGCCGTCGCCATCGAGCAGCGCGACGAACAGGTCGAACTGCCCGCCGTTCACCATTCCGGGAAACGTGCCGTCGGTGCGTCCGGCAACCGCGACGCGGCCGTTTGCATCGAGCGCGAGCGCCTCGACGATGTCGGTCGCATTCGTGTCGAACTCGCGGCGCCACAGGCGCGCGCCATCCGGTCCGTGTTTCTCGACGAAGCCTCTGGCATCGCCGACCGGCCAGAAGTTCTCGACGCCGAGCGTGCCGCCCTCGTAACCGCCGAGATAGACGTTGCCGGCATCGTCGCGCACGGCGGCGCGGATCTGGTCGTCGAACGTGGCCGTGCCGAAGCGCGTGCTCCACGAGTCGATGCACGCTTCGGCGTGAGCCGTTGCCGACATGAGTGCGAAAGCCCCGACGAACACGGCACTGCGGCCGGCAGCGACAAGGAGGCGCGCCGCAGGAAAGAGAAGGCGCAGGTTCAAGTTCATGGGGTCAGGTCGTCTGGCAGCCACGCGGATGTGGTGGCTGTTCACGTAGAACGTCACGGTGGTTCGAAACACGCCATCGCATTGCCATCGGGACTGCGTGCGCGGCTCGCAATCAAGGCTACGGACAGCCATCGGTGGAGGCTACCGACCAATGTCCTGGCGTGGTCCCTCACTTTCGACAGGGGGCAAGCGAACGCAGTGGCCGGCGAACTCCCCATACGGTCGACAAGTCGCAGCGCCGGCGTTCGTTCCGGCGCCATTCGTTGTTTGCTTCAGCAGAGCGATAATGCGACACCCCTGAACGGGAGACCGGACCGCCATGATGAAACGTCGATTCGGGGCAGCGATCGGGATGGGCTTCATGCTCGCGCTCGGCGCGGCGACCACGAGCGCGCAGGACAGACATGCTGCGGCAAACAAACCGACCGGGATAGACGCCAGCCGGTCGACTTTCCACATTGTCGCGACCGACCGCGGATTCGAAGCGCCGGCGAGCATTCCGGCAGGCCTGCGCCACATCGTGTTCGAAAATCACGGCAAGGAAATTCACGAAGGCATGCTGGTCAAGCTGCCGGACGGGATGCGTGCACGGGACTATGTCGCCGCGGTGAAAGCCGGCTCGTTGTTCCCCGAGGGCGCGCTGGACTATTCGGGAGCGGGGTTGACTTCACCGGGCGAGTCGGCGGAACTGTGGACGCGCATGGATCCGGGTCAGTACGTCGTGATCTGCTGGAACGCCGATCACGCCAGGACCCGTCGCGTGCACGCCTTCACCGTGACCGCCGCCGGCGCGCACGACGATCCGCTGCCCGCGGTTGACGTCGTGTTGAAACTCGTCGACTTCCGCTTTGAATTGTCCGCGCCGTTGCGCAAGGGCACGCAGGTCATCCGCGTCGACACAACCGGTCCATCGATGCACGAAGCCGACTTCTACCGCTTGCTCGACGGCAAGACGCTCGCCGACCTGGTCGCGTGGCGCAAACACGACGGCGCGGGCGCCGCCCCTGTGATCGCCTTGGGCGGCATCCTCGACAGTCACGACCTGGCTCGTCAGGTCTGGCTCAGGAAGAACTTCACGCCCGGGCGCTACGTCCTGGGCTGCGAAATGCCGTTGAGCGCCGACGCGAAGTCGGGCACGGGCTACGCGACGCACACCGACGCCGGCATGGTGCTGGCTTTCGAGATTGCGGAATAGCGGTAGAGTGCCGCACCGGCGGTCATGCGCCCTCGCGCGAGCCCTTGAACAGCCAGCAAGAACGACGCTGCCGGCAAACACGCAGATAAGGAAACACGACACCGCGTCCCCAGCGGCGGCGTAGAATCGTGCGTGAAAACTGTTCGCCAGCGGCACGGGAGACAACAATGAAAACTCCGTACACGGCAACCGTCGTTTCGACCGGCACGAACTATCTGCATCGCGTTCGCGTCGGCCCGTTCGACATGGTGACCGACGAACCGCAATCACTCGGCGGGCAAGGGCAGGGGCCGGCACCGTACGACTACTACCTGGCGTCGCTGGCTGCCTGCACGGCGATCACGCTACGCATGTACGCCGAGAAGAAAGGCTGGAACCTCGGCGAATTCCGCGCCGAATTGACGTTCATGCGCGATGACGAAGGCAAGGTGCACATCCATCGCGTCCTGCATTCGGATCAAGTGCTGGACGACGCGCAGTGGCAACGCCTGATCGAGATCGCGGACAAGACGCCGGTGACGAAGACGATGCGCGAGGGCGCGGTCATCACGAGCGCGCGTGGCTGATCATTGAGCAATCGATCAACGCCCAGACGCGAAATCTTTCGGTAGCCAACATTAGATGGTATGGCGCCGCGCGCATCGGCACGCGCGGCTTGCGGAAGACGCGTCTGTAGCGACGCGAGCTCATCAGTGTCCGCGCGAACTGCCCCCGCGGCTGCCGCCGCCGGAGGAATGCGTCGCGCCCGCTGCGGCATGACCGCCGCCACCGCCGCCGCGGGCGGCGTAGCTTGAACCGCCACTGCGCGAATACGACGGCATCGCACCGCCACCGCGTCCACCGGAGTACGCTGGTGTTGCAGCGCGCCCACCGGAGTAAGAAGGCGCTGCACCACGTCCACCGGAGTAAGAAGGCGCTGCACCACGTCCGCCAGAGTACGCAGGTGCTGTGCCACGTCCGCCGGAATACGACGGCGCTGTGCCGCGCGCGCCGGCGTAAGCGCTGCGATTGCCCGCGGAATACGATGAAGTTCCCGCATACGCGCGATTCGATGGCGCGTAGCGTTGCTGCGGGTACGCCGAGCGCGAACCGGCATAGTTCTGCGGCGCGGCGCTGCCGCCGCGCGCAACCGTGCCGCCGCCATTGCTCGAAGGCGCGTAACCGCGCGATGGCATCGACGCCACCCGGTTTGACTGGCTTTCGCCGCGGTTGTTGATCGCAGTGTTGCCAGCCGTGTTGCCTCGGCCGTACGCGTAACCGTTGCCGGCGCCGGCGCGATTGTTCATCGCCGACGCGCCTGCGCGTTCGTTCGTTATTCCTGCGCCTGCGCGCGTGTTCATCGCATACGATGCGCTCGCCGCGCCGCCCCCGCGCGCGGCGGCGGCGTAGGACGCTGACGGCAGTGCTGCGCGGCCGGCGAAACGGTTCGTGTTTGCGCCGCTGATCTGATTCGTCGGCGAGGTGAACGTTCGACCCGTACCCGCCTGCGTGCCCGCGCCTGAATGCGTGCCTGCGAACGTGTTGCGATTGTCGGGCGTAGTGCCCGCACGCGAGAAATCCGTTCCGGTCGAAGTGCCGGGGCGCGAGAAATTGCCGGCGGTCGAACCTGCCGGCTGATTGCCGTGTCCATAGCGTCCGCCACCATCGCCAATGGCGCCACCAGTGCCACCAGTGCCACCAGTGCCACCAGTGCCACCAGTCTGATCGGCGTAACCGCCACTGTGTCCACCGTGATCGCCGCCACCGTGGCCCCAATCGCCACTGCCGTGATCGCCGCCGCCGTGGCCCCAATCGCCACTGCCGTGATCGCCGCCGCCGTGGCCCCAATCGCCGCCGCCATGGTGGTCGTGGTTGTGCCCACCACCCCAGTATCCACCGGCCCAGTAAGATCCACCCCAGTATCCGCCATAGCCGTAGTACGGCCAGCAACAACCGTAGCCGTAGTACGGCCAGTAAGAATATCCGTAACCGTATCCGTAGTACGGCCAGCCCCAGTAGAGGTCGGGGAGCAGACTGATGCCGAGGTAGACCGGTGCGGAGTAAACCGGCGCGTCCGCGTAATAGGGCGCGTCCGCATAATAGTCAGGCACGTAGTCCGGCGCATAACCGTAGTCCGCTGGCGCGTGATCGTCGATCACCGGGCCGTCATTCGCGACGCAACCGTCGCGATATGCTGGGTCGTTCGGGTTACAGTTCTCGACGGTCAACTGGTTGTTGCCGCTGTAGACAACCGGCGCTACTGCCAGAGGATCAGAAACAATCTGCGCATTGACTGCGCCGGCCACGAAGATGGCAACGATGAACGGAAGACTGGATCGGAACACGGACCTTCCCCTATTTTGAGCCCTCATCGTGCACCAGCGGATGTGAATTCGCACTGAACCAAAAAGAACTTTTCAAAAAAGTGCAAAAAGCCCTGCGGTGACGAATTCTCCAAACCTGAACGCGGAAATTCCCGGGTTACAGCGACATCTGCAGCACGTGCTGCGGCACCTCGAGCTCGGCTTCGGTGGCGTCGAGCACCTGCTGCACCGATACACCTGGCGCGGTCTCCTGCAGTGTGGCGCGCCCACCCGGAAATGCGATCACGGCCATCTCGGTCACCAGCAGATCGATCGGCCGTGCCGATGTCAGCGGCAGATTGCACGCTTTCACGAGTTTCGACTTGCCCTTGGCGTTGTGCTGCATGGCAATCACTACACGCCTCGCGCCGGACGCAAGGTCCATCGCGCCGCCCATGCCGGGAACCATCTTTCCCGGGATCATCCAGTTGGCCAGATGCCCGGACTGATCGACCTGCAGTCCTCCGAGCACGGTCATGTCGACGTGGCCGCCGCGGATCAGGCCGAACGATGTGGCGCTGTCGAACGTGCTGGCACCCGGAAGTGCGGTGACCGGGCGTCCGCCGGCGTCGGTCAGCAGGCGATGTTGCATGCCTTCCTCCGGCGGCGCGCCGGTACCGATCAATCCGTTTTCGGACTGGAAGAATACGCGGATGCCAGCCGGAACATAGTTGGCGACCTGGGTCGGAATGCCGATGCCGAGATTCACGAGCATGCCGTCGCGCAGTTCGAGCGCGATGCGTTTGGCGATAACGGTCTGTGCGTCCATGAGTCAGCCCTGCGCAATGAGGTAGTCGACGAGTGGAGCGGGCGTGACGACGTGATCCGGCGAGATCAGGCCCACGGGCACGATGTTGTCGGCTTCGGCGATCACGGTGTCCGCGGCCATCGCGATGACCGGATTGAAGTTGCGCGCGGTCAGCGCGTAGGAAAGGTTGCCGAGATAGTCGGCTAGGAAGGCGTTGACCAGCGCGAAGTCGGCGCGCAAGGCAAGTTCAACCAGGTAGTCCTTGCCGGCGACCGCAACTTTCTGCTTGCCTTCTTCGACGACCGTGCCGACGCCGGTAGCGGTCAGGATGCCGCCGAGGCCGAAGCCGCCGGCGCGGATACGTTCGATCAGCGTGCCCTGCGGCACCAGTTCGACCTGGATCTCTCCGGCGATCATCTTCTTCTGCGTTTCGGGATTCAGCCCGATATGGCTGGCGATCACCTTGCCCACGAGACCAGCGCTTATGAGCTTGCCGATACCGACGCCAGGTAATGCGGTGTCGTTGGCGATCACGGTGAGATCGCGCTTGCCCTGGCGCACGAGTTCGTCGACCACGCGTTCGGGCGTGCCGACCCCCATGAAGCCGCCGATCATCAGGCTGGCTCCGTCCGGAATCAGGGCGACGGCATCGGCGAGAGTGAGGGTTCGCATCGTGACTCCTCCAAGTTACGGCCGCCGGAAAGCGAATCGACAGCCGGTGCGTGTCGAACGGAACCCTGCCCGACTCAGGCCATGATGTTGACGCCGCCGTCGACGTACAGTGTACTGCCGGTGATGCGGCGCGCGTACGGCGTGGCGAGGTAGGCGACCGCGAAACCCACGTCCAGGATGTCGACGAGCTCGCCGACCGGTGCGCGCTCGACGGCATCATTGAGCAACCGATCGAAATCCTTGAGGCCGGACGCGGCCCGCGACTTGAGCGGGCCGGGGGAAACCGCGTGCACACGGATATTTCTCGGACCGAGCTCGTAGGCAAGGTATCGGCACGACGCTTCCAGAGCGGCCTTCACCGGTCCCATGACGTTGTAGTTCGGCACGACTTTCTGCGCGCCGTGATAGCTCATCGCGAACATCGCGCCGCCTTCGTCCATCAGCGGTGCGGCCAGACGCGCCATGCGCACGAACGAGTGGCACGAGATGTCCATCGCCTGGGCGAATCCTTCGGCCGAGCAGTCGAGCAGCCCGCCCTGCAGGTCGGCCTTCGGCGCGAACGCGATCGAATGCACGAGCAGGTCGAGCCGGCCCCACTGGGAACGGATGCGCTCGAACACCGCTTCGAGTTCGCCTGGCTTGGCAACGTCGAGCGGCATGAAGATCTCGGCGCCGACTTTTTCCGCCAACGGCTCGACATACTGGCGTGATTTTTCGTTGAGATACGTCACGGCGAGATTCGCGCCGAGCTCGGCGAATGCCTGAGCGCAGCCGTAGGCGATCGAATTGTCGTTGGCGATGCCGACGACGAGCGCCTTGCGGTCCTTGAGTACTGGTTTGGGGACTTGCACCATGGTTACCTCTCCGTCAGATCGCAGCCAGCGTATGCCGTGCGATCATCAATTCTTCGTTGGTCGGAATCACCCACGCGGCGGCCTTGCTTGGTGGCGTTGATATCAGCGGTCCGTTCGCTGCATTCGCCGATGCATCGAGCGCCACGCCGAGCCACGCGGCGGCCGCGCAAACGCGCTCGCGGATCGCCGCGGCTTTCTCGCCGATGCCGGCAGTGAACACGATGGCATCCAGTCCGCCGAGCGCTGCCGCGAGAGAACCGAGTTCGCGCGCGATGCGGTAAACGAACAGGTCGACGGCGCGCTTGGCGCGCGGTTCGTCGCTTGCGAGCAGCGTGCGCATGTCGCTCGAGATTCCCGACACACCGAGCAGGCCCGATTGCTGATAGATCAGCTTTTCGATCGCGCGTGCGTCCATGCCGAGTTCGTCGATCAGGTACAGGATCACGCCAGGATCGATCGCGCCGCAGCGCGTGCCCATCATCAGGCCGTCGACGGCAGTGAAGCCCATCGTGCTCGCGATGCTGCGGCAGCCCTGGAGCGCACACATGCTCGAACCGTTGCCCAGGTGCAGCACGACGGTGCGGCCGGCGGCGGCACGCGCATCGACACCGGGCAGCATCGAGGCGATGTACTCGTAGGACAGCCCATGGAACCCGTAGCGCTTCACGCCGCGGTCGGTGATTTCCGCCGGCAACGCGAAACTCTGCGCGAGCGCCGGCTGCGTGCTGTGGAATGCCGTATCGAAACACGCGACTTGCGGCAGGTTCGGCTGGCGTTCCAGCAGGATGCGAATCGGCGCGAGATTGTTCGGCTGGTGCAGCGGCGCGAGCGGTACGAATTGCTCGAGCGTCGCGAGCACCGACGCATCGACGCGTACCGGAGCCGAATAGGCCATGCCTCCGTGCACGACGCGGTGTCCGACCGCACGCAACTCATGTTCGCCGCACTCTGCGCGCAGGTATTCGACGAGGTGGTCGAGTGCGCCGGCGTGACCCAGTTGCGTGCCATCCGGCCAGGTCTTCGCCTCTAGCTTGTTGCCGTCGGGATCCTTGGCCTCGAACCGCGGCTGGGTGAAAAGCGCCTCGATCTGTCCGCGCAGCAGCAGTTCGAGCGCGCCGGCCTGGGCGAGGAACACCGAGAACTTGACGCTCGACGAGCCGGCGTTCAGTACCAGGATTGCGTCAGCCATGACAGCAACCGCTCACGTGAAGTGCCGCGCGGGTGCGTTGCGTTTTGCTTCGACGATCAGCGAGGCGATCGCGCACGAGGCAAGCCGCGTCATGACCGTGTCGGCACGACTGGTCAGGATGATCGGCACACGCGCGCCGAGCACGATTCCGGCGGCGTCGGCGTCGGCGAGGAAGCTCAGGCTCTTGGCCAGCATGTTGCCGGCTTCGAGGTCGGGAACGATCAGTACATTGGCGCGGCCCGCGACTTCGGACTTGATCTTCTTGATCGCCGCTGCCGCGGGGCTGATCGCGTTGTCGAGCGCCAGCGGCCCGTCGAGAATCGCGCCGGTAATCTGGCCGCGGTCCGCCATCTTGCACAAGGCTGCCGCTTCGAGCGTCGATGGCACCTTCGAGTTGACCGTCTCCATCGCCGAGAGAATCGCGACGCGCACGTCGGTGATTCCGAGGTTGCGCACGAGGTCGATCGCATTCTGCACGATGTCGACCTTGACCTCGAGCGACGGCGCGATGTTCACCGCAGCATCCGAAATGATCAGCACGTCGTCGTGGGTCGGCACGTCCATCACGAAACAATGGCTGATGCGGCGACTCGTGCGCAGCCCGCCCTCGCGCGCCACGACCGCACCCATCAGTTCGTCGGTGTGCAGGCTGCCCTTCATCAGGCATTCGGCCTTGCCGGCGCGCACGAGTTTCACCGCTTCGGCTGCTGCTGCGACGCTGTGTGGCGCGTCGACCAGTTCGTAGTCCGAAATCGAAATGCCGCGTTCCCTGGCCAACGCTTCGATGCGCGCTCGCGGACCGACCAGAATCGGCGTGATCAATCCGGCCTTGGCCGCATCCACCGCGGCGCTCAGTGAGGACTGGTCGCATGGATGGACCACCGCGGTCGTGACGGGAGGGAATGTTTTCGCCCGCGCCAGAAGCCGGTGGTACTTCTGGTGCTTGGTGTGAGGAATATCCATGTCGGCTCCTAGGTCTTGCTCTTCGCTGCGGCTTTGCTCTTCACTGCGGCTTTGCCCTTCGCTGAAGCCTTGCTCCTGGCTGCGGCTTTGCTCTTGGCTGCGACTTTGCTCTTTGCAGCGCCGCTGCGCGGCTGTGGGCTGCTCTTGGGAAGCAGCACGGCACGGATACGCGCCAGCATCGCGCGCTGCTCCGTTGTCGCCTTGCCGCCTTGCACGCGCGGGTCGGAGAGCAACGCTTCGAGCAGCTTTAACAGGCGTTCGCGATCGCCGCGTTGGGAAAGCAGCAGCGGCAGCGTCGAGACTGCCTTGTCCGGCTCATAGCGCACGACGATCTCCTGCTCGCCGCGAATCCGGCGCGCCTCGTCGGGTGATATCACCGGCAGGAACTTGCCGTAATCCTTCATCAGTTCCTGCTTGAGTTGCAGGCGCGCGAGCGGCAGCGGTTCGCCTTTGCGAACCAGCAGATATCCGACGCGCGAGACTGCTTCGGCATAACCGCCTTCATCGATCGATTCGAGTGCCTCGCGCACGAACGGTAGATCACGCGGATCCGCGGCCTGGGCCGGTGCCGTGCCCGGTTCGGGTGCCGAGTCATAAAGCGAGAACATGTTGCCGTAGAGAGCGAAGAACGCAGCCTCGCTGTAGGCATCGCGCATCGCGCGGTAGTGATCCAGCGAAGCGCTGATCAGTTCCGAAGCCATGCGTTCGACCTTGCGCGCAGGGTCGTTGGCGTCGAGCGCCTGGCGCTGTTCCTTGACTGCCTTCGCGGTCGGGCCCAGCCACGACAAGAACGGGTTGAGATCGGAGACGGCCCAGCGTTGCGCGCGCAACGGATGCATCTGGCGCGCGAGCTTGGCGCTGGTTTCGTTGCTCACGGCCTGCACGAGCGGACGCGCGAACAATTCGTAGGCGCGCTGGTTCAGATCGGACACCGCGCTGACGGCTTCGAACGGTTTTTCATCGGCGCGCTCGAATCGGTTCAGGCGTGACTGGATCTCTTCGAGAGTGCGCTCGATGAAACTCACTTCGTACGCGGGCTTGCCGTCGGCGCCTTTCTTTTCGGTGATCTGCATCGCGTAAAGGCCGGGCGGCAGCATCTCGATCGACTTCATGACCTCGACGACCTGCGCGTGCTCTTTCTTCGCCACCTTGCCGGAAACGAAGATGCCGAGATGACCCACGTCCGCGTGCACGAGGCCGACGATCACCTGGCCGCGCGACTTGATCTCGTCGGTGCTGCCGTAGACGTCGGCAACCCAGTTGAACGCTTGTTCCGGCGGCGTGATGTTGTCGCCCATCGAGGCGAACAGGATGATCGGCACCTTGATCTCGCGCAGGTCGAACGCAGCGCCGGTTCCGGACTTGACCGTTCCGGACCACAGCTTGTTGCCGACGAAGAGGTTCTGCGTGATCCATTCGATCTCTTCGGTGTTCATGAGGTAGAAGCCGCCCCACCAGCGCTCGAAATCGAGGAAGCGCGGCGGCTCGGTGTCGATGTTCGCGAACACGTGGTAATACTTGTCCCAGAACGTGTTTGCCGGGTTGAGGTTCTCGAAATTCTGCACGAGCCAGGCGCCGTCGAACTTGCCGGCGCCAAGGTCGGAGAACAGCGACGCGAGCCACGTGCCGCCGAGCAGGCCGCCGGAGTAGCGCATCGGGTTGTCGCCCTCGTCCTCGTTGAAGGCGCCGCCCCAATAGGACATCGGCGCGCCGTTGATGACGATCGGACCGGTGTCGTCGGGACTGGCTGCGGCGAGCATCATCGCCGCCCAGCCGCCTTGGCAATTGCCTACGAGCGCCGGCTTCGGCGCGCCGGGATGCAGCTCGCGCACGCGGCGTACGAATTGGCGCTCGGCTTCGCACACGTCGAGCAGCGTCTGTCCGGGCTCGGGTTCCTGACGGAACAGCACGAAATAAACCGGATGGCCTGCGCGCAGCGCTACGCCGACTTGCGAGTCATCCTTGAAGCCGCCGATGCCGGGGCCGTGTCCGGCGCGCGGATCGATGATCAGGTACGGACGACGCTTGGCGTCCACTTTCACGCCCTCGGGCGGAACGATGCGCACGAGTTCGTAGTTGACCGGACGCGCCAGCGTGCTGCCTTCGAGGACGGACTCGTAGTCGTAGTGCAGCACCGGTGGCAGCCCTGCGCGCTCGCGCTCGACGAACTGGTTGCCGCGCAGGCGCAGCGTATCCCAGAACAACACGGTGCGTTGCGCGAAGTCCAGCGCATAGCGCGCGCCGCCGGTCCAGATGTCCCAAGGCATCACCGGCTTGGAAAACAGTTCCTTGCTTTCGTCGTAGACCTTGCGGACGCGTTCGGCAAGGCGTTCCTGCGCCAGCCTGGCGCGTTTCTGCAGCAGCGTGCTGACCTTCGTCGCCAGCTGTTGTCGCTGCGATAACCTGCTCAGGGAGTCGTTCATGGCGGCCTCGTGGCGCGGCCCCGGGCGCGGGGACGCTATATTGCGGTGCAATATAGTACCGCTATATTGCACCGCAATATGTTACTACCGGCGCCGGTTAGTTGATCCAGGTCAACATCGACATAGAGGTTCAGGCGCCCTGCTCGATCTCCGCGGCAGCGGCAACGACACTGCGGTCGCGCCGGAAACCATAGCCCGCATAGACAGCCACGCCGATCAGCGCATAAGCGCCGAGGACCGATGCCGGCAGGATGTCGCCGCGGCGCGCCTGCGCGATGATGTCGAACGCGACCGGCAGGACCATGCCGATGCACATGACGATCGCGGCAACCGGCACGTAACCGATCCACGCCTTGCCGATGTGGAAGCCGCCGAGCGGCACGCGAAACGGGCGCGGCAGATCGGGGCGCGTCGTGCGCAGCCACATCAGGCTCAGGCACACGATCACGAACGCCAGCGCGGTGCCGAGACTGACGAGGTCGCCGAGGAATGAAATCGGAAACACCGCGGCCAGCACGGCGGAGATCGAACAGACCAGGATGCAGCCGATCCACGGCGTGCGGAATTGCGGATGCAGGCGCGCGAACGCGCCGGGCAGCAAGCCGTCTCGCCCCATCGCGTAGCACACGCGCGAGTGGCCGTAGCCGTTGACGAGCAGCACCGAAGCCAACCCGGTCAACGCACCGATCTTGATCAGCACGGAGAAGATCGGCATGCCGATATGATCGACCGCGATCGCGATCGGGTCGGGCACGCCGAGTTCGCGGAAAGGCACGATGCCGGTGAGCACGGCCGCGACGACGATGTAGATCGTCGTGCTGGCGGCGAGCGCTCCGAGGATACCGATCGGCATTGCGCGCTGTGGATCCCTGGTTTCCGCGGCTGCGGTCGACACGGTCTCGAAACCGAGATAGGCGAAGAACAGGATCGACGAAGCGCGCAGCACGCCTTCCCAGCCGAACGTAAAGCCGCCTTCGTTCGGCGGTATGAACGGCGTCCAGTTGTGCGGATCGACCGCGCCGACGCCGACCGCGACGAACGAGGCGAGCACCGCGACCTTGATCGTGACCAGGATCGCGTTGACCCGCGCCGAACGCGACACGCCGACGACGAGCACGACCGCGGCCAGCGCGAGCGCGGCCACGGCGATCAGGTTCACGCCGCCGTCGGCGACGAATGTCGTATGCCCGTCG
>Ga0068867_100002484_pt1 | contig 12964 bp, 9 predicted proteins | sample KBSMisM32_FD_65649 | JGI IMG/M metagenome (GOLD analysis project Ga0068867, IMG submission 65649) | Miscanthus rhizosphere microbial communities from Kellogg Biological Station, Michigan, USA - KBS Miscanthus M3-2 | ecosystem: Host-associated > Plants > Roots > Rhizosphere > Soil ...
CCCAATTCGGTTCTCATAAAAGTCCACCATAGCCAAACCGGAGATTGCCAGCGCTTCGCGTTCATCAAGTGAAAGTGCGGTACGAAATTCTTCGATAGATAAGCGAAACTCCCCGGCGCCCAGAATTGACGCACCCAATATGGCATGTGCTCGCGCCGAAAGTGGATCCAACATAATGACGCGCGCAGCGTTGTCGTAAGCGCCCTGCAGATTTCGTTGCTTGAAGAGAGAGAAACTCAGGCCGAGTCGGGCTTCAGTGTCGCGTGCATCCTTCCCGAGTATTTCGCGAAAGATCTTTTCGGCAGTGGTGTAGTCGCCCTTCTTCAGGGCCTTCATTCCTTTGGTGTGAGCCTTAGTCGAAGCGAAGGCGGTTGAACTAACGAAGAAAACGACAAAGGCGGCCACACAGCAGGCCGCCAATCTGCGAAATCCCGAGTTTGTTTGAGACTGCATAAGTCACCTTCTAAGTGAGCTAATCATAACCTTGACTGCAAATCTTTCCTTCATCTTATTTGAGGATCTCACCTGTCTTCATAGACCAAAGAACCAGATCCAGTTCATCACAGTTGACCTTAATGTATTTGGCAAACTGGAGTAACTGTTGTTCGACCTCAAGGTATCGCTTCCTGTTTGTCGGAGGTTTGGACGAGTCGACGACCCCAACTTCCGCCAAACACTTCATTACGTGCTTATCAAGGATTGCGTGGCCTTTTACGCCTATATTTCGCAGGAAATGGCTCGCTTCTTTATAACCCAGTCCCTTTATTTGTTTCTCTTGAGCAAGCCAATCGCGGCGCTCAAAGGGATCGGAGAAACTGCGTAAACGCTTACGCAGCGCCATATCAAATTCTGCTCGGAAATAGGCTCTTGTGGTAACAATGTAACGAGGCCGAGCGACGGGGAAACGATGGGCGCCGGCTTCTTTCAAGGCCAGGGTCATCTCTTCGGGTTCACCTTCAAGCAGTAGCGACCTCACTGCGTTGACAGAATTAAGACCCATTCGAGCAGATGCGCCAGCTGTAAAAATACAGAAGGCAAGTTCTTCCCAAAGTCGGGCGTCAGTTCCCTTACGCCAAACTTCGTCAAACTCACTGAGCTTCTTTTTTATCTCTCGTCTTCTCGCTCGGTGAGTAGCAACCACTCTTTCAACTGTGACCGGTTCTTGATTGCGTTGCACTGTAGTTTGTCAATGAAGCGATTCTATGAGCGGGCTAGAAACATTGTCAACGAGTTCATCCTGAACAGCCTTTAGTCACCAGATAGGACAACTTGTCGTCAGAGAGTGGTTATTGACAATCGGGACTTTGGTATTGGGACTTTGGTCTTGCTCCACGTGGCCTGGAGTCGGTACCACAACGCACGCATCCCAAAACCAAGACCCAAGGCCAAAGACCTCCGAAAAAAACCTTTCCCCCAACTGTTCCCTTCTTCGCTATTATGTCTACACAGGGTCCCGACCTACCCTGGAGCGCTTGAACATCCCCGTTCGGCGCGGGCGCATCGAATGTGCTCTCCCCTCACGAAATCCCCGAAGATGATTGCAAACTGCTGTTATTAAGGACCGGATGCAGAGACAAGCAACACAGCTAATTATTTCTTTCGTTAGATTGATCGCCTGCTTGTCGCTGTCGGTCTCAATCAGCCTGGCTCAGCAATCCCAACCTCCGGCAAATCCAACCCAGCAGCAACCGCAAAGCGTACCGTCGCCATCGCCGTCTCCAGATACTGAAGATGTACGCCCACTCTATGGACTTCAGGGTGTACTCGTTGAAACCCTCTCGGGCAAAGTCGTTGCTTCACAGTTTGAAGAGCAACAGTTCAATCCTGCGTCGGCGGTCAAACTCGCCACTGCGCTGGTTGCCCTCCGAACACTCGGACCTCAGCACAGGTTTGCTACCGGGGTTTGGACAGATGGCGTTCTGGACAAAACAACGGGCACGATTAACGGCAACCTGTACATCTCCGGCAGCGATCCCTCGTTTCACTACGAACACGCAGTTCTACTCGCTCATGAGTTGAATTCCCTCGGAATCACCAAGGTATCTGGTGACCTTATCGTCTCTCCAAGCTTCACGATGAACTTTAATTCGTCCGTGCTCGGCACAGGAGTACAGCTCTACGACACTCTTAATTCAACACTTCGATACGCTGAAGCAATCAGGGCCTGGGAATACGAGCGAACCCTCTTGAAAGATCAGACCAGTTTGCAAACAAATCCAAGTGTTGCCGTTGCCGGCAAATTCGTTGTTGGCGCAGTCGCACCAAACGCAAAACTTCTCCTGACGCAGAAATCCAGTCGGCTGGTAGACATATTGAAGGTTCTGTTGTGCTACTCCAACAACTTCATGGCTGCACGTATTGGCGATACGCTGGGAGGGCCAGAATCGGTTCGTCAACAATTGATTTCGCTTCTCGGCATTTCACCTGATCAACTGAAACTGGCTTCGTCGAGTGGCCTCGGTGTCAACCGCGTCTCGCCACGAGTGATGATGAAAATCTACAGGGCACTTCGACTCGAACTACAGAAGAACCACTTGTCACCGTCTGACATTCTGCCAGTGGCGGGAATCGATCCTGGAACACTTCAGGAACGATTCGCCGGTCCGACCTGGAAAGGCAGCGTAATCGCAAAAACTGGAACACTCGCGCACACCGATGGAGGCGCAAGCGCCCTGGTGGGCCAGATGAGAGCGGCAAACGGCGAGGTTCTGCTCTTTGTGATTTTCAACCAACGAGGCAGCGTTGTTCGGTTCAGAGAAAATCAGGACTATCTCGTTATGTTGATTCAAAACAGCCGGGGTGGCCCAAAGCCGTTCGACTACAAGCCCCTGACGTTGATGATGCAGTTGTCGAATACGGAAAGTACGGTTGGCAGCGAAGAGTTTGAGCCGAAAAGCAAAGGGCAATAAAGATCTCAGATTTAAGATCTCAGACGCTACGCCTTTCCCCATCTGAGATCTTCGATTTGAGATTTGAGATCTTCGAACTGAGATCCTCCCTTCGGTCTGAGACTCGAAATTCCCGATTCGACATTTCCAATTCAAAAATTTGCGCCCCGCCGATCCGAGGATCGTCGGGGCGCTTTACCGTCCAAACTGCGCGCGGCGTGCGGCACCACACAGCAGCGGACGATTCCTTGAAGGAGCAATAAGCAGCTTGGCTTGTTAGCCGCTTACTCTCTAAAGAAAGTGCAAACCAAGGTGATCTTCCGCAGAACCGGATAACTTTCTTGCTGTTTGCGCCTGAGTACTCTGCGCGGTCCAATAGGTAATCCACTTCCCACACCGTCACCTTAAGTAACTACTCCAGACCAAAACCAAAGATTGCCCGCAAGAACCAGCCCCTTTTTGCTCGAGATTGTTGCTGGCATGGTCATTGCTCCTTGAGCGGCAGGGGCTCTTCGCGAATTTCCCCAAGTTACCCGCTACGGAGGAGAGATGACCGCCACAAAGACAGTGTCAATAGCAAACGGTTCCAGATCCGAAACCGGCTTTACCCTGATGCAATTGCTCATCGTGGTCGCCGTCGTCGGTATCGTCTCCGCCGCGGCAGTCCTGGGAATCGCCTCAGCTAAGCAACGCATCCGGCTGACCAACTCTTCCCGGCTCCTGGCCAGCTACCTCGAAAAAGCGCGCGTTGATTCGGTCCGTCGGCATCCGCAAAACTCGGACGACATGTCCGGACTGACAATGCTCAACAGCAACACCTATCGCGTGAAGATGGACTTTGACGGCGATGGAGTCATGGAGACAAAAGATTTCTCGCTCGACTCAGGGGTTGTATTTGCAACTGATCCCATCTCATTGATTTTCGATTGGCGCGGTCGCTTAGTTGATCTTCCGATAACAGAAATCAAAGTCAGTATTGCAATGCAGTGGGGCACAGATCCTAACGATCAGCGCATCGTGGACGTCACACGTTCCGGCGACGTTACGATCGATAGCGACGTCTATCTCGACGACGTACCAAACGTTAACGTGAATGTGGGTGGACTAACCGGCATTGACTCTGGTTCAACTCTTAACGGCAATAACACAGCAACGCCAACCCCTACGCCTGAGCCTTCGCCAACGCCGACGCCAACGCCGACACCAACTCCAACACCAACGCCAACTCCAACGCCAACTCCAACACCAACGCCAACTCCAACGCCAACACCGACGCCAGATCCAAATGGGACGCCAACGCCGACACCAACTCCAACGCCGATACCAAGTCCTAGTCCGATTCCTTCCCCAACGCCGTGTTTGGTCACGGTGACGACGAATCCGAACCCGCTTTCGATTCATAAGAACGGGGGATCGGGCACGATCGACTTCTCGATCAATCCGTCGGGCGCGGTCACTCTCGCGAGTACTCCAGCGAGCAACCTGTCAGTAACAGGCTCCGGAACATCTTTCACAGTTGAATCATTGAACAACACGCGTGGCAGCTTCACGCTCACCTTCACGACGCCGTGCGGTTCGCAAAACGTCACGGTAACCGTCGTAAACTAGATTCTTAAGTTGAGGAGAAAACGATGGACGAGCAGAAAAGATCATCTGACAAGAGAGAGCAGCAAAAAGGATTCACGTTGATCGAAACGGCGATGGCTCTTTTGGTGATGATGATTGGCGGACTTGGGATTTGCGCGGTCTTCGCTTACGCAATTAAGAACAATACAGGTGCGCGCGATCGTGCAGCGGCACTAGCTGTGGCCCAACAACAGATGGAGACCTATCGAAATCTGCAATTTACCGATCCGGCCCTGACTGCCAATTCACTCAATCCTACACAGGTTACGGTGACGAGTGCCGAGCGAACGTACACAGTTAGGACAGTCATCACCGACACAACCTCGTCGCTGAAGACGATTCAAATCCAGGTCACACCGCAGCTGAGCGATGCGGCGTGGTCAAACGGCACCGTACAAGTCACAGTACAACGATCGACATTCGCCCTTGGTTCATACACTGGCGGTTTGTAAGAAGGATTGATTAGCAATGAATCAAAACCATAAATCGCAACAGGGTTTTTCACTGATCGAATTGATCATCGCGATGACAGTGACCATCGTCATTGCGGGTATCGCGAGTTCGCTCCTCGCGCAATCGTTTCGGCTGAGAGCGCGGGAAGACGTTCGTTCGGACGCTGTTGCCGACGCACAACGCGCGCTCAATATCGTTTCCAGGGAGATCGCTAACTCAGGCTTTGGACTAATCGATAATGGCCTCGTTCCGGGCGACACCAATAGTGGCTCAATTCGTTTCCGAGCGAATCTGAATGCTTATACGCGTGATGCTTATGGTAACTCGGTCTCAGGCGCAAATGGGGTCCTGGATAAGGATGAGGACATCAAGTACACGATGTACAACGACGACGCCGCGAATCGTCACTACCTCGTTCGATACGACTCAATACTTGGAGCAGTAGACCAACGCAACGGCACAACCGTGCTTGCCAACCGATTAGACACCTTTAACCTTCAGTTCTTTGATGGCTCAGGAAACACACTTGATGTAGTAACCAATCCCGATGCTGTCATTAGTTGCTGGAAAGTCAGAATCACGGTCGGCGTAGTTCTCCCGGCTGAAGGCCAACCAGGCTCACCGGGCTATCAACCGCCATCGACAATCAACCTTGTTTCTGACGTTGTATTGAGAAACTCAAGTCAGAACACTTACTAACTCGAAGACGAGATGAGGTACACAACCATGGAATGCCGGAAAGTTAACGTCGAAAACCGTCGTGGTGAAAAGGGTGCGGCGCTTGTCACCAGTATTCTCATTTCAACTCTACTGCTTGCAGTCGCTGGTACAGTGATTCTTACTAGCGGCATGTCAGCGACAACTTCAATCGACGCTACTGCGGAACTGCAATCCTACTATGGTGCGGAAAGTGGACTCGAAGCGGCGTTGAATGCGATTCGCGGTCACGTGGCACCAACTGGTCTTCCCAGCGGTACGAAAATCGGTTTTCGAACCGCGGTGGATCCCAATAAGTCGAATAGGAATAGCGACCATTCCACTCAGGCAAGATTATCTGCCTGGCTGGACTACGGTAACGGCGGTAATGGCGACCGCGTAACCCCTGCTGGCGCCAACTTTTCGTACAGCGTCGTCGTGAGCGATCCGGACGATCCAAACGGAACGAAGCGAGCTGCGGATGCTACGTATGTTCCCAACCGACTCCAGGTTCAATCCGCAGGCTACGGCCCCAGGGGTTCAATCAAACGAATGGAAATGATCGTGCAAAAGAATTCGTTCGACTTTGAGCCCAATGCCATGCTCATGATGAGAGGTTCCGAAGATGGATCGGTAGCGCAAATGACTTTCGACATTGGCGATAGTGCAGCCAAATTTTATACCGGTCACGACAACGCGACGGGTGCCGTAGGGTTACCTGCTTTCGGAGTTACCAATGGAACTGATCTGAGCGTAGCGAACGACGCAATTACCAAAGGCAGCACAGTTGAAGACGTAGAGACTGCGCAAGTTGCGCTAGGCAGTCTCCCAGGTTGGTTACAAGATGCCAACTCTGCTCGTACATTCTTGAATGACATGCAGGCGGTGGCGCGGAGCATGGGTCGCTATTATCCGACTTTCAGTGGGATGGCAGGCAGCGAGGCCGATCCCAAGTTCACTTTCGTCAATGGCAACTGCACGCTTGATGGCGGTGCGGGACTGTTAATCGTCGGTGGTGATCTAATCATGAACGGCAACCCAAATTTCAAGGGGGTGGTCCTCGTTCTTGGTGGCGGATCGATTAATCGAAATGGCGGTGGTAACGGAAACATCTACGGCACGATCTACGTCGCAAAGTTTGCGCGTTCATGGCCTGCTAGCGAAAATGCTCAGCCGCATGGTTTCCAAGCTCCAATATTTAATACTAGCGGCGGCGGCACTGCTGACCTGCGTTATGACTCAGAGTGGGTACAGAAAGCAAAGGACGCGCTCGGAACCATCGTTCGGGATGTTCGTGAATACTGATCCTTGGAGTGCGGTGGCCTGGCACCGCTTTGGTATCGAATCAGCAACTTATTAAAGCGGTGCCAGGCCACCGCACTCCAAGGAGTCGTCCTATTGGTTCGCTGGTCTTTCCTTCCTCCAACTCTGCTTTAGATTCGACTCTACAAATCAAAGGCCCGTTTCCAAAGTACTTGCGCTTCGACTGGCTTGGCAGGAGCGTCGATGCCCATGGCGAGGTTGTCACGGCGGCGCTAGTCACCTTCACCACTCCACGAGGAACAAGCATCGTAAAGGTCGATTCAAGCAGCAAACCTCAAGTTGTTTACGGCGAGGAGCAGTGAAGCTAGGTTTTAGGGTCTGGGTAGTGATGTAGTCAGTACCACAACGCGGTAGCGTGCGGCTCCGTTTTTGGTTGTCATCCCCTGAGCCACACGCTACCGCGTTGTGGTACTGACTACATCGCCACCCCAGACGCCAAGACCCAAGTCCAAAGCCCAAAGACCCAAGTCCTCTAGCATCTGTTAGTATGAGTCGGCGCTTGGACGCATACGTACACTGGTTCAAGTCCGCACCCGAGATGGCAGACATTCTACTCGTCGAAGACAAAGACAGTTTGCGCCGCGTTATGCGTCTAACGCTCGAAAACGCTGGTTACTCAGTAACCGAGAGCGCAGACGCCAGATCCGCATTAAACGAGATCGCCACTACACGTCATCGGCTCGTGTTGACTGACCTACGAATGCCAAATGGGTCGGGGCTGGACGTATTGCGCGCAGCACGAGCAGCGGACGGAGACGTTCCGGTAATCGTGATGACGGCTTTCGGCTCGATCGATGAAGCGGTCCAGGCCATGAAAGACGGCGCTCACGACTTCTTGCAGAAGCCCGTAGATTCCAATCATCTGTTGTTGCTCGTCGAAAGAGCTCTCGAACAAGCCCGGCTTCGTACGGAAAACATCTTGTTGCGCGAAGAGTGGTCACGTCGTTATGGGTTCCCGCGAATCATCGGAGAGTCGGAAGTCATTAAGCGTGCCGTTGGAGAAACGCAACGAGTCGCTCAGACGGAAGCTACTGTTTTATTGCTGGGTGAATCAGGAACTGGCAAGGAGTTGTTTGCCCGGGCTGTCCATCATTTGTCACCCCGACGCGACAAAGCTTTCGTGGCAATCAACTGTGCGGCGATTCCTGAGACGCTGATTGAAAACGAACTCTTTGGACACGAACGCGGCGCATTTACCGGCGCCAACGATCGTCGCCAGGGAAAGTTCGAGCTTGCTTCAGGCGGCACTGTTTTTCTCGACGAGATTGGTGAATTGCCACTTGGGGTACAGGGAAAACTTTTACGCGCAATCGAAGAGAAGGTTGTTGACCGGATCGGCGGACGGGCACCGGTTCCCGTCGATGTAAGAGTGGTTGCGGCAACAAACAAAGATTTAAAGACTGCTGTTGACAAGGGTGAGTTTCGTGGCGACTTGTTTTTCCGCCTGGCAGTCTTTCCGCTCGAGATTCCCCCATTAAGAGATCGGAAGGACGACATCATACTTCTCGCGCGGCATTTCGCAGCGGAGATTGGCCGGGAGTTGCGCGGCCGTGAAGCGGAATTGGATCCAGAAGCAATCGCCGCGATCAGGAAACACCACTGGCCGGGAAACGTTCGCGAACTTGAGAACGCCATCGAGCGAGCATGCATTCTTTCTGACTCACTGATCCTTCAGCCCGGGGATCTTGGCTTCGGTGTGAATAACGACCGCACTGACGAGACACTTCACGACCTCGATCTGTCAGGCACGCTTTCTGATGTAGCTCATCGAGCGCTGGAGCTTGTCGAACGAAAAAAGATCACGGCTTCCCTTGAAGCTAACGCGGAAAACAAGAGTCGCACCGCGGAAGACTTAGGGATCAGTTACAAAACACTCCTGAACAAGATCAAAGACTACGGCCTCTGACGCTCGATGAACGATCCTTCGAAACCCGACGACAATCGCGAACCCAATACTCAGAGGCTAGTTGAGGCTTCTGATCATCTCGAACTTCATGATGACCAAGGCGCCGAACTCATTGCCGGCGAAACTCTCGAGCAAGTTGGTGCTGCATCTGTCGAAGCTCGAGTTGAACAGCAACCGGCAAAGACCCAACCAAGTACTGGTCGATCCGCATTCTTCGTTGGCGCCGGCATCCTAATCAGCCGCATTGTTGGACTGGTTCGTCAACGTATTTTTGCGCACTACTTCGGTAGTTCTGCGGTAGGCGATGCTTTTAGTGCCGCCTTCAGAATTCCCAACTTTCTCCAGAACGTGTTTGGTGAAGGAGCACTTTCCGCATCTTTCATTCCGGTCTACGCAAAACTGCTTGCGCAAGATGATGAGAAAGAAGCCACTCGTGTAGCGAACGCGATTTTTGGTTTGCTCGCACTCATCACCGCCGTGATTGTTTTGATTGGTGTACTGGCAACACCTTACTTCGTAACCGCCATTGCCGCCGGCTTCCAGGACGAACGACGAGAACTCACGATCAAACTAGTGAGAATTCTCTTCCCCGGTGCAGGGCTACTCGTGCTGTCGGCGTGGTGTCTCGGGGTTTTGAATAGTCACCACAAGTTTTTCATGTCGTACACCGCACCTGTGGCCTGGAACCTGGCGATCATTAGTGCACTGGTGTTTTTCGGAAATCAAGTGGACTTGCCACGGCTCGCCGAACTGACCGCCTGGGGCTCCGTTATTGGCAGCGCCCTGCAGTTCAGTGTTCAACTTCCCACGCTGCTTCGCTTAATTCATCGTTTCGCGCCAGTGCTCGATATTGCGAACCCTCACGTCAGGCAAGTCGTACACAACTTCTTTCCAGTGTTCATGAGTCGCGGTGTGGTGCAGATAAGCGCATTTGTCGACGCCTTTCTTGCAAGCTTTCTAGGCCAGGGAGCTGTTGTGGCTTTGACGTACGCACAAAGTCTCTACACTCTTCCGGTTAGTCTTTTTGGAATGTCAGTGTCGGCCGCTGAACTGCCCACGATGGCGCGTGCTTTGGGTTCAGCAGATGTCGTCGCAGAAACACTTCGTCATCGGCTCGATGCCGGTCTTCATCGGATTGCTTTTTTTATTGTTCCGTCGTCGATGGCCTTTCTTGCCTTAGGCGACATCATTGCGGCTGTTCTCTATCAAACGGGGAGATTCACACATTCGGACTCCAACTATGTTTGGGCAATCCTCGCCGGATCATCAGTAGGACTGCTGGCCTCAACACTGGGTCGCCTATATTCCTCGACTTACTACGCGTTGAATGACACAAAGACGCCGCTTCGGTTTGCGATTATTCGCGTGATATTGACGACCGGCCTTGGCTACCTCTGTTCCCTCCCGTTACCTCGCGCCCTGGGCATCGAACCCAAATGGGGAGTTGCCGGTCTGACCGCCTCGGCGGGTATTGCGGGTTGGGTTGAATTTGTCCTTCTTCGACTTTCATTAAACCGCCGCATCGGGAAGACGGGCTTAAGTTCATCGTTTGTTTCGAAACTCTGGCTTGGGGCTGGGATTGGCGCAGCGGTTGGCTGGGGACTAAAATTACTTTTGGGTCATCGTCACCCCTTGATCATGGCTATTGTCGTCTTGGGTGGGTACGGCGGCACTTATTTCGGGGTCACGGCGGCTTTTGGGGTTGGCGAGGCTAAGCGGGTGATCGGGCGGGGGCTGCGTCTAGCGCGTATTTCTCGATAGCGCGCAAAAACCCCAGCAAAAACGACATAGAATATTTTTTCTGATTTTTCTGGAAGGCTTTGTTCATTAGTTCTTTTACTTGAGTATCCTGGAAAGATGAACAGTTGGTGCAGCGGCAGGCAAGGCTCGGGGGGAGCCGGTCTCTGGACCGGCTTTTTGGCGTTCAGTCTCCGATAAGCTTTAGGCTCTTGCAAAAAACAGAACAAGTTGGGAAGGGCGGTTTACCCCCGCTGGCCCCTAATTAAGAGCTACATCGAGGTTGTTTTTAGCCAGACCAGCGGGGGTAAACCGCCCTTCCCAACTTGTTCTGTTTTTCAATCCCTTTTCCGCTGGTCCTGACTTTTTTTAGAGGCGCTTTCGCTTGTCGTAAGCCATCGTCATTGACCGCGCAATTCCCTCCTCCTTATCATCGACGTCGTGCAACCCGTTATTTTCACCGAACAGATCCGAGAGATCGATCGTCTGACTGTCGAGAACTATCACACTCCTTCCTTGCTGCTCATGGAAGCAGCCGCGAACGCCTGCATCAACGCTATTCAGTTGCACTTTGGTGACGACTTAAACGAAACAAAAGCTCTTGTCCTTTGCGGCAAAGGAAACAACGGTGGTGATGGCGCCGCTATCGCTCGCGGGCTTGCCTCACGAGGAGTGCATTGTGATGTCATCCTATTCGGGAAGTTGTCGGAAACAATTGGTGATGCCCGAACCAATCTTGAAGCCGTAAATAAACTGTCGGGATTTACGGCGGGCTCGGCGGATTCTCCCGCGCCACTGACCTTTGCTGAGTGCGACGGGATTGGATCCTGGGAACAACTCGCCAGGCCGCGTAAGACTTACGACGTTATCGTTGATGCTCTATTCGGCACTGGATTGACCCGACCACTCGATGGTGTGTTTCTAAAGGTCATTGATCACCTTGCAATGCTGAGACGTGCTCGTGAACGTGCTTCAGGCGCGCGGCCACTCGTTCTCTCAGTCGACATTCCCTCAGGTCTAAACGCTGATCAGTCAAACCCAATCGGCACCGCGGTCCAGGCCGACATCACAGTTACCTTCACTGCTCCGAAGACGGCAAACGTTTTGCCGCCCGCGTCAGAATTCTGTGGCGACTTGATCGTCGCAGACATCGGCTCGCCGCAGTCTTTGCTCGACGCCGCAAAGCCATGGCTTTTTGTGACTGAAGAGGATGACGCGCGTCGTTGGTTGGTTTCGACTCGTTACACGCCCGAGTCGTATAAAAACACTCATGGCCACGTCTTAGTTGTAGCAGGTTCGAGAGGCTTTACTGGAGCAGCAGCTCTGAGCGGAAACGCCGCGATGAGATCAGGGGCCGGGCTAGTTACAGTCGCGACGCCTGCGTCTGCCCAGTCGGCAGTTGCGATGCGTCTGATGCCCGAAGTCATGACAACGGCCCTCGCGGAAACTGACCGTGGAGTTGTCAGCGACGATGCTATTGCACATTTTCTTCAACTGTCTTCCAAAGCGACGGTGGTAGCAGTCGGACCCGGGCTCACTTCAGACGACGAACGCACGCGCAAGTTTGTCCGTTCAATTGTGGAAAGACGATCACAGCCAACGGTGATCGATGCCGATGGGTTGAATTGCCTCGCACCGTGGCCTGAAAACTTGAGCGGCTCGGAACAGCATCCCTTGATTCTGACTCCACACCCGGGCGAGATGTTGAGGTTGATCGGAGCCGACAACAAATCGGCACTCGCTGGACGTGTGGCCGCCGCGCGCGAGTTTGCTATGGCTCACAAACTAATCCTGGTGCTGAAAGGTTCCAGATCGTTGGTTGCGTCTCCAGACGGTCGAGTCTTTGTTAATCCCACAGGCAATGCGGGACTCGGCACGGCCGGCGCCGGCGATACACTCACCGGTTTGATCGCCGGATTTCTCTCGCAGGCGTTTGCCGGGTCCAAAGAGAATGCGAGCGCACTCGACGCTACGATTGCGGCGCTGTATGTAGGAGGGCTCGCCGGTGACTTTGCTGCTCGCGCCCTTGGGATGCGCACAATGGTCGCGTCGGACATCCGAGAACACTTTGGCGAAGCAATTCGCTTTTTGGACGGCCATGGAGAACAACCGTAATCGATGTCGACTTCACACCTGCCGCTTGGCGAATTCAAGAGCGAATCCCAGGAACAAACCTTCAACTTCGGTCATCAGGTTGGCGTCAGACTTGAAGGCGGGGAAATACTTTTGCTCAGCGGACCACTTGGCGCGGGCAAAACGATTTTTGTAAAAGGTATTTGCGCAGCGCTTGGCATCGATGAGGAAGACGTTACCAGTCCTTCCTTCACGTTGGTGA
>Ga0068867_100002493_pt1 | contig 12935 bp, 12 predicted proteins | sample KBSMisM32_FD_65649 | JGI IMG/M metagenome (GOLD analysis project Ga0068867, IMG submission 65649) | Miscanthus rhizosphere microbial communities from Kellogg Biological Station, Michigan, USA - KBS Miscanthus M3-2 | ecosystem: Host-associated > Plants > Roots > Rhizosphere > Soil ...
GCGCCCGACAGGGATAGGCGAAGGCGGCGGACTTTCGCAGCAGCTGATAGGCCTCGATCACTTCGCCGAGCCGGCCCTCTTGGCTCCGGTCGCCGCCATTCTTGTCCGGATGGAAGCGGCGGACCAGCCCCGAGTAGCGCTTGCGCAGTGCGTGCATGTCCGCGTCCTCACCCAGGCCGAGAACACCGAGCGCGCGCCGCTCGGCCCGGTCGAACCGCGACGGCTTCTTCTCCTTCAAGTGGGCGAACCGCCCCGCGATGGCATCGAGCGGATCGGTGAAATCGCTCCACGCCGGCGCCGGGTCGGCGCCATGGGACGCGAACGGGCGGCTGTGCCGCTCCCAACCGGCCAGCGGCGACTGCGCTTCCTGAATTTCCTCGGGGCTCATGCCGTCGAAGAAATTGTAGCGGGAATTGTGCTCGCGGACATGGTCCAGGCACAGGAACCGCCACGCCCCCGGCCCGTCGAAATTGGCCGATTGCAAGGGTGCCTTGAACTCTCCGGGCGCGCGGCATCCCGGGACGGCGCAATGTGCCCTCGCCCCTTCGACCCGTCCATGCATCCGTGCTTGTTTCGACGCCATACAGCACCTCTATATAGGAGCCATGAACGCTCAAGAAACCGGACCCGTCGCAACTGAAATCCTGCGCCGGCTCAACTCGGCGCTAACGCCGGGCAAGATCGAGCTGGTGGACGATAGCGAGCAGCATCGCGGGCATGGCGGTTACAATCCGGCCGGAGAAAGCCACTTTACCCTGCGGATCGAAAGTCCGGCCTTTGCCGGCAAGGGCCGCGTTGAGCGGCAGCGCATGATCTACGCCGCGCTCGGCGACCTCATGGACAGCCGCGTCCACGCCCTGTCGATTCGAGCGACCGCGCCGGGTGAGTGAGGGCGGCGACGACGCGCCGCCCCCATTTTGCTTAAAGCGCCAGCTGCAACCCAAGGCGACCGCCGATTGAGGCATGGCCCTGCTGCTGCTCGGCGTTGACCTCGCCGGCGATGGTAATGCCGGCACCGCCGCCCGCTACACGGACCCCGCCGCGCCAGCCGCTGGTGCGATCTTCGGGAGTCAGCGTGAAGGGCTGTCCCCCTGCGAAATGCGCGGTCGTTTGCCCGAGCGAGCCACTGAGGATCTGCCGACGCCCGCCCTCGATCTCGACGCGCATCCAATCCTCTTCGGGATCGAGGCTGAGCAAGTCGTAACCGAGCGCGACGCCGCCGCTGGCTGCCGTCTCGTCGCTCGTGCGTCCATCGACAATAAGGTCGAACGCGGCACCGCCGCCCGTCTCGGTATAGCCCTTCTCCTTGAGCCGGTAATATTCGACCGAGGCGTTCGGGCGCGCCGTAAAGCGGCCGCTGCGAACCTCATACGACAGCCCGCCTGTCGCCGAGACCAGCCGGCCGTTCCACTTGCCCTCGGCATTGCGGGTAACCCTCGCGCCATCGGCGGTGCCGGTGAAGGTCCGGTTGCCCTTGAAGCTGATGTGCGCCGCGGTGCCGCGCGCGAACGCGTGCAGGTGGCCGAAGTCGGCCCGCCAATAGACGCCGCCTTCATACTGGTTGTCGATCAGCTTCTTGTCCTTGCCGTTCATGTAGGCGAGCGACACGCCGATGTTTCCGGCCCCGCCGAGGCTGTGCTCCACGCCGGTCGCGGCGCCCCACCCGGTCAGGTCGTACGACGAAGTCGATCCGATCGACTTGCTGTTGCCCCACGCGACCTGCTGAGCCCAGAAGCTGAGACCGTCATGGTCGGAAACCGGCGAATGCGGATCAGCGAGGAAATCGCTGGTCAGGCGCGAGCCCCTGGTCACGTTCTCGAACGAGCCGCCGGCGTGGTCGGGTAGCATCTGCTGCAGGGAATTCTTCAACGTCGCGCTGTCGGTCAGGTCGAGCAACACGCCCGCCACCCCGGAGTCCGCGTCCGCAGCGTTGACGACGGCGTTAAAGATGCTGCTCTCGGAAGAATTGAGACCGAGCTCAGACGTGCTCTTCAGCGCAACGATGAGCGACACCTCGTTGGGTGTGCTGGTGACGAGATTGGCATTGTAGAGGAACGGCAAGCTTGCGGCAGACGTCGACAAATTGCCAGCGCCCGTCAGCGTCCCTGCCTGCACGATCTTGTAGGTGCCGGCGACGCCGCCGACGCTGAGCAGGTTGAGCTTGACCTTAGTCCCCGTGCCGAAGTCGGCGGCTCCAGCGACATTGTACTGGGTGACGGCGTTGGTGCCCTGATTGAGGGTCACGCCAAGGGTCGCGGCTGCGCCGGTGGTCAGCGACGCGAGGTTCACGACACCGGCGTTGGTGACGTCGAGCGAACTTCCAGCGCCAACGTTCACAGCGAGACCATTGCTGTTCGAGAGCGCACCGTGGAAGGCCGATGTTCCGGCCAGCGTCAGACTGTCCGCGCCCCCGCCGAAATCGACGTTGCCGGTCAGGACGGAGGTGCCTGCCAACTGGACGGTATCGCCGCCGCTGCCGAACGTAACCGCTCCGGTCATCGCAGCATCGCCCGAGAGCTTCAGCTGGTTATTGCCGAGCCCGAACTTGGCCGCGCCAGTCACTGTACCGTCGGCGACATCGAGGAGGTCGTTGCCGCTGCCGAACTGCATCACGCCCGAGATCATCGGGGCAGCTGTGCCGCTCGCAACGGCGAGCTGCTTGACGGTGACTCCGGTCGTATTCGCACCGAGGTCGAAGGCAATGCCGCTGTCGCCAAGCGACGACGGGTTAGCAACTCCGATCGCGCCAGTGTTCTCGATCAGGTTCACGCCGCCCGACTTGTCGACGATCGCCGCCGCCGTTCCGAGCGCCGTCGAGCGACCCGCCTGGATTGTGCCGCTGTTGCGGATGGTCGTCACCGTTGCCCCAGCGTCGATGAGAAGCGCCTGCGATTTGGCGGTCGCGGTGCCAGCGCCGCCAGCGGTCACCGTCCCGGTCACCTTGATTTCCGGAACCGATGCGCCGCTGCCGATATGGATCGCCGTCGCGTCCGCCTGCGAAGAGGTTGCCGTCACAGCGCCCGCGACAGTCATGCCGCCACCAATGCTGACGCTATGACCGAGGCCGCCGATGGAAATGCCGGTCGATGAAACGTTCTGGTAGACGCCCGCGGCAGTAACGCTGCCCTTCACGACCAGGCCGTGCCCGTCCGTTGAGGAGGCAACGGCACCGATCGTCGTGTCGGCGCTGCTCGATCCGATGACGATGGCCGGCGCCGAGCCGAACACCGCGATATTGGCCGTACCTTCGTTGGCGTCCGGGATCCCGTCGTCGTCTTCGTCGGTATCGGTGGTGCTGTTGTCTGCAGGCTTGGCGTCGAACAGGATGCCGCCGGCGACATTGCCGCCGATGCGCACTGCGGGCCCGCCCTGGAGGAGATCGTCGGCGTCCAGCTTCGACGTATCCGCAGGTGCCGTCGTCGACCGGTAACCGGTGGCGCCAACCGCATTCTGGATGACGATTGCGCCGCCGACGTTGCCGTCGAGCGCGAGCCCGACCGAGTTGGCGCCCGTCACCGCGATGCTGCCGTTGGTTAGCGTGACATTGCCGCTGACGTTGCCAGCCCTGACCCCGAAGCTGTTGTCGCCAATGACGCTGATCGCGCCGGTCGTCTGCGAGATCGAGTCGTTCAGGGCGCTGTCGATGGCGATTCCAGCCGAGTTGTTGCCTTCGACAGTAATGCCGCCGCTGTTGACGATGTTCCCGGTGAACGTCCCGCCCGACAGCACATGGATTCCGAAACGGTTGGTCCCTTGAGCGAACGGCCCGTCGAGGTCGCCGTCATTGTCGGTGTCGGTCGGCGTGTAATTCTCGTCGATGACGATGGTGCCGGTGTTGGTGATGTTGCCGGCGAGGTTGGTGTTGGCGAGGATGCCGGTCGAGTTGTTGGCCCCGGCGATTGCGATCGCGCCTTCGTTCTTGACGCTGTCATTGCTGTTGATGGTGACCGCCGCGCCGCTGGTCGGCTTGACCGATCCGGTGGAGCTGATTCGCAGGTCGTCGTTGGCGGTGCCGGTCAGGACCGGCGTCGTTACGGCCGTGCTGATGACGGTTTCAGCCGCGGCAGGGATGGCACTGAGCCCAAAGACCACCGGAGTGAGGGCGGTGGCAGCAAGCAGACAACGCATTGAGTTTGTTCCCTTGTTTTCAGACGCGAGTCAGCGACCCGGCGCCATGGTTGGACCGCGCAGACGGCCGTTCGCTCCTGCGGCAACAAGGCGCGCACCCCAGCGCGCCGCCGAAGCAGCGAATCGTTCACGCTTATGATTGGAGCCATCCCTCAGGCCCCGATCGGAAGGCTCGCTCAAACCGCTTCCGCAATGAATCCCAGATGAACGAACTGTCACCTTTCGCCGAACTTACGAAGGGACTACGCCCCGCAAATGGCTGACGATCCATTCATTCAAACCATCGCTCCGGTCACGCACGACCTCGGCGCGTTCAAGGTCAACCGGACCCTGCCCGCGCGCGAGCGCACGATGGTCGGGCCATTCATCTTCGTCGATGAGTTCGGGCCTGCGCGACTGCCGGCAGGACAAGGCATGGACGTGCGGCCGCACCCGCACATCAACCTCGCCACCGTCACTTACCTGTTCGAAGGCGCGATCGAGCACCGCGACAGCATTGGCAGCCACGCCGTGATCGAGCCGGGCGCCGTGAACCTGATGACCGCGGGCAGCGGCATCGTTCATTCGGAGCGTTCGCCGCAGGCGCTCAGGCCCGATGGGCCGAGCCTGTACGGCATGCAGACCTGGCTCGCTCTCCCCGATGGCCGCGAGGAAGTCGACCCCGCCTTCGACCATGTCCCTGCGACCGGCCTGCCGCTGGTCGAGCTCGACGGTGCGAAGGCGCGCGTGTTGATGGGCTCATTGTGGGGCTCGACGGCCGCGACGCGCTGCGATTCCCCAACGATATATGCCGACGTCGAGCTTAGGGCCGACAGCGCCGTTCCGATCGACAGCGACGCGGACGAGCGCGCGATCATGCTGGTCGGCGGGGAGGCGGCGATCGACGGCCAGCGCCTCGACCCGTTCGCGCTCTACGTCCTCAAACCCGGCTACACGCCGGTGATGTCGAGCACAGCCGGCGGACGGGCGATGCTGCTCGGCGGCCAGGCTTTCCGGACCCCTCGTCACGTCTTCTGGAACTTCGTCTCTTCATCGCGTGACCGGATCAACGCGGCCAAGGCGGACTGGAAGGCGCAGCGCTTCCCGCTAATCCCCGGCGATGATCAGGAGTTCATTCCGATCCCGGAAGTGCCGAAGACGGTCAGCTATCCGTGAGGGGTGCGCTGATCATCGCGCTGGCAATGACAACTGGCTGCTCTTCCTTCGTTAGAGGTGCGCTTTTGAGATGGACGTGCGCCAGCGAAGTCGTCGATCGAGACGTAACGGGTAGCGCGTTTCTGAGCATGAATCCGGAGGGGGAAACTCAGCAGGATATCGCGAGGTGGCGATGGGCGGCGGGAGATTCGGATTTTCAAGCATCTCTGGAGAACTCGTCCTTTTTTCAGGGCGAGTTCGACTTGCACGTCAACGTCCCAACGAGCCCTCTCAAGGAGCAGTTGGCTGTCGAGATTTGGGATGGAATCGAAAGTCGCAAACAGGTCGATCCCACATTGATCAACCATGAGTATGGTCAGGGACAATTTTACTTCCGCCTGACGCGTAGTCAGCTCGAGCACGTCGCATCATCGAGCGACGGCTTCTACTTGGTTGGCGTCGACACAGGCGGTCACCCGATCCGAAGCCTCAAGCTCGATAAGAATATTTTGATGCGGGGCGAGGCAGCAATGTCATCGGCACGGACGCAAGCAGCCGAAATGAAGCTCGATTATCGCAACAGGTGCACACCAACTTACGAAGCTAATGAAGGCATCGTCCTTACATGACCGACTTCCGCCGTATCCAGGTCCGCAAGGACACCTGCCTCAACGTTGCGCTAGCCGGCGACCAGCGCTCGACGGCGGTGATGATGCTTCACGGCTTTCCGGAGTCACACCGGACGTGGCGCGAGATCGCGCCCAAGCTGGAAGATCGCTTCTATCTCGTCATGCCGGACCAGCTGGGCTTCGCGGGGTCCGACCGGCCCGAGGACGATAAGGCTTATGAATCCGACAAGCTCATCGACGACATTTTCGAGCTCGCCGACGCGCTTGGGCTGGAGACGTTCGCGCTGGTCGGACACGACTGGGGCGGCGCGATCGCCTGGACGGCGGCGCTCAAGCGGCCCGAGCGCCTGAGCCGCCTCGCGATCATCAACGCGCCGCATCCGTACATCTTTCAGAAGAGCCTGATCGAAGATTCCGAGCAGCGCGACGCGTCGCAATACATCACGGCGTTCCGCACGCCGGGGTTTGAGAAGACGGTCGAGCACATGGGCTTCGAGGCGTTCTTCGAGAAGACATTCTCGAAGCACGTTGACCTGTCGATCATCCCGCAAGCCGAGAAGCAGCAATATATCGCCGAATGGTCGCAACCCGGCGCGCTGACTGCGATGCTCAACTGGTACCGGGCGTCGAAGCTCATCGTGCCACCGCCGGGCGTCACTATTCCCCTACCCGACTTCCTGTTGAAAGCCTTCCCGAAGATCGAAGTCCCGACCCTTGTCGTCTGGGGGATGAAGGACAGCGCGCTCCTGCCCGTCCAGCTCAACGGCCTCAACGAACTGATCGACGACATCCTTGTCGCGCGCCTGTCCGACGCCGGCCATTTCGCTCCGTGGGAGGTGCCCGACCTGGTCATCCGCGCGCTCGAGCCCTTCCTTGCCGCAGACCTGCCCGCTATCGCACCCGCGGCATGACCCAGGTTCGATCCCGTTCGCGTTCCGCAGCCCGCCTTGCCGCGGTCCAGGCACTCTACCAGCACGACATGGAAGGCACGCCGATCGCGCGCCTGCTCCACGAATTCCACGAGCACCGCCTCGGCGCTACCATCGAGGACGAGAAATACCACGAGGCCGAGCAGGACTTCTTCGACGATATCGTTATGGGCGCCGAAGCTCGTCAGGCCGACATCGACGCCTTGATCAGCGGACGGCTCGCCGAAGGTTGGACTCTGGAGCGGCTCGACCGGCCAATGCGCTCCATCCTCCGTGCGGGGGCCTATGAGCTAATCGCTCGCGCCGACGTGCCCGTCGCGACGGTGATCACCGAATATGTCGATGTCGCGCACGCCTTTTATGACAAGCGTGAGAGCGGGTTCGTGAACGGCCTGCTCGACGCCATCGCCAAAGAGGCGCGCTCGACCAAGGCGGACTGATGCGTGAGGGTGAGGTCATTGCGCGGCTTCGGCGGTTCGCGACCGATCCGGCGGCGCGCGGGCTGCTCGACGACGCGGCGGTGATCGACGGCCTCGTCCTGACTCACGACACGATTGCCGAAGGCGTCCACTTCCTGCCCTTCGACCCGCCGGCCAGCGTCGGCTGGAAGCTGGTTGCGGTGAACCTGTCCGACCTTGCCGCCAAGGGCGCGACGCCGGTCGGTGCGTTGCTATCGTTGACCATCAGCGGCGATGGCGAATGGGAAACGGCATTCCTTGGCGGAGTCGAGGCCGCCTGCGAGAGCTACGGCCTGCCTTTGATCGGCGGCGACACCATCGCCCTCCCCGAGGGCGCGCCGCATGTTCTCGGCCTGACGGCCATCGGCCGCGCGGGGGGGAGAGTACCTGACCGGTCGGGGGGCGAAGCTGGGGATAGGCTGTGGATTGTGGGAACGCTCGGCGATTCCGCCGAGGGGCTCTCTGAACTCGAAATCAATGCGAATGCGACCGGTCCCCTGGTCGATATTTTTCGGCGGCCAGTCCCGCTGCTCGCAGCGGGTCAGGCCATCGCGCCCCACGCCAAAGCAATGATGGATGTGTCGGACGGGCTGCTGATCGATTGCCTCCGCCTGCTCCAAGCCAGCGGCTGCTCTGCAGAAATCGATATTGACGCGCTGCCGCTTTCCACGGCGTTCATCGCCGAGCGCGGCGAACATCTGGACGCGCGATTGTTCGCGGCGACCGGCGGGGACGACTATGCGCTGCTCGCCGCTCTGCCGCCGGAGCTGGATCCGTCAACACTTTCTTTACCACTGGGGACGAGGATTGCCCGTATCGGAGTCCTCAGCGACGGCGAGCCGGCAATCCGGCTGACCAGCGGCGGACAGCCGATCAAGTTGCCGGAGAGATTGGGCCATGAACATTACAGCCGTTCCGCTCCGCCAGTGGATGATCGCGATTAGCGGCCTGCTATCGGGAGCGACGGTCGCCCTCCTGCTACACTAATTCAGGCTAAGTTCCCGACGGTTGCAAGGTTCTGCCGCGCCTCATAAAGGGGCGGTGGATTTACCGGCCGTGCACCCGCACGCCGGCCTTTCGTTTGCCGCCAACGGGGAAACCAAATGAATTTGCTTCTGATCGCCATCGCTTGTGGCGTGATTGCCGTCCTTTACGGAATTCTCACCACCATGCAGGTGCTGAAGGCGCCGGCGGGCAATGAGCGGATGCGGGACATCGCCAGCGCCGTCCAGGAAGGCGCGCAGGCCTATCTCGCGCGCCAGTACCGGACCATCGCCATCGTCGGCGTGGTTGTGGTTGCCCTGGTTTTCTATTTCCTTGGGGTTGTTTCGGCGGTCGGCTTCCTGATCGGCGCGCTGCTCTCCGGCGTGACTGGCTTCGTCGGCATGAACGTGTCGGTGAAGGCCAACGTGCGCACCGCCGAAGCGGCCCGCACGTCGCTGCAGGGCGGCCTGACGATGGCGTTCCGTTCGGGCGCGATCACCGGCATGCTGGTGGCGGGCCTCGGCCTCCTCGCGATCTCGGTCTTCTTCTATTACCTTACGGCCATCGCCGGCCACGCGCCTAATGACCGCATCGTCGTCGATGCGCTGGTCGCTCTGGCGTTCGGCGCTTCGCTGATTTCGATCTTCGCCCGTCTCGGCGGCGGCATCTTCACCAAGGCCGCAGACGTCGGCGCCGACCTGGTCGGCAAGGTCGAGGCCGGAATTCCGGAAGACGATCCACGCAATCCCGCGACCATTGCCGACAACGTGGGCGACAACGTCGGCGACTGCGCCGGCATGGCCGCTGACTTGTTCGAGACCTATGTCGTGACGCTCGGCGTCACCATGGTGTCGATCGCCCTCACGATTACCTCCAGCGGCAACGACATGCTGCTGAAGCTGATGAGCCTCCCGCTCATCATTGGCGGCGTGTGCATCGTCACCTCGGTTATCGGAACCTACATGGTCCGCCTCGGCAAGGCCGGCTCGATCATGGGCGCTCTGTACAAGGGATTCTGGACCTCCGCCGTGCTGGGCGCGATCCTCGCTTACCCGGTCACTCAGTACGTCATCGGCGACATGAACTCGGTCATCGCGACGATACCGGGTGTCGGCGATGCTCAGATCCAGCTGACCGGGATGAAGCTGTTCTACTGCATGCTGATCGGCCTCGGCCTCACCGGCCTGCTGGTGTGGATCACCGAGTACTACACCGGCACCAACTATCGCCCGGTTCAGTCGATCGCTCGCGCATCGCAGACCGGCCACGGCACCAACGTCATCCAGGGTCTGGCGATCAGCCTTGAATCGACCGCGCTGCCGACGATCGTCATCGTCGTTGCCGTTATTGCCGCCTACCAGCTCGCGGGCGTCATCGGCGTTGCTTTTGGTGCGACCTCGATGCTTGCCATGGCGGGCATGGTCGTCGCTCTCGACGCCTACGGCCCGGTTACGGACAACGCCGGCGGCATTGCCGAAATGGCCGGGCTTGAGGACGATGTGCGCACCCGCACCGACGCCCTCGACGCGGTTGGCAACACCACCAAGGCGGTGACCAAGGGTTACGCCATCGGCTCGGCGGCTCTGGCCGCGCTGGTCCTGTTCGGCGCTTACACCACCGACCTTCGCCAGTTCTTCCCGAACGTCGCGGTCGATTTCTCTCTGTCCAACCCGTACGTCATCGTCGGCCTGCTGATCGGCGCCTTGCTGCCGTACAGCTTCGGCGCGTTCGGCATGACCGCGGTCGGCCGCGCTGCCGGCTCGGTCGTCGAGGACGTCCGCGCTCAGTTCCGCGACAACCCCGGAATCATGGAGGGCACCACCCGCCCGAACTACGGCCGGACCGTCGACCTCGTCACCAAGGCCGCGATCCGCGAGATGATCGTTCCGTCGCTGCTTCCGGTACTGGCGCCGATCGCGGTCTATTATCTGATCACGCTCGTCGCGGGTCAGGCATCGGGCTTCGCAGCGCTCGGCGCGCTCTTGCTCGGCGTGATCGTCTCGGGGCTGTTCGTCGCCATCTCGATGACCTCGGGCGGCGGCGCTTGGGACAATGCCAAGAAGTATATCGAAGACGGCAATTATGGCGGCAAGGGCTCGGAAGCCCACAAGGCCGCGGTGACTGGTGACACGGTCGGCGATCCCTACAAGGATACCGCCGGTCCGGCCGTCAATCCGATGATCAAGATCACCAACATTGTCGCGCTGCTCCTGCTCGCGGCACTCGCGGGTCACGCCGCCGGCTGACCTTCGACATAGCGTTCAAAGGGGATGCCCCGCCGTGGTCCGCCGCGGCGGGGCTTTCTTTTGGGCGAAGCTGCGCCCATTTGCGCCGCCATGCCCTACGCAATTCGAGTCCATGAGACTGGCGGCCCCGAGGTCCTGAAGTGGGAAGAGGTCGAGGTTGGTGATCCTGGGCCCGGCGAAGTCAGACTCCGGCAGGAAGCGGTCGGCCTCAACTATATCGATGTCTACCATCGCACCGGCCTCTATCCGCAGCCGCTCCCGTTCGCGCCTGGCGTCGAGGGCGCAGGAATCGTCGAGGCCGTTGGAGCGGACGTCAGTGGCATCCAGCTGGGTGACCGCGTCGCTTATTCTGGCCCGATCGGCGGCTATGCCGAGGAGCGTTTGATCCCGGCTGACAAGCTCGTGAAATTACCGGGCTCCATTTCGACAGAGCAGGCCGGCGCGATGTTGCTTCAGGGGATGACCGCGCACATGCTGCTGCGGTCGGTCCATCGCGTGCAGCCCGGCGAGACGATCCTGATCCACGCAGCGGCCGGCGGGGTCGGACTGATTGTCTGCCAATGGGCCAAGGCGCTCGGCGCCACCGTCATCGGTACGGTCGGCTCGGAGGACAAGGCGGAGCTCGCGCGCGCTCACGGCTGCGATTATCCAATTCTCTACACGAGCCAGGATTTCGCGGTCGAAGTCGATCGCATCACCAACGGCGCCAAGCTGCCCGTCGTCTACGATTCGATCGGCAAGGACACGTTCGAAAAATCGCTCGATTGCCTCGCGCCCAAGGGCCTGATGGTCACGTTCGGCAATGCGTCCGGCCCGGTGCCGCCGGTGGAGCCCGGCCTGCTGGCGCAAAAGGGTTCGCTGTTCCTGACCCGCCCGACCCTGTTCACCTACACCGCGACCCGTGCGGGACTGGACGAGGCCGCAACCGAACTGTTCGACGTCGTTGGCAGCGGCAAGGTGAAGGTCGAGGTCAAGCAACGCTTTGCCCTCAAGGACGCCGCCGAAGCCCACCGCGCACTCGAAGCGCGCCAAACCTCGGGCTCGACCGTCCTGACGGTCTAAAGCCCACCGCCTTCACATTTGCGCGTGCCACCGCTAAGGCTCCGCGACTTTTTGCCTTCAAGATGAAAGAGGACCTGTTTGGCCAAGGAAGAATTGCTCGAGATGCGGGGACAGGTGGTGGAGCTACTGCCCAATGCGATGTTCCGCGTCCGTCTCGAGAACGGCCATGAAGTCCTGGGCCATACCGCCGGCAAGATGCGCAAGAACCGTATCCGCGTGCTTACCGGTGACGAAGTGCTCGTCGAAATGACGCCGTACGACCTGACCAAGGGCCGCATCACCTACCGCTTCATGCCCGGCCGCGGAGGCCCGCCCGGCTACACGGGCTAAGCTCGACCGTGCGGTTGATCCTCGCCTCGGCGAGCCCGCGCCGTCTCGATTTGCTGGCCCGCATTGGCGTCAAGCCCGACGCGGTTGCCCCTGCCGACATCGACGAGAGCGTGCCCAAGGGAGAGCTCCCGCGCCAGCATGCGCTGCGGCTGGCGCGCGAGAAAGCTGAAGCGGTCGCGGCGAAGGAACCGGATGTGCTGGTTCTTGCGGCGGACACGGTTGTCGCCGTTGGACGACGAATACTTCCCAAGGTGGAAGATGAGGCGACGCTCCGCGCCTGCATGAAATTGCTCTCGGGCCGCCGTCATCGTGTGCTGACAGGCGTCGCGCTCGCCATCCCGGGCAAGGGGGTTCGCGAGCGACTGGTCGAGACGATGATCGCGATGAGGCACCTAAGTGATGCCGAGATCGACTTCTACGCTAGCCATGGCGAGTGGCGCGGCAAGGCGGGCGGATATGCCTTGCAAGGCTATGGCGAAGTCTACGTCCGCCACATCGCCGGCAGCTATTCGAACGTCGTCGGCTTGCCGCTCGCGGAGACGCGGACGATGCTGAAGTCGGCCGGCTACGACATTGCCTGATTGGCTCATCGAGCGCGGCATCGGCGAAACTCGCCACGCCCTGATGGAAGACGGGGAAATTGTCGAAGCTCGGATTGCGTTGGAAGGAATCACGCGGGCCGGAAGCGTCATCGCCGCTCGGCTAGTCACATCGGCTCCTCGCAACGCCGTCGCCCGGGATGAGCAGGGAACCGAGTATCTCCTGCCGCGAGGGGCGCCAGGCGTTACCGAAGGCGGCACGCTGAACATCGAAGTGCGGCGCGAAGCAATTCCTGGAGCAGAGCCTTGGAAACGCCCGCTTGCTCGCATGACGGGTGCGCCGGCCGGTTACGCGCCGCCGGTCGAAGGGCGGCCAGCCAGCGGTGACGAGTTACGTACAGGCGGATGGGATGACCTCGTCGAAGAAGCGCGAACCGGGATCGTCCATTTCGGGGGCGGCGAGCTCCGGGTCTCGCCGACGCCGGCGATGACCCTC
>Ga0068867_100002497_pt1 | contig 12925 bp, 17 predicted proteins | sample KBSMisM32_FD_65649 | JGI IMG/M metagenome (GOLD analysis project Ga0068867, IMG submission 65649) | Miscanthus rhizosphere microbial communities from Kellogg Biological Station, Michigan, USA - KBS Miscanthus M3-2 | ecosystem: Host-associated > Plants > Roots > Rhizosphere > Soil ...
ACATCAATGATACTATGCGGATTAATCTTTCATTATCTCATCGCTGCTTTTTTTACTATTACCTTGTTTTGGCTGTATCCGCGAATAGCGAATGTTCTGAAAAATAAATACCTCATTGGTATACTATATGGCCTCATCATTTGGCTTATCATGAATTACATGGTGCTGCCAATGACTAACATCACCAAAACGCATGGTCATCTCGAGTTGGTCAGTCTGCTGAAAGGAATTGCTGCCTTAATTATTTGCATCGGTCTGCCGGTTGCCATAATTGCTGACCATAAAATGTCAAAGATTGCTCAACAGGCTCAAGCGTAGATATTATACCACTTGTGACATTGATTTAAGACCGATAAAAAATAATTGCCTTAATTTTGCGGCATATTATTCAATATCTATGAAAGGTCTGCACCTGATTCTTCTTAAAACTGTTCTGCTCGCAATTGTAATTTCTATTGCCGTTAACTGTATTTACTATGCCATTCTGACCCGCTCAGGTGAGCATGACTATGGCTGCGCTGTTTCACTAATCATGGAACGCACATTTTTTGTGGGAATAATCATAGCGGTGATGTCGCTGCCAATGCTCTTTCTGTATTATCCCAACTATTGGAGTACTACAACCAGCCGTTTATTACTCTATTTTGAAGGACCGGTATTGTTTATCATCTCAGTTTTCTTTGTGGCAACTAATCCATTAACAAAAACATCTGATTTGTTAACCGGTGCGGTATTCTTTATTACCAACTGCATTTTTTATTACAGGCTAACAAGGAAGAAACAAGCTGCTTCAACTAAGACAAGAAAATAAGGTTTAAAAAAATTTAGGTAAACTTGCATCAATAAATGAAAGCATTTTACGGAGATCTCAAACTCGGAATTTTAGGCGGCGGACAACTCGGGCGCATGCTGATACAACAGGCCATTAATTATAATGTGACAGTTAAAGTACTCGATCCCGACCGCGAAGCACCTTGCAAAAAACTATGCGACGAATTTGTGGTAGGCTCATTGGGTGATTACGAGACCGTTTACAAATTCGGCAAAAAAGTGGACATGCTTACTATCGAGATAGAGAAAGTAAACGTAGATGCACTTGAACAGCTTGAAAAGGAAGGCGTATTGGTTTATCCACAGCCTCGTATCATCCGGTTGATCCAGGATAAAGGCCTGCAAAAACAATTCTTTAAAGAAAACGATATCCCTACTGCCGAGTTCCAGATCATTTCGTCACCGGAACAGTTAAAGAGTAGTCGTATCCCATTCCCTTACATACAAAAGCTGCGCAGGGATGGTTACGATGGGAAAGGCGTTTATAAAGTAATTGACGAATCGTACCTGGCAGAGGCATTTAAAGAATCAAGCCTTGTAGAACGTTGGATTGATTTTCAAAAAGAAATAGCAGTAATAGTTGCGCGGAACGAGGATGGTGAGATAAAAGCCTTCCCGATGGTGGAAATGGAGTTTAATCCGCAGGCTAACCTGGTTGAATTTCTGATCGCTCCTTCTACATTGCCGTTTGAAGTGCACCAGGAAGCTGAGCGCATTGCTAAACACGTGGCCGAATGTCTGAACATAGTTGGCTTGCTGGCTGTTGAGATGTTCCTGGATAAAAACGGGAAAATACTGGTAAATGAATTGGCCCCGCGCCCGCATAATAGCGGTCACCAGACTATTGAAGGTAATGTTGTTTCACAATTTGAACAACACCTGCGGGCCATATTTAACCAGCCATTGGGCGATACTGCATGCCTTAATCATGCTATTATGATCAATGTGTTAGGCGAGGCTGGCTTTGAGGGCCCGGCGGTGTATAAAGGTATCGAAGATGTATTGGGGTGTGCAGGCGTTTACATACATTTATATGGAAAAGCCTTAACCAAACCATTCCGAAAAATGGGACATGTGACGATTGTGGATACCGACAGGGAAAAAGCCATTGAAAAAGCAAGGTTTGTGCAGAATACGTTGAAAGTCATCAGTTGATACTAACAATAATCTATATGTCATTGCTTCGACCTCGCAATGACGTTAAAAATACTAAACCAACACTATGAATCAACCCAAAATAGGCATCATCATGGGCAGCAAGTCTGACTTGAATGTGATGCAGGACGCAGCAGATGTTTTAAAAGAATTAGGTGTACCATATGAGATCACTGTAGTATCAGCGCACCGCACGCCCGAACGCATGTTTAGCTATGCCAAATCAGCGGCTGATCGCGGCCTGAAAGTAATTATTGCAGGGGCCGGTGGCGCAGCACATTTGCCAGGAATGGTGGCTTCACTAACTCACCTGCCGGTGATCGGTGTTCCTGTAAAATCAAGCAATTCCATTGACGGCTGGGATTCTATTCTGTCTATTTTGCAAATGCCGAATGGAATTCCTGTTGCAACAGTAGCCCTCAATGCCGCTAAAAATGCAGGTATCCTCGCAGCGCAGATCGTATCAACTGCTGACGAGCACATTGTAAAAAGCCTAATCGATTACAAAGAAAACCTTAAGAAAAAGGTAGAGGAATCGGCGCGGGAGATGGAGGGGTAGTTAATTAGAGATTAGTGTAAAAGCAGATCACTAATCTCTAATCAACTAATCTCTGTTCATCAATTCATATCCGGATTTTCCGGAAAATTGGCAATGTGTGCGTAGCGCTGGCCCATACTGATAATTACCTGGCGCCAGATGTTTTGATCGTCGTGCGAAAATATAATGTCGGGTGTAAACTTATCTGTCACTATCCAGGTATCTTCAGCTATCTCATCATCAAGCTGGCCCGGTGTCCATCCTGAGTATCCTGTAAAAAACCGAATTTCACTATCAGTCAATTGATAATTGGTTACCAGCGTTTTTACAGTTTCAAAATTGCCACCCCAGTAAATTCCGTCTGTTATTTCAATACCATCTTCAATTTTGTCCGGGCAGCAGTGTATAAAATGTAGTGTATCTTCCCCCACAGGCCCACCGATGTAAACCGGCATTTCTGAGTAAGGCAGATCGGGCAACAGATCACCCAGCATATATTCGCTCTGATGATTCAACACAAACCCCATCGAACCTGTACTTCCATATTCCGTTAGCAGAATTACCGACCGTTTAAAATTAGGGTCGATCATAAAAGGTTCCGATATCAACAACCGTCCCGACTCTGGTAAAATAGCACTTAGCATAAATAATTAGTTCTGGTTATTACAACATATAAACGTAAAAATAGATTCATTTATCAAATTAAAAAATACCTGCTTAATATACGGTACAATTAATTTGTAAGTTTGCAACAATGAACCAGGAAGACATACAAAATATACGTTCCGAATATCTTACGGCCTCATTGTCTGAAACGGACACCAAGGCCGATCCTATAAAACAATTTGACAAGTGGTTTAACGAAGCTTTGAAGGCAGAAGTTGCCGAGCCAACTGCCATGACTTTGGCTACAGCCACATCCGATGGCCGTCCATCTGCGCGAATAGTTTTATTAAAAGGCTTTAATAATGATGGCTTTGTTTTTTATACCAATTATTTAAGTCGTAAAGGAAAAGAAATTACAAAAAATCCGCTGGGATCACTTCTATTCTTCTGGATAGGTTTGGAGCGACAAGTGCGCATCGAGGGTACCATTGAAAAGGTTAGCAAAGAAGAATCAGAGAAATACTTCCAAAGCCGCCCACGTAATAGCCAGTTAGGCGCTATTGCTTCACCACAAAGCCAGGAGATAACTGACCGGCAGATTCTTGAAGCTAAATTTAATGACGCAGAAACGCAGTATGCAGATAAAGATATACCAAAGCCATCATACTGGGGGGGGTATATTCTGAAGCCAAGGCTAATTGAATTCTGGCAGGGAAGAAGCAGCAGGCTGCACGATCGTATTCTGTACAAAAAAATTGATAATAAAAACTGGAAAAAAGTACGCCTGGCACCATGAACCTCGAAGAAATCAAATCCATTCTTATTCAGAAATTTGGTGAAAGTGTTATTGTGGGAGAAGAAACAACGGGTTTACAGCCTGCTTTATTGATTGATCCTGATCGAATAGCCGACGTGTGTCTGGAGTTGCGTGATAATTCGAAAACCTATTTTGATTTTCTTTCTTGTCTGAGTGGTGTTGATTATGGCGTTGAAGCTAATCGTTTTGGCGTGGTTTATCATTTGGCTTCTATCCCTTATCAAACGCAGTTGACTTTAAAGATCAGCAAAGAGAATAACCGGGATTTGGATAATTTACCATCATTCCCAACTGTATCAAATGTTTATCATTCCGCCGACTGGCATGAGCGTGAGGCCTTTGATATGGAAGGAATATTTTTTGACGGCCATCCCGATCTGCGACGTATATTAATGCCGGATGATTGGGAAGGATATCCGTTGCGAAAGGACTATAAGAATGCGGAGTTCTATAAAGGAATAAAAATAGACTAAAAATGAAACGTCATTGCGAGGCACGAAGCAATCCCAAACTATACAGGGCGGATAAAATGGTATTGAACTTACATAGCCGCTCTGCCAATCGGAGGCTGCTTCGTTCCTCGCAATGACGGTAAGATTAATAAGCTAAGGTGAATATCATAAACTCAAAATACGAAGAGGCTTTAGAACGCTACAACCAGAGGATCGCTCAGGCTTCGGCACAGGAAATGGTTTTGAACATGGGACCGCAACATCCCTCAACGCACGGAGTTTTGCGTTTGGAGCTGATCACTGATGGCGAGATTGTAAAAGAAGTGATCCCGCACATGGGTTACCTGCACCGTTGCTTTGAAAAACATGCTGAATCGCTGACTTATCAGCAGACTATCCCTTTCACCGACCGCATGGACTACCTGGCATCCATGAACAACAGCCACGTTTGGACGATGGGCGTTGAGCGGATGATGGGTATTGATAAAGATATTCCTAAACGAGTTGAATATATCCGTGTATTGGTTTGCGAGTTAAATCGTATTGCATCACACCTTATTGCTATCGGTACATACGGTATTGATATAGGCGCCTTTACACCATTTCTATGGTGTTTCCGCGACAGGGAGCATATCATGGGTATGCTGGAATGGGCCTCAGGTTCGCGCATGCTGTACAACTATATCTGGGTAGGCGGATTGTTTTACGACCTTCCTGTTGGTTTTGAGGAACGCTGCCGTGAGTTTGTGGACTATTTCCAGCCAAAATTAACCGAGCTTAATGAGTTATTAACCAACAACCAGATATTCATCAGTCGTACTGCTAATGTGGGTGTACTACCAATGGATGTCGCGATTAACTATGGTTGTTCCGGACCTATGCTGCGTGGCTCTGGCCTCAAATGGGATTTGCGCCGTATAGACGGCTACTCTGTTTATCCCGAATTGGAATTCGACATACCAATAGGCAAAGGCGAAATGGGTACTGTAGGCGATTGCTGGGACCGCTATAAAGTTCGCGTGGATGAAGTGGCTCAATCTCTTAAGATAGTGGAGCAATGCCTGGATCGTTTACAAAAAGAATTAAAGCGCACTCCTGACTTTGATCCCCGCGCTAAAATGCCGAGGAAGATCACACCAAAAGTTCAGGATTTTTACATACGCGGCGAAGGCGCAAAGGGAGAGCTGGGATTTTATTTTATCCATAACGATGCCCGGTCTGAGATTCCGTTGAGAGTAAAATCCCGCGGCCCAAGTTTCTGCAACCTATCTGTACTACCAGCCATAGCCGAAGGCGTCATGATAGCCGACCTGATCGCTATTATCGGCTCCATTGATTTCGTATTAGGGGAAGTAGACCGTTAAATTTGCAGATATGCCAATGTGTGGATGTGCGGATGTTTGTCTAATCAGCAAAATATATTAATCAATTAAATCAGCGATTCGACCAAATAAAAAATGCTCTTCAGTTGAAGAGCATTTTTTATTTTACCATTTGCACATCTGCAAATCCAGGCATCTGCACATTTTAATACACTTTCACCATAAATATATATGGCTTTATCTTTTTAACTTGCTGCTGACGGGTCAGCTTTGCAAGTGCATTTTCTGTGTTTAGTACGGGGACTTTGGTTAAAGAGTCTTCAGGGATGTTTTTTATCGCATTTAATAAGTAACCCGATTTCAGTGCGAAGTGAACCCCTTCTAAACGGGTTTCTTTAGCTCTTACTATACCTATTATGTTACCCTTGCTATCCAGCAGTGGACCACCGCTATTTCCCGGGTTTATCGGAACTGAAATTTCATAGTCTAAGGTATCGCCATTCAAACCACTAGCTGAGGTAAGTCGGCCGTCACCATAAACCGGTGAATCCTGAGGGAAACCAAAAGTAAATACATTCTCAGCCAGGTCGCTTTCCGAATGCTTAAAAGTATAAGGTATCTGTCCCAGGTTTCTGAAAGTAGTATCGATCACTTTTAAGATCGATACGTCACTCTGCGGATCATTATAGATCGCCTTTGCTTTAAACGAGCGCCCTGAAACGTCCTGAATATAAATAGAATCAGCGCCATTTACCACATGGAAACTTGTTGCGATCAACCCGTTTGAGGTTATGGCAAAGCCTGTTCCCCTTGATTTATCAGGAGCAGCAATTACGCGGGCCCCTTTCTTTATCGCATTGATATCCTTCTTCATATCCGTTGTCGACCGGTTCAAACGGCCCACCTCGCGGCTCAGTTCAGTATAAGAATTATTGTTGTTCAGATATCCGGTAAAGAACAGTGTTGCCAAAACTGCAAAAATAGCTATTGAAGCAGCTACGGATATTTTTGAGTGGTGATCGCGCCATAATTGTACAATCCATGATGGATGCACGGTTACCTCTTCAGCAATAGCATGCACATCTATTTCCTGGTGAATAGCATTCAATCGTCTTTCCAGCTCCACACGCTCACCATATTGCTTTAACAGACCTGTAAATTGCTGATGCTCGATAACACGGGTATCCAGTTCAGCATTTTCTCTGCGAAGTTGTTCGAACGCATTGCGCTCATCGGCGTTCATTTCGCCGCCGAGGTATCGTTCAATTGCTTCTATAAGTTGCTCGTCTCTCATTTCTTTCTCCTTATTTCTGCTGAAAAAATAATTTCTTCAGCCTTTGCAGGCATTTGTACTTCTGTGTTTTGGCATTATCTGCATTGGTATAACCAAAACTCTCACAGATCTCCTGCATCGATCTGTTGTGGATATAAAAATCCTCTATGATAGTTTTGCAAGGCTCGCCCAGCATTTGTAGGGCACTTTGCATTTTGGTAAACTGAATATCCCGTTCCCCCTGCTCTTCTACTTCGTCCTCTACCGGCAGATGATCATTAAAATCATGAATATCGCCGCCATAACGGTTCATCTGACTCAATCTTTTGAGCCAAAGGCGTCTGCAAACCGAATAGATAAATGTCTTCAGCTTGCTGTTCAGCTCAAAATCACCTTTTTTAACTTTATTATAAAGAACTATGATCGCCTCCTGATATATATCCTTGGCGTCGTCCGGCGTTCCATTGTTGTTTAGTATCAGCTGCATCACCATCGGAAAATAGGCTACATACAGCCTTTTTATTGCATTTTCCGAGTTATTAAGGATCCCAAAAACAATCTCGCTGTCGGTTGGTATTGAACTCTTTGATTCTGTACTCACTATTAATACTATTTAAGCGAAATTGTAACCCATTAATTTCAAATTATTTAAAAACAAAATTAAAAGTATTGCAGTTATCTGCTTGTGTTCTTCGTATCATTTTTAACTCAATCATCTAATTAACTCGTAAACAACATGAAAAACATTAGTAAATTAACCCTGGTCGTCCTGATAGCCGGTTCATTCGCTGCTTGTAGCGGCACTCATTCAACAAGCACCACCGATACAACCAAGGTAACAACAACTGATACAACTAAAGCAACAGTAGTTGATACTACCAAAAAAGCTCCGATGACAACAGATACAACTAAAAAAGATACGACCAAAAAGCCGTAATACTTAAGCTATTAATTCTGTTCAATCGTAAAAGGTAACCCGTTTTTGGGCTGCCTTTTTTTATATTTTTTTGCTGGGTCACCTTTTCTGATTTTGATGTATCAATGCAAAACTTTAAACATTTAAATTATGAAAACTTCATTAAAAATCGGCGTGCTGGCAGCAACAGTTATGTTTTCCATTTCATCTTGTTCATCATGTGTAAGCAGGAACAAGGGAGATGCACAGGAAAAAGCAGATTCGCCAAAAACAACCGTTGATACCACACAAAAAACAATAGATACAACAAAAAAAGCGGGACCTGAAACCGTGAAGAAAGACAGCGTTAAAAAGTAGCAACCAATTTGAATACGTGTTATAGTTTGGGGTGGTTCCACAGCAGGGAACTGCCCCTTTTTTATGTGTAAAACTGGATTTTGTGTCAATTGTACAATAATTTTACATTTTTTTTAAATTGATGGGTTACCTTTTCTGTTTTGCTGTATTAATGCAAAACATTAAACAAACTTTAACATGAAAAATTCATTCAAAATTGGTTTCTTAGCTCTTGCTATCGCTGTTTCTGCTGTTGCTTGCAAAGGTAGCTCAACTGCTTCTTCTGCTGATTCTGCTAAATCTGCTGATTCTGCTAAAATGGCTGCTCCTGCTGACACTGCAAAGAAAGATACAGCTAAAGCTGCTCCTGCTGACACTACAAAAAAAGATACTACTAAAAAGAAATAATTTCTGAACAGTACTAATTCATTTTAGTTTCTGTACTGATTATTAGTTTTTTTATACTTTTTTTGAAGGTAATCTTTAATTTTTTTTTGAAAATTAAGGGTTACCTTTTTTTATTTATGGTATTAATAGGCAAAACTATTAATCACTTATTTAAAAAAACTAAAATGAAAAATTCATTCAAAATCGGTTTCTTAGCATTAGCTATCGCTGTTTCTGCTGCTGCTTGTAAAGGTAAAGGCGCTTCAGGTTCTGCTGATTCTGCTAAGATGGCTGACTCTGCTAAAATGGCTGATTCAGCGAAAATGGCTACTGACACTGCTAAAAAAGACACTAGCAAGATGAAAATGGCGCCAGCTGACACTACTAAAAAAGACACTACTAAAAAGAAATAATTCTTTTTAGCTTAAAAGAAAGCGCTCCCGGCTTACCCCGGAGCGCTTTTTGTTTTTACTTCCTGGTAATTGCAGAGATGATCCAGATAATGAGGATGACCACCACCAGGATCGCGATGACTCCCACAGCCACTCCGGCTTTAAATATGCCCGTAATAACCGAGCAACTGCTTAAGGCAAACAACGCTATTGCCAGCAGCAATAAGTTTAGCTTTTTCATAGATAGATTTGTTTTTAGGTAAGATATATCCTATTACAATGTTGGGCGGGTAAAGTTTTTGGTTAGTGGTTGATTGAGCTAAACACCATCCAACCCTAACTTAATCTAACTCAATCCAACCTAATCAACTCAATCAACTTAACAAACAAAATCCCTAACTTGCCCCCGATACACGAATACCGATGAATACTGCTTTACTGTCTATCGATCATGCCACTCTTAAACTGGGCAATACCACTGTTTTTTCTGATCTGAACTTTAAGATAAACCATGGCGAGAATTGGGCGCTAATCGGTGAAAGCGGCTCCGGAAAAAGTGCCTTGTTGCAAATAATAGCAGGCAAGCTTCATATTTCAGCCGGCAGTATTAATTATTATTTTCATGAAGAATATTTAAAGGAGCATCATTCAGACGATGCGCATCTTACTTTTCATAAACTGATAGGCTTTGTGGAGCCACGTCACCACTTCCGCAACTTATCAAATACCAGCGACTTTTACTATCAGCAACGCTATAATTCATCTGATTCTGAGGATGCTTTCACTGTGGAAGAATATCTTGGTTCAATTAAGCACTACTCCGAAACTCCGGGTTATTGGGATTTATCAAGGGTAATGCAAAGACTCAACCTGGAAATTCTGAAAACCAAGCAGCTGATCAAACTATCCAACGGCGAAACCAAACGTTTACTAATTGCCGCCGCACTGATAAAAAACCCAGTGATATTACTACTTGATAACCCCCTTACAGGGTTGGATATACAAACACGTGCTGAATTTAACCAGATCATTGCCGATATTAATTCATCAGGAATAACGGTCATCATGGCGACCTCCCCTTTTGAGATTCCTCGTGCAATAACTCATGTAGCTGTACTTAAGAATGGCGTTATCGACCTACAAGTACCGACAAAAGATTTTGACTCATCTTCTTTTACTAAGATTGACAAAGGCAATTTGGATCTGGATGAGCTATCTGCATTGCTAAATATCAACCCTATTCCACCCTACGAGTGGATAGTACGTATGAATAACGTCAACATCACTTATGGTGAGAAGGAAATTCTGAAAAATGTCGAATGGCAGATTCGCCAAGGCGACCGCTGGGCATTATTAGGCCCAAACGGCGCCGGTAAGTCCACTCTGCTGAGTTTGGTCAACGCGGATAACCCACAGGCTTATGCTAATGATATCATTCTGTTCGACCGCAAACGCGGAACTGGGGAAAGTATCTGGGACATTAAGAATAAAACAGGCTTTGTATCACCGGAATTATACCAATACTTCCCGACAGATAATAGCTGTCTGCAAGTGATCGAATCTGGGTTTTATGATACCATGGGCTTATTCCGCCCAAGTGATCCAAAAAAGTCAGCAATAGCATTACGTTGGATGAAAGCTTTGGAGATAGACCGCTATGCCCGAGTGTTATTGAAAAATATCCCTGCCAGCGCCCAGCGACTTTGTTTATTGGCGCGTGCCCTCATCAAAAACCCGACACTGTTAATATTCGACGAACCCTGCCAGGGAATGGACCTGCATCAGCAATTGCATTTTAAAATGCTGGTGGATACTATTTGCGAATTGAGTAATGTAACGCTGATTTATGTAACACATTATCAGAATGAGATACCCGATAGTGTGGATAAGGTGCTACGGTTAGATAAGGGACAGGTCGTGGTGTAGAGAGATGATGCATCGCTAACTATATATTACTTTACGCCGATGCATCATGAAAAATATAATGTCAATTTTAAAGACTCCTTTTTCAAAACAAAATGGTCATAAATCGGAATTATTAAATAGTACAGATAATAAGCTGAAGCGATTATTGCACCAAGTGCAATCCAAAAAGTCAACCTCTGCATATTGGTTTGGATTGCCGTTTGGTCGGATTCAAGTTTTTCGAGCCGTTCATTTTCGGAAATTCGACTGATTATTTTTTGTTCATAACCATCGAATAAAATACCCTCTATTGTAATTATATACATTAAATTTTCCCCTTCTCCAACAGACATAATGTATTTATCATTTAAAAGTTGATCTATGTATCTTTTTATTTCAACTCCAGAGACCTTATATCCCTTTCCTGCCATCATTTCTTGTATAAACATTTGACGAATACCAACTTCTTCTTCTAAAAAAAGGAAAAATAAAGCATCGAGTTTTTTTATTTGTAAATCTTCGTCCATAAAAAAGACTTTATGTTAAGCTGAATAATCATTTGATTTCAATTCCGCTACAATGCTTTCAAGCCTTTCTGGATCGCATTCCATTTTCTTAGCAAGTTGCAACAATAATTGACATTGGCATTTCTGATATTTCAGCATCTGCCTAATATCAAATACCCATTTGAAAATAAAAGCTACTATTAACAGGCTTACAATAGACACTCCAACAATGATAAAAAATTCGGGTGCGCTCATGATTTTAAGATTTAAGGTTAATAAAAAAAGGCTACTGATTAGTTAGCCTGAAATTATAAATAAGTTTTTGAATATCAATTCTTAGGATATTTACGCAAATTCCAAATTTGTTTGCAGCGATTCAGTGTAAAAAGTATATAGTGCCATGCATCACGTTTCTATGTTTACTTTGTTGAAATCCTGTAAAAGTTAAAAGGAAACTCACCTTTACCCTTTCTCCTTTCACCTTTACCCTCCTACTTCGTATCTTTGCTACCATGAATACAGCCGATTTGCTGCAACGCGCGTTGAATTTTGATTTCCTGAGTATTGAGGAAGGCGTTCACTTATACCACCATGCCCCTACTTCCGAATTGATGTTTGTGGCTAATGAACTGCGTAAAAAGCAGGTTCCACATGGTAAGGTAACCTGGCAAATCGACCGGAATGTGAACACTACCAATGTTTGCATCGCGAACTGTAAATTTTGTAATTTCTTCCGCCGCCCCGGTCACGAGGACAGCTATATCACTGATATAGAAACCTATAAAGTAAAGATCGAAGAAACTTTCCGTTATGGCGGCGATCAGCTTTTATTGCAAGGCGGTCACCATCCTGATCTTGGACTAAAATTTTATGCTGATCTGTTCAAACAACTAAAAGAGCTTTATCCTGCTTTAAAACTGCACTCATTAGGCCCACCGGAAATTGCCCATGTGGCGAAGCTGGAGAACATGAGCCATATCGATGTGCTTAGCGAATTAAAGACTGCCGGCTTGGACTCGCTCCCTGGTGCAGGGGCTGAAATACTGAACGACCGTGTTCGCCGCCTGATATCTAAAGGTAAATGTGGCGGCAAGGAATGGCTGGACGTGATGCGTGCTGCGCACAAAATCAATTTGCCAACTTCAGCTACCATGATGTTTGGTCATATCGAAACAATCGAGGAGCGTTTTGAGCACTTAGTTTGGATACGTGAAGTGCAGTCTGAAAAGCCAGAGGATAATCACGGCTTTATCGCCTTTATCCCATGGCCTTTCCAGGATGATGGTACTTTACTGCGTAAAGTCCGCGGCATTACCAATAACGTTTCAGGCGATGAATATATCCGCATGATTGCGCTGAGCCGTATTATGTTACCCAATATTAAAAACATACAAGCATCATGGCTCACCGTAGGTAAACAAGTGGCCCAGATATGCCTTCACGCCGGTGCCAATGACTTCGGCTCCATCATGATCGAAGAAAATGTGGT
>Ga0068867_100002499_pt1 | contig 12923 bp, 10 predicted proteins | sample KBSMisM32_FD_65649 | JGI IMG/M metagenome (GOLD analysis project Ga0068867, IMG submission 65649) | Miscanthus rhizosphere microbial communities from Kellogg Biological Station, Michigan, USA - KBS Miscanthus M3-2 | ecosystem: Host-associated > Plants > Roots > Rhizosphere > Soil ...
CGCGCGTTTCCCGATCATCCCTTCTGGGGACCCACGGTGGAGGAAGGCGCGCTTGCCGGTTTGGCGCGGGAAGACCGCCTGCCGGTCGAGGGGTTTGATGATCCCGAATTGATCGAACGGGTGGCGCTGGATCTGGCGGTTGGCCGCATCGTTGGCTGGATGGATGGCGCACTGGAATTGGGGCCGCGAGCGCTTGGCCATCGCAGCATTCTGGCAGCGCCGCATACGGTGGAAATGCGGGACCGTCTCAACCGCGACATCAAGCATCGCGAGGAATTCCGTCCCTTTGCCCCGGTCGTGCCCATCGAGGACGCCGAGCGTTATTTCGAGCTGCCGCCGGGCGGCGTGCGTCTCGCCCGCTTCATGTCCGGCGTCTTTCCCGTGCGGCCGCAATGGCGCGAAAGATTGGCGGCCATAACCCATGTCGACGGCACCGCCCGCGTCCAGGCGGTCGATGCCGCCATGGCGCCCCGGCTTTATGCGCTGCTCAAAGCCTATGGGCGGGTGAGCGGTATTCCCATATTGCTCAACACCTCTTTCAACCTGGCCGGCGAACCGATCGTCAATCGTTGCGTGGAGGGTTACCTCACTTTCCGCCGCAGCGGCATCGACGTGCTGGTGGCGGGCCAGACCAGGGTTACCAAACGGGTGATGGAGATAGCGGCATGATCAGGAAACGCAGCAAAATAGAGCGCGGCTTCATCATCATGGGCAGCGCGGCCGGTTCGATCAGTGACCTGGCTTCCGGCATGTGGCACGGCGATGCCACTCGCCGCTGGCTGTTGCCGCTGGCGGTCTTTCTCTGCACCACGGGCCTGCTCTTGGCGCTGGCGGCCGGTGTGGAAGCCTTGGCGCCGTTCATCTATTCCATTTTTTGAATGCCGGCCTTTCTGGACCTGCTGGCTTGTCCCGCTTGCCGCGGCGCGCTGAACCGGTTTTGGACCTGCTCCAATTGCGGCATGCAATATGGCACGACCGATGACGTTCCCGATTTGCGCCTGGACGGTGACAGCTGCACCGACAAGATCCGCGAATTCTATCAAGAGGCGCCTTTCCCCGGTTATCGCCCTCGCGATAGTTTGCAAGCCTTGCGGGCACGAGCGGAAAAAAGTGAATTCGCCCGCCTGCTGGATGCGGCAATCCCCGCCGATGCGCGAATCCTGGAAATCGGCTGCGGCACCGGACAGATGAGTCTTTATCTTGCCAGCGCGGAGCGGATTGTGATCGGCGCCGATGTCACGCGGGCGTCGCTGAGACTGGGCGCCGCCGCCGCCAGGCGTTTTGGCGTTACCGGGGTGCAATTCGTGGAAACCGATCTGCTCCAGCCGGGATTGCGGACCGGCGCCTTTGATGTGATCTACACCTCGGGCGTCCTGCATCATACGCGCGACCCGCGGCAATCTTTCAAAACCATCCTGCCGCTGCTGCGCCCCGGCGGCATGATTGTGGTCGGGCTCTACAATGCTTTTGCCCGCATCCCGCTGCAGCTCAGGCGAATGATTGCACGGCTGTCGGGTTATCGCTGGATTCCTTTCGATCCCGTCCTGCGCGACCGCAAATGCGAACCGGCCCGCCGCCAAGCATGGCTGCGCGACCAGTACCGCCACCCCGAGGAACACCGCCACACTGCGGGGGAAGTGCGCGGCTGGTTTGCTGAAAACGGCGTCGAATATTTGAGGACCTATCCCAGCCTGCTGATGGGAGAAGAACCCAGCGAACTGTTTGCGCCCGACAATGACTATTGGCCCATCGAAGCCTGGCTTTCCCAGATCGGATGGATGAAATCCCTGGGCTATGAAGGCGGATTGTTCGTCACCATCGGACGGCGCCCATGAACCGGGACGGCGATCTGGCGGTTTCGCAGCGCTCGTTGCAAGCCGCTCTGGAAATCAACATCACTGTATTAGGAATTCTGTTCCTGGCCGCGGCGCTGCTGGCCAACCAGAGTTGGTGGGACCGGCACTTTCTGCCGCTGTTCTTTTTCGCCCACGAAAAATACCTGCTGAGCGAAAAGCTGGCGCGGCTGGGGATGGCCGTGCTGGGCCTGGTGATTATTTTTGCCGTGCGCCCGCTCTTGGGCCGGTTGGCGCGCCGGGTGCCGGCGCGTGACATAGCCGCCGGATTCTTGCGTATCTTGCTTGCCATCGCGCTGGCTTTCGCCGTGGCGGAATGGAGCATGGGCCACAAATTCTCCCATGCGGCGGCGGAGTCGCAACCAGGAGAAGAACCGGCGCGGCAACCGGATGCGAAATTGGGCTGGGTGTTCACCCCATCGCATGACGGCGTCGTCTTGGCTGGCGAACGCTGGATCGGTTATTCGACCGACGCGCGGGGCTATCGCGTGCCCAGCCGCTATACGGCCGTTGACGTCAATCAACCGTCCATCGTGTTTACCGGTGAATCCATCATCGCCGGCTATGGCCTGAACTGGCAGGAAACCATTCCGGCCCAGGTCGCCATGGCCACCAATATCCAGAGCGCCAGCATCGCCGTGTTCGGCTATGCCAACGATCAGGCCTATCTCCGCCTGGCTACGGAACTACCGCGCTTCCGCCAGCCGGTGGCGGTGGTGTCTGTGTTCACGCCTTCGCTGTTTGCCCGCAATCTGGGCGATGACCGGCCCCATCTGGACGCCCAACTCAATTGGATACCAGCGACCCATCGCTTGTGGCTGACTTCGCTGTTGCGCTTTCTGCTGCCCTATCACAGCCAGGCAGAGATCGAGTACGGCATCCAGGCCACCCGCGCACAGCTACTGGCAACCGCCGCCCTGGCCCGCAAGCGCGGCGCCATCGCCCTGGTGGTGGACCCGCAATACAACCCGGAAAACCCCGTCGAACGCATGTTGCGGCGGCGAATCCTGGATGAGTCCGGGGTGGAATATGTGCGGGTCATGCTTGATCCCAGCTGGCATTTGAAGGGAGACCGGCATCCCGACTCCCGCGCGGCCTATGTCATCGCCATGGCGATTGCATCAAAGCTCAAAGCCGATCTCGTCCGGAAAAACGATACTGCCAGCTTGAATGGCGCGGACGCGAACTGACGACTGAATTGGCGACCGAATTGGCGCTCGACTTGGGTGTCACCGCGTCTTGCCGCGGGCCTCGACCCGCCTGGTGTCGATCAAGACGCCGCCGCGCGTCACCGCGATCTCGTCATGCAGATTGGACACCACACAGACATGGTTGGGCAGTATCTGGACCCGCTCGCCCACTTGCGGCTTCTTGCTGCAACGGGAGAGGTCGATCACGCCATGTTCTTCGTTCAGGCGTTCGATCACCGCATCTTCATAGCCGCGGATTACGCCATAGCCGGCTCCGGCAGACGGGTCCACGCGGTCGCTGGACAGGGACTTCGAACCGGCATCGATCACCGCCCGGTCGGCAGTCGGGCGGCTGATCACCGTGGCATGGAGATGAAGCGCGCATTCGTTGAGGTCGGCAGCACCGGCAGCGACGGTGGCGCGGTCGTGATAAATATAGGTGCCCACTCGCACTTCGGTGAGACCGGCGATCTCATGCGCTTTCCAGGCATTGGGGGTGCCGCCGCCGGAAATCACGGATATTTCCAGGCCCGCCTTGGCGAACCGCTCCCGGGCCTCGGCGACGAATTCCACCGTCGCCTCGGTCGAGGGATAGGTCATCAGCCCGTCAAGGCGCAGGCCCGGCGTCTTCTCAATCCTGGCAGCCATCGCCAGCGCCTCTTCGACTGAAACAACACCGGTGCGCTGATTGCCGCTGTCGAATTCGACCAAAATTCCGATCGGCACATTGGAGGCATGGGCGGCGGCGGCCACGGTCTCAACCGCCAGATCGGAGTCGACGGCCACGCGCAGCTTGGCGCGGCGCGACAGCGCCGCCAAGCGGTCAGCCTTAGCCGCGCCGACCAGGGGATAGGAAATCAACACGTCATCCAGCCCGGCATCGATCATCACCTCGGCCTCGCCCAGCTTCTGGCAGGTGATGCCCTTGGCCCCCAATTCCACCTGACGATGCGCAAAGGCGGGAATTTTATGGGTCTTGATATGAGGCCGCAGCGCCAGGCCGTGGCTGTCGCAATAGGCCTGCATCTTTTTGAGATTGTGCTCGACGATGTCGAGATCGACAACCGGAACCGGCGTATCTAATTCCTCAATGCGCAATGCAATGATCCTTTCAGGAGGGAAGCAGCGCGATACAATCGATCTCGACCAGAATGCCGCCCATCTGGCAGCCGATGGTGGTGCGCGCGGGCGGTTCAGTGGGGAAGAATTCCTTATATATGGCGTTATATTCCTGGAACCGGCTGCCGTCGGTCAGATAGCTGTTGACCTTGACCACGTCCTTCATGTCGCAACCAACGCCGCGCAGAATGGTCTGGATATTCTTCAAGGTCTGCCGCACCTGATCGGCAAACTTGTCCGACAGGGCGCCTGTCGCGGGATCGGCGCCCGCCTGACCCGCCACAAAGACAAGCTTGTCGGCAATCACCGCATGGGAATAGTGCCCGCCGGGCTTTGCCGCGCCTTCGACCATTACAGCTTTACGCATATTTCGTCCTCCATTTAACCCAAAACCCGGCCAGGCAGCCGGCCGGTCATTTTGCCGTTTTCCATTACCATTTCGCCCGCGACCAGAACATGCGAAATACCCCTGGGCAGTTGGGTGGGATTGTCGAAAGTGGCGCAATCCTCGATTGTTTCATCAAACAGCACCAAATCGGCAACCATGCCCGGCCTTACCAGACCGCGATCGGTGAGCCCGAAACGCTCCGCGGCGCGTGAGGTCATGCGGCACACCGCGTCTTCCAAGGGAAACCAGCCTTCGCGCCTCAGCCGCCCCGCGACCCGCGGAAAAGTGCCATAGGCGCGGGGATGGGGCTTGGTGCCCGGCCTGGGCAGCCCATCCGACCCCACCATATGCAAGCGGTGGGTACAGGCGGCATGCAGGTCGTCCTCATTCAGTTGAAACATCACAATGCTGGTCTGGCCTTGATCCTCCAGGATCAGGCGGATCAGGAGTTCGAACGGGGTGATATTCAAACTGGCGGCGGCCTGAACCATGTTGGAGCCTTCCAGGCTTTTCAGACCAGGATTGCTGACACCGGAGATGCGCACATTCTCCCAGCCGATCAGGGACACTTTGGAGGGCGTACCGGGGGTTTTGCCTTCCAAATAAAGACTGAGCCGCTGGCGAAAATCGGCCTGGGACAGGCGCGCCACCAAGCCGTCATAGCCGCCCTCCAACGCATCGGGGGGCAGCAGTTGCAGGATATAGCTGCTGCCCGCCGGATAGGGATACATGTCGAAGCTGATATCGATGCCTTGCGCGCGCGCCTGTTCCAGCTTGTTCAGCGCTTTTCCCATCTGGCCCCAATTGGGGCGGCCCGCCAATTGCAGGTGTGACAACAATCCCGGGGTTCCTGAATCGCGCAGCACATCGACGAACTCATCGATGGACTCCAGCAGATCGCCCTCATAGCCGCGGATATGCGCCGCCAGCAGCTTGCCATGCTGCTGCACGGTTCGTGACAGTGCCAAGAGTTCCTTGCGATCGGCATAGGCACTGGGTGGATAAACCAGACCCAGCGACAGACCCGCCGCGCCGGCTTTCAGTTGACGCGCCAGCAGCGCCTGCATGCTTTCGCATTCCGCGTCGGTGGCGGGGCGCCGGTCATGCCCGATCACCGCGATCCGAAGCGCGGCATGACCGACAAGGGAAACGATATTCAGGGCCAGGCCGCGATTGTGAATGGCATTGCGATACGCCGCCAAATCTTCAAACACTTCGTTAGGAGAAACGTCACCCAACAGAGTCGAAAAATGCTTGCGAAGATGCTGGGCCGCCGGCGCGGAAGGCGCCGGATAAAGCGAAAAGCTGCAATTGCCCACCACCAGAGTGGTCACGCCTTGGGCGATTTTTTCCACCCGCCCAGGCTCACGCAGGCAAATCAGATCGTCATGGCAATGGGCGTCGATAAAGCCGGGCGCCAGATAAAGGCCCTGTGCATCGACGATTTGGGCGCCGTCCGCCGCAATCTTCTTGCCGATTTCCGCGATCCGGCCGTCCCGAACCAGGACATCGGAGACAAACCAGGGCGCGCCGGTGCCATCGACAACACGCGCTTCGCGAACAAGAAGGTGATCTGACATGTTAACCGATCAAGCGGGGTCCGGTCCCGGTATGGGTTCTATAGCTCCAAGAACCACCACATAAGAGAAGATGCCAACCAGAAGCACAATCCCCGCCACCAGAAAAGCGCCGGCAAAGGAATGGGTGATCCCCACGATAAAGCCGGTGATAATGGGCGCGGCCACACCCATCAAATTGTTGACCAGATTGACCCAGCCGCCGATGGTGGCGGTGCCGCCGCGCGGACTGATCAGCGACACGATGGAGGATGCCACCGGCGCCGCCGCCGACAGGCCAGATAGGGCGATGCTGATCCACACCAGCGCCCAAAACGGATCGGTGGTGTAAATGACCCCGAACACGGCCAGCCCTGCCAGCATGCCGGTGACAATCACGGCTTTGCGCACCTTGTTGTCGTCAAAACCGCGCGCGATGAAGGCGTCCACCAGAAAGCCACCGATCAACAGGTCAGCCAAGGTCGCAAAGCCCCAGGGGATGATGGAAAAGGCGGCGGACTTGAGAATGCTCATATGCAGGGTCTGCACCATGTAACCCGGCAGCCAGGTCAGGAACAGATAATAGGAATAGCCGTAAGCCGAATAACCGATGGTATGCGCCCATACTTTCCGGTTGGTCAGGACATAACCCAGCATGCGGGTTTGGCCGGCCGGCGGCAGGCCTTCCGGCACGGCGCCGCCCGCCAGGATGTACTCATGCTCCGCCTTGCTAAGGCGCGGGTCCTCACTGGGATCGCGATAGATGAGCCAATAGGCGGCGATATAGATCAGGCTGAAAAAGGCGGTGACGGCAAAACCCCAACGCCAGCCGAATGTCACCACAAAGAAGGTGACCAGCGGCACGCCAATGGCACTGGAGAGTTTGGCGCAGGAGTCGAAAATCGCGGTCGAACGGCTGCGTTCGTTGCGGGGAAACCAGTAGCCAGTGGCTTTCTGGTTGCCGATCATGCCCGGCGCCTCGGCAATCCCCAGCAGCAGCCGCGCCGCGAAAATTCCCAGATAGCCGCCGGCCAGCGCCGTGGCGCCAGATGCACAGGCCCATAGGAATGCACCCCACCGGCCAACTTTCTTGATGCCAAAGCGGTCCAGCACCAGGCCGCCGGGAAGCTGGAAAATGGAATAGGACCAGAAAAACGCGCTAAGCAGCAGGCCCATTTGTTCTGGCGTCAGGCCAAGGTCTTGCTGCAATTGAGGCCCGGCCGCCGACAGGCTGACGCGGTCGAAATAATTGACCAGCACGCCAACGCCCAAAAGCACGCCGATGCTCCAGCGGCGGCCTGGCACACCGCTCATGGCGTCAGCCCGAACGCGACAACACTGGAATTCACCGCCACTGCGATATATTGCCGGCCATCGACGGCATAGGTCATCGGCGAGGCGTGCCAGCGTGCATTAAGCGGGAAGTGCCACAACCGCTTGCCCGTCTTGGCGTCCAGCGCGCCAAACGAACCATCGTCGTCGCCGAAAAATATCAATCCGCTGGCGGTGGCGAACAGCCCGCTCCAAGACTGGCCGGCACCGGTCTGCTCATACTCCCACACGATCTTTCCCGTCTGGGGATCGATGGCGCGCAAATATTTGCGCGGCGTCTCCGCTGTAACGGGACGCGCCGTGCCGCCATAGAAAGATTGGCCCTGTTTCCACCATTCTGAATTCTTGTTGAAGACATTGCACTTTTCCAGCGCCGCCAAATAAAACAGCCCGGTCCCCGGATGATAGGCGGTGGACATCCAGTTGGAGGCGCCTTCCATCGAAGGACAGATCTGCGTTCCCCCGATTGTCGGCTGCCAAGCTTCCGCCAGAACGGGGCGGCCATCGGGCCCGATCTTTTTCGCCCAAGTCAGTTTCTTGACGAAGGGACTGGCGGTCAGAAACTTTCCGTTGGTCCGGTCGATCACATAGAAGAAACCATTGCGGTTGCCCTGCAGAAGGACTTTGCGCGGCGATCCCTGAAACGTCATATCCACCAGCATGGGGGTTTCGGTGGCATCCCAATCATGCAGATCATGCGGCGTGAATTGATAATGCCATTTGAGCTTGCCGCTCTTCGGCTCCAGCGCGATCACGGAATCGGTGAACAGATTGTCGCCCTTGCGCTCGTCGCCATTGAAGTCGGGACACGGATTGCCGATGGGCCAGACCAGCGTATCGCTCTGATCGTCATAGGTGCCGGTCAGCCAGGTGGCGCCACAGCCATGCTCGACGGCGCGGCCGATCCAATCGTCCTTGGGGCGGGTTTTGGCATCCGGAATGGCCCAAAAACGCCACACATGCGCGCCGGTATTGGCATTGAAGGCATTGAGCTGGCCGCGAATGCCTTCATCGCCGCCGGAAAGTCCGGAGATGACCAGATCGCCCACCACCAGAGGGGCCGAGGTCGCGCCATAATGTTTGTGCGCGTCCGCCATTTCGCTATCCCACAACAACGCGCCATTCACCCGGTGCAGTGCCAAGAGATGCGCATTGTCGGTAACGAAAAATATCCGGTCGCCCAGCACCGCTACGCCGCGATTAATGCCGCCGGCGGCATCGCCCACCAGGTCTTTTGAGGGCGGGCGGCTATATTGCCAGATCATCCGGCCCGTCCGCGCATCCAGCGCGATGACGGTATTGACCCGCGTGACATACATCACCCCATCCACCATCACAGGCGTGGTTTCCAGGGATTGGCTGCCCTGGCCCGGCACGGAAAACATCCATTTGGGGGCAAGATTGCGAATGTTGCCCGGCGTGATCTGGTTGAGTGCGGAATAGCGGTTGCCGCTGAGTTGGCCATGATAGGACGGCCAGTTACCCGGCTTGGGCTTCAGAACATCCTGCCACGCCGTCGAACCAGGCAGCGGGGCGGTCCCATTGGCCGCTTGCTTTGCCGGATGTTGCAGGAACTTGATGATGTCATGCATGGCCCCCGCATCGCCGTGCCAAGCCGGCATATAAGAGGCACTCTCCCGCTCGATGCGAACCACATCACTCTTTGACAACAGGTGCAGGCGCCCATCCAAGGACTGCAACTGCAAATCCCCGCTGCTTTCATTGCGAACAAAACCGCGAAGCGTCTCGCCCTTCGCCGTTTGCAAGCGCGCAATTCTGTAGCCGTCAGTTTTTTGAAGACCCGGCTTCTGTAGCGCGGTCTCGACCTGGGCCAAGGTCAGTTTCTGGGCTGTTTCGGTGAGGTCTGGACCATTCAGGCTTCCCCTGCCCCACACCATATGGCACTGCGCACAGCCGCCTTTGCCGAAAAACAGCGCCGCGCCCGCTTCGGCATTGCCGGAAACCGCGGTTTTGCTCAGGGGCAGGACCCGCGACTGCACAAAGGCCACCACTTGGTCCAGCTCGGCGGCGGGCATGGTGAAAGCCGGCATGCCCCGGTCGGCGATGCCATGCTGAATCAGATTGCGAAGGGTCTTTTCATTGTCCAGTCCGCGTTCCGACCTGCTGGTAATGGCCGGCGCCCGCTCGCCGCCCAACCCGTCCTGGCCATGACAACCGGCGCATCGGACATTGAAGCGCGAGCGGCCCGCCTCCACCGGATCAGGCGCGCTGAGTTGCGCCAAGCTCGCGCCCGCCAGTCCCAGGACGGCGAGCACGGTGCCGAAACCGGCAACTTTCCTCAAATCCCTTATCCCCACGCAATTCTCCGCCCAGCTCAAGGAGTTGCATATTTTTCAGATGGTTATACTGGGCCGGTACAACCCTGCCAACATCGGTGCCTGGCTTTGGGTGCGCTAACAGTCAGGCCGCGGTCAAATTGCGGTAGATTGCGTTGTAGGAGGATGAGCTGCCTTTGTCCGCAACACGGCCAGACGCAGCTTCGCTTCGCCTGATGCGGCGAAGTTTTTATGACGCGCCAAAAGCTTAACTTACGGCAGGCCTTACAGCGTCAAGCGCGGCTGTCCCGACAGGGAGATGGAAGCGATTCGGCGATGGCCTTCCCACACTTCCACCTTCTGGTTTTCACACATCTGCAGTGCGGAACTGAGAGCCGACATATCGTCCGCCTGTTCCACCTTCCAGGATAAAGCGGGACTGCCGTCTGGCCTTTGGATACGGATTTCGTAATGCCCCATGGTCGTGATCCTTCACCCGAACCAAGTGCAACGCTCGGACAATACTCCCGTTCCGGCGATTAGAATAAGAAAATGCGTTTTTGATTGCGCCACGGGATGTTGTGGCGTTCCGTTCGTCCCCCGCGTTGAAAAGCAGGAAAGCCCTCTATTGGTGGTAACAGATATTAAAGCCGCAACCAGCAGGCAGTGAGTCCGCCGATCATGCCTTTGGCTTGGTCGATGCGGCCGCTGACAAACAAAGGTTGACCTTCCTTAATCATCGGACAGCGAACCGCTTTATCGCCCAAATTGAACAGGCAACGGATCTGTTCGCCCGTTTCCACGCGCTCGAACCCCAGCAGCGGGGACGGCAATTTGAGTGAAACAAACTTGCCGAGCCGCAAGGCGGGATGGGTTTTACGCAAAGCCACCAATTGGCGGGTGCATTCCAGGACTGAGTTTGGATCTTTATCCTGCACGGCGACCGCGCGCCGCTTGTGTTCTTCCGGCATGGGTAGCCAGGGTTCCACCTTGGAAAAACCGGCAAATCGCCCATCCGCCGACCAAGGCATGGGGGTGCGCGCGCCGTCACGCCCAAGGCTTGACGGCCAATTGGCGATCGCCTCCGGATCGCGCAGCCGTTCAAAGGGAACCTGTGCTTGGGAGAGGCCCAGTTCCTCGCCCTGGTAAAGGAACACATTTCCTCTCAGACCCATCAGCAGCGCCAACAGCAGTTTTGCCCAATCATCCTGCCGATCCGCACTGCCCCAGCGGCTGACCACCCGGGGCGCATCGTGATTGGAAAAGGCCCAGCTGGGCCAGCCATCAGTGTCTTTCCAAGACATCACCGTCTCCAGCACCAGACGGGGCGTGAGCTTGTTGGCATAAAGAAAATCAAACCCATACGACGTATTGAACCGCGTGTGGCCGTGAGTGAACAGCCGCATTTCCGCAGCGGCCTGTTCTCCACCCACTTCCGCCACCGTGAACCGGTCAGAACCGAAGCCGCGCATCACCTTGGCCAGCGCCTCGATGAAGCGCACCAGTTGCGGCTGGGACTGGTTGTGCAGATGACGCTGGAAATCAAACGGCCGGTTGCGCGGCAAGCCGCGCTTTCTCACCGGTGGATTGTCGGCAAGCGAGCGATCATGCATGGCGAAATTGATGGCATCCAACCGGAAGCCATCCACCCCGCGCGCCAGCCAGAAACGTGCCGTGTCGAACAAGGCGCGCTGCACTTTCGGATTGTGGACGTTCAGATTGGGCTGCGATGGCAGAAAATTATGCAGATAATACTGCTTGCGCCTGCCGTCCCAGGTCCAACACGGACCATAGAAAACCGACAGCCAGTTGTTGGGCGGCATGCCGTCCGGTTTGGGATCGGCCCAAACATACCAATCCGACTTGTGATTTTTCCGCCCTGCCCGGCTTTCCTGAAACCAGGCATGTTGATCGGAGGTATGGGCGTAGACCTGATCGATCACCACTTTGAGGCCCAGCGCGTGGGCGCGGGCCAATAACCTGTCGAAATCAGCCAGGGTGCCGAAAATAGGATCGACCGCGCGATAATCGGAAACGTCGTAGCCGAAATCCTTCATCGGCGAGGCGAAGAAAGGGGACAGCCAGATCGCATCCACCCCTAGGGAGGCGATGTGCTCGAGCTTTTCGGTGATTCCGTTCAAATCGCCGACGCCATCGTCATTGCTGTCCTGAAAACTGCGGGGATAAACCTGATAAATCACAGCCCCGCGCCACCAGGGCGCGGCGGAAACAGCATCCGAAAGCAAAGCTTGCGGGATTGGCCTGGAGCGCGGCATTGTAATAAGGTTGCCAAACCCGCATCTCCATTGCAAATCCTGAATCATGAGTGATCCCGCCGCGCCTCCACCTCTGCGACCTTTCGCGGAACGGTTGATCGATACGTTGCTTCACCGCATCGGCAAGGATGAACGCGCGGCGAAGCCGCATGACTGGCTGGCCGCCACCATCCTGACCCTGCGGGACCAGATCATCGACCGCTGGATGGAATCCACCCGTGCCATGCACGCCACCGGCGCCAAGCGGGTCTATTATCTCAGTTTGGAATTTTTGATCGGCCGCCTGTTGCGCGACGCTTTGTCCAATCTGGGGATGTCCGAGGAAGTCCAGGCGGCCTTGACGCCCTATGGCATTGATCTTGCCAAAATCGAAGAACTGGAGCCGGACGCCGCTCTGGGCAATGGCGGCCTTGGGCGGCTGGCGGCCTGTTTCATGGACAGCCTGGCGTCTTTGGACCTTCCCGCCTGCGGCTATGGCTTGCGCTATGTCAACGGCATGTTCCGTCAGCGCATCAAGGATGGCTGGCAAGTGGAGTATCCCGAGACCTGGCTGGCCCATGGCAACCCTTGGGAATTCGAGCGCCGCGAGACCTCTTATCTGGTCGGTTTCGGCGGCGAGGTGATCGGCAATGTCAATGGCTCGGTGCATTGGCAGCCGGCAGAAGCGGTGCGCGCCGAAGGCGTGGACACGCCTGTGGTGGGATGGCGCGGCAAGCGGGTCAACACCTTGCGCTTGTGGAATGCGCTGGCGCTGGATCCGATAAGGCTGGATGCCTTCAATGCCGGCGATCATATCGGCGCCCTGGCGGAAGAAGCCCGCGCCGAACGGCTGGTGCGGGTGCTGTATCCCGCCGACTCCACGCCCGCCGGCCAGGAATTGCGCCTGCGCCAGGAATATTTTTTCTCCAGCGCCTCGATCCAGGACATCGTACG
>Ga0068867_100002505_pt1 | contig 12916 bp, 13 predicted proteins | sample KBSMisM32_FD_65649 | JGI IMG/M metagenome (GOLD analysis project Ga0068867, IMG submission 65649) | Miscanthus rhizosphere microbial communities from Kellogg Biological Station, Michigan, USA - KBS Miscanthus M3-2 | ecosystem: Host-associated > Plants > Roots > Rhizosphere > Soil ...
CTGCACCGCAACCTGCAGATCGATGCGGCCGGCGGCGTGGCTCTCGAAGATCGCCTGCACGAACTGCTTCTGCAAACCGTCGAGGTACGAGTCCATGTCGTCGATGGCGGCGGCCTTCGCCGCGTCGTTCTCGACGAACGATTCGATCGCCGCGGTGTACAACTGCTGGGCCTGTTCGCCCATCCGCGAGATGATGCCGCGCAGCTTCGGGTCCAGCTCGTGGCCATAGATGCGGCGCGCGGCCTTGCAGATGTTGCACACCAGGTCGGCGGACCGCTCGACGTCGGAGATCATCCTGAGCAGGGCCACGACCTGTCGAAGGTCGCTGGCGACCGGCGCCTGCAGGGCGAGGATGCGGTAGCAGTGCTCCTCGAGATCGAGCGAGCGGGCGTCGATCTCGTCGTCACCCTGGATGATGTAGTCGGCACCCTCGAGGTCGCCGTCGAGCAGCACCGCGGTGGCCCGCGGAATGGCCTCGGTCACCGATGCCGCGAGGCGCACGAGTTCGGCACGTGCCGAATCGAGGTCGTCGTGGAATCCCTTACGCAGGTCGTTCATCGGAGATCTCCACTCATTTCGTGCCGGTCCGCGCGGACCGTGGCGTCATCGGCCAAAACGGTAGTTGGAAATGAACAAAGTGGCATCCATGAACAACGTACTGACGGCAGGTGTCGGCAAACCCGAGGCGAGGTGAACGCGAGGTGAACAGCGAACGAACGCAGGGCGAATCAGCGCCGTTGACGGTCGGCCACCCACTGGTAGAAGCGCTCCTGGGCGTCGCCCTCGGTGAACAACTCGGGACCGTGGCGTTGCCATGAACCGTCGCCGGACATCTCCCAACGCACGACCTCCTCGTCGAGCAAGGTGGTGAAGACGTGCTCGAGCCAGGCCTCGTGCTTGGGGTGTTCGACGGGCACCAACACCTCGATGCGGCGATCGAGGTTGCGCGGCATCCAGTCCGCCGAGCCGATGAGATACAGCGGGCCACCCTCGTCGCCGTGGCCGAAGCGGATGATCCGCGAGTGCTCGAGGAAACGGCCGAGGATCGACCGCACCCGAATGTTCTCGCTCATCCCCGGCACGCCGGGGCGGAGGCAGCAGATCCCGCGCACGACCAGATCGATCTGCACGCCGGCGTTACTGGCCGCATACAAGGCTTCGACCATCTCCGGATCGCCGACCGAGTTCATCTTGGCGGTGATCCGGCCTTCGCTGCCGAACGTCGACTCGTGCTCGATGAGATCGATCAACTGGCCGCGCATGTCGCGCGGTGCGACGAGCAACGAGTAGTAGTCGTGGGCACGGCTGTACCCGGTGAGGTGATTGAACAGTTGGGCGACGTCGTCACCGACGGGCACATCGCAGGTGAGGAAGCCCACGTCCTCGTAGAGGCGGGCGGTGCGTGAGTTGTAGTTGCCGGTGCCGATGTGGCAGTAGCGGCGCAACCCGTCGTCGTCGGCGCGCACGACCAGCACGCACTTGGCGTGGGTCTTCAGGCCGACGAAGCCGTAGACGACGTGGACGCCGGCGCGCTCCAACGCCTTCGCCCACGTCACGTTGGTGGCCTCGTCGAAGCGAGCTTTCAACTCCACCAGCACGGCCACCTGCACACCGCGTTCCGCCGCGCGGATGAGGCTGCGGGCGATGGGGCTGTCGCCACCGGCGCGGTACAGCGTCATCTTGATGCTCTGCACCCGCGGGTCGTCGGCGCTCTGGGCGATGAACGACTCGATGCTGCTGGCAAAGCTCTCGTACGGGTGGTGGGCCATCAGCGGGCGTTCGCGGATGACCGAGAAGATGCTGCGATCGGCCTCGTCGGCGGCCGCGATGCGGCCGGCCGTGACGGGCTGCCATGGTTGATCCTTGAGGTCCTCGCGATCGAGGGCGTGGAGTTGCCACAGACAGGTGAGGTCGAGCGGAGCCCGGTGGATCGTGACGTCGTTGGTGCCGAGGTCGAGCTCGCGCAGCAACAACTCGAGCATCTCCTGGCTGATCCCCGCCTGCACCTCGACTCGCACCGCCCGCCCGAACCGGCGACGGCGCAGTTCCATCTCGACCGCCGCCAACAGGTCGTCCGCCTCCTCGTCCTCCAACGTGAGGTCGACGTTGCGGGTGACCCGGAACACCGCGTGCTCCTCGACCACCATGCCCACGAACAGGCTGTGCAGCTTGGCCGCGATGAGCTGCTCGGCCGGCACGAAGCGCACGCCATCGGGTAGGCCGACGAGACGCGGGAACACCGTCGGGATCTTCACGCGGGCGAAGCGCCGCTCGCCGGTGTCGGGGTCGCTGACCATCGCCGCCAGGCTGAGCGCCAGGTTCGAGATGTACGGGAAGGGATGCGCCGGGTCGACCGCCAGCGGGGTGAGCACGGGGAAGATCCGCTGGTCGTAGATGTCGGTGAGGTACGACTTGTCGTCGTCGCCCAGGTCCTCCCACGAGATGAGCTGCACGCCACGCGCGGCCAGTTCGGGCACCAGCACGTCGAGCAGCAACTTCTCCTGCTCGATCACGAACGCCTCGACGTCGGGGGCGATCGCCGACAGCGTCTGGGTCGGCGTCAGCCCACCCGTGAACATGCTGGTGACGCCCGCCGCGATCTGGTCCTTCAGCGCCGAGATGCGGACCTGGAAGAACTCATCGAGGTTGGACGAACAGATCGCGACGAACTTCAAGCGCTCGAGCGGCGGGATGCCGGTCTCGTGGGCGAGGGCGAGCACGCGCCGGTTGAAATCGAGCCAACTCAGCTCTCGGTTGAGAAGCCGGTCGGACATCGTGGGCGCCGTTCAGTCGCCTTCTGGTATTCCGAGATCCCACTCCAGCGAGATTCGCTCGCGCTCGGCGTCGCGCATGATGCGCTCGCGGTTGCGCCGGAACTGGGGGTCGTCACGGGGCAGGAGCACGAGGCGGGCCATCACCCGGGTGCGGAACTCCTCGAGCACGGTGCGGTCGCCGTAGTCGCTGTACAGCTCCCAATGCGGCGACACCGGGCCAAGGTACACGATGCGCACGTGGGCACGGGGCGGCTCGTTGACGACCTCGCTCATCTCGGCTCACTCATCTCGCTCACTCAGTCCTCCTCGGCCAATTCGGCGGCTGGAGTGTATCTGCCAGGGGTGCCTGGCATTCGTGCGACCCCACTGGTATAAAACTCCGCTTGAACGGGAACCAATTCACCGCGCGAAACGTCTATTAGTAGCAAGAGCGAGTGTTGCGGCGACCGAAGTCACCCTGGGCGATGGTCGGGTGCACCACTAGACTGCGATGCGTCGCGGTCGCAAAGGAGACACGATGCACCGTATCGATAACCCCATCGAGATCGACACCGTCACAGCGTGGATGTCGGAAGGCAACTGCCGCAACTATCCGCCTGCGGTGTTCTTCCCCAGCGATGGGGTGGGCGTGGACCGTGCTCGCAAGATCTGCAATGGCTGTCCCGTCACCGAGCAGTGCCTCGAATACGCCCTGGAAGAGCGGATCGAACACGGTGTATGGGGTGGATGCAGCGAGCGTGAGCGCCGCCGCATCCTGAAGCGTCGTCGCGTCGCCAACTGAGGCGACGTCAACACATCAGATCGGCGACGACTCAGGTCGTCGACGAGTCGTCCGCGGCCTTTTCGGCGGGCTTTGTTTCAGCGGTCTTCGAGCCCTCGGAGAGACCGTCCTTGAATTCCTTCTGAGCCTTGCCGAGATTCTTCGCGAGCTTGGGCAGCTGTGCGCCTCCGAAGAGCACGAGAACGACGACGAGAATCAGAACGATCTCGGGCGGATCCAGGAATGCGAGCATGCGGTCACGATACCACCGCCTCATCGCGAGCGTCGTGCGACGAGATCAGGCGCTGGTACGCCGGCTGGCCTGAGCGCGCTGACGACGCAGGCGGCGTCGTTCGCGTTCCGAGAGGCCGCCCCAGATGCCGAACTTCTCCCCGTTGACCAAGGCATATTCGAGGCACTCGAGGCGCACGACGCAGCCCCTGCACACTTCCTTGGCTTCACGGGTGGACGCGCCGCGTTCGGGAAAGAACAGATCCGGGTCGACGCCGAGGCAGTTGGCCTCGTCCTGCCAACTGTGCCCTTCGCCGTCGTTCGAGATTCGGTCGCCCTCCCGCTCGCTGGACTCCCGGTTGATGTGATTCTGCATGATTGGCCTCCTGCCGCAGGGCCGTTTGTCAGGGCGCCATGACGCTCCTGTAATTACACAGACGTCATTCTCCACTAACACACCGGGTTTGCGCAAGGGGGGATTTCCAAACCTTGTCTTGCAGGGATGACGCGCGTTTGTCGCCGTAACCCGAAAGTGGACCCAATTCGGTGTGAGCGGCCCCGCGCTCAGCGCGGCTAATTGGCGCGCGACGCGCGCAGGTCGTGATCGAGTCGATCGAGCCACTCGTCGAGCGCGTGCGTGAGGCGTCGCGTGTCGCCCGTGGCGAAGAGGTCCATCACCAGGCCCGTGAAGGTCGCTTTGATCAACGACGCTTCCAGTGCGGCGCGCTCCGGCTTCAAGCCTTCGGCAACGAGGCGGTGCTCGACGTCGTGGCGCCACACACCGATCTGGTCGGCGCGCACCGCGCCGTCGAGACCGGTCACGCTCGTCTCGAGTGTTGCCGCCTCGTAGTTGAGACGGACCAGCGCGAGGTTGCGAGGCGAACGGCATATCCACTTCCACCATCGGCGGTACAGCTCTACCTGCGTCAGCCTCGGTGAACGCTGCAACCACTTGCGCTGCACCTCGATCTGCCGATCGATGGCTCGCGCCAGTGCCGCGGTGATCAACTCCTCCTTGGAGCCGAAGTGGTGCACGAGACGATTGATGCTGACACCGAGTGCGGCCGCCATCGGTCGCAGCGTCGTGTCGGCCAGACCCTGCTCGGCGAGGTAGTCGACGACGCTGTCCAGCAACTCCCGCTTACGACGCGGATCGGGAGTGCGGGCCACGGCCGTTCACGATACTTCGAGGAGTTGGGTGACGCTCTTGTAGTCGGCCAGGTCGCGCTCGAGGAACCGACGAATCTTCAACGTCGCGCACACCTCGGCGAGCGACGGGTCGGCCACCGCGTCGGCGATGCACGTGCGCAACTCATCGCGCAGTGCCAGGCCACGCGATCGCGCGGTGACGAGCGGCAGGCACGGAATCCGCGGACCGTGGCCGACGACATGCAGACCGTGCGGGGCGAGGTGGGCCCACGAGACGGCGTCGATGGAGGCGATGTCGCACCGCTCCTGCTGCATCGCGACGATGCTCTTCGCATGCGCGCCGGTCCACTCGACGTCGTCGAGCGCCACCTCGTGAGCGAGCGCCACGGCGCGCAGGCTGATCCATCCGGAGAGGCTGTCGGGGCTGTTGGCCGCGGCGCGCAGATCGGGTCGCTGCAAGATGTCGACCAGAGGGGCGTCGAAGGGGCTGACGATCACCGAGCGGTACGAGCCGTCGCCGACCCCCTCCACGTCGCAGTCGAACGTGCCGACGACGTGCACGCTCGAGGCCATCGAAGTGGCGAGCGGCCAGCTGCACATCTGGCCCAGCACGAGGTCGTCGCGTCGGGACACGACCTCGACTTCGAGATCCCAATCCAGCGGCGGCACGTCGAACGACAGGCGCGACCTCACGCCGTCCCACAGCTGATCCCAGCTCGGCCGGAGATGGTCGAAGGGATACATCGCCAGTGAGGCGACGGTCATCGAAGACCTCGTGCACCGAACGGCCGAGCTCCCGGTGACAGCGGATGGTCGGGCTGGCAGAACGGGCGAACGAGGTTCCGCCGGGCAACGTCGACGTACCCGTGTCGGTACAGACCGGCGCCCTGCGCCGCAACGACATCGCCCTCGAGCTGACGGTGCAACGCCGGCAGCTGGTACCACGGAACCGACGGTTGGGCGTGATGCGTGTGATGCAGGTTGTTGTTGAGGTAGAGCAACGACATCACAGGGCCGGCCTTGACGACTGCTGATCGCGTGCCCTCGGCGACGGCACAGTGCTCGACGAACGAACGCAGCAACGTGAACGACTGGCCGAGGAGGACGAACCCCAACAGGTACTCCCAGACGGGAACACCGACGATCACGAACAACCACCAGCCCAAGGCGACGACCGCGGCGAGGTGTGCCGTCCAGCGCCGCCGGGCGCGACGGTCCGAGCGGACGTTTCGGCACTCGTTCAGCAAGTACTGGCCGATGCTGTGGACGGAGCCGGCCGACAACCTGCCGACCATGGTGCGAGTGAACAGGATGTAGGCGCGCTTGATCCGTCCCGCCGAGTTCCATTCGGCGGGGCGCAGGTAGAACGACTCCGGGTCGTGCTGCGGATCGGTGAGGTTGGTGGAGTGGTGCACGATGTGGCTACGGCGATACCGCAGGTACGGCAACCACAGCGACAGCGGAGCGAAGGCGAGTGCGGTGTTGACACTGCGACGCGACGTCGGGTGACCGTGCAGCGCCTCGTGCTGCAACGACATGTAGAACCCGCCGAGGAGGGCCAGAACTGCGACCGAGACCGGCCACGGCAGACGCTGGTGCAACAGGACTACGGCCAGCCACGCGACATAGAAACCGACGAACAAGCCGAGTGTGAGCCACTCGATCCGACCGTTCCGTTGTGCCCGCGCCACCACCGCGTCGCCCCTTCCTTGCTTGTGCTGCCTACCCTCTATATCGGCCCGACGGGCTCGGACCTGCAGTAACACTAGCCAATCAGACGTATGCTAGGCTGTTCCACGATACGGGTCGATTTCGCATCGTGGAACGACCGTACAAACCACGGAGTCGACTGAATGAGTGATCAAGACGATCTCGATCTCGCCACGCTGAACGACGAGGACCTCGTCGCCCAGATGCACGACGATCTGTATGACGGGCTGGCCGACGAGATCCTCGAGGGCACCACGATCCTGCTCGATCGCGGTTGGGGGCCCGAAAAGGTGCTCAACGACGCATTGGTCGAAGGGATGCGGATCGTCGGCATCGACTTCCGCGACGGGATCCTTTTCGTTCCGGAAGTGTTGCTCGCGGCGAACGCCATGAAGGCCGGCATGGCCGTGCTTCGCCCGTTGCTCGCCGAGACCGGCGCCGAGCCGATCGGCAAGGTCGTGGTCGGAACGGTGAAGGGCGACATCCATGACATCGGCAAGAACCTCACCGCGATGATGCTCGAAGGCGCAGGCTTCGAGGTGATCGACCTCGGCATCAACACCGACGTCGACAAGTTCCTCGCCGCGCTCGAACTGCACCAGCCCGACATCTTGGGCATGTCGGCATTGCTGACCACCACGATGCCGTACATGAAAGTGGTCGTCGACACGTTGATCGAAAAGGGTCTACGCGACAAGTACCTCGTGCTCGTCGGTGGTGCACCACTCAACGAGGAGTTCGGCAACGCGGTCGGCGCCGACGCCTACTGCCGCGACGCAGCCGTCGCTGCAGAGACCGCGAAGACGTTGGTGAAGTCGCGTCGCGATCGTCTCAAGGCCGAGCCGCCCGGCCCATCGGTGGCCTGACCGGCGGAGACGAAATGACAACTGCGCCGCTCGTGATCGCCTGTGGGGCCCTCGCCTCGGAGCTGCGCGCCGTCTTGCGGGCACAGGGCCTCGACGATGCCGTCGACGTCACCTACCTGCCCGCCAACTTGCACAACCGACCGGAACGCATCGTCCCGGAACTCGAACCGCTGCTCGACGAAGCGGCCGCCCAAGGTCGTGCCGTGTTCATCGGCTACGCCGATTGCGGTACCGGCGGTGCGCTGGATGCACTGCTCGAGCGGCACCCCGAGGCGACCCGTCTACCGGGCTCGCACTGCTACGAGTTCTTCAGCGGGAGCGATGCGTTCGCGGCGATGCACGAAGAGGAGTTGGGCACCTTCTTCTTGACCGACTTCCTGGCGAAGCACTTCGACGCGTTGCTGTGGCAAGGGCTCGGCCTGGACAAACATCCGCAACTGCTCGACATGTACTTCGGCAACTACAAGCGGGTGGTGTTGATCTCGCAGAGCCAGGACGCGTCGATCATCGACAGGGGACGTGCCGCGGCACGGCGCCTCGGGCTCGAGTTCGAACATCGTCACGTCGGTCTCGAACCGTTCTCCGACGCCGTCACCAGTGCCGTCTCCGTCGCGTTGTCGAAGCGGGTGGCCTGATGCCCCGCACCGGCCGCTCCAACCGCGAGCTCGTCGTGATCTACTGGCGCGACATCCCGGCGCAGGTCAACGCCCAAGAGGGCCGCGACCGTCACCAGGTCGTCCTCGCCGGGAAGTTCCAACGGGCCATCGACCGCGCCAAGCGCAAGGCCAAGATCTACACGGCCGACGAAGAAGTCGCCCAGTGGCGACGCGAGAGCCGCGCGATCACGGGAGACCTGGCCGAGGAAGCACAGGCCGCCGCCGACGCGATCGAGCGCGAATACCGCTCGGACCGGCTCGGCCTGCTCGCCTACTTCGGCGGTTGGGAGGCCGATGTGATCCCGACCGAGGCCGTCGACCGCGAAGTATTGGCCGCCCTCGAAGAACTCGACGAGAACGAACAGGAGAACATGTGACCGACACGATTGTCAGCTCGGAAACTCGTGAGGTGGTGATCGGCTTCGAACGTCCCTTCGTGATGATCGGCGAGAAGATCAACCCGACCGGGCGCAAGTTGCTGGCCGAGGAGATGAAGAACGGCGACTTCAGCCGCGTCGAAGTCGACGCCCTCGCCCAGGTTGCCGCCGGCGCGCACATGCTCGACGTCAATGCCGGCATCCCGCTGGCCGACGAGCCGGCGATGCTGGCGAGAGCCATCACGCTCGTGCAGTCCATCACCGACGTGCCGCTGTCGATCGACTCGTCGATCATCGCCGCGCTCGAGGCTGGTCTCGCGGTCTACAAAGGCAAGCCGCTCGTCAACTCGGTCACCGGTGAAGAAGAGGTGCTCGAGCGGGTGATGCCGCTCGTCGCCAAGTACAACGCCGCAGTCGTGGCGATCTCCAACGACGAGACCGGCATCTCGATGGATCCCGACGTGCGGTTCGCCGTGGCCAAACGCATCGTCGAGCGGGCATCGGACTTCGGGATCCCGGCATCGGACGTGGTCGTCGACCCGTTGGTGATGCCGATCGGCGCGCTCGGCCAGGCCGGGCAGCACGCGTTCCAGTTGATCCGCCGGTTGCGCGACGAACTGAAGGTCAACACGATTTGCGGCGCGTCGAACGTCAGCTTCGGTCTCCCCAACCGGCATCAGGTCACCGGCACGTTCCTGGCCATGGCGATCGGAGCCGGCATGACGTCGGCGATCATGAACCCGATGCATCCCGAGGTGAAGGCCGCGGTGATGGCAGCCGACGTGTTGGCCGGGCAGGACAAGGACTGCGCGGCGTGGATCCGCGCCAACCGCGCCCCGACCGACGCATCCAACGAGCGCGAGGGCCGGCGCCGCCGACGCAGCGAGTAACGACATGCCCCGAATCGTCTTCACACCCTCCGGCCTGACCGGCGAGGTCGACACCGGAACCACGGTGCTGGCCGCGGCGCGCCAGTTGGGTGTCGATCTCGATTCGGTGTGCGGCGGTCGTGGCATCTGCGGCCGCTGTCAGGTCGAACCCTCCACGGGGTCGTTCGCCAAGTGGGCGATCACCAGCGAAGCCACGGCGCTTTCCGACTGGTCGTCGATGGAGGTCGACTACGAGGCCAAGGGCAACGCTCGCCGTCCATTGCGTGAAGGCCGCCGGCTCGGTTGTGCGGCAGCCGTTCGCGCCGACGCCGTGATCGCGGTGCCGTCCGAGAGCCAGGTCCACAAGCAGGTCGTGCGCAAGTCGGTCGACCTGTCGGGGCTCGTCATCGATCCGCAGTTCCGCTTGTTCAACGTCGACGTGCCGAAGGCGGTGCTCGGCAACTCCGAATCGGTGACCGAGTTGATCGGTGAGGCGATCGTGCGCACACATGGCGTTGCCGTGCGGACGTGGAGCACGACCGTTCTCCGCACCGCGCACAAGGCCGCGGCCAACGAGCACGGATCGGTAACGGTGGCAGTCGATCTTGATGGCGTTGCTGTCGCCGTCTGGGCGGGCTTCGTCGACACGGCGCTCGGAGTCGCGATCGACGTGGGCTCGACCACGGTGGCCGGCCACCTGTGCGATCTGTCGACAGGCGAGGTGCTGGCGACCGCCGGAGTGATGAACCCGCAGATCCGCTTCGGCGAGGACCTGATGAGCCGCGTGTCGTACGTGATGATGAACCCGGGCGGCGACAAGGAGCTCACGGCGTGCATCCGCGGCGCGCTCAACGATCTCATCACCGACCTGTTGCGACAAGCCGACGCACCCGCCGACGAGCTGCTCGACGTCGTCATCGTCGGCAACCCGATCATGCATCACATCGTGTTGGGGATCGATCCGACGCCGCTCGGCCAGGCCCCGTTCACGCTCGCCAGCGCCGATCCGGTGCGCACTACCGCACTCGACCTCGGTCTCCACTTTCCGACGGCACGGGCGTTCGTCGGTCCGTGCATCGCCGGCCACGTCGGCGCCGACACGACGGCGGCGATGCTCGCCGAAGGGCCACATCGCGGCGAGCAGTGGCAGCTGCTCGTCGACGTCGGCACCAACGCCGAGATCGTGCTGGGGTGCCGCGACCGCCAGTTCGCGGCGTCGAGTCCGACCGGTCCGGCCTTCGAAGGCGCCCAGATCTCGTGCGGTCAGCGGGCGACGGCCGGAGCCATCGAGCGGGTGCGCATCGACCGTGAGACGCTGGCGCCGAAGGTGAAGGTCATCGGTTGCGATCTGTGGAGCGACGATCCGCTGTTCGCCTCGGCCACCGAGGATCTCGTCATCAGCGGCGTGTGCGGCTCGGGAATCATCGAGGCGATCGGCGAGATGTACCTCGCCGGGGTGATCGACAGCGAGGGTGTCGTGCGCGGCGCGGCGCTCGAACCCAATCCGAACATCGTCGCCGACGAACGCACCTACCGTTACGTGCTGTTCCGCTCCGACGCGGTCGAGTTGTCGATCACGCAGAACGACGTGCGCGCGATCCAACTCGCCAAGGCCGCGCTGCGCGCCGGCATCGATCTGTTGATGATGCACGCCGGCGTCGACCACGTCGGCGACATGCGCCTGGCCGGCGCGTTCGGTGCCCACATCGACCCGCTGTACGCACTGGTGCTCGGGCTGGTACCCGACGCCCCGGTCGATGCCGTGCGTTCCGTCGGCAACGCGGCGGGCGCCGGGGCCGTTCGCGCGCTGCTGTCGATGCAGGCACGCGCCGAGCTCGAGGCCGCGGCACGGGCCGTCACCAAGATCGAGACAGCCACCGAACCACAGTTCCAGCAGCTGTTCGTGTCGGCAATGGCATTTCCGCATGCGACCGCGCCGACGCCCAACCTCGCCGCCGCGGTCACCCTTCCCGAACGAACCTCATCCGTCGACTCCGCTCCGGGCCGTCGACGCCGCAGACAGGAGAACCGGACATGACGTCCACCGACCACAGCACCGAGGCCGCCGCCGGCCGACGCAGTGGGGGCCGCGCCGGGCGACAGGCGTTGCGTGCCTCGCACGTCGTCGAGGCCGAGACCTACCTGACCCGCACGATGAAGCCCTTCGAGATCGTCAGCGACGAAGGCCTCGAGATCATCGAGAACAACGCCGAGACGATCTTGCAGGAGGTCGGCCTGGAGATCCGTGACTATCCGTCGGCCCTCCAAGTGTTCGCCGACGCCGGCGCGACCGTCGACGGAACTCGCGTCCGCTTCCCCCGCGGGATGTGCCGGCAGATCGTGCAGGCTTCAGCGCCACGCCAATACATACAGCACGCCCGGAACCCGGCGCGCAGCGTGCAGATCGGCGGCAACGCAACGGTGTTCGCACCCAACTACGGGTCGCCGTTCGCCCACGACATCGACAAGGGCCGTCGATACGCGACGATCGAGGACTTCCGCAACTTCGTCAAGCTGACGTACCAGTCGTTGTACCTCCACCACAGTGGCGGCACGGTCTGCGAGCCCGTCGATGTCCCGGTCAGCAAACGGCACCTCGACATGGTGCATGCTCACCTGCGCTACAGCGACAAGCCGTTCATGGGCTCGGTCACCGCTGCCAGTCGGGCACAGGATTCGGTCGACATGGCCAGGATCGCGTTCGGTGGCGACCTCGGCGACCGCACGGTCCTCACCAGCCTGATCAACGCCTCGTCGCCGCTGGTGTGGGACGGCACGATGCTGGGCGCCGCCGAGGTCTACGCCCGCAACAACCAGGCGTGCATCATCACGCCGTTCATCCTCGCCGGAGCCATGGCGCCGACCACCTCGGCCGGAGTGGCCGCGCAGACGCTGGCCGAGTCACTGGCCGGCATGACGTTCACCCAACTCATCCGACCCGGCGCGCCGGTGATCTTCGGATCGTTCGCATCATCGATGTCGATGCAGACGGGTGCCCCCACCTTCGGCACCCCGGAGCCGGCGATCGTGCTGTACACAATCGCCGCACTGGCCCGGCGCCTCGGCGTGCCGTTCCGTTCCGGCGGATCGCTGTCCGCGTCGAAGATTCCGGACGCGCAGGCCGCCTACGAGAGCGCAGCGACGTTGCTGCCGACGGTTCTCGCCGGAACGAACTTCGTCCTGCACGCCGCGGGGTGGCTGGAAGGCGGTCTGGCGATCGGCTACGAGAAGTTCATCATGGACGAGGACCAGTGCGGGATGATGGCCACGTTCGTGAAGGGTCTCGACCTGTCGGAGAACGGCCAGGCGATCGACGCGATCAAGGAGAACGGGCCGGGGACGCACTTCCTCGGCACGGCGCACACGCTCGCGAACTTCGAGACCGCCTTCTACCGCTCGAGCGTCGCGGACAACAACTCGTTCGAGCAGTGGGAGTCCGAGGGCGCGAAGGACACCGCGGCCCGTGCGAACGCCCTCTGGAAGAAGATGCTCGCCGAGTACGAGGCTCCGCCGATCGACGAGGC
>Ga0068867_100002511_pt1 | contig 12903 bp, 9 predicted proteins | sample KBSMisM32_FD_65649 | JGI IMG/M metagenome (GOLD analysis project Ga0068867, IMG submission 65649) | Miscanthus rhizosphere microbial communities from Kellogg Biological Station, Michigan, USA - KBS Miscanthus M3-2 | ecosystem: Host-associated > Plants > Roots > Rhizosphere > Soil ...
CGGCGAACCAGGCGGCGCGCCACGGCGTGCCGCCGAGCCAGACGCGGGCGAGCCGCAGCCGCCGCCGCCAGCGCCTGCCGGCGGCGCGAGGTTGGCGCCGGTCCGCGGCATGGACGCGAACCCCCGCCGCGGCCAGCTTGGCGACCGCCTCGCCTTCGCCGGGCTCGTCTCCGACCGCCGTGACCACCGTGACCTCGTTGCGCTCGCGCAGGCCGGCGAGCTGTGCGTAGAGCAGGATCGGGATCGCGCCGGCGCCGTCGGGGTCCGGCGGCACCGGCGCGACGATCAGGATCCTCATCGGGTGGTCTCGGGGACGCCGGCGGCTATGGTCGCTTCGTAGGCCTCCTCGAAGCGCGGCAGCACGCTGGGGCCGGCGAAGTTCTTCGCCCGCTCGCCGGCGGCGCGTCCAAGCGCCTCGCGCCGCGCCGGGTCCTCGATCAACTCGCGCATCGCCGTCGCCAGGGCCTCCGGGTCGCCCTGCGGGACGAGGATCCCGGTTTGCTCGGTGAGCATGTCGGTATGCCCGCCGAGCTGGGTGCCGATCACGGGGCGCCCGCGGCTCATCGCCTCCGAGACGGTCGCTCCGAGCGGCTCCGGCCAGAGCGACGGCATGACGCCGAACATCGCCCGCTCCCAGGAAGCCATCACCGCCTGGTGGGGGACGTCGGTCAGGACCACGGCCTCGGGCGGGAAGTCGGTCGGCGAGTCGCGCTCGAAGGTCCCCATCAGGACGAGCGGAGGCGGGTCGTCGAGCCGGCGGTAGGCCTGAAACAGCGTCTCCAGCCCCTTCACCTTGCGGAAGGCGCCGACGAAGAGGATGAAGGGATCCTTCGGCAGTCGCTCGAGCCAGGAGCCGACGTCGGGGGCCTCCTCGCCGGGGCGCGGCGGCGGTTCGAGCTGGAAGCTCGGGATCGTCACGGTCAGCCACTCGTCCGCACGGGCGCCGCCCATGTTGGCGGTTGTCACGTCGTGTATGTAGGAGCTGACGCTGTGCAGGCCCGTCATCCGCCGCACGAGCAGCGGTTTCGAAAGCGCGACGCCGATCGCCGCGAACCAGCCCTTCGGCGCGCCGTAGTAGTCGCCCGCGCAGAGCATGCACTTGACCGGCCCCGGGCCGGAGCACGGCTTGCCTTTGCGCAGCAGGGTCCGGGTCGCGCAGAAGTAGGCGTAGTCGCGGGCCGAGACGAGCAGCGGGATCCGTCTGCGTCCGAGCGCGACCGCGACCGAGAAGGCCAGCCAGCCGTAGGCGTGGATCACGTCGGGCTCGAAGTCGGCGATCAGATTGCGCAGCGAGAGCACGGTCACCGGATCGGGGAAGGGCGGCTGGTGGCGCTGGCGCTCGTCGTGGACCATGAAGTCGAAGGCGGTGCGCATCTGTCGCACCCGGTGGACGACGAAGCCGTCGTCGTGTTCCAGCTTCGGCATGCCGCCGTGCCAGGGGGTGACGACCGCCACTTTGTGGCCGCGGTGCGCCATCGAGCGACCGAGCAGCTGCGCCTGGCGATGGGCGCCGCCGATGAAGGGCGGGTAGTGGTCGGTGGCGATCAGGATCCGCATCAGGCGACCTGGACCCTTCTCCCCGTGGACCCCTGCAGGCGCCCCAGCAGGCGATTCAGCGACCTCCTGCGCGCGGGGAAGAGAAAGAGGACGGCGAGCCGTCGCGCGAGCGGTCTCGGCGCGATCGCCATGGCCGCGAACCAGACGACGAAGAGCGCCTTCACCGCGATCGAGGCGTTGTCGCGTCGCCGGCAGGCGGCGACGCAATCGCGCACCAGGCCCGGGCGCCGGTCCGAGGCAAGCGGGTGACGCGCGGGATCGAGGCGCAGCGAGACCATCCGGTTGGCCAGGTCGGCGATCGAGAGGATCCCCGGCGGATGCGGCTGCCCGATCTTCTCGGCGAGCAGCAGCAGCTCGCGCGAGGTGGCCTCGGCGAACTCCACCGCTTGCCGCACGCGTCCCAGGTTGAGCTCCGCACCGCCGAGTTCGTAGCTGTTGCGGCCGTGCACGCGGTAGCCGGCGCCGACGGCGTCCAGCGACGCGACGCGACCGAGCAGGGCCGTGAGGTGCACGAGGTACCAGTCGGCTCCGGTCACGGGGTAGGCGCGCTCGGGAATCGGCATGATGCGGCGCAGCGCGTCGGCGCGGAAGGCGTTGGCGCTGGTCGCCATCCAGACGAGATCGTAGGGGTAGGCGAGCTCCGCCTCGCGCAGGTCGCCGTTCGGCATCTCGAGGTGAGGCTCCGGCTTGATCTCGCCGGTCGGGCGTCCCCGGGCGTCGATGATCTCCATGCGGAACTGAACCTTGCTGAGCCCGTCGTCGGCGGCAAAAGCCTCGGCCACGCGCGCGGCGGCGTCGGGGCGCAGCACGTCGTCGGCGTCGAGGAAGATAACCACGTCGCCCTCGCACTCGGCGAAGCCGGCGTTCAACGCCGAGGCCTGGCCGCCGTTCTGCTTGAGGATCACGGCGACGTCGCCGTCCAGCCGGGCGAGGAGCTCGCGCGAGCCGTCGGTCGAGCCGTCGTCGACGACGATCACCTTGACCCGGTCGTGGGTCTGCGCCCGAGCGCTCGCGATCGACGCCCCGAGGAACTCGGCGTAGTCGCGATTGTTGATCACGACGTCAACCGTGGGAAGGTCGCTCACGGCGCCGTCCCCGGCACGGTCAGCGAGCTTTTCACGCGGCGGTAGACGAAGGAGGGATCGCGGTCGAGGAGCAGGGTCGCCACCACGGGGACCGTCGAGGGGGTACGGGCCGCTGCGCGGGCGGGCTTCGCCGAGCGCCCCGGCCCTTTCGAGCGGGCGGCGGGTGCCTTCGAGTGCCGATGGGCCGCCGAACGGGAGGGCACGACCGCGGGAACCACCGGCGGCCCGACGGTTACGACCGTTTCCTCGCCCGGGGCGAGCACGAAGCTGCGCCGTATGAGCTGCCGTGCGCCGATCCGCATGCCGAGGTCGTACTCCGTCGTCTGCTGCTCCTCGCTCCTCACCCCGACCTCCGCTTCGCTGCCTTCCGAATCGGCCTTGGGGACGATCCAGAGCTCGGTGTAGCCGACGGCGCTGTTCGCCGGCAGGTCGGTCGAGGCGAGGACGAGGGCGGCGACGACGGCGGCGATCGCGCCGAGCACCAGCCCGGCCTCGAGCCTGCTGGGCCTGGGCATGCGCGGCTGGGACGGTTGCGGTCGCCGCTCCCTGCGCAGCGCCGCCGCGCGGCAGCAGCCGATGACGACGAGCAGCAGGAGGATCGCCCAGGAGAAGCCGTGGATGCCGCCCAGGTAGTCGAGGACGAGGCCGCCGAGCGCCAGGACGGCGAGGCTGAGGGCGAGGCTCAGGACCAGGCGCGGGGCCCGGTCGAGCGGGCGGCGGGCGAAGGTCGCGGCGACGATCGCGTAGCCGGGCGCGAAGAGCGCCAGCGGCGCGGCGAAGACGAGCGACACCGCGGGCCAGGGCAGGACCAGGGCAACGACCGCGCAGAGCAGCGAGCCCCAGGCGACGCGGCGCAGGTCGGCGTAGCCCCTCACGGTTCTTCCCCGAGGTCGTAGACCGACATTTCGCCGCTCGAGTAGATCCGTGTGGCGCCGGGGATTTCCGTGAACTTGATGACCGTCGACTTCGGGTTGATCAGCTCGTCGGGGGTCGAGAACGAGTAGCCCCGGGTCGAGTCGTGGGCGATGTTGCGCGAGTCGGCGAGCACGTAGCGAACGTGGTTCTTGCGCAGCAGTGGGATCTCCCAGGTCGAAAGCGCAGGCTCCTGCAGCAGGTCTTCGATGTCCGGGTGCTTGCCCGCGTAGGCGATCCTGTCGCCGGGAGAGAGCAGCATGCGGGCGTCCGCGGCGGTGGCGGCGAAGCGGCTGTCCTCGTCCGTGTTGCGCCGAGCCCATTCGGCCACGGCGAGGGGCGGCGAGGAGATCGTGCCGCCGTCGGCGCTGGCCCGGACCGGGCTGGCCAGCTGCAGGTCCCAGGGCCAGCCCGCGACCGCGTCGCCGACCAGCACCACCCCGAGCCCGACCGTCAGCGCCACCCTGCCGAGCCACGGATATTTGCGCGGCGTCCAGTTCTGCAGGCCGGCGAGGGCGACGACGAAGGCGAGTCCGATGAAGAGGAACTCGCCGGCGCGGTTTCCCGTCTCCCATGCGGCTGGGGCCAGGCGCAGGGCGAGAGTGGCGAAGAAGGCGGTGGCGGCGGCGGCGAAGACCAGGGCGAACGGTTTGCCGCGATGACGCTGCCAGACGCTCCTGAGGCCGAACGGCAGCGCCGCCAGGAGCAGGAGGATCGCGAGCAGGGCGATGGCGCGGGCGAGGACGGGAGTGGTGGGGGCGGCTGGGCCGCGCCCTTCGAATATCCCCCGCGGCGGGGCTTCGCCGGAGGCGGTGTTGAAGATCGCTTCGAAGGCCCCGCCGAGGACGGGAGAGAGATAGCCGAAGGTCGAGTTGGCGACGAGCAGCAGCCAGACGCTCGCCAGCGCCGCGGTGAAGGCCGCGTAGCGCCAGGGGCTCGGCCACTTCCAGTCGCGGCGGACCAGCCAGTAGGCGAGCGCCAGGCCGGCGAGGAAGGCGGCCAGGGCGTAGGAGGTCAGGTGATGGGTGACGACGATCGCCGATATGCCGAGCACCAGCGGAACCGCCCACTCGCGCGCCCACTCGCGTGGGCTGGCGCCCCGCTCGGCCACCGTCATCACCACCACGACGAAGATGGGCAGCGAGAGCGACTCGTAGGAGAACTCGGTCCCCCAGTAGAGGAAGTTGAAGTTGGCCGTGTAGATGGCCGCGGCGATGCCGGCGGTGCGCGCCGAGCCGCTCACCCGGCGGAAGAGCAGGAAGAGGCCTGCCATCAGCGACAGCCGGGCCACCGCGATCATGACGGCGCCGGCCCAGTAGGAGGAAAGGCCGGTGATCGTCATCAGCGCCGAGGCCGCCCCCTCGAGGCCGGGATAGCTGGGCGTCACCGGCAGGATCGAGTTGTAACGGAACAGTTCGTCGTGGCCGACGATCTGGTTTGCGTTGAAGGCGTGTATCGGCTCGTCGGAGAAGATGAAGATCGGCGCGTCGCGGACCAGCTTCACGCCGTAGAGGGAGAGGCCGAGCAGGCAGACCAGCGCCAGCCGTTCGCGCGGCGAGGCGTCCCGCGAGGTGAGCCGGTAGAAGATCGGCAGGGCGATCAGCAGCACGCCGGCCCAGAGGAGCAGCTCGCTTGGATGAAGGAGCTGCCGGGACAGCGCGTTGGCATACGAGCAGAGCAGGATTCCGAGCCCTGCGCAGAGGGTTATCGGCGCCAGGTGTCCGGTCTTGATCTTGAGGCGCGCCATCTAGATCACTGATTCCTAATCACCGCACACCCGGATGGTGCGCCTGGCGCTGCGCATCTCTTCGTCCTCGGTCGGCCGAATAGCGCTTGCGCTATTCGGCCTCCCTGCGTCCTTGACCTGCTTGGCCATGCGCACCCCCGGTCACACGCAGATTAGGAATCAGTGATCTAGGCCGCCCCGTACTCAAGCAGCAGTGGCGGCTGCCTTCGACTCTTGCCGCTCGGGTTCGACCCTCGGGCGTTCTCGCTGGATGCCGCGGCGGCGGCGCCCCTCGCGGAGGATCGTGCCGAGGACGCGGAAGCCGTCCCGGAACGTGTTGAGGTTGCTCTGGCCGTGGATCCGGTCGGCCTCGTAGCTGGGGACCTCGGTGATCTTCATCCCCGCCCCGGCGATGCGCAGGTTGATCAGCGTCTCGACCTCGAAGCCGGGGACGTCGAGCGAGATGAAGGGCAGGCAGCGCGCCCAGAAGGCGTTGTAGCCGTAGCAGAGGTCGGTGAAGTGGGTGCCGTGGAGCAGGTTGGCGGCGCCGCTGAGGCAGGTGTTGCCGAAGCTGCGCAGTCGGGTGATGTCCGCGCTGCCGCCGCCCGGCAGGAAGCGCGAGCCCTTGGCGAAGTCGGCGCCGGCTTCGAGCGCGTCGACGAAGGCCGGGATCTCGCCCGGGTCGGCGGATCCGTCGGCGTCGAGCATCACCACGAGGTTTCCCGTCACCGCGGCAAAGCCCGTGCGGAAGGCGTCGCCCTTGCCGCGGCCGGGCTGGCTGAGCACGCGAATGCCGGGGTAGGCGCGTTCCGCCGCTTCGATCGTGCCGTCCTCGGAGTTGCCGTCGACGAGGATCACCTCGTGCAGGCCCTCGGGGAGGCGCCGCAGCACGTGGCCGATGTTGCGCTCCTCGTTCATTGCCGGGACGACGACGGTGATCTTCGTCTTGCGGCTGTGGCGCCGGTCGGGACCGGTGTAGGGCACCGAGCCGCGTGCGGCCAACGCTCCGACCTCGATCAGCGGAACGCCGCCGACCTGGCTCTGGGTCACGGCCGGGGCCTCGAGCAGGTCGAGCGGGCGTGGCAGCAGGCTGACCGGGACGCCGATCGACTTGAAGGCGCGGACGAGTTCGAGCAGACCCTCGTCGTCGGCCTGCCGGTCGCCGATCACGACGCGGTCGGCGTGATAGCGGTCGACGACTTCGAGCGCCGCCACGCGGGCGGCTGCCTGCGTATCGTCGCTGCCCGGCGGCACCGTGGCGACGATCCTGGCGTAGGCCCGAAGCGGCTCGTAGGCGTGCAACCGCTGCGCGGTGATCTCGTCGCCGACCAGCACCCAGCGCTCGTCGCGGTCGAGCTGCTGCAGGAGCGGAGAGCCGAAGCGCCGGGCAAGCGTGTCGATCGCGACGAAGCCGGCCCAGAGCGCCAGCTGAGCGCCGCCGCCGAGCGGCGAGAGCAGCGAGGCGGACCAGGCGAAGAGCGCGGCGACGAGCAGGCGGATCACCGGCCATGCGCGCCCGTCGTCGGAGCGACTCGGGTTTGCGCCGTAGACGCCGAGGACGCCGTAGACGCCGACGAGCACGAGCGGCGCGACCGGCAGAGCCGGGAAGAGGTCGGCGCCGGCGACGAGGGCGACGATCGTCAGGACGATCGACGAGCAGGCGAGGTCGATTACGGGAAGCAGCCACCAACCTATACCCCGCTTGGCTCGCGGCATGCTGCCGAGCGTGGGCCGATCCTGGACCAGCGCTTCGCGGGTCTGGGCCCGCTGGGGAAATGAGCCGGGGAGGGGGAGGTCTGTGGAGGGGGGGTTCATCGAGGAGGGGGAGGGCTTTGGCTGCTTCGGATTCAGGAGGGGGTTCGCTAGTGGGCGGATCTGGCTTGCAACTCCTATCGGCGACATAGGCGGCGGACGTTAGCGGCTGACGGGGTACGCGCTGCGATCCCGGGCCGAAGCCCAAAGTGTGCACAGATGGCCTGCGCACGCAACCGGAATTCTCCCGGTCTAGATACCCAACCCAAGTAGTTGGTGCACGCTTCGCCCTAAAGTTCGTAGGAGGCGGCCAAATCCGGGTCCTTGGCCGCCAGCATCTCGGCCAGCTCGACCATCACCTTGCACTGCTTCCAGGTGGCGTCGTCCTGCATCTTGCCGTCGATCATGTGGACGCCGCGGCCGTCGGGGATCGCCTCCAGCACCTTCTTGGCGAACTTGACCTCGTCGACGGGCGGGCTGAAGACCTTCTTGGCGATGCCGATCTGAACGGGGTGCAGGGACCAGGCGCCGACGCAGCCGAGCAGGAAGGCGGAGCGGAACTGGGTCTCGCATCCGGCGGTGTCCTTGATGTCGCCGAACGGCCCGTAGAAGGGCAGGATGCCGTTCGAAGCGCAGGCGTCGACCATGCGCGCGATCGAGTAGTGCCAGGGGTCCTGCTGGGCCGTTACCCGGTCCGCCTCGGGGTTCTCCGGGTCGGCGGGGTCCTCCATCGAGCGGTAGCCGGGATGGCCGCCGCCGACGCGCGTGGTCTTCATCCGCCGCGAGGCGGCGAGGTCGGCGGGGCCGAAGCTCATCCCCTGCATGCGGGGGCTGGCCGCGGCGATCTCCTCGACGTTGACCACGCCCTGAGCGGTCTCGAGGATCGCGTGGACGAGGATCGGCCGGTCGAGGCCCGCCTTGGCCTCGAGCTGGGCGAGCAGGCGGTCGACGTAGTGGATGTCCCAGGCGCCCTCGACCTTGGGCACCATCACGACCTCGAGCTTGTCGCCGATCTCGGTGACGAGCTTCGTCAGGTCGTCGAGCACCCAGGGGCTCTCCAGCGAGTTGACGCGGGTCCAGAGCGCGGTCTGCCCGAAATCGGACTCCTTCGCCGCCTTGATCAGACCCAGGCGTGCGGCCTCCTTGCGGTCGACCGGGATCGCGTCCTCCAGGTTGCCGAGCAGGATGTCGGTCTTGGTCGCGATGTCGGCCGCCTTGGCGACCATCTTCTCGTTCGAGAAGTCGAGGAAGTGGATCATCCGCGAGGGCTTGACCGGGATCTCGCGCAGCGGCTCCGGTGCGCCGATCGCCTGGGGCTGGAAGAAGTCTCTCGGGTTTCTCACGCTGCTCCTCGCGTCTTCGGGGTGCGGGTCCGGGCGGAAATCTAGAGCGTCACCGTCAAACGCGCGTTCGGCTGCGGAGGAGTTCGGCCCTTGCCGCCGTACCTGTGGGCGTGGAACCGGCGGCGAGCGAGACGACGCGGGACTGGCTCGTGCCGGAGGGTTCGCGACCGCCTCTGATCGGCGAGCTCGAGCTGCGGATAGAGGAGGCCCTGGCAACCGCGCGCGCTTCCGAGGCGGCCGTGATGACCGTCGGCGCCGCGGCGTTCGACGCCGCCGAGCAGGCGCGCCGGGCGGCCGAGCTGGCCGAGCGGGCGAGCAGGGTCGTCGCCGAGCGCTGGCGCGCTGCGCCGGCCGAGCCCGGAGCGAGCCCCGAGCGGTCCGGCGGCGAGGAGAGCCTGACCGAGTTCAGCGCGCGGGCCGACCGGCTCGTCGCCCGACTGCGACAACTGCAGCGGATCCCGCTTGGGGAACCCGCAGCCAGCGACGCCGCAACTCGGTAGCGATCTCGGCGCCGGCGCCGGCGCCGGCGCCGGCGCCAGCGCCAGCCGTGCCGTGCTTCGAGCGGCCATGACTGCGCCTGGCCTGCCGCACGTCGCCGCCGTCGATCGCGCGGACCGGCTCGACGCCCCGGACCGAGTTGGTGAGGAAGACCTCGTCGGCGGTGAGCAGATCGTCGAGGAAGAGCCGTTCCTCACGCGCCTCGCGGCCGGCGGCCCGGGCCAGCTCGAGCGTGCGAGCTCGGGCTATGCCGGGGACGATGCGCCCGTCTGCCGGCGGCGTGAGGAGGATCTCGTCGCGGATTGCGAAGACGTTCGCCCGCGCCGCCTCCAGGACCTCGTCGCCGGCGTCGAGCAGCAGCGGCAGCTCGGCTGCCGTCAGGGAGGCGGCGAAGCGGTCGAGCAGGCTCCTGTCGGCCCACTTGTGGGCGCCGAGACCTCCCTCGACGACGAAGCTGCGCAGGGCGACCCCTCGTCTTGGCGAGGGGAACATCTCGGCCTCGTCGACCGGCGCCGTTTCCACGGCGATCCTCGCCGGCCCGGTTTCGCTGGGCACCGCGGTGAGCCGCAGCCTGCCCCGGTGCAGGCGACGGGCGCCCTCGGCGATCGTCTCTCTGACACAGTCAGGCAGCTCGGCCCCGAACAGGGCCGCGAGGCTGCGCGTCAGCCGCTCGACGTGGGCGTCGACCTCGACCGCCCTGCCGTCGACGACGAGCAGGGTCTCGAAGAGGCCCCGTTGGGGGTCTGCATGGGAAGAGCTGCGCACGGCGCGGATATCTTGACCGCGATGACGACGGCAAGCCAGCCGGGGCTGGCGACCTCGGCGAGCGAGACCGGCCTGCTGGTCCGGCGGCTGGACGCGGCGATCGATCCGGAGCGTGCCTTCGTCCACCTCTACGGCGAGAGCGCGAACGCGTTCTGGCTCGACAGCAGCGCTCCCGGAGAGCGCGGCCGCTTCTCCTTCATGGGGGACGCCGGCGGGCCGCTCGCCGCGGCGATCGCCTACGACCTGACCGCCGGCGCCTTGCGGGTCGAGCGGCGGGGCGAGGTCTCGATTCGCCGCCGGTCTGTCTTCGATTTCCTCTCGGATGCGCTCGCGGCGTCCCGGTTCGGCGGCGCCTGGTTGCCCTTCGGGTTCGACTGCGGCTTCGTCGGATATCTCGGCTACGAGCTGAAGGAGGACTGCGGCGCCGGCGCGGCGCACCGTTCTTCGACCCCCGGCGCGGCCTTCGTCTTCGCGGACCGCCTGATCGCCTTCGACCATGCGGAGCACTGCGCCTACCTCCTCGCCCTCACCGCTCCCGATGCGCATCAAGTTTTCGATGAAATGGCTGAGGAACTCGATGCGGACTGGGTTGGGAAGGAGGCGGAGCGCTGGATCGAGGACACCGGCCGCCGGTTGGGGGAATTGCCACCGCTGGAGGAGCCCGAGCCGCAGGGGCCGGTCGAGCTGCGGCTGCGTCGTTCCGAGGAGCGTTACCTCGACGACATCGAGGCCTGCAAGGGCTATTTAGCGAGCGGAGACAGCTATGAGATCTGCCTCACCAACCGCTTCGTCGGCGAGGCGTCGATTGATCCGCTGGCGCTCTACAGGTCGCTCCGCCGCGTCAACCCGGCGCCCTTCTCCGCCTACCTGCGCTTCGGCGATCTGGCCGTCCTCAGCTCCTCGCCGGAGCGTTTCCTGGCCATCGATCGCGATGGTGGGGTGGAGGCGAGGCCGATCAAGGGGACCAGCAGGCGGGGGGCGACGGCGGCTGAGGATCGGAACCGTGCGCGGAGGCTTGAGGCCGATCCGAAGAGCCGCGCCGAGAACGTGACGATCGTCGACCTGATGCGCAACGACCTCGGGCGCGTCTGCGAGCTGGGTGTGGAGGTCTCGGAGCTGGCGCGAGTGGAGAGCTTCGAGACCGTGCACCAGCTGGTCTCCTGCGTTCGCGGGCGGCTGCGGCAAGGGCTGGGCGCCCCCGACTGCGTGCGCGCCTGCTTCCCGCCGGGCTCGATGACAGGCGCGCCGAAGCTGCGCACGATGGAGATCCTCGACGAGCTCGAGACCGGCGCTCGCGGCGTCTATTCGGGTGCGATCGGCTACTTCGGACTCGGCGGCGCCGCCGACCTCAGCGTGGCGATCAGGACGATCGTCTGCGACGGCAAGCGGATCTCGATCGGCGCCGGCGGCGCGATCGTCGTCGATTCCGAGCCGCGGGCCGAGCTCGAGGAGATGCTGCTGAAGGCCCATGCGCCGGCAGCGGCGCTCGCGGTTGCGAGTGGCGAGAGCGGCTTCCCAAATGGCACGACCGTCTCACCGGTCAACTTTTCTTAGGCAAGGTCGATAGTCCGGTCGTCCTTGGGGCAAACCCAATCGATTGCCCCATAAAGCCAAGTTTCAAACCAAGGGAGAAGCACCGATGACCGCACGATCGTTTTCCTTCCACGCTTTCCGTGGTGGCAGGTTCGCCATGCTGGCGGGGCTTGTCCTCGCGCTGCTCTGCGGGGTTGCCGCCAGCTCGCAGGCTGCCTCGACGTCGACGGGGGTGAATTTCTGCATCAAGAAGCGGGGTCCGAGGAAGGGCACGATCCGTGTGGCGAGTGCCTCGACGCCGTGCAAGAGCTCTGAGCGCACCGTCGTCCTGGCCTCAGGCGAATCCATTGAAGCCCTGGAGGCTTTGATCGGCAAGCCGGGCGAAAAAGGCCCGCTCGGCGAAAAAGGCCCCGTTGGCGAGCAGGGTCCCGCGGGCGAAGCTGGGCCCGAAGGCGAAGAAGGCCCGATCGGTCCGAAAGGACCCGTCGGCGACAAGGGTCCGACGGGCGACAAAGGCCCGACGGGCGACAAAGGCCCGACCGGCGACAAAGGTCCGCAGGGAGACGAGGGCTCCGAAGGCAAACAGGGTCCCCTGGGCAAACAGGGACCCGAGGGCGACAAGGGCCCGACGGGCGACAAGGGCCCCGAAGGCAAAGAAGGCCCGGAAGGCAAAGAAGGCTCCGAAGGTCAAGAAGGCCCTGAAGGCGAAGAAGGTCCTGAAGGCAAACAGGGTCCTGAAGGCGACAAAGGCCCCTTGGGTCTGCAGGGCCCGATCGGCCTGCAGGGACCCGAAGGCGAAGAAGGGCCAAAGGGTCCCGAAGGCGACAAGGGACCAACCGGCGACAAAGGCCCGGAAGGCGAAGAAGGGCCTGAAGGCAAAGAAGGTTCTCAGGGCAAACAGGGTCCCGAAGGCGAAGAGGGCAAAGAAGGCCCGCAGGGCAAACAGGGTTCCGAAGGTAAACAGGGTCCGGAAGGCAAACAGGGACCCGAAGGACCGCAGGGCCCGTCCGGCGAAGCCGGCAAAGGCGAAATTCGCGGTGGCGGTGGCGACTCGACCGTCGCGGACGGGATGGGCAACCGCTTCTTCGGCCCCTCGATCGACATCTTCTCGGAATCCGAGACGGCGATCCAGGAGGTGCTGACGAGCGCCGGCACGGTCAGCAACCTGCGCGTCTACCTGACCGGCGCGCCGGGCCCGAGCAACAAATACACGTTCACGGTCCGCCGCGACCCGGCCGGCAGCGCCGTCCCGGAAAGCACGGGCATCAGCTGCTCGATGCAGGGCAACGGCGGCGGTTCGAGCTCCTGCGAAAGCAACACTTCGCAGAAATTCGAAGCCGGCGACGCGATCTCGATCCTGGCGACCGAGTCCGGCTCGCCGACGACTCGCTCGATGTTCTTCCGGCTCGACTACCAGCCCTAGGGAGGGACGCCGCACCGAGCCGCCGTGGCCCGCCGAGCGCGGGCCGCGGCGGCTTTCGCGTTCTGGGACCCGGCTCGGGATCGCCGATATCCTTGCGATCCCGTCCCCGAACAGAGCAGGAGCCATGGCCGTAGAGACCGCCGCCTACAGCGAGCTGACCGACATCCAGCGCGACATCACCGAGATGGTGCGCCAGTTCGCCGACGAGCAGATCATCCCCAACGCAGAGCACTACGACCACGAGGACTCCTTCCCGGAGCCGATCGTCGAGCAGATGAAGGAGCTCGGCCTCTTCGGCGTCACGATCCC
>Ga0068867_100002518_pt1 | contig 12892 bp, 6 predicted proteins | sample KBSMisM32_FD_65649 | JGI IMG/M metagenome (GOLD analysis project Ga0068867, IMG submission 65649) | Miscanthus rhizosphere microbial communities from Kellogg Biological Station, Michigan, USA - KBS Miscanthus M3-2 | ecosystem: Host-associated > Plants > Roots > Rhizosphere > Soil ...
CGCGAGGATGCGATCGTGATGGCGCTGGAGTTGCAGTTGCCTGAGTATTGAGGAAGCAGGGGCTAGGGACTAGGGACTAGGGACGAGGGGCGAGGGCAAGAGCGCAGTTTCTCTTCCCCTCTCCCCATCGCTCTTTGATGGGGAGAGGGTAGGATGAGGGGCAGACGTGTCAGCACGGCGAGACGTCGCAGCAAACTTCAGCGCTGGCCCCTCACCCCAACCCTCTCCCCGACATTCGTCGGGGCGAGGGAGTCCAACGAAATTGCGCTCTTCCTCACTCCTTGCTTCTCACTCCTCACTCACTCGCGCATCGAGCGCTCACTGGCCGGCGGCAGCCGGCGCTCACGGATTTTGATCCGGCTTTGCCTCGGCGATGTCGCTGCCGGGCGCTTCGGTCTTGATCCGCTGCCGCGCGCGCCCCATCTGGCGCTCGGCCCATCGTTTGAGCACGCGCGCGCGATGCGCGCCGACTTTCGGATCGCGGACGACCTCTTCGACGCTGGCCAGAATCGAGTCGACCGGTCCGCGCTGCTCCGACTCATGGCGAGCCGCCGACCACACGTCGATCCACTCGTCGCTGCGCTCGCCCAGGCGCAGCACCTGATGGAAGAAGCGCGGCGCCTGGCTCTTCGACAGGATCAGATCGAGCAGCGCGGCGGCGAGCGTCACCGGAACCACGGCAAGGTCGCGCGCGGCGCCGATCAGCAGTTTGACCTGCAGCAGCAGGACGTCGCGGATGAGCTGGTTGCGGGTCGCTTTCTGTTCGGAGTTCATGGCTGGGCCTGACGACAAGGTATGAGCATGCGCGAACGGCGGGATTCAGAGAAAGTCGTCATTCCCGCGAAAGCGGGAATCCATTTTGATATTCAACTGTTTCAAGTAGAGCAACATGGATTCCCGCTTTCGCGGGAATGACGAAAGTTGTATGCCGAACCATCGCGCGATGGACTACAGATCCGACAGCCGTCCAAGCTGTTCGGTCAGCGCGACAAGCGTCGTATCGAAGTCCTTGAGGCGTTGATTCTCCTGGGTGACGACCTCAGCCGGCGCGTTCTGTACGAAATTCGCGTTCGACAACTTTCCTTTGCACTTGGCGATCTCGCCCTCGATGCGCTTGATCTCCTTCGCCAGCCGCGTCTTTTCCGCGCCGATGTCGATCAGCCCGGCTAGCGGAATCAGGATCTTCAGTTCGCCGACGACTGCGGTCGCCGAGGCCGGCTCGGCTTCAGCTGCCTGGAGCCAGCGCTGCGATTCGGTGCGCGCAAGAAACTCGATTTGCGCGGCAAACTTTGCCGTGCGCGCGCGATCGCTGGCCGTGCCGCCCGCGAACAGCAGCGGAATCGGCTTGCCCGGAGCAATGTTCATTTCGCTGCGGATGCGCCGGATATCGGTAAGGACGGACTTGAGCCATTCGATTTCCGCCGTCGCTGCGGCGTCCTGCGGCAGTTCGCCGGCGGGCGGATAGCGCTGGGTGGCGATCGAGTCGCCACTGACGCCGAGCTTCGGCGCGACTTCGTGCCAGATTTCCTCGGTGATGAACGGGATGATCGGATGCAGCGCGCGCAGCAGCGCCTCGAGCACGAACAGCAACGTGTGCCGCGTCGATTCGGCGATAGCTGGATCAGTGCCGCTCAAGGCCGGCTTCGTCAGTTCGACGAACCAGTCGCAGAATTCGTTCCAGGTGAACTCGTACAGCGCCTGCGCGGCCAGATCGAAACGGTAGATCGCGACCTGCTTCTCGACCTCGTCGAGCGTGCCGGCGAAACGCGTCAAAATCCACTTTTCCGCTTCGGTCTTCGGCGCCAGATTGCCCCCATCCGGCCTTCGGCCACCTTCCCCCGCTCGCGCGGGAAGGGAAAAATCTTCGCAGTTCATCAGCACGAACCGCGCCGCATTCCACAACTTGTTGCAGAAATTCTTGTAACCGTCGGCGCGCTTGAGGTCGAAGTTGATCGTGCGGCCATACGTCGCCAGCGCCGCGAACGTGAAGCGCAGCGCGTCGGCGCCTACCGCCGGGATGCCGTCGGGATAATCCTTGCGGATGCGCTTCTCGACCTTCTCGCGCACCTGTGGAATCAGCAGCGAGCCGGTCGATTTCTGCACGAGTTCATCGAGGCTGATGCCGTCGATCAAATCGATCGGATCGATCGTGTTGCCCTTGGACTTCGACATCTTCTGGCCTTCGGCATCGCGCACGATCGCGTTGATGTAGACCTCGCGAAATGGCACCTTGCCGGTGAAGTACTGCGTCGCCATGACCATGCGCGCAACCCAGAAGAAGATGATGTCGAAACCGGTGACGAGCACCGCGCTCGGCAGGTAGCGCCGGTCGTCGGGCCAGTTCGCGACGACCTTGCCGTCTTCGCGCACGGGACCGTCCGCCGGCCAGCCGAGCGTCGAGAACGGCCACAGCGCCGACGAGAACCACGTATCGAGCACATCCTCGTCGCGGCGCAGCGCGCCGGCCGGCTTGATCGCTGCGTGCGCGACGGCATCGGCTTCATCCTCGCCGACGAAAATATTGCCGCCCTCGTCGTACCACGCCGGAATGCGATGCCCCCACCACAGCTGGCGGCTCACGCACCAGTCCTGGATGTTGTCGAGCCATTGCGTGTACGTCGTGCTCCAGTTTTCCGGAACGAACCTGATGTCGCCATCACGCACGGCTGCGAGCGCCGGCTCGGTGATTGCCTTCTTGCCGCCCGGTCCGGGCTTGCCATCGACGCGCGTGTCGGACGTCAGGTCGAGGAACCACTGATCGGTCAGCATCGGCTCGATGACCGCGTCGGTGCGCTGGCTGATCGGCACCGTGAGCTTGTGCTTCTTCGTCTCGACCAGCAGGCCGAGCGCGTCGAGATCGGCGAGCACGGCCTTGCGCGCGGCGAAGCGATCCATGCCGCGGTATTTTTCCGGCGCGTTGTCGTTGATCTTCGCATCGAGCGTCATGATCACGAGCGGTGCGAGCTTGTGCCGCGCGCCGAGCTGCCAGTCGTTGAAATCGTGCGCCGGCGTGATCTTGACTGCGCCGGTGCCGAACTCGCGATCGACGTAATCGTCGGCGATGACCGGAATCTCCCGATCGCACAACGGCAGGCGCACCGTCTTGCCGACCAGCGTGGCGTAGCGTTCGTCCTCCGGATGCACGGCCACCGCGACGTCGCCGAGCATCGTCTCCGGACGCGTCGTTGCCACGACGACGCCTTCGCCGCCATCGCTGGCCGGATAGCGGATCATCCACAGCGAGCCGTCCTTCTCCTCGTTGTTGACCTCGAGGTCGGAGACCGCCGTCATCAGCACCGGGTCCCAGTGCACGAGACGCTTGCCGCGGTATAGAAGTCCATCTCTATACCATTGCACGAACACCTTGCGCACCGCGGCCGACAGGCCTTGGTCCATCGTGAAGCGCTCGCGCGACCAGTCCATCGACGCGCCGAGCCGGCGCATCTGGCTGGTGATTGTCGAGCCCGATTCGGCCTTCCACTCCCACACGCGTTCGATGAATTTCTCGCGGCCCAGGTCGTGGCGGGTCTTGCCCTGCGCGGCGAGCTGGTTCTCGACGATCTTCTGCGTCGCGATGCCGGCGTGGTCGGTGCCGCCCTGCCACAGCGTGCGCCGCCCATGCATGCGCTGGTAGCGGATCAGCGCGTCCATGATCGTCATCTGGAACGCATGGCCCATATGCAGCGTGCCGGTCACGTTCGGCGGCGGCAGCAGGATGCAATACGGCTCGCCGTCGCCGCTCGGCGCGAACAGGCCGCTGGCTTCCCACTGGGCGTACCACTTCGCCTCGAGGGATTTGGGATCGAATGTTTTTTCCATGGGTGACGCTTGCCTGAGCCCGGATGCGCGACCAAACGGGCCTGATGGGGGTTGGGGATGCTGAATTGTAACGGCGCAGGAGGGATCACCCAAGGGTTTACCAATGCCGGCGAGCCGATTCACGCCGATTTGGCATATTCCGCGTTATCAAATAGGTGACCTTTCGGCTACCATCGGGCTGGCCGCGCGCTTCCGGTGCGCGTGGTGAAGCAGGGGAAGGGCTGCATGCAGAATCGAGGTGGATTTTTCCACGAATTGCGTCGGCGCAATGTCTTTCGCATGGCCGGCCTTTACGTGGTCGCCGCGTGGCTGATCATCCAGATTTCGGGCACCGTGCTGCCGATGCTCGACGCGCCCGCGTGGCTGCCGCGCACGATGCTGTTCCTCCTCGCGCTCGGTTTCGTGCCGGCGCTGATCTTCAGCTGGGTGTTCGAACTCACGCCCGAGGGGCTGCGGCGCGAAGCAGAAGTACCGGCCGAGCAGTCGATCATGTCCGACACCGGGCAGCGCATGAATCACATGATCATCGCGGTGCTCGTGCTCGCGCTGGCGTTTTTCGGATTCGACAAGTTCGTGCTGACCCCGAAGCGCGAGGCCGCTCTCGTTACGTCGGCGCACGAGGACGCCGCAAAGCAGGCGCCTGCGCCCGCGGCGCCCGCGGCCGACGACAAGTCCATAGCGGTGCTGCCTCTGACCAATGCGAGCGGCAACAAGGACGAGCAGTTCTTCTCCGACGGCCTGTCGGAAAACCTCATCATCGCGCTGTCGCAGTTCGGCGGCCTGACCGTCATCGGCCGCAATTCCTCATTCCAGTTCCGCGACAGCAAGGAGGACAGCAAGACGATCGGCGAAAGACTCGGTGTCGCTACGCTCCTCGAGGGCAGCGTGCAACACGCCGGCGACGTCGTGCGTGTCAGCGCCGAGCTGATCAACGCGGCAAACGGACACACGTTGTGGTCCGAGCGCTACGACCGGCCGTACAAGGATCTGTTCGCACTGCAGGATGACATCACCAAACAGGTCGCTACCGCGCTCAAGGCCAGGCTGCTGACCGGCAGCGGCGCGCCGGCGCAAAGCGACCACCCGCCGAGTGGCAACCTGGACTCCTACACCGCGTTTCTGCAGGGCAAGTTCTACGTCGCCCGCCTCACCGAGGTCGATGGTCGCGAAGCAATCACGCAGTTCACGGCGGCAACCCGACTGGATTCCGGCTACGCACTGGCGTGGGCCGAGTTGTCGGAGGCCGCAACCGGATTGGCAGCGCGCTATCTTGACGGCGAGTCGGCTCAGCAGACCTACGCACGGGCGCGCGAGGCCGCCAACACGGCGCTCGCGTTGGCGCCAGCACTCGCGGCAGCGCACGGTGCGCTCGGCTACGTGCACCTGACAGCCGACTTCGACTGGATCGGTGCTGAAGCTGAATACCGCCGCGCTCTCGAGCTTTCGCCGAACGACGGCAAAGCCAAATTCAACGTCGGCGAGCTGCTGGCAGCGCTCGGCCAACCGGAAAAGGCGATCGACCTGACTCGTCAGGCGCTCGCGACCGATCCGCTGAACGCGCGCTGGCACACTTTCCTCGCAAACTACCTGTTGGCCACCGGCCAACCGGACGAAGCCAAGCAGGCAATCCTCAAGGCGATTGCCCTGCAGCCGAGCGGCACTGCCGTACACGAGGTGCTGACGATCATCGAGATCCTGCGTGGCGACGCCAAGGCGGCGCTGAAGGCTGCACAGCAGGAGCCGCCAGGCCCCTGGCACGACTTCGCGGTCACGCTGGCGCTGCAGGTCGGCGGCGATCCGGCGGCCGCCGATGCGGCCGTCGCGGACATGATGAAGAGGTATGCCACGCTCGCGCCGTACCAGACCGCCGAAGTGCATGCTCTGCGCAATGACGCAGACAAGACCTTCGAGTGGCTCGACCGCGCCTGGAGCAGCCGCGATCCCGGTATCGAGTACCTGCTGACCGATCCGTTGATCCTGCGCTTCCGCGAAGACCCACGCTTTGCCGCGTTCTGCAAGAAGGCCGGTCTGCCAGCGACGACGACCGCGAAGGCGATGGACGCTGCCGTGACGCGGACGAACAAGTCGTGAGTCGCAGCTTCCTCACCGAACTCAAGCGGCGCAATGTCATCCGCACCGCCGGGCTTTACGCCGTGGGCGCGTGGTTGATCGTGCAAGTGACCGGCACGATCCTGCCGATGTTCGGTGCACCGGAGTGGTTGCCGCGCAGCGTCGTCGTGCTGCTGGCTGTCGGCCTGTTGCCGGTGCTGGTGTTCTCCTGGGTCTACGAGCTGACTCCGGAAGGCCTGAAGCGCGAGCGCGACGTCGAGCGTGATGAGTCGATCACGCACGAGACCGGGCAGCGCATGAATCGCGCGATCTTCGTCCTGCTGCTGCTGGCGATCGGTTGCTTCGTGCTCGACCGCTTCGTGCTGACTCCGCGCCGCGAAAGTGCGGCGGCGCAGACGGGGCCGTCCGAGTCGAAACCGGGAAGCGCCCCGGAAAATTCCATCGCGGTGCTGCCGCTGGCCAACGCCAGCGGCGACAAGGACCAGCAGTATTTTTCCGATGGCCTGTCCGAAGGCTTGATCGTCACGCTATCGCGCCTGCAAGGATTGAAGGTGATCGGCCGCAACTCGGCATTCCAGTTTCGCGACAGCAAGGACGACAGCAAGACAATCGGCATGAAGCTCGGCGTGGCGCATCTGCTCGAGGGCAGCGTGCAGCATGCCGGCGACGCCGTGCGCATCAGCGCCGAATTGATCAACGCCACCGATGGCAGCACGCTGTGGTCCGAGCGTTACGACCGGCCGTATCGGGATCTGTTTGCGCTGCAGGACGAGATCACGACCGCCGTGGCGAGCGCGTTGAAGGCCAGGCTCCTGCCGCAGCCGAACGCGCCGATGCAGTCTGACCGGCCACCGAGCGGAAACCTCGAGGCCTACGCGGCGTATCTGCAAGGCAAGTTCTTTTCCGCTCGCAGCGGCGAAGCGGATTTCCGCAAGGCGATCGAGCTGTATGCCCAGGCGACAAAAGCCGATCCCCGTTTCGCGCTTGCCTGGGCCGATCAGTCACGCGCTGCGGTATCGCTGGCAGCCGCTTTCCTCGACGGGGCCGCGGCGCAGGAAATGTATGCGCGCGGGCGCAGTGCAGTCGACACCGCGCTGAAACTCGATCCCGATCTGGCGGCTGGGTATGCGGCGCAATCGTTCCTGTTGCTGTCCGCCGATCTCGACTGGACCGGAGCAGAGCATGCTGCGCGCCGCGCCGTGCAACTGGCGCCGAACGACGGTCAGGCAAAAGCCGACCTGAGCCGCGATCTGGCCGCGCTCGGGCAAATCGAACCGGCGATCGAGCTGATGCAACAGTCTCTCGCGACCGATCCGCTCGACGCGCGCTCGCACAATTGGCTGGCTCAGTATCTGCGAGCGCTCGGCCGGCTCGACGAAGCAGCGGCGGCTGCCCGCAAGGCGATCGAGTTGCAGCCGACCGCGGGCAGCATGCACTACCAGCTTGTGATCATCGAAATCATGCGCGGTGATGGCAAAGCCGCGCTCGAGGCGGCGCAACACGAACCTGCCGGTTGGCAAGTCGATGCGATTGCGCTCGCGCGGCAGGTCGGTGGCGACCGCGCCGAAGCGGACGCGGCGCTGGCGACTCAGGTCGAGCAGGATGCGGCGGCCGGCGCATTCCAGATCGCACAGACCTACGCGCTGCGCAACGATGCCGACAAGACTTTCGAATGGCTCGAGCGTGCCTTGAGCAACCGTGATCCCGGCATCAGCTACCTGCTGTTCGATCCGTTCATCCTGCGTTTCCGCGACGACCCGCGTTTCGCCGCGTTCTGCAAGAAGGTCGGCCTGCCCACGACGACCACGGCGAAAGCGATGCCCGTTCCCACTCAGAAGGCCAACAAGACGTGAGTCGCAATTTTTTCGCCGAACTCCGTCGCCGCAATGTCTTTCGCATGGGCGGTCTTTACCTGGTCGCCGCATGGCTGCTCATCCAGGTCTCCGGCACCGTGCTGCCAATGCTCGACGCGCCAGCCTGGCTGCCGCGCACGATCCTGTTTCTGCTCGCGCTCGGTTTCATTCCCGCGCTGATCTTCAGCTGGGTGTACGAGCTGACTCCCGAAGGACTGCGGCGGGAAGGCGAGGTGCCGGCCGAGCATTCGATCATGCCGCAGACCGGCCAGCGCATGAATCACATGATCATCGCCGTGCTGGTTCTCGCGCTCGGCTACTTCGGTTTTGACAAATTCGTGCTCACGCCGCGGCGCGAAGCGGCGCTGATGTCGACCGCGCATGAAGCGGGCGCCAAAGAAGCCGCAACCACGGCGGCGACTGCGGCGGTGAACGAAAAGTCGGTTGCGGTGCTGCCGCTGGCAAATGCGAGCGGCGACAAGGACCAGCAGTATTTTTCCGATGGCCTGTCGGAAGGCCTGATCATCGCGCTGTCACGCCTCGACGGGCTCAAGGTGATCGGCCGCAACTCGTCATTCCAGTTCCGCGATTCGAAGGAGGACAGCCAGGCTATCGCCGCCAAGCTCGGCGTCGCAACGCTGCTCGAAGGCAGCGTGCAGCGCGCCGGCGACGTCGTGCGCATCAGCGCAAGCCTGATCCGCGCCGCCGATCGCAGCACGCTTTGGGTCGAGCAATACGACCGCCCGTACAAGGACCTGTTCGCGCTGCAAGACGAAATAACAAAGGCGGTGGCCGGCGCGCTGCGCGCCAAGCTCCTCGGCGGCGCGGCAGCGAAGGAGCAAAGCGACCGCCCGCCCAGTGGCAACCTGGCGGCGTACGAGGCGGTGCTGCAAGGCAACTTTGCGATGCAACGTCAGAACGAAGCGGAAACGCGCAAGGCGATCGGGCTCTACGAACAGGCCACGAAGGCCGAACCAGACTATGCGTATGCCTGGGCGAGGCTCGCGGTCGCGTACATAACTCTCCCCACTTACCTGTCGCTTCCCGCCGCGGAAGTGGAAGCATTCTGGGCTCGAGGCCACGAGGCGGGCCTGACAGCGCTCAAGCTCAACCCGGACCTCGCCGAGGCGCATGCAGCCCATGGGCGCATCCTGCAAACCGTCGACCGTGATGTGGTCGGCGCCGAAGTGGCCTTGCGCCATGCGCTCGAACTGGCTCCACAGAGTGTCCTCGCTACGCGCTGGCTCGGCGTCATGCGCGCCCAGCAAGGCCATATCGAAGATGCGGCGGCGATAATGCGGCGTGCCATTGCGCTCGATCCGTTGTCAGCTCCGCTTCGCTACAACCTCGGCATCTACCTCACGGCGGTGGCTCGTTACGACGAAGCCGAAGCGTCGATGCGCGAAGCGGTCGCGTTGCAGCCACAAGGCGCGCAGTTTCGCGCACACATTGCGATCACACAGTCACTTGCAGGAAAGGCGGCGCAGGCGATCGAGATGGCCAAGCAGGAACCCGACGAGTTCTGGCGCAACTATGCGTTGGCGATTGCTTACTACGCCAACGGCAACCGCAGCGAATCCGACGATGCCCTGGCTTGGCTGATCAAGAACGACAGCGACGACGGCGCCGTGCAGATCGCAACGATATACGCGCAACGCAAGCAGGCGGACGAGACGTTTCGCTGGTTCGAGCACGCGATGGACACGCACGATGGCGGAGTGACCGAGCTATACACGATGCCGTTTCTCATCACATTTCGCGACGATCCACGCTTCGCGGCCTTCGCGAAAAGGATCGGCCTGCCGCCGCTGCCGGCCGACGCGCTGAAGTCAGCAGATCTGGCGCCAGCGTCGGCCGCGACGCCCGCCAAACCGTGATCGAATTACGTCTGGCGCCGGCAGAGCTTCCGCGCCAACGGCGAAACAAGGTGCGCGTCCGATGAGCGTACGATCGTTCGTCGCCGAACTGTCGCGCCGCAACGTGTTCCGCGCGGGGGCGCTTTACGCCGGCGCGGTCTGGGCGCTGGCACAAGGCATCGCGCAGCTTGGACCGTCGTTCGGCATGCCGGACTGGGGTACGCGCTGGTTCGTGATCGCCGGCGTCATCGGCTTTCCGTTCTGGCTCGCTTTCGCCTGGTTCTACGAATTCACGCCGGAAGGGTTGAAGCGCGAGAGCGAGGTCGAGCCGCACGAGTCGATCACGCACCACACCGGGCGCAAACTCGACTTCGCCATCATTGGCGTCCTGGCAGTTGCGGTCGTGCTGCTGCTCACGAACACGTTCGTCTGGCACAAGGGTGCCGGATTGAGTGACGACGCCAGCAGCGCACCGATAGCAGAGCACTCGATCGCGGTTCTCCCGTTCGTGAACATGAGCAGCGACAAGGAACAGGAATATTTCTCCGACGGCATCTCCGAAGAACTGCTGAATCTGCTGGCGAAGATCCCACAGTTGCAGGTGACGGCGCGCACATCGTCATTTTCTTTCAAAGGGAAAGAGGTCGCGATCCCGGAGATCGCGCGTACGCTGCGCGTCGCCAACGTGCTCGAAGGTTCGGTGCGCAAGGCCGGCAACTCGGTGCGGATCACCGCGCAGCTGATCAAGGCCGGCACCGACACGCATCTTTGGTCGCAGACCTACGACCGCAAGCTCGACGACATCTTCGCGATCCAGGACGAGATTGCGGCCGACGTGGTCAAGCAGCTCAAGGTCACGCTGCTTGGCGCGGCCCCGAAGGTGCGCACGACCGATCCAGAGGCGTACGCGCTGTACCTGCAGGCCGTGCAGCTCGGACGGCAAAACACAGAAGAGGGGTTCCAGCAGTCCGACGCGCTGTACCGCAAGGCGCTCGCGATCGATCCACGCTATGCCCCGGCGTGGACCGCGTTGGCCGAGAATCTCTACCACGAGACGGGCCAAGGCCTGCTGTCCAACAAGGCGGGTTTCGACCAAGCCCGCGAGGCCGCCACGAAAGCACTCGCGATCGATCCGGAGTACGCGCCGGCCCACGCTCGGCTCGGCTGGATCGCGATGTACGGCGACAACGACCTCGCCGGTGCGGCGGAGCACTTCAAGCGCGCGCTGGCGCTCGATCCATCGGATCTGAGCGTGCAGACAAACAGCGCCTCGCTGCTCGCGTCCCTCGGCCGCCTGGACGAGGCGCTGGCGCTCGAGGAGGCCGTCGTCCGCCGCGATCCGGTGAACGTGTCAGCGCTCTACAACCTGGGCATCTACCAGCGCTACGCCGGCCGGTACGACGCGGCGCTCGCGTCGTACCGCACCGTACTGAGCCTTGCCCCCGGCCGGGGCGGCGCGCACGCGGAACTCGGCAATGCGCTGCTGCTGAAGGGCGATGCGCAGGGCGCGCTGGCGGAGATCGAGCAGGAGACGAGCGAGGTGTGGAAGATGATCGGCCTGCCGATGGCGTACCACGCGCTGGAGCGCAAGGCCGATTCGGACGCCGCGCTGGCCGCGCTGATCGCGAAGTGGGAGAAGGACTGTCCCTACAACATCGCCTACGTCTACGCCTACCGCGGCGAAGCGGACAAGGCCTTCGAGTGGCTCGACAACGCGGTCGAGTACGGCGACCCCGGTCTCGCCGAGATCGTGACGGATAACCTGTTCGACAAGATTCACGCCGACCCGCGCTGGCTGGCGTTCCTGCGCAAGCTCGGCAAGGCGCCGGAACAACTGGCGAAGATCGAGTTCAAGGTGACGCTGCCGCAATCGGCCGAGACAGCGACGGGCGCTGGCGAGCAAGCGAAAGCGGTATCGACGCACGGGGCTTCGCCATGAACGGCAGGCCATCGTTCTTCGCCGAACTCAAGCGCCGCAATGTGATTCGTGCAGCGGTGCTGTATATCGGTGCGATCTGGGCGCTGGCGCAGGGCATCGCGCAACTGGGGTCAAGTGTTGGCGCGCCGGAATGGGCGACGCGCTGGTTTCTGGTCGCGGCGGCGATTGGATTCCCGTTCTGGCTCGCTTTCGCCTGGTTCTTCGAGTTCACGCCGGAAGGGATCAAGCGCGAGGCCGAGGTCGAGCCGCACGAATCGATCGCGCACCACACGGGGCGCAAGCTCGACTTCGCGATCATCGGTGTGCTCGCAGTCGCCGTCGTGCTGCTGGTGACCGACCGCTTCGTGCTGCACCATGGCGTCAACGAGGAAGCCGTGGTCGCGGAGCACTCGATCGCGGTGCTGCCGTTCGTGGACATGTCCTCGGGCAAGGATCAGGAGTATTTTTCCGACGGCATCTCGGAAGAGCTCCTGAATCTCCTTGCCAAGATCCCGCAGCTGCACGTGGCCGCGCGCACGTCGTCGTTCTCGTTCAAGGGCAAGAACGCGCCGGTCCCGGAGATCGCCCGCACGCTGCTCGTCGCGCATGTGCTCGAAGGCTCGGTTCGCAAGTCCGGCGACCAGGTGCGGATCACGGCACAGCTGATCCGCGCCGTGGACGGCTATCACGTGTGGTCCGAGACCTGGGACCGCAAGCTCGACGACATCTTCAAGATCCAGGACGAGATCGCGGCCGACGTGGTCAAGCAGCTCAAGGTCACGCTGCTCGGCGCCGCGCCAAAGGCCCGCGCGACCGATCCGAACGCTTACGCGCTGGAGTTGCAGGCGCGCCAGCTGGCGCGCCAGGGCACGTCCCGGAGTATCGACGAGGCCATCGCGGCGCGTCGGCAGGCGCTCGCCATCGATCCCGGCTACGTCGATGCCTGGAGCGGCATCGCCGGCCTCTACATGTCGCAGGCCAACAAGGGACTCAAGCCGATCGACGAGAGCTATGCGTTGGCGCGCGCCGCCGTCCAGAGAGCGCTGGAGATCGACGCGAACGATGTCGGCGCCCTGCTCGCGCTCGGTCGCATCGCGAGTGATTACGACAACGACCCGGCCACCGCTGCGCGCCACATCGAGCAGGCACTGGCGCTCGAGCCGGGCAACATCGCCGCGATCAGCGTCGCGTCCGGTCTGGAGCAGAACCTGGGTCGGCTCGAGCAGGCGGCCATGCTCGACCAGTACGCAGTCGCGCATGATCCGCTGAATCCGAAGGCGCACGGCAGTCTCGCCTACGACTACGCGCGGCTGGGCCGACTCGACGAAGCGATCTCGAGCTACCGCGTCGCGCTGCGCCTGAGCCCCGGTCGCGTG
>Ga0068867_100002520_pt1 | contig 12885 bp, 13 predicted proteins | sample KBSMisM32_FD_65649 | JGI IMG/M metagenome (GOLD analysis project Ga0068867, IMG submission 65649) | Miscanthus rhizosphere microbial communities from Kellogg Biological Station, Michigan, USA - KBS Miscanthus M3-2 | ecosystem: Host-associated > Plants > Roots > Rhizosphere > Soil ...
CGCTCGTCTGCGGCACCGGCTACACCGGCGAGGACGGAGTCGAGTTGCTGATCGATCCCGAGGTGGCGCCGGCGATCTGGGCCGAGCTGCTCGACGGCGGCGCTGTCCCCTGCGGGCTCGGCGCCCGCGACACGTTGCGGCTCGAGGCTTGCTTCCACCTGCACGGCAACGACCTGACCCCCGGCCGCAATCCGATCGAGGCCGGCCTCGGCTGGTGCTGCGCCGAGCAGACGGGCTTCGTGGGAGCCGATGCCGTCGCCCGCGCGCGGCGCGAGGGGACCGCCGAGCGACTGGTTCCCTTCACGATCGAGGGGGCGGGCATTCCCCGTCAGGGCAATGCGGTCCTCGTCGACGACGAGGAGGTTGGCGTCGTCACCTCCGGCACCTTCTCTCCCTCGCTCGAGGTCGGGATCGGCATGGCCTACGTGAGGACAACGCTGGGCGCCGAGCCGGGGACGGCGATCGAGATCGACGTGCGCGGCAAGCGCCGGGCGGCCCGGATAGGTTCCAAGCCCCTCTACCAGCCGAAAGGATGACCTTGGCCGAGCCGAGCTACCCAGACGACCTGCGCTACCACGACCAGCACGACTGGGCCCGGATCGATGGCGAGGTCGCGACATTCGGGATCACCTGGTACGCGCAGGACAGCCTCGGCGAGGTCGTCTTCTACGACCCGCCGGAGCTGGGGGCGGCAGTGGAGAAGGACGCCAGCTACGCGGAGGTCGAGTCGGTCAAGGCGGTCTCCGACGTGATCGCTCCGCTCTCGGGCGAGATCGTCGAGGTCAACGAGGCGCTCGCCGACGCGCCCGAGCGGATCAACGAGGACCCCTATGGCGAAGGCTGGCTGGTCAAGGTGAAGCTGAGCGAGGCGAGCGAGGCGGAACAGCTGCTCGGCGCTGCGGAATACCGCAATCTGCTCAAAAGTTGATCGCCCCCCTCGGCCACCCGCTTGCGTAGCCTTCGGCGGGTGACCCGGTACACCTCAGCCACGCCCGACGACCGGGCAGAGATGCTCGCCGCGATCGGCGCCGAGTCGATCGACGAGCTCTTCGCCCAGGTCCCCGATGAGCTTCGCCTCGGGCGGCCGCTGGCGTTGCCGGCCGGGATGAGCGAGTCCGAGGTCTTCGAGCGACTCGCCGCGCTCGCGCAGCGCAACGCCGACGCCGACCGTCAGGTCTGCTTCGCCGGCGCCGGCATGTACGACCACTACGTGCCGGCGATCGTCGACGCGATCACGCAGCGTTCCGAGTTCCTAACCCCTTATACGCCGTACCAGCCGGAGATATCGCAGGGTGGGCTGCAGGTCATGTTCGAGTTCCAGACCGCGATGTCCGAGCTGACCGGGCTGCCGGTCTCCAATGCCGGTCTCTACGAGGGCCCCTCCTCGGTCGCCTCCGCCGGCTACCTGGCGATGGCGGCGACCAAGCGGCGCCGCTTCGTCGTCTCGCGCGGCCTGCACCCGCACAGCCGCGAGACGCTGGCGACCTACGCGGTCGGCTACGGGGCCGAGGTCGTCGAAGTGGGTCTCGACGACGGGCGAACGAACGCCGGCGAGCTGGCGCGTGCGGTCGACGACAAAACGGCGGCGGTCTTCCTTCAGAGCCCCAACTTCCTCGGCGCGATCGAGCAGACCGAGGCGCTTGGCACGGCGGCAAAGGAGCATGGCGCGCTGCTCGTCGTCGCCTGCGACCCGATGACGCTCGGCGTGTTGAAGCCGCCCGGAGAGCAGGGCGCCGACATCGCCCTCGGCGAGGGGCAGCCGCTCGGCAACCGGCTCGACTTCGGCGGCCCGTCCTTCGGCTTCTTCTGCGCGACCGAGGAGCAGATACGCCGCATGCCAGGGCGCATCGCCGGCGAAACCGACGACGTCGATGGACGCCGCGGCTTCGTCCTCGCGCTGCAGACGCGCGAGCAGCACATCCGCCGCGAGAAGGCGACCCACAACATCTGCACCGCCCAGGCGCTCAACGCGCTGGCGGCGATGGTCCACCTCGCTTGGCTGGGGCGCGAGGGGTACCGCGAGCTGGGGGAGCTGCTGGTGCGGCGCACCGCCTACGCGCGCGAGCGGCTGGCAGCGCTGAAGGGCGTCGAGCTCCTGCACGAGGCGCCGGTGGCGCGCGAGTTCGCGGTGCGGATCGACGCCTCCCTGGACCGCGTCCTCGATCGTTGCGCCGAGCGCGGCGTCGCCGCCGGCTATCCGCTGGGCCGCGACTATCCGGAGTACGAGAACGGGCTGCTGGTCGCGATCACCGAGCGGCGTACGAAGGCACAGATCGACGAGCTGGCCGACGTGCTCGGAGCGGCGATCGCCGCCGAGCGTGGCGACTTTCTCGGACATGGACCGAGTAAGTCGACAGAGGAGGTCCGCTGATGGCTCTAAGCGAGACGCCGATGCAGCGGGAATCCGTGCGGACGATCTACGAGAAGTCGAGGCGAGGTCGTCGCGCTGCCGTTCTCCCCGACGCCGAAGTCCCCGAGACGCCGCTCGAGGAGCTGATCCCGGGCGAGCTGCTCCGTGACGAGCCACCCCGCCTGCCCGAGGTCTCCGAGCCCGAGATCGTTCGTCACTACAACCGCCTCTCGCGCCGCAACTTCGACCTCGACACCGGCTTCTATCCGCTCGGCTCCTGCACGATGAAGCACAACCCGCGGCTCAACGAGCGGGTGGCGGCCCTTCCCGGCCACGCCCGTCTCCATCCCGCTCAGGACCCGAAGCGCGCCCAGGGGGCGCTGGAGCTGATGTGGCTGCTGCAGGAGTCGCTGGCCGAGATCTGCGGCCTGCCGCACGTCAGCCTGCAGCCCTCGGCCGGCTCGCACGGCGAGCTCGCCGGCCTGCTGCTGACCCGCGCCTTCCACGCCGACCGCGGCGAAGAGCGGACCAAGGTGCTGGCGCCCGACACCTCGCACGGCACCAACCCGGCCTCGGTGACGATGGCCGGCTACGACGCGGTCAAGGTGGCGACCAACGAGCGCGGCGGCGTCGAGATGGACGACCTGCGGGCCAGGATCGACGAAGGCCCCGAGGAGGTCGCCTGCCTGATGCTGACCAACCCGAACACGCTCGGGCTCTTCGACGAGAACATCGCCGAGATCGCGGCCCTGATCCACGAGGCCGGGGGGACTCTCTATTACGACGGCGCCAATCTCAACGCCGTGATGGGTCACTCGCGGCCCGGCGACATGGGCTTCGACATCGTCCACGTCAACCTGCACAAGTCCTTCAGCCAGCCGCACGGCGGCGGCGGCCCCGGAGCCGGGCCGATCGCCGTCTCCGAGCGGATCGAGCCCTTCCTGCCGCGGCCCCAGGTCGTGCGCCGCGAGGGCGGCAACGGCAGCGGCCCCTATTTCGACCTGGACCTCGACCGGCCCAAGTCGATCGGCCGGCTGCGGGGCTTCCAGGGCAACTTCGGCGTCTTCGTCCGCTCCTACGCCTACATCCTCAGCCTCGGCGCCGACGGGCTTGCCGAGGCCTCCGAGACGGCGGTCCTCAACGCCAACTACCTGAAGGCCAGGCTCGCCGAAGGCCGCGCCGGCAGCCGCCTGCCGGTCGCCTTCGACCGCCACTGCATGCATGAGTTCGTCCTCTCCGGTAGGCCGATGAAGAAGGAGCTCGGCCTTGCCACGCTCGACCTCGCCAAGCGATTGCTCGACTTCGGCTTCCACCCACCGACCGTCTATTTCCCTCTGCTGGTGGAGGAGGCGCTGATGATCGAGCCGACCGAGACCGAGACCAAGGAGAGCCTCGACGCCTTCGCCGAGGCGATCGAGCACATCCTCGCCGAGGCCGAGGACGACCCGGAGGTCGCCAAGCAGGCTCCCTACACGACCCCCGTCCGCCGCCTCGACGAGGTGAAGGCGACGCGTAAGCCGGTCGTGCGCCAATCGCCATAACCATGACCGAGCGCCCCATCCGCCTCGTCGAGGCGCGCGTGGCAAGCGACGCCGACGTGCCCGCTGCAGTCGAGACCCTGGCGCGCGCCTTCTACGCCGACCCCGTCTGGAGCTGGGCCTTTCCGCAGCCGGAGCGGCGTCTCGCACAGCACCGGGCCGTCTGGCGTCTGGTCGCCGAAGCAGCTGTCTCCTACGAATCGGCCTGGCTCACCGGAGACTGCGCCGCCGTGGCGCTCTGGATACCGCCGGGTCGGCCCGAGCTGCGGCCCGAGGACGAGAAGCGCCTCCCGTCCCTCTTGGCGGAGCAGCTCGGAGACGGTGCGGCGAGGGTGCTGGAGACATTCGAGCGCTTCGACGCAGCCCACCCGGAGCGGGAGCCCCACTACTACCTGAGCCTGCTCGGGACGAATCCCGACCACAGCGGCGAGGGGCTTGGGATTGGGCTGCTGGCCGACGGCCTGGCGCGGATCGACGCCGAGGGCATGCCCGCTTTCCTCGAGTCGTCGAACCCGATCAACACACCGCGCTACGAACGCTTGGGCTTCGCCGTCTGCGGCGAGTTCGACCTGCCTGGCGACGGACCGAGCGTCAGCCAGATGTGGCGCGACCCGGCTTGAGCGACCGTCGGCGGCTCAAAGCGCCGGCAGCTTCTGCTTCAGCTCTAGCACCGGGGCGAACAGGTCGCCATGTTCGTCGATGCGTTTCAGCACGTCGCTCGCTTCGAAGCTGAGCAAGTCGGCGTTATCCCGGTCGAGCGCCGCTTCGACCTCGTCCCATGTCACCGGCGTCGAGACGGTCGGCCGCTCACGGGCGCGCAGCGAGTAGACGGCGATCGTCGTCTTGCGGCGGTGGTTCTGGGACCAGTCGACGAAGACCTTGCCCTTGCGCTCGACCTTCTTCATTTTCGAGACGACCTCTTTCGGGGTCTGTTTCTCGAGCAGCTGGGCGATCGCGCGGGCAAAGGCCTTGGTCCCCTGCCCGTCGCCGCCGTCTCCCTCGTAGGTCGCCGCCCTGTCGTTGAGCGGCACGTAGACCTGCAGGCCCTTCGATCCCGACGTCTTGGCGAAGCTCTGCATCTCGAAGTGGTCGAAGAGCTCGCGCAGGCGCAGGCCGACCCGACAGCAGTCGAGGATGCCGGCCGGGGCGCCGGGGTCGAGGTCGAAGGCGAGGACGGTGGGACGGTCGGGCGCCCTCGCCAGCGAGAGCGAGGGGTGCAGCTCGATCGCCGCCAGCTGCGCCATCCAGACGAGGGTCGGTTTGTCTTCGCAGACGCAGAAGTCGATGTCCCCGGCGCGGGGACCGGCTTCGACCGTCGCTGTCTTCACCCAGTCGGGCCGGTGCTTGGGGCAGCGCTTCTCGAAGAAGGCGGCGTCGGTGTCGTCGACCCCCTCGGGAAAGCGGCGCAGGGTGAGGGCGCGACCGGCCAGGTGGGGGACGATGGCGGGCGCGACCTTGGCGTAGTAGTCGACCACCTCGCCCTTCGTGAAGCCGGCCTTGGGATAGAGGACCTTGTCGAGGTTGGTGAGCTTCAGCTCACGCCCGTCGACCTCGACCTGCTGGCTGGTGGCCACTCAGAGCCGATCCCGGTAGGGGTTTCGCTTAACTTTTTCGAGGATCGTCTGATCGCTGGCGCCGCAAGCGAGCACTTGCGAAAAAGTACAAGACGCTCCACCCCTACCGGGATCGGCTCTTAGAGGACGACCTACCGGTCGAGGTGCGTTTCTTCGCGGGCGCTTTCTTGGCTGCCGCCCGTTTCTTGACTGCCGGCTTCTTCGTCACTCCCGCCTTGCCGTCGCGCTTGCCCTCGACGGCGGCGATGCTCTGCTCCAGCGCCGCCATCAGGTCCGGCGCCTTGGTCGGCTCGCGCTGCTCGCTCGGCGCCGCCACCACCTCTTCACCGGCGGCCTTGCGTTCGATCATCGCCAGCAGCTGCTCGCGGTACTCGTCCCGGTAGGCGGTCGGGTCGAAGCGACGGGTCAGCGAGTCGATCAGCTGCTCGGCCATCTCGACCTCGCGTTTGCCGATCTTCGGCTTCTCGGCGGGCAGCACGTCGTCCAGCTCGGAAGGCGGCACGACCTCGTCGGCGAAGCGCATCGTGGTCAGCGTCAGCACGCCGTCGCCGGGCCGGAGCGCCGCCAGGTGCTCCTTGTTGCGGAAGACGAAGCGGGCGATCGCGACCTTGCGCGACTCCTCCATCGCCTTCGCGAGCAGCGAGTAGGCGCGCTCGGCGCCCGCGGCGGGGCCGAGGTAGTAGGGGCTGTCGAAGTAGATCGGGTCGATCTCCTCGAGGTCGACGAAGTCCTGCACCTCGATCGCGCGGCTCTTCTCCGGCGCCAGGGCCTCCAGCTCCGACTTGGCGAGCGGGATGTAGCGGTCCTCGGTGATCTCGTAGGCCTTGACGATCTTCTCGTAGGGGACCTCCTCGTCGGTGCCCTCGGCGACGCGACGGTGGCGGATGCGGGCGCCGTCGGACTCGCGGATCTCGCGCAGGGAGATGCCGCGCCGGGCAACGGCGCTGTACAGCTTCACGGGAACGTTGAGCAGCCCGAAGCTGATCGAGCCACTCCAGATCGCTCTAGCCATCGGCAATCACCTACCCGATTGTTCCAGCCGGTCACGGACCGCGGCAAACGGCCTCGGCATCCGGGAGCCATCTTGCGATCATGCCGCCCGTGCTATTCGAGTTGCGCGACGTCAGCTTGGCTCGCGGCGGGCGCCGGGTGCTCGACGCGGTGAGCGCGGACATGCCCGCTGGAGCGACGGCGATCGTCGGCCCGTCCGGCGCCGGCAAGTCGACGCTGTTGCGCCTGCTCGACCGGTTGTCGGATCCCGACGAGGGCGCGATCGCCTATGCCGGGCAGCCGCTCGAGACCTATGACCCACTCGCTCTTCGGCGCGAGGTGGCCTTGGTGCCGCAGCTGCCGGCGCTGCTGGAGGGGACGGTCGGCTCGAACGTCTCCTATGCGGCCGAACTGGCAGGCAAGCGCCCCGACCCGGAGCGCTGTCTGCGACTTGCCGGGCTCGACCCGGAGTTCGCCGAGCGCGACGTCGGCAAGCTCTCGGTCGGCGAGCAGCAGCGGGCGATGCTTGCGCGGGCGCTGGTCCAGGAGCCGGCCGTGCTGCTCCTCGACGAGCCCACCTCCGCCCTCGACCAGGGCGCGCGCGACGCGATCGAGGCGACGCTCGCGCACCTGCGGCGCGAGCTCGAGATCTCGATCGTCCTCGTCAGCCACGATCCGGAGCAGGCCCGGCGACTCGCCGACTGGGTCGTGCGCATCGAGGAGGGTCGCGTGGTCGCGGCCGGGCCCCTGGAGGAGGTGTTGGCGTGAGCGAATCGATCCACGTCTCAGTCGGGCAGGTCGCGGCGACACTCGCCCTCGTGGCGTTGGCGGCCGCGGTCTCCTTCTGGCGCAAGGCGGACCTCGAGCGCGACATCGGCATCGCCACCCTGCGCTCCTTCGTCCAGCTGACGGCGATCGGCTACGTGATCAAGCTGATCTTCGAAGCCGACACGCTGCTGCTCGTCTTCGCCCTGCTCGCCGCGATGGTGTTCTTCGGCGCGATCACCGCCCGCGGCCGGGCGAAGAAGGTGCCGGGCGCCTTCTGGCCCTTGCTGATCGCGCTCGCCGTGGCCGGCGCCTCGACCCTCGGCCTCGTCGTCGCCCTCGGCGTCTTCGAAGCGACCGCCCGCTACCTCGTCCCCGTCGGCGGCATGGTGATCGGCAACGCGATGACGGCCTCGGCCGTCGCCCTCAACCGGCTCGGCGACGAGATGGCCGACTCGCGGGCGCGGATCGAGGCGACGCTGGCGCTCGGCGCCACCGGCCAGGAAGCCGCGCAGCCGACGGTGCGCCGCGCCCTGCGCTCGGGGATGATCACCCTCGTCGACTCGACCAAGACCACGGGGCTGATCTTCTTCCCCGGCACGATGGTCGGCATGCTGCTTGCCGGCGCCAGCCCCACCGACGCCGTCCGCCTGCAGCTGATCCTCCTCTACACGCTGCTGGGCAGCGTCGCGATCGCCGCGCTCGTGGCGACGACCCTCGCCTATCGCAACTTCTTCACGCCGGCCTCCCAGCTGCGCGAGCTCGAAGCGGCAGCCAGCGACTGAGAGAGCCTTACGAGACGGCGGTGCTGAAGCGCAGGATCCGGCCCAGTCCCGCGAGCGTCCGGATGACCAGGCGCTCGCGTGCGCGGCCAGGGGCGAGCGTCTCGGGGTACTCGAGCATGAGCATCGAGAGGTAAATCGGCAGCCGCGGATCGCGAGCGCCCTTGATGCTCCGCGCACGTGCCAGCTTGCAGATGTGCTCGATGTAGTCCTCGAAGCGAGCGGGTGGCCGGTGCACGTTCCGCACCTGCACGGTCGCCCCCGAGCGATTCCTGAAGGTGTGGAGCGCGTCCGGCGGCACGGAGGCCAAGCTCCCGGGCGCCAGCGTCGTCCAGGTGGTGTCGATCATCACGTCGAAGCTGCCCTCGATCACCTCGTATTCCTCGGTCATGCCGAGGTGGATGTGGGGCGGCGGCGCGACCGATCCAGGCGGAAGGGTGAATTCCATCTCGACCAGCTCGCCGCCAGTGTCGGCGGCAGCCTTCTTGACGGCATAGACGCTGCCATCGGGCATCTCGAAGCGATCGCCGGCACGGGCCATGCCTTCTTCCTACACTCGATTGGGTGAGCCGTCAACAGAGCCTGACCCTGGTCGCGACGATCCTCGGTTCGACGGTCGTCTTCCTCGACTCGACCGTGGTCAACGTGGCGCTGCCGCCGATCGCCGAAGGGCTGGACGCGGGACTGGCCGGCCAGCAGTGGATCGTCGAGGCCTACATGCTCGCCCTGGTCTCGCTGCTGCTCGTCGGCGGCTCGCTCGGCGACCAGTTCGGCCGCAGGCGGATGTTCGTCTTCGGCCTGATCGGCTTTGGCGCGACGTCGGCGCTCTGCGCGGTCGCGCCGTCGGTCGGCGTCCTGATCGCCGCCCGCGCCCTGCAGGGGGTCGCCGGCGCGCTGCTGGTGCCGGGCTCGCTCGCGATCGTCGCCGCCACCTTCGAGGGCGCCGCCCGCGGCAAGGCGGTCGGGACCTGGACGGCGTGGACGGGGATCGCGACCGTGATCGGCCCGGCCGGCGGCGGCGCCCTGGTCAGCCTCACCTCCTGGCGGGCGATCTTCTGGGTCAACCTGCCGCTGATCGCCGCCACCGTCGCGCTCACGATGCACTCGGTGCGCGAGAGCCGCGACCCGGACGCCTTTCGCGGGGTCGACTGGCCCGGGATCTTCCTCTCCGCCGCCGGCCTCGGCGGCCCGGTCTTCGCCCTGATCGAGCAGCCGAGCCGTGGCTGGGGCGACCCCGCCGTTTGGATTCCCTTGCTGGCCGGAATCGCCTGCCTGGTCCTCTTCGTCCTGCGCGAGGCGCGCGCCCGCCACCCGATGCTCGATCTCGGCCTCTTCCGCATCCGCAACTTTGCGGTGACCAACCTGACCACGCTCTCGACCTACGCCGGCCTGATCGGCGGCCTCTTCTTCGTCGGCCTCTTCCTCCAGCAGGTCGCCGGCTACACGCCACTGGAGGCGGGGCTGGCGACGACGCCGGTCTCGTTGATCCTCTTCTTCCTCTCGCCTCGCTGGGGCCGGCTCGCCTCGGGCACCGGGCCGCGACTGCCGATGACCGCCGGGCCGATCGTCGGCGGCCTCGGCCTGCTCCTGCTCCTGCGCGTCGGCTCCGGGGCCGACTACGCGAGCGAGGTGCTTCCGGCGATCCTCGTCTTCGGCCTCGGGCTCTCGGCGACGGTCGCGCCGCTGACGGCGACCGTGCTCGACTCGGTCGAGGAACGGCACGTCGGCATCGCCTCTGGCGTCAACAACGGCGTCTCGCGCGTCGCCGGGCTGCTCGCGATCGCCGTCCTCGGCGCCGTCGTCTCGGCCCGCTTCGCGGCTCTCGCCCCGGGCGTCTCCGGCGGCCCGCTCACCGCGAACGCGGCCGCCGCCTCGACCTCCGCCTTCCACCTCGGCGTCGCGATCGCCGGCATCCTGATGATCGCCGGCGGCATCGTCTCGGCCATCGGCATCGAAAACCCTCAGCGAGTCGTCGAAGCCGTCCCGACCCGCGGAGCAGCTCAAGCCGGCGAGTGCGGCCACGGAGCCGACGCCGACTGCAAGTCAGCTACGCCTGAGCCAGCCGGCGAACCCGCTTGAGCCCGAGGACGGGATGCCTCCCGAACGGGCGGATACTCAAAGCGTCGCCCTAATTTAGGGCGACGCTTGTCCGGGCGGGAGGCATCCCGTCCTCGGGCCTGAAATAGGCTGCACCGGATGGCGAAACCGATCGTCTTTTCGGGCATCCAGCCCACCGGCCGCAAGCATCTTGGCAACTTCATCGGCGCCATCCGCCAGTACGTCGAGGGCCAGGACCGCGGCGACCCGGCGATCTTCTGCATCGTCGACCTGCACGCGATCTCGGTCGCCTACGAGCCGGCCGAGCTGTGCGAGCGCGTCTACGACACGGCGGCGATCCTGCTCGCCGCCGGCCTCGACCCGGAGCGTTGCATCCTCTTCCGCCAGTCCGACGTGCGCGAGCACGCCGAGCTGACCTGGCTGCTCTCCGCCGTCACCTCGCACGGCGACCTCAACCGCATGCACCAGTTCAAGGACAAGTCAGCGCGCCAGCAGGAGCTCGCCTCGGCGGCGCTCTTCTTCTACCCGGTGCTGATGGCAGCCGACGTGCTCGCCTACAAGGCGACCGAGGTCCCGGTCGGCGACGACCAGCGCCAGCACGTCGAGCTGATGCGCGAGATCGCCCGCCGCTTCAACCAGCGCTTCGGCGAGACGCTGGTCGTGCCGGAGCTGCGCGTTCCCGGGGTCGGGGCGCGGATCATGGACCTGCAGGAGCCGGAGCGGAAGATGTCGACCACGGGCTCGAGCGAGGCCGGCACGGTCTACGTGCTGGACGAGCCGGACGCGATCCGCAAGAAGCTGGGCAGCGCCGTCACCGACTCCGGTCGCGAGGTGCGGCGGGCGGCCGACAAGCCCGGGGTGACCAACCTGATCGACCTCTACGCGGTCGCCCGCGGGGTCGAGCCCGGCGCGGTCGAGAGCGAGTTCGAGGGCGCCGGCTACGGCGACTTCAAGAAGGCGGTAGCCGAGGCGGTGGTCGCGTACCTGGCGCCGGTCCGCGAGCGCTATGCCGAGCTGCGCCCCGACCAGGCGGCGCTCGAGGCGACGCTGGCCGCCGGCGCCGAGAAGGCCCGCGCGATCGCCTCGCCGACGCTCGCCGAGGTTCGCGGGCGGATGGGCTTCGGCCCGCCCTAGCCGGGACAGGCCTCCTCAGCCGCGCCTGATCGCGACCAGTTCGTTGCGCTCGTCGCCGCCCTTGACGGTCTGCTCGAGCACGTTGCCGACGCCTTTGACGTAGAGCTTGTGGTCGACCACGCCGGGCTCCAGCGGCGTCCACTCCCTCGTCAGGAGCGCCCGTCGCGAAGAGGCGGCGGGCGTGCGAACGGTTGCGTGAAGGCTGAGGACGCGAAAGTGATCCTCCGCGTGTCCGGTGAAAAGCTCCTGGCGCCCGCTCTGTCCGACATGCGGATGCGCCGGCATGAAGACGCCGGCACGGGCGCCGTTGACGCCGGCTTGCCAGCTGCCCTCGGTGGTCTTGACGCTGCCGTCCCGGTTCAGCTCCGCGGTCGCCTCGCCGAAATACCAGACGTTGCCGGCCGAGTCCTGGGCGTACCAGTCCTCGGTTCGCTCCTCCAGTCCTCCGCGTAGGTAGAGCTTGTCCGTGACGACCGTGCAGGCGATGCCTTCGATCGTCTTCCGCCTCGCCGTGACCCGAAAGACGTCACGGGACGGCTGGCCGTCCTTTATCCCTCGGTAGAGGTAGGTCGTGTGCGGCCGCAGGGGGAACCAGGCGTTGTCGACTCGGCTGGCGAACTCGCCGGGGTCGGGATGGTCGCTCGGCAGCGGGGAGGCCGGCGCCGACCCGGGAGTCGCCGCGAGAACCGCGACCGCGAGGAGCATGATCGGCTTCATCGCTGGTTTCCAGGCTACTCTCCGTTGCACGTCACCCCGTCCCTGGCACGGCATACCCTGTGCCCGTGGTCAGCGCTCCAGCCGTGGATCTCGATCTCGACCTCGACGTCTTCGCGGGCCCATTCGACCTGCTGATGGCGGTCGTGCTGCGCGAGGAGGTGAGCCTGCTCGAGGTCGAGCTGGCCGAGGTCGTCGTCGCCTATGTCGAGCACCTCGAGCGCGCCGAAGAGCTGGAGCTGGAGGTGGCGACCGAGTTCCTCGTCCTGATCGCCTCGCTGCTGGAGCTGAAGTCGCGCCTGCTGCTGCCCGGCGAGGAGGAGGGACTGGAGGAGGTCACGCCCGAGGAGGCGGTCGAGGAGCTGCTCGCGCGCATGCTCGAGTACAGCCGCTACCGCGACGCGGCGGCGGCGCTGGAGCGGCGCTTCGAGGCCGAGCGCGGCTTCCTCTACCGCTCGGCGCCGCTGCCGCCGGAGCTGCGCAAGGTCGCGCTCGACGCCGCCACCGCGGTCTACGAGCCGGAGCGCCTTGCCGCCGCGCTCGGCGATCTGCTGACCGAGCCGCCCGAGCTGAGCCTCGACCACATCCGCCCGACCGTCTCGCTGCAGAAGCGCCTCGCCGCCCTGCGCGAGGCGCTGCGCGGTCGCACCAGCATCGACTTCGACGAGCAGTTCGGCGACGAGGACCGGCTGACGCAGGCCGTCACGCTCTTCGCCCTGCTCGACATGTACCGCAAAGGCGAGGCGACCTGGGAGCAGCGCGAGCCCTTCGGCCCGATCGAGATCCGCGGCAAGGAGGCGGTCCCCGGTGAGTGACCTCTCGCGGACGATCGAAGCCCTGCTCTTCCTCTCGCCGCAGCCCGTCGCCGCGCGCGACCTGGCCGAGGCCTGTGAGGCGACCGAGGGCCAGGTCGAGGAGGCGCTTGGGCTGCTGCGCGAAGATCTCGCCGAGGGCAGGCGTGGGGTCGTCCTGCGCGAGGT
>Ga0068867_100002530_pt1 | contig 12866 bp, 15 predicted proteins | sample KBSMisM32_FD_65649 | JGI IMG/M metagenome (GOLD analysis project Ga0068867, IMG submission 65649) | Miscanthus rhizosphere microbial communities from Kellogg Biological Station, Michigan, USA - KBS Miscanthus M3-2 | ecosystem: Host-associated > Plants > Roots > Rhizosphere > Soil ...
CCGCTGTTCCTTCCTGCCGCGGCGGTGGTGGTCAACGTCGGAGCATTGATGAGTCACGCGATCATCGTGTCGCGCGAGCTCGGCATCCCCTGTGCCGTCAGTGTCGAAGGCGCAACGGAGCGCATCGCCGACGGCGACATGATCGAGGTCGACGGTTCTGCCGGCACCGTGACGATCCTGCCGCGATGATCGAACGCGAGATCAAACTGGCCGCGGACGTCGGCATCGTCATGCCCGACTTCGGCGACGTGGTCGCCGACGTTTCGGTGGGACCGGTGTCGGCCCTCCATCTCGATGCCGTGTACTACGACACTCCCACCTTGTCGCTCGCCCGTGCCGGCATCACCTTGCGCGCCCGCACCGGCGAACCGGGCCCGGTGTGGACGTTGAAGCTGCCCACGCCGGAGGACGGCGACGCGATGGCGCGCCACGAGTTCACGTTCGACGAGCCGCTCGGCTCGGTCCCTGTCGAGGCCCGATTCGCGGCGCGCGCTCACGTGAGATCGCAGTCGTTGGGCCCCGTTGTGCTGCTGCACACCGAGCGTGCCGAGTTCACGATCTCCGTGGCGGGCTCGGACCAGGTGAAGGTGTGCGACGATGTCGTCACGGTCGAGGGCGGCGCGGCGCCGGCGACCGAGTTCCGTGAGATCGAGGTCGAGTTCTCCGAGGACGGGGGAGATCCGGCGGTCGTCGAGGCGGTGCTGACGCGTCTGAAGGCAGTGGGGTGTCATCAGCAGGACGACCCGCTGCCGAAAGCGCTGCGCGCCCTTGGTGCCCGCGCATTCGATCCGCCTGACGTCGTGGTGGTGAGTGTCGACAAGCACGCAACGGTTCGGCAGTTGGTGCGCAGCGCGCTCAGCCGGTCCGTGTTGCAACTGATCGACCACCATGCCGGTGTGTGGCTGACGCCCGACGCCGAGGAGCTCCACCAGTTCCGTGTCGCCACCCGGCGGCTCCGGTCGGACCTGCGAAGCCTTGCACCGTTGCTCGATCGCCACTGGACGACGTTCGTTCGCGACGAGTTGCGATGGTTGGGCGGCGAGGTCGGCCGGGCACGCGATGCCGATGTGCTCGTCGAGCGCCTGGAGTCTCAGGTGGAACGCTTGGCACCCGAGGACGCGAAGATGGCCCAACGGTTGCTCGACCGAGCTTCCAACGACGCGGCCGAGGCCCGCCGACACGTCACGGCGGCGATGTCGGCCGATCGCTATCTGGCGTTGCTCGATGTGCTCGTCGAGGCGGCCACCGACCCACGCCTTGCCGTCGAGCCGACCGACATGGCCGATCTGCCGAGCCGCGACTTCGTCGCCGACATCGTCCGCAAGCCATGGAAGCGCCTCGCTCGCTCGGTCAAGGCGTTGGAGCCCTATTCGCCGGATGCCGTGTACCACGCCGTGCGCATCAAGTCGAAGCGCGCCAGGTACGCCGCGGAGGCGGTCGCCCCTGTCGCTGGTCGTGACGCCCGCCGCTTCGCGGACGCGATCGCCGAGGTGCAAACGGTGCTCGGTGAGCACCACGATGCGGCAGTCGCCGAGGCCTGGCTGCGAGCGGCAGCAAAGGCCGTCCCATCGACACGGCTCGTCGCCGGTGAGCTGATCGAGATGGAGCGCGAAGATCGGGCCCGGCTGCGCGAACAGTTCACCGACGTGTGGAAGAAGGCGTCGCGCCCGAAGCTGCGCAAGTGGATGTCGTGACGTCGGTCAGACGAGCCGGCCGTCGTCCAGGCGCAACACTGCGTCGGCCCGGTCCAACGCGATAGCGCGGTGCGAGACGGCGAGCACGGTGATGCCGGCATCGGACAGGTTCGACCACAGCTGCAACTCCGTCTCGACGTCGAGCGCGCTCGAGAGGTCGTCGAGCACGACGAGCTCCGGTGAATGCACCAGTGCCCGCGCCGTAGCCACTCGCTGCCGTTGCCCACCGGACAGCCGCAGCCCGCGCGGGCCGATCAGCGTCCGCGTTCCATCCGGCATCTCGCGGATGTCATCGAGCACCGCGGAGAGTTCGAGCGCCCGGATCAGCCGTGCCTCGTCGACGAACCCGAGCGCGACGTTGTCGGCGACCGAGTCGGAGATCAACTGCGGCACCTGTGGCAGGAAGGCAGCGTTGGGCGGGATCAGGAACGCGGCGCGGTCGACGAGCGGCGTGCCGTTCCAACTGACCTCGCCGGTGATGTCCGCTTGGTGGGCGAGGCCGAGCACGGCGCGCAACAGGGTGCTCTTCCCCGAGCCGATCGGCCCGGTCAGCACGACGAAGCTTCCACGGGCGATGCTGAAGCTGACGTCGCGGATGCCTGCACCCGTCGGGTAGACGGCGCTGAGCCCACGCACCTCGAGCTCCTCCAACGGGACGCGCACCGGTCGGGATGTTTCCGGACGTTCCCGTTCCTCACGGATCCCGATCGGGAGATGTCGGGCGTTGACGGTGTTGTCGACGTCGGTTTCGGCAACCAGCACCTTCATTCGATCGAAGGCGACACCGACCTGCTTGCGACGAGCGAGCATCCGACCGACCATCCTCGGCAGGAAGCTCAACCATCCGAGATACGCGGAGAAGACCGCGAGCTCGCCGACGCTGAACTCTCCGGCGGCCATCGCTCCTGCCGTCGTCAACAGGACCAGCCCGAGGCCGACGTCGGCCGCACCTTGGCTGAACGCCCAGACGCTTTCGTCGAGGACGCGGTCCCGAACGGCGGTTCGGCGACGCTCGTCGACGAGTCGTTGGAGATGGGCGATCGTCGGCTCGATCGCGTTGTTGACCTTGACGGTGGTGGCCGCGGCCATCACATCGCCGAGCAGACCGCTGACCGACGAGGCCGCCACCCGGTCGGCGGCGCGGTATCGCTTGATCCGGCCATCGAGCGAGCGTGTTGCCACGGCGACGCCGATGAGAGGGATCAACAACATCATGGCGGCGCTGGAGTCGATGCTGCCCAGCACGAGACCGGCGAGCACCGTGAACACGACGCCGGCGGAGATGTCGACGAAGCCGTCGACGAACATCGTGACGTCCTCGACGTCGTCGCGGAAGTGGGTGATCGCCTCACCGGCCGAGCCGATGGGTTGGCCGGCTTCGGGCCCGCCGCTGGCAACCTGCGCGGCCAGGAGGTTGGCGCGCAGCAGCGACTGCATGTGCACCCACGCCCGCGTCCACATCAACGCGCCGAGGTGGATGGTGCTCATCCTGGCGACCTCGCACAACACCAACGCCACGGCGATCCAGTACACGCGCGTGTTCTCGCCCGTCGACAGCGCGCTGAAGCCGCGGCCGAGCAACCAACCGGTCAGTACCGGGAAGGTGAAGAACAACACGAACAGCAGGTATCCGGACCAGAAGCTGCGCGGTTCGTGCTGGGAGACACGCCAGGCGAGTCGCCACACGTTCATGGCGTCACCACCTCGCTGTCGTGGGCCAGGTCGAGGAGCTGACGGAAGCGGCTGAAGAGGTCGCCGGCGAGATCCGAACGGTTGCCCGCCTCGACGACGCGGCCGTGGTCGAACACCACGATCTCGTCGACGTGGCGCAGCGTCGAGAGACGGTGGGCGATGATCAGAGTCGTGCGTGCCTGGGTGAGATGGGCGATCGCCGTCTCGAGCCGGATCTCCGTGCCCGGATCGACGCGCGCTGTCGCCTCGTCGAGCACGACGATGTCGGGTTGACGCAGCCAGACGCGGGCGAGCGCCAGCAGTTGCGCCTCGCCGGCGGAAAGGCCGGCGCCTCCGGCGCCGAGCTGTCGGTGGATGCCGCCGTCGGCCAGCCCGGCAAGGCCGGCGTGGTGCAGCGCGGCGACCACTTCGTCATCGGTGGGCACGTCGTCGAACAACGTGACGTTGTCGCGGATGGTCCCGCTGAGCAGTTCGACTTCCTGCGGGATGAGAGCCACACGCCGGCGCAACTCGTCGAGCGGGATCTGCTCGATCGGCACACCGCCGAGCCGCACCGTGCCGCTGCTGGCATCGACCAGCCGCAGCACGAGGCGCGACAGCGTCGTCTTGCCGCTGCCGGTGCGTCCGACGATGCCGACCGACCGGCCGGCCGCAATCGACAGGTTCACCGACTGCAGCACGGGCTGGTCGTCGCCGTAGTCGAAACCGACGTCGGCGAAGTCGATGCTGAGCGGTCCGCTGGGCGGACAGATCGTGCCGTCGTCGCGGATCTCGGGCTCGACGGCGAGCAGATCGATGACCCGAACCATCGCCCCGTTGGCCTTCTGGACGGTCTCCAGTTGGTCGACCATGTCTTCCAGCGGCCGGGCCAGCAGCAGTACGTACTGGAACAGCAGGAAGGCATCGCCCACCGTGATCACGCCGCGGCTCACCAACATCGCGCTGACGACCAGCGACACGATCGAGCCGGCTGCGACCGAGCCGTCCACGCCCCACCACATCCGCAGGAACGCCTTCTCGCGGCGAACCGCGCTGCCCATGGCGTCGGCGCTGTCCTCGACGAAACGCCACATGGCGTGGCCGCCGGCGCCGTTGGAGCGCAGGTCCTCGGCAGCCGTCAGCCGCTCCTCGATCCCTCCGTACAGGCGGGCGTAGGAACCCATCTCGTCGCTCGATTCGCCGACGGCGCGGTGCCGGCCGCTGATGATCACGGCAATGGCCGCGATCACGTAGACGAGAGCGCCGAGGGCGAGTCGCCAGTCGACGACGAACAGGACGCCGATCATCCCGACCATCGTCAGCAGGGCGCCTGCCGCACGCGGGATGACCCGACCCATGAAGTCGCTCACCGAGGTGACGTCGCCGTCGACTCGTTGGATCAGCTCACCCGGGGTGTGCTGGCGGTGGAAGGCGTGGCTGAGGCCCAGCACGTGGCGGGCCAGGCGGATGCGGATTCCGTTGGTCGTGTGCCAGGCGGTGACGGTGGCCACCCAGGCCACGGCCATGTTGATCAACTGTGTGGCGACGGCCACGATCAGGAAGAGCACGGCGAGCTTGCTCAGCTCTGCCGTAGTCGTGCCTTCGGTCGCCCGATCGACGATTTCGCGCACGATCAGCGGACCCGTGAGGAGGAGCCCCGACCCCACGGCCACGAGCGCGCCGAGGCCCGCCCAACGCAGGGCGTCGGGACGCAAGAGCGCGCCGAGAGCGCGCCAACGAGCGGTGGTCGTGGACATCGGAACAATTCTTCCTGGTGACCGCTGTCCGGCACCCTCGATTTTCCGGACGGAGCCGCTTGGCGTTCACTGAGCAGGGCGGTAGCATTGCAATTCGGCCCTGGTCGGCTTCGCGCGTGCGGAGCAGGGATTTTGGGCTGCAGCAACCATCCTTCGAAAGAGGCCCACCCTGCCCAAGCCAAAAGACGACGCCATCGTGCTCGAGGGCACAATCCTCGAGTCTCTGCCCAACGCGATGTTCCGGGTCGAGCTCGAGAACAGCCACAAGGTGCTGGCGCACATCTCGGGAAAGATGCGGATGCACTACATCCGAATCCTCCCTGGCGACAAGGTGCAAGTGGAACTCACCCCCTACGACCTCACCCGCGGTCGCATCACGTATCGATACAAGTAAAGGTCGCAATGAAGGTCCGTCCGAGCGTCAAGAAAATCTGCGAGAAGTGCAAGGTCATTCGTCGGCACGGCCGCGTCAGGGTGATCTGCGAGAACCCGCGTCACAAGCAGCGTCAGGGCTGAGGAAGAGCACATCCATGGCACGTATTTCCGGCGTCGACATCCCCCGCGAGAAGCGGCTCGAGATCGCCCTCACCTACATCTTCGGAATCGGCAAGCCGACCGCGCAGAAGATCTGCGCCGACACCGAGCTCGACCCCAACCAGCGGGTCCGCGATCTCACCGAGGACGAGGTCAACAAGATCCGTGTCTGGGTCGACGACAAGCTCACCGTCGAAGGTGACCTGCGCCGCGACGTCGCTCAAGACATCAAGCGCAAGATCGAGATCGGCTGCTACCAAGGCGTGCGTCATCGCAAGGGCCTGCCGGTGCGTGGCCAGCGCACACACACCAACGCCCGCACCCGCAAGGGCCCGAAGAAGACCGTCGCCAACAAGAAGAAGGCAGTGAGGAAGTAATGGCCAAGCCGAAGCCAGGTGGGCGCCGCCCGCGCAAGCGCGAGCGCAAGAACGTCACCGTCGGTGTCGTTCACATCAAGAGCTCGTTCAACAACACGATCGTGTCGATCACCGATACCGAAGGCAACGTCATCTCGTGGGCGTCGTCGGGCGGCGTCGGGTTCAAGGGCTCGCGCAAGAGCACGCCGTTCGCCGCCCAGATGGCAGCCGAGAAGGCAGCCAGGGCAGCGATGGAACACGGCCTCCGCCGCGTCGAAGTGCAGGTGAAGGGCCCCGGTTCCGGGCGCGACACCGCAGTTCGCAGCATTCAACAGACGGGCATCGAGGTCACCTCGATCAAAGACGTCACCCCCGTACCCCACAACGGCTGCCGCCAGCCGAAGCGCCGCAGGACCTGATCGCACATGGCTCGTTACACCGGCCCGAAAGTGCGCGTCTCGCGCCGACTCGGCACCAACATCTTCGAGAACGACAAGGGCCGCAAGGCACTCGAGCGTCGCCCGTTCCCGCCCGGGGCCCACGGTCGCACCCGCCGCCGCAACGCCGGCAGTGAGTACCTCGCCCAGCTGCAGGAGAAGCAGAAGGCGAAGTACATCTACGGCGTCCTCGAGCGTCAGTTCCGCAACACCTACGAAGAGGCCGTCCGCCTGCAGGGTCCGACCGGTGAGAACCTGTTGCGCCTGCTCGAGCAGCGCCTCGACAACGTCGTGTACCGGGCCGGCTGGGCCAGCACCCGTCCGCAGGCCCGCCAGTTCGTCAGCCACGGCCTCATCAGCGTCAACGGCAAGCGCGTCAACATCGCCAGCTATCGCGTGCGCAAGGGCGAGGTCATCAGCCTGTCCGCGAAGGCACGCGACATGATCGTCATCCAGCACAACCTCGACGTCATCGACCGCAACGTCGTCGGCTGGCTCGAGACCGGAGACGCCGGCAAGCAGGTCACCGTTCGGGATCTGCCCCAGCGCGATCACATCGACGTACCGGTGCGCGAGTCGCTCATCGTCGAGCTCTACTCCAAGTAATACGCAGCCCACCCAGCAATCAAAGGCACATTCATGCTCGTCATTCAGCGTCCCACCGTCGAAGCCATCGGCGACGAAGACAACAACCGCCAGCGCTTCGCCGTCGGCCCGCTCGAGCCGGGCTTCGGTCACACGATCGGCAACTCACTCCGTCGTACCCTGCTGTCGTCGATCCCCGGAGCCGCGATCACCGCGGTTCGTTTCGACGACGCACTGCATGAGTTCGACACCATCGCCGGCATCAGCGAAGACGTCACCGACATCATCTTGAACCTCAAGGACATCGTCCTCACCTCGACCAGCGACGACGACATCGTGCTGCGTCTCGACGTGCGCGGTCCTGCCGACATCACCGCCGGCGACATCAAGAGTCCGAGCGAGATCGAGGTCCTCAACAAGGACATGCACATCGCCACGCTCAACTCCAAGGGGCGTCTGGCTGTCGACCTCACCGTCGGCCGCGGTCGCGGGTACCTGTCGAGCGATCGCGATTCGCAGAACCGCACCATCGGCGTCATCCCGATCGACGCCATCTTCTCGCCGGTGCGCCGCGTGATGTTCGAGATCGAGCCGACCCGTGTCGAGCAGAGCACCAACTACGAGCGACTCGTGCTCGACATCGAGACCGACGGATCGATCACGCCGCGCGAGGCGCTGGCCTCGGCCGGTGCGACGCTGCGTTCGCTGGTCGACCTGGTCGCCAACCTCAGTGACGAGCCGCAGGGTCTCGAGCTCGGCGAAGTCGCTGCGGTTGCCGCGTCGTCGCCCGACCTCGACCTTCCGATCGAGGACCTCGATCTGTCGGAGCGCCCGCGCAACTGCCTGAAGCGCGCTCAGATCAACACGGTCGGCGAGCTGTTGACCAAGACCGAGGACGATCTGCTCAACATCACCAACTTCGGCCAGAAGAGCCTCGACGAGGTCAAGCAGAAGCTCGACGAGCGCGGCTTGACGCTGCGCGGCTGATCGAAGAAGCAACGGAGACACGACCATGCCGGCAACCCCACGTCGAGCCCGCAACTTCGGCGGCAGCTCGCAACACCAGAAGCTGATGATGGCCAACCTCGCCGCGTCGCTGATCGCCGCCGAAGGCATCACCACGACCGAAGCGAAGGCCAAGGCACTTCGCCCGATCGCCGAGAAGCTCATCACCAAGGCCAAGAAGGCACAGGACGAAGGGGCGATGCGGGTGCACCGCATCCGCCAGATCCAGGGCTACCTCGGCGACAAGGAGATGACCCACAAGCTGGTCAACGAAGTCGCCCCGCGCTACGAGGACCGCAACGGTGGATACCTGCGCATCCTCAAGCTCGGCCCGCGCCAGGGCGACAACGCCCCCATGGCGCGCATCGAACTCGTTTGATTGCCTCGCACGGCATCTCCGCTTCGCTTTGATGCCGGCTCGGGAGTGCACCGCTCCTCGCCAGTGAATGGCTCGTCGCTATGCGTTCGGACGGGTCCCGGCAGGTAGATTTCCGAGAGATGGCCAAGCACCGGATCTCGATCACCTACTGCGTTCCTTGAGACTATTCGGAGCGCGCCGTGAGCGCCGCCCACGATCTCCTGCACGACTATCAGCACATCATCGGTGATCTCACCTTGGTGACCGGCTCGAAGGGCATCTTCGACGTCGTCGTCGACGGCGAGATGCTCTACTCGAAGAAGAGCACCGGCCGTCATGCCAACGCTGGCGAGGTCGTCCAGTTGTTCCGCGATCGGTACGCCAAGGGCGTCGAGGTCTACGAGCGCTGAGTCCGCGTCTTCGATGCTCCGACCAACAGGAACTGCGGACGGTCGAGGTCGGTCGCCCAGTCAGGGAATGCGGCGATCTCATCGGCCGTCGGCTGCCATTCGCAGAAGTGCTCGAGTTGGAAGCCGGCGCGTTGCAGGCAGTCGAGGTACGTCGTGATGGTGCGATGGTGTTTGACGACGCCGGGTGCCAACCAGTCGGTGGTGCGCGGACCTTCGACCGAGTAGCTGTCGAGCGGCCAGGTGACGTGGCCGGTGGCATCGGTGACGAACCCGGGTGACGATGGAGCGCTGTAGACAGGATGCTCGATCGAGAACACGAACGAACCGCCGGCGACGACGGCGCGACCGACCGTCGACATGAACCGGGGCAGGTCGGCGAGATAGTGCAGCGCCAACGAGCTGTACGCCACTTCGAACGACTCGGCCGGCAGGTCGACGACATCGAGATCCGCCTGGCGATAGGTGATCCGGACGTCGGCAGTGTGGGCTCGGGCGCGGTCGAGCATCTTCTCCGAGAGATCGATCCCGAGAACTGACGTAGCGCCCACCTCGGCGGCCCATCTGCTGAACCATCCGAACCCACAGCCGAGGTCGACGACCCGGCAACCCGACATGTCGGGCAGCATCGCCCGGAGATACGGCCACTCAGGGGCGCCCGCGAGGCCGTAGACCGATCGCCGGAGATTCGAGTAGGCAGCGAAGAACTCGGCGTCGTCGTAGATGTTCTGCGCCATCCGCCGCAACGTATCCGACGAGTCGCCGACGGGTTGCGGAATAGGGGCCCGACAAATTGCCGAGGTCTAGTCTGCCGCGGTGCGCTTTCGCCTCATACCGCGAGACAACGGCTTCTATCCGCTGTTCGAGAAGCAGGCCGAGAACGCCGTGGACACCGCGATCCAGCTCCAGAAGTTGATGGCATCGCTGCCGGTCGTGCCGGGTCGGGTCGACACGATCGTTGCCGCCGAGCGCGCCGGCGACGAGGTGAATCGCCTCGTACGAAAGCGCCTCGAGACGGCAATCGTGACGCCGTTCGATCGGGAGGACATCCAGTCCTTGGCCAACTCGCTCGACGACGTGCTCGACGAGATGCGGGCTGCCGCAGACCTCGCCCATCTCCATCAGCTGTCGTCTCCACTCGACGGAGTCGACGATCTCGTCGCTCTCCTGCGCAAGATCGTCGAAACGAACCGGTCGCTCGTCGGCAAGCTGTCGACGTTGCACGATGTGCAGGGCGACCTCGACGAGATCGATTCGTTGGAGAGCGCGGCCGACGCCACCTATCGAAGGATCATGGCCGTGTTGTTCAGCGGCCGATATGAAGCGCTCGACATCTTGAGATGGAAAGACGTCATCGAGGCGGTGGAGCGGGCGATCAATGCCGTCGAGACGGCGAGTGACGTCATCCAATCGATTGCCGTGAAGCACGCCTGACGCATGGAAACTGCGGCGTTGGTCGCGGTCGTCGCGATCGCGCTGCTCTTCGACTTCGTCAACGGGTTCCACGATGCCGCCAACTCGATCGCGACCGTCGTGGCAACTCGGGTGCTGCAACCGTGGCAGGCGGTGATCTGGGCGGCGTTCTGGAACTTCATCGCGTTTGCCGTGCTGCCGCTGAAGGTGGCCAACGAGATCGCCAAGATCATCGATCCCGATGTCGTGTCGATCGGGCTCGTGTTCGCCGGCCTGCTCGGGGCGATCTTCTGGTCCGTCCTCACTGCATGGCTGGGCCTGCCCTCGTCGTCATCCCACGCGTTGATCGGCGGGATGGTCGGCGCGGGAATCGCGAAGGACGGCGCACACGTCGTCAACCTCGCCCCGTTGCAGAAGACCGCGGTGTTCATCGTCTATTCGCCGCTGATCGGATTGTTCCTCGGCTTCGTGCTGATCATCGGCGTCATGTGGTTGGTGCACCGGCGGCGCAACAAGCGCCGCGTCAACCGGACGTTTCGCAGCCTGCAGTTGGTCTCTGCGGCCGCGTTCAGCCTCGGGCACGGGGCCAACGACGCGCAGAAGACGATGGGCATCATCGCCGCGCTGCTCGTCGGGGCGAACAAGCTCGACCCGAGCGTGCTGACCGAACCCGACTCGATACCACTGTGGATCGTGTTGTCGTGTCACGTCGCGATTGCCCTTGGCACCATGTTCGGCGGCTGGCGTATCGTGCGCACGATGGGGAACAAGCTGACCCGCTTGCAACCGATGGGTGGTGTCTGCGCCGAGAGCTCCGCGGCGGCCACCCTGTTCTTCGCATCGTTCAAGGGCATTCCGGTCAGCACGACGCACACCATCACGGGTGCGATCGTCGGCGTCGGGTCGGCGAACCGGATGTCCGCGGTGAACTGGAACGTCGCCAGTCGGGTGGTCTGGGCGTGGGTGTTCACGATTCCCGGCGCTGCCTCGGTGGCGATGGTGTCGTACTGGTTCGTGGAAACGCTGAGTCGGTGATGGATCGACGGGCCGTCTTCTTCCTGTGCAGCTCCGTCCTGTGTCTGCTGCTGACGTTCGTGACACCGGAAGAGCTGCGCTGGGTGGGCTACACGTTGTCGGTGGGGTACGCATTGTTGGCGGGCGCGTCGTATCTCGACTTCACGTCTCGTCAACGCGGCAATCAATGAGCTCCGGGCTCCGACGGGCACGGTTCACCGTCGCCTACGACGGCACTTCGTTCCACGGCTTCGCCGAGAACGACGGCGTGCGAACGGTGATGGGTGAGCTCCGTGATGCAGTCGAACGCGTGGTTCGTCGATCTGTCGAGCTCGTCGGTGCCGGTCGCACCGACGCGGGCGTGCACGGTTGGGGTCAGGTCGTCAGCTGTGATCTCCCCGACGACACCGACCTCGATGGCTTGGTGCGCCGGATCAATCGGATGTGCGGTCCGCAGGTCGTCGCCCGATCTGCAGAGTGGACCGCAGCCCCCGACTTCAGTGCACGGTTCTCGGCGAAGTGGCGCCACTACCGGTACGACGTGTGGAACGCGCCGCAGCCGAACGCCTTCCTGGCGACGACGTCGTGGCACGTGTCTGCACCACTGTCGCTACCGGCGCTTCGGCTGTCGTGCGACCCGTTGATCGGTGAGCACGACTTCACGTCGTTCTGCCGCCGACCCAAGCTCGTCGAGGGTCAACCCGAGCCGTCGATGAAACGGAACGTGATGTTGGCCAGATGGTCGGAGGTGCCCACCGATTACGGAGACGGTCTGCTCCGCTTCGAGATCCGCGCCAACGCGTTCTGCCATCAGATGGTCCGCGCCGTCGTCGGCACGATGGTCGACGCCGGTGCCGGCAGGCTTCGTGCCGGCGACATCCGCGGCATACTGCTGGCCAAAGATCGCCAGAACGCCGGGCAGGTGGCGCCGCCGCACGGTCTGTGTCTGTGGGAGGTTGGGTATGACTGAAGAAGCGCGGACGGCGGAGGAAACATGCAGCCACAGCGGATCTTGATCATCTCGACTCCGGTCGGTCCACTGGGCAGCGGTACCGGAGGCGGCGTCGAGCTGACCTTGCACAGCCTGGTTCTCGGTCTCAGCGCCCGCGGTCACCACGTCGAGGTGCTCGCGCCAGAGGGCTCGCTGCACGTCGGCACCACGGTGCACCAAATTCCCGGCACCCTGCAACCGAGCGCGCATGCCGATCAGCGCGACGCCGCGGTCGTCATCCCGGCCGACGGAGTGTTGGCGGCGATGTGCCAGTGGGCCGGACTCCATCAAGACGAGTTCGACGTGATCCTGAACCTCGCCTACGACTGGCTGCCCTACTACCTCACGCCGTTCTTCACCACCGCGCCGCTCGCCCATCTCGTCAGCATGGCGACGCTCAGCGACGCGATGGACCACGTCATCACGAGCGCGGCGGCATGTCGGCCCCGCAACGTCGCAATGCACAGTCAGGCGCAGGCCGACACGTTCCCGACCCTCGTCGGGCCGAACTCCACCAGCAAGGTTCCGATCATCGGAAGTGGGATCGCGGTCGAGCGATACGACCTCCACATCACTGCGGATCAGCCCCCGTATCTCGGATTCATCGGCCGGATCTCGGCCGAGAAGGGCCTCGACGACGTCGT
>Ga0068867_100002537_pt1 | contig 12854 bp, 7 predicted proteins | sample KBSMisM32_FD_65649 | JGI IMG/M metagenome (GOLD analysis project Ga0068867, IMG submission 65649) | Miscanthus rhizosphere microbial communities from Kellogg Biological Station, Michigan, USA - KBS Miscanthus M3-2 | ecosystem: Host-associated > Plants > Roots > Rhizosphere > Soil ...
GCACATGGCGATGATACGGAGCAAGAAGCGTCCGCGCGAGGTCACGCGCAGGCAGTTGACGCCGACGTCGATCAATCCGTCGCGTTCGATGGCGCGCAGTCGCGCCAGTTCGCCGCTGAAATACTCGTTGAAATCAAGCTGGTGGCGCCTTTCGAACGCCGCAATGTCGAGGAAGCCGTGACACATCAGGTGCTGGATCGCGTCGGCACGGATGAAGTCGTCGTCATCGAGCGTCAGGCCGCGCACGACCGGCAGGCGACCGGCATCCAGAGCGGCGTAGTAGGTCGGCAGGTCGCGTGCGTTCTGGCTGAAGGTGGCGCCGACGTGCGAGATCGAACTCATACCCAGGCCGATCAGGTCGCAGTCGCCGTGCGTGGAGTAACCCTGGAAGTTGCGTTGCAGCGTGCCGGCGTCCTGCGCCCGTGCAAGATCGTCGCTCGGGCGCGCGAAGTGGTCCATGCCGATGTAGCGATAGCCTGCTGCGGTGAGTTTCTCGACGCTCAGGCCGAGCAGCGTCAGACGCGTGGCCGCATCGGGCAGATCGGCCGCGACGATTTGCCGCTGCGCCTTGAAGCGCTCCGGAAGGTGCGCGTAGGCATAGCAGGCGATCCGGTCCGGTGCGAGCGCGATGACCTGGTCAAGTGTGCGCGCGAACTGCAGCGGCGTCTGCTTCGGCAGGCCGTAGATCAGATCGACGCTGGTCGAGCGGAATCCACACTCACGCGCGGTGTCGAGCACGGCGCGCGTCTGTTCGACGCTCTGAATGCGGTTCACGGCTCTCTGCACTTCCGGATCGAAGTCCTGGATGCCGACCGAGATGCGGTTGAAGCCGTGGCGCGCGAGCATGCGCACGTAATCCGGATCGCACTGACGCGGATCGATCTCGATGCCGAATTCGCGTTCCGGCGACCGGTCGAACGAGAAATTTTTCGCCAGCGAGTCGAGCAGGTCGGCCATGCGGCGTTCGTCGAGAAAGTTCGGGGTACCGCCACCGAAGTGCAATTGGGCCAGTGTGCGGTCGCGATCGAACTGCGGCGCGATCAATTCGATCTCGCGGTACAGCCGGTCGAGATAGACGTCGGCCTTGCTCGTATCGCGCGTGATCACGCGCGTGCAGCCGCAGTAGAAGCACGGGCTCAGGCAGAACGGCACGTGCACGTAGACCGACAGGCGGCGTGGAATCGGGTCCTCGTTCGAAGCGCGGATTGCCGCGCGCAAGTCGGATTCGCCGAAGCCGCCATGGAATTGCGGCGCGGCCGGGTACGAGGTGTAGCGCGGACCGGCGACGTCGTAACGGGCGATCAAAGCAGCATCGAACTGTGCTGCGGACTGGACGGGTGCGGTTTGCATGGGGCGATGCTGGCCCAGCATCGGCCATCGCGCACTGACGCAGATCAAGCAATTGCCGGGTTGCCGTTCGCGGCCGTAGGGTGGGCCTTGGCCCACCGTTTTCCCCCGCCGAAAAAAGCCGGTGGGCCAAGGCCCACCCTACGTGGCCAGATGGCGCCTGTAGGTTTCCGCCATGCCGCTGCCGAAGCAGCAGAACACGATCCGTCGAGGCAATGCGTGCGCGCGCGTGAATGCGTCGACTTCGCGCAATGCAACGATCGCCGCGGCCTCGTGCGGATAACCATACACGCCGCAGCTGATGGCCGGGAAGGCGATGCTCGCGGCAGCGTTGTTCTGTGCGAGCAGCAGCGACTGCCAATAACAACTGGCCAGCAGTTCCGGCTCGCCATGCGTGCCGCCGCGCCAGACCGGGCCGACCGTGTGGATCACGAACTTCGCCGGCAGGCGAAACCCGGGCGTGAGGCGCGCCTGTCCCGTCGGGCAGCGCAGGCCTGGCCGCACTTCGGAAATTCCGCGGCACGCAGCGAGCAATTCCGGCCCTGCGGCGCGATGGATTGCGCCATCGACGCCGCCGCCGCCGAGCAAGGTCTCATTCGCGGCGTTGACGATCGCATCGACCTGCAGTGTCGTGATGTCGTCTTCGATGACTTCGAGTCGGGACATTTGCTCGCCTCCGTCGCCGCCGTAATCGTACGCACGCGATGTCAACTGGCCGTGATGCTACTTCCGCGCGGGCTTCCCGGCCTGCGCCTTCTGCGCGACCTTTACAAGTTCTTCGCAGCGGCTGTCGGGTGCGCCAAGACTCGTCGAGGTCAGCGGCAACAGCGCCGCAGCCGGCGCGGCGACGACCGCCAGGCCTATGGCGCCGGCCGCGCGCGCGAGCAAGGGCCCCTTTTGGACGCTGACATCGATGTCCCTGAATGGCCCTTTCACGTCGATCGGCGAGCGCAGCGAGAACACACGCACTCCCTTGCTGTGCGGATGCACGACGAGGTCGACGCGCTCGTTGGCCAGATCGATTTTGCCGGTAACCTCGATCAGGGCGATGTCCGTGTCGATGACGAACGAGCGCGAATCGAACACGCCGTTACTGGCTACCAGGTCGGCTGCGGCGCAGGCGATCTTGACCTGCTTGTCGCCGAACATCTTCGTGACGACGATGTTCGGCAGGTTCAGCCCGACCGTTTCGAGCAATCCCTTGCTGATCGTGCCGCCCCCGAGGCGCAGCTTCAGCCCGCCGTTGGCGGCGCCGAGCAGGGCGCCGACGGAATCGCCGGTCGCGGTCAGCTTCGCCTCGCCATCGGCCCGCCCCAGCGTGACCTGGCCCGGATCGGCCGGGAACAGGTTGTTGAGTTGCATGTCGCGCGCTTTGAGGTCGAGTGTCGCCTTGATCGGCGCAGTGCGGCCGTCCATGCGCAGTGTCGCGTCGACGTCGCCGTGCGCGTAACGGAACTTCAGCGGCTCCAGCAGCATTATGGCGTTGTCCATGACGATGCGCGTATCGACCTTGTGGATCGGCAATTGGGAATCCCGGAATACGCGATCGCCGGTGAAACGCACGTCGGCATCCATCGCCTGCCAGCGCTCCGGACGGAACGGCACGACCGGCAACACCTTCGCGGTGGGTCGATTCTTGTCTCCCGCGTCGACGTTCGCGCCGATCAGCGGCGCAAGATCGCGGAACTGCAGTTCATCGGACTCGATCTTGCCGGACAGCAACGGTCGCGGCGTGCGGCTCTCGTACTCGAGGTTGCCACCGACGTCGCTGCCGCCGATGCGTGCGGTGAAGTCTTCGTAGCGCAGCTTGCTGGCGCCGCGCTTGAAACGGCCGACCAGGCGGCCTTCCATCGCGTACTTCGGCGAATTCGGCATCGTGATGCGCGCGATATTGTAGAGCTGCGAGAGGTTGTTGCCGGACAGCCACAAGTGCAGGTCGAGCGAATCAAGGTCGAGCGGGTCGACCAGAGTTCCGACGAACGCGATCCGGGTGTCGCCGATTTTTACATCGGCCTGCATCGGAAACGGTTGATCCGGGTTTCTGAGGAAGAACACGCCGCCGACCTTGCCGGTGCCCTTGAACGGTTCCTTCGCGTAGGTTCCCTCGGCGCCCCACGAAAATGCATAGCGTTGCGGCTGCTTGCCGCGCTGCTTGCGCGCCTCGGCGCGGGCGGCGGCGCGTTGTTCGAGCCGTTGCGTACCTTTGGCGCCGATCTGTTTGGCGATTTCCTCGCGTGACTGCCTGATCTGCGCAGTCACGAGATCGTCGAACGCGATCGACTGGCCGAGCGCCTCGACCTTGCCGCTGACATCGATCGCCTTGCCATGATCGACAAACGTGAAGCTGCCTTCGTCGAGCGCGATGCGACCGATATCGAACGTCCAGAGCGACGGAGTGCCGTCGCCGTTGAAGGTCCAGTTGTCGCGGCCGTCGTCGAGACGCTCGAGATTTGCATTCGGCGCCACGAAGCGCATGCGTTCGATGTAGACGCTGCGCGTCAGCAGCGGCAGGACCGCCAGATCGAACTCGACGCGATCCGCGGTTCCGAATTCCTTTGCCTTGCCCCACTCGGCATTGCCGACAGTGACTTTCTCGGCCGTGACGTGCGGTGTCGGCACCCAGCTGCGCCAACCATCGAGTTCCGAATCGCGGCGCCACTCCAGTCCCAGGTTGCCTTCGACTGCAAGTGATCGCCCGATCGCCTGCGACACGGTGGCAACGACCCACGGCTTTGCGCGATTCCAGTCGAACGTCGCGACGACGACGATGGCGATGAAAACAAGCGCAACGATTGCGCCTGCGATGCCGAGCAGCAGTTTGCCGTGGCGTTTCACGTGCGAGTTTCTCCAGTCGGGCCGCTAGCTCTGTTTTACGCACCCGACGCGGAGAGACAGCTGAATGGCTGGCGGGCTGTGCTGCAAATGAGCGTTCGGGAGGCCAGAACGGTTCAGGTACGACTGTCGTGGGGGCGGGCCCCGCTGTCGCGCCAATCCGTTTGAGCACCTCGCTGCGCGCCTGGCGCACCGAGTCGGAAATGGTGTCCTCGTAGGACGTCGACTGCCGAGCATCTCGACGTTGCCGGCGATGTCGATCGCGTTGACCTTGTCGGCCAGCGTAAACGTCGCGCGGTCGAGCACGACGCTGCCGACGTCGAGCGTCCGCGGCGTTTCCTCCGGTGCGGTGAAGGTCCAGTTGTTCGGTCGTCGGAAGGCGCTCGAGATGCACGTCCGGCGCGACGAAGCGCACCGCGTGCACCGAGATGCGATGGGTCAGCAGCGGCAGCTGGGCGACGTCGAGGTCGACGCTTGCCTGCAGTCAGGAACGCCATCGCGTTGCCCCAATCGGTATTGCCGACGGTGACCTTGTTCGCGGTCAGGTGCGGCGTCGGCACCAGCCGGGCTTCTCCCAGATCAACCCCGCATCTCTTCGGGTTCCTTACCGCGCGTTTCGCGCACGAATTTGAGCTCGCTTATTCGTCGGCGGCGAGGAATTCGCGGGCAGAAAGCCGATTTGCTGCGTCGCATGGTGACACGAATCCCAGAAACGATTATTTTCTGCCACGCGTTGAATGTTAGCGCTAACACAAATAACCGAACCACCCGCTCTCACGCTGGCTGGGTTCGAGAGCAGGGGTGGGTGCCATGTGCCCAAGGGACCCCGCAAGGGGTGAAACGATAAATAGTTGCCTGACCGGGGAAAAAAACACATGAAACACAACAACAGCGACAAGCTGAGGAAACTGAAGTCGAAAGCCCTGTTCGTGTTCGTCGGCGGCGTGGTGGTGGTGAATCCCGCTTTCGCTCAGGACGCGACGGTGGGCACAGACGACGCCCAGACGTTGGGTACGGTGGAGGTCACCGGGCTTCGCAACAGCCTTGAGACTTCGATGAACATCAAGCGCGATGCGAACGGCATCGTGGATGCGATCAGCGCCGAGGATATCGGTAAATTCCCGGACACCAACGTGGCCGAAGCGTTGCAACGCATCACCGGCATCTCGATCGAGCGCCGCGACGGTGAAGGCGCGCAGATCACCGCGCGCGGATTCGGCCCGGAGTTCAACCTGGTGACGCTCAACGGTCGCCAGATCCCGGGCGCCGAGGGCTTCTCCAACGGCGACCAGGTCACCGGCGGAGTCGGTTCCGGCACGCGCGCGTTCAACTTCGCGCAACTGTCGGCGGATGCGGTCAGCGGCATCGAGGTGTACAAGACCGGCCGCGCCAGCGCGCCGTCGGGCGGCATCGGCGCCACCATCGACATCCAGACTGGGCGCCCGTTCGATCGCAACGGATGGGTCGCCAGCGTCGGCGCCAAGCTGCAAAAGGACGAGTCGCAAACCCTCGGCTCCGACATCACCCCCGAGCTGACCGGAATCTTCAGCTACACCAACCCCGACAAGACCTTCGGCATCGGCTTCACCGGCACTTACCAGAAGCGCCACGGCGGCGACGTGGAGTCCACTGAAAACGCGTGGAACATCCGCAGTTGGCCTGCCTCGGGGATTCCTTCCCAACTCGGCTCCGGCACCGTGGTCACGAATGCGCCGGCCGCGGGACAGCTTTACGCCATTCCCAACGACCTGCGTTATGCGTTCTCCGATTTCGAGCGCGAACGTGTCAACGGCCAGGCGACGATGCAGTTCAGGCCGATGGACAGCCTGACCCTGACGCTCGACTACACCTACTCGACGAACAAGATCGAGCAGAACCGCGGCGAGCAGACCATGTGGTTGAACCAGGGCGGCGGCTTCACCGCCGCCACGTTCGACACCAGCAGCCCGATCGCGGTGCCGGTCTACCTGCGTGAAGTGACTGGCAGCAAGGACTTCGGCTACGAGCAGCAGCTAAACCAGCAGAAGTACAAGCTCGGTTCGCTGGGCTTCAACGCCGCGTGGGACGTCAACGACCGCTTCAAACTGAAGTTCGACGCGCACGATTCGCAGAACAAGAGCCTGCCAAACGACCCGGTCACCGGCGGCAGCGCGACTTTCTTCTCTATGGCCGGCACCAATGCGGACTCGCCGCCGCGCAACTGCACCGGCCCCTACTGCGGCGGCAACTGGTCGCAGGAATACTTCTTCAACACCGGCCTGCCGATCGCCACGCGTACCTGGTATCCGACCTTGAGCGATGCCAACAACAACACGGGCGGGACGGTCAACCCGGATTTCCCGGCGGGGCAACTAGGCTCTCAGGTCCGGCGTATCTGGATGACGAGCCAGACGAGCAAAATCAAGGAGGGGCGCATCGACGGCGAATGGGATTTCGACAGCAGCCGCTTCAAGTTCGGTCTCGCTTCGCAGAAGAACAGCCTGACCCGGCAGAACAGCAACGACAGTTACGCCGCACTGGGCGACTGGGGCGTGGCCAACGTCGGCAACGAGCCGGGCATGGTCGCATTGCTGCAGCCAATCAGCATCTCCAGCCTGTTCAACGACTACAGCACGAAGGGCATTGCGCCCGGCGCGTGGTGGGGCAACGCCTCGGAACTCGCGGCGTGGGCCGCCAAGGCATACGGCGTACCGCTCACCTACAACCACAATCTGGCCAGCAACAACGAAATCGAGGAAGACACCAAATCCGCCTATGTGCAGTACGAGTGGCAAGGCGAACTGGCCGGCAAGGTGGCCACCCTGGTTGCCGGCGGGCGCTATGAGAAGACCGACGTCGACTCCACGTCGAATATCAGTATCCCGCAGGCGGTCGTCTGGCAGGACGACAACGACTTCAACATCACCCAATCGTCCGCAGTCGCGCCGTTCAGCGAGAAATCGAGCTACAACTACTTTTTGCCGAGCCTGGACTTCGCCCTCGATTTCAATGACGAGATGAAGGGACGCGCCTCAGTCAGCAAGACCATCGCCCGTGCTCCAATGGGCAATCTTTATGCGGGGCCGACGCCAAGGGCCCCGACCGGCTCGGTGCTGGTGGCCGAATCCATGCGTGGTGCCGGCGATTCGCAGAACCCTGCGCTGAAGCCGCTGGAATCCAACAACATCGATGTGGCGTTTGAGTGGTATTTCGCCAAATCCAGCTACGCATCGCTGACCTTGTGGGGCAAGCGGGTCGACAACTTCGTCGGCAACACCGTGGTGCAGGAAAGCCTGTACGGACTGCGCGACCCGACTTCCGGCCCGGACGCGCAGAAGGTACTGGACTTCCTGCAAAGCCAGGCCTGCATCGCGCAGGTCACCGCCGCCGGCAACGACCCCGCCCGCTGTTCGGCCAACAACGTCGCCCTGTTCACCGGACTGGCGATGCTGCGCAACGCGGCAGCGAGCGGGGGACTTTCGAAGTTCAACGGCAGCGACGCGCAGTGGCAGCAGATGGCGACCGCGTACGACCTGATCGGCAATCCCGACGATCCGCTGTACACGTTCAACGTCAACACTCCGATCAACCAGCACAAGGCCAACCTGCACGGATTCGAACTCGGTTGGCAGTACTTCTTCGGCGAGAGCGGGTTCGGCGTCCAGGCCAACTACACGAAAGTGCTGGGCGACGTGAGCGTCAACAATTATGCGCAGCCCGGCGTCAACCAGTTCGCGCTGACCGGACTTTCCGACACCGCGAATGCGGTGCTGATGTACGAGAAATACGGCTGGTCCGTGCGCCTGGCCTGGAACTGGCGCGACAAGTACCTGATCGCGGCGAACCAAGAGGGGTCCAATACCAACCCGTACTACGTCGAGCCGTACCATCAGCTGGACGTGAGCGTGAACTACGCGCTCAACGACCGCTGGTCGTTCTCCTTCGAGACGATCAACGCGACCGGCGAGGACATCCGCTGGAGCAACCGCACCACGCTGATGATCGACAAGCTGCTCGACCAGAGTCCGCGCTACCTGATTGGGGCACACTACAAGTTCTGAACGTCGCGTGTCCTTTGCCTCGGGGGAAACTCTGCGTCGCGCAGAGTTTCCCCGTCATTCCTCCTCGCCGCGAATGTCGCATTGCCGCTTGCGGACGCGACAGGTTTGTGGAACGTTCGCCGGACCTGGTCGACTGCTGGAAACACCATGGCCCGATACGCAGTGCTGAACAATGTGATGCATAAAGGTCTGCGCGTCGTCACCCGCTTCGGCAGCGAATTCGGCGACGACGTCGGCATGGTCCCCGCGTTTCCCACCGAATACGCCGAGCTGCAGCGCGAGTACCCGATCTTCCTGCGCCGGGATCGCGACAGCGATGCGTGGCAGTCGGTCGCCTTGCTGGGCTTCGCGCAGCGCGAGAACCTGTTCGTGCGGGACGGCCGCTGGAACGCAAACTACCTGCCGGGTGCGATCGCCAAGGGCCCGTTCCTGATCGGCTTCCAGGAAACGCGGGTCGATGGCGAACTGCGCAACGAACCGGTCATCCACGTCGACATGGAACACCCGCGCATCGGTCGCGGCGAAGGCGAAGCGGTGTTCCTGCCGCAGGGCGGGCACAGCGACTACCTCGAACACGTCATCACCGTGCTGCGCGGCATCCGCGATGGCGCGGAAGCTGCCGGCGCGATGTTCGCTGCGTTCGATTCGTTGGGCTTGATCCAGCCGATGACCGTCGAACTGAAGTTCGACGACCAGCACGGCGCCAACATGACCGGCCTGCACGCCATCGACCGCGAGCGGCTGGCAGCGCTCGACGCCACGTCTGTGCACCGGCTGCACCAGGCCGGCTACCTCGAAGGCGCGTACCTGCTGCTGTCCTCGCTGCACAACATGCGCCGGCTGATCGCGGAGAAGCAGCGCCGCCTGCGCCTTCAGGACGCCGCGACGGATCACGCGGCTTGAGCGTGGACGGTATGTCCCCTGCGACCACCGCGAGCGTGCGAGTGCTGGAAGGCTGCCGGCCCGACGCGCTGCCGCTGGCTGAAATGCTCGCGGCGGGGCAACCGACACTGCTCAAGGGCGTCGCGCGCGACTGGCCGCTGGTGCAGGCCGGCTTGAACTCCACGCGCGCGGCGATCGACTGCTTGCGCGCCCACTACAACGGCAAGTCGGTGCCGTATTCGTATGGCGGCCCCGAGGTTGCGGGGCGACCGTTCTACAACGCCGGTTTCACCGAACTGAACTGCGAGGCGCGACGTGGCGACCTCGGCCAGCTGCTCGAGGAGATCGCGGCGCGCAGCGGCGAGACGCGGCCGCCGACTTACTACGTCGCCTCGGTACCGGTCGATGGCTGCCTGCCGGGCTTTCGCGCCGGCAACGATCTCGATTTCACCAGCCACGGCATCGACGCGCCGCCGGCGATCTGGATTGGCAACCGCACGGTCGCATCGGCGCACTACGACGCGCCGAACAACATCGCCTGCTGCTGCGTCGGCCGCCGCCGCTTCACCCTGTTCCCGCCGGAGCAGATCGGCAACCTCTATCCGGGGCCGCTGGAACCGACGCCGGGCGGCCAGGCCGTGAGCGTGGTCGACTTCGCCCATCCCGACTTCGAGCGATTCCCGCGCTTCCGCGACGCACTTGCGCACGCGCGCGACGTCGTGCTGGAACCGGGCGATGCGATCTTCATCCCGAGCATGTGGTGGCATCGCGTCGAAGCGCTGGACCCGTTCGGCGTGCTGGTCAACTACTGGTGGGGAAGCATGCCGGCCTGGATTCCGACGCCGATGCACACGCTCTATCACGCGCTGTGGACGATCCGCGACCGCCCCGAACGCGAAAAACAGGCATGGCGCGCGGTATTCGACTGGTACGTGTTCGGCCCGGCCGGACAGGCCGGCGCACATCTGCCGGAAGCGGCGCGCGGCCCGCTCGCGCCGATCGACGAAACCCTATCCAGGCAACTGCGGGCGATGCTGACGGAGAAATTGAAACGATGAGCAACGGTCAAATCCGCAAGGTCGTGATCGCCGGCGGCGGCACCGCCGGCTGGGCGGCGGCCGCGCTGCTGGCGCAGCAGTTTGCCGACCTGCTCGACATCACGCTGGTGGAGTCCGAGCAGATCGGCACGATCGGCGTAGGCGAATCCACGGTGCCGCCGCTGCGCACCTTCCACCACCTGATCGGTATCGATGAGCGCGAGTTCATGCGCGCGACGGCCGCCACCTTCAAGTTGTCCATCTCGTTCGAGAACTGGCTGCGCCCCGGCGATCGCTTCTTCCACCCGTTCGGCATCACCGGACGGAGCACGCTCACCTGCCCGTTCCACCATTTCTGGCTGGACAGCCTGCGCCGCGGCATGACCTCTAGCCTGGGCGACTACTGCGTGGAAACCGCGGCCTCGCGCGTGGACAAGTTCGCATTCGCGCAGCAGCCGCAGGTCAACTACGCCTACCACATCGATGCCGGCCTCTACGCGCGTTATCTGCGCACGTTCGCGGAGCGCCACGGCTTGAAGCGGGTGGAAGGCAAGATCCGTGAAGTGAGGCAGAACGGCGAGTCCGGCTTCATCGAGGCGCTGGTGCTGGAAGACGGGCAAGTCGTCGAGGGCGACCTGTTCGTGGATTGCACCGGCTTCCGCGGCCTGTTGATCGAACAGACGCTCAAGACCGGCTACGAGGGCTGGAACCACTGGCTGCCGAGCGACCGCGCCGTGGCCATGCAGGTCGAATCGGTCGACCCGGCCGTACCGTACACCCGCGCCATCGCGCACGCCGCCGGCTGGCGCTGGCAGATTCCCTTGCAACACCGCGTCGGCAGCGGGATGGTCTACTCCAGCGCGTACATGTCGGATGATGAAGCGGTCGCCAACCTGCGGCGGGACGTCGGCGCGAAACCCATCAAGGAGCCGATGCTACTGCGCTTCCCCACCGGCCGCCGGCTCAAGACCTGGAACAAGAACGTCGTCTCGGCCGGCCTGGCCAGCGGCTTCGTCGAGCCGCTGGAATCCACCAGCATCCATCTGGGCATCACCGCCATCGTGCGGCTGATCCAGATGTTCCCGGCCGAAGGAATCTGCCAGAGCCTCGTCGAGCGCTACAACGCGATCAGCCGCGCGGAACTGGAGCAAGTGCGCGACTTCATCGTCCTGCACTACCACGCCAACCGGCGCGACGAGCCAATGTGGAAGGCCTGCCGCGAGATGGAATTGCCGGCGTCGCTCACGCAACGCATCGAACAGTTCCGCGAACGCGCGCACGCGTGGCAGGGCGAAGACGAACTGTTCCGGGTCGATTCGTGGACGCATGTGATGCTGGGCCAGGGCATCACGCCGCGACAGCACCATCCGCTCGCGCGCGGGCTTGCCGATGCCGACATGCGGCGGCTATTCGACGGCATCCGCCAGCCCATCGACAAGCTGGTGGCGACGATGCCCAGCCACCAGCAGTTCATCGAGCAGTATTGCAAGGCCGACTCGAGTGTCTGGGCGGGCAAGCGAAACTGATGCTGCTCACGGCGCACCCCGGTATCCGCATCGACAAGCGCGTCGTCGGCCGCGAGGCCGCGCCGCTGCTGGTGATCGACGCGTTCGTCGCCGATCCTGACCGGCTGGTGCGCAAGGCCGCGCGCAGCGCGTTCGCGCCGCTGGGCGCGATGTTCCCCGGCCTGCGCGCGCTTGCCCCGCTCTCCTACCGGTTTCTGCTCGAGAGCGTGCTCAATCCGCTGCTGCGCGACTGCTTCGGCCTCGCGCCCGGCAGTTTCGACTTCCCGATGTGCCACTACTCGCTGGTCACCCAGCCGCCGACGCAGTTGCGCTTCCTGCAACGGGTGCCGCACATCGATTCGGTCGGCGCCGACGGCCTGGCGACCGTGCATTACCTGTTCCATGGCGACTGGGGCGGCACCGCGTTCTACCGTCATCGCAGCACCGGCTTCGAAAGCGTCGACGCCGCCCGCCACGAAACCTACTTTCGCGAACTGGAACGCGAAAGCCACGGCGACGACGCGCCGAGCGCCGCCTACATCGACGGCGACACCGCGCTGTTCGAGCGCATCGCCAGCGTGGATGCCGCATACAACCGCCTGATCGTATACCGCCGCAACTGCCTGCATTCGGGAAACATCGACAGCACCCGCATGCCGCCCGCCGATCCGCTGGCGGGGCGGCTGTCCATCAACAGTTTCATCGACGTGGCGACCGCGCCGGCGAGAACGGCAACGGCCACGCTTGCGCAGCCGGCGTGAACGCGATCGCGGGCCGCTCGAAAACATCCGGCAACGAGGAGAACGGCAATGCAACGGCGTGAGGTTCTGCAAATGTCCTTGGCGCTGGGCGCGTTGCTCGCGCCAGCGTTCGCTCGCTCCGCCGCGCAGGCCGATGCGGGCGCCCGGTTGGCGCCCGGCGCGTTTCCGCCGGGTTTCCTGTGGGGTGCGGCGACGGCGGCCTACCAGATCGAAGGCGCGTGGAACGAGGACGGCCGTGGCGAATCGGTCTGGGACCGCTTCGCGCATACGCCGGGCAAGGTCAAGAATGGCGACACCGGCGACGTCGCCTGCGACAGCTATCATCGCTATGCGGAGGACATCGCGATCGCCAAACGCCTGGGCATCCAGTCGTATCGCTACTCGATCGCCTGGCCGCGCGTGCAACCCGATGGCAAGGGCGCGATCAACCAGAAGGGACTCGACTACTAC
>Ga0068867_100002539_pt1 | contig 12853 bp, 9 predicted proteins | sample KBSMisM32_FD_65649 | JGI IMG/M metagenome (GOLD analysis project Ga0068867, IMG submission 65649) | Miscanthus rhizosphere microbial communities from Kellogg Biological Station, Michigan, USA - KBS Miscanthus M3-2 | ecosystem: Host-associated > Plants > Roots > Rhizosphere > Soil ...
TCCGACGTCGCCGCGACGACGGTGCCGCCGGGGCACATGCAGAAGCTGTAGACGGCGCGGCCGTTCTTCGCATGGTGGACCAAGCGGTAGTCGGCGGCGCCGAGGAGCGGATGTCCGGCGTTCGGCCCGAAGCGGGCGCGGTCGATCAGCGACTGCGGATGCTCGATGCGAAAGCCGATCGAGAACGGCTTGGCTTCCATGAAGACGCCTTGTGCGTGCAGCATCTCGAAGGTGTCGCGTGCGCTGTGGCCGAGCGCGAGCACGACATGGTCGGCATCGAGCTGCGAGCCGTCGTGCAGGGACACGCCGCGCACGCGGCGCCGCGAGGCGTCGCCCTCGATCCGCAGATCGGTCACGCGCTGCCCGAAACGCACCTCGCCGCCGAGCGCGATGATCTCGGCGCGCATCTTCTCGACCATGCCGACGAGGCGGAACGTGCCGATGTGCGGCTTCGCGACGAACATGATCTCGTCGGGCGCGCCGGCCTTGACGAACTCGGTCAGCACCTTGCGCGTCAGATGGCGCGGGTCGCTGATCTGGCTCCACAGCTTGCCGTCCGAGAAGGTGCCGGCGCCGCCCTCGCCGAACTGCACATTCGATTCAGGGTTCAGCACGTGTTTGCGCCACAGGCCCCAGGTGTCCTTGGTGCGCTCGCGCACCGCCTTGCCGCGCTCGAGCACGATCGGGCACAGGCCCATCTGCGCGAGGATCAGCGCCGCGAACATGCCGCAGGGGCCGAAGCCGATCACCAGTGGGCGCGGACGTTGCGCGGCGTAGAAGTCGGCCGGCGCATGACCGATGAAGCGGTAGGCGGTGTCGGGCGAGGGTTTGATGTGCGGTTCGGCGGCGAGCCGCCCCAGCACCGCGGCCTCGTCGGCGATTTCGCAGTCGACCGTGTAGATCAGCTGCACCGCGCTCTTCTTGCGCGCGTCATAGCTGCGCTTGAAGATGCTGAACGCGTGCAGCGCGCCGGCGTCTATCCCGAGGCGCGCGACGATCGCCGCGCGCAACGCGTCGTCGGCGTGGTCAAGCGGCAGGCGCAGTTCGGTGATCCGCAACATCGTTTCGGGCAAGGGGCAAGGGCGCCCATTCTCGCCGCAGGCACGAAAAAGGCCGCCCGAAGGCGGCCTCATCGCACTGCGCAATGGGGCGTCGCGCTCAGCTCGCGTCGCGCGAGAACACCGCCTTCACGCGCTGTGCCAGCTTCGACGGCGCAACGTGCTGCTGCGCGCGCCGAGCCACCAGGCCCTGGTCGTCGTAGTCGGTGCGTTGCAGCGTGCCGTTGGCAGCGGCCTGCAGCACGTCGGCCTTGACTTCGGCGCGGGTCAGCACCGAATGCTTGTAGATCTCGGTGCCGTACGGGTTGTAGGTCCGGTTCGCATCGGGGCCGACCAGCACCTTGCGGGCGGCTTTCGCGTCGGCCAGTTCGGCGATGGTCTGCGCGCGGGTGACGGTCGAGACGGCCACGGCGCTCGAAGCACCGTAGTCGGTCGCGTCGTAGTCACTGCGCTGCAGCGTGTGGGTTGCGACGGCGCGCGCCAATTCGGCGTTGACTTGCGCACGGGTCACCGGCGCGGCGCCTTCGTCGGCCATCGCGACCGAGCTCAATACGGAGATCGCGACAGTCGCGGCGAAGAGAAGTTTGCTGTTCATGGTGAGGTTTCCTTGCACGAAGCGGGTTGAATATCCGGGCAGGGCGGTGCGATGAAATTCGGTTGCCGTCTTGTCTGGCTCGGTGAGGTCGTCCTCATCGATGTGATGAACTGTAGGCATTGCCGAAGCATCAATAAACAGCTTGTGCTTCAATTGCGTATTGCTGAAAGTGAAACAAAGTGGGGGTTGAAAGATGGATCGACTCCATTCGATGCGGGTCTTTGCGCGCGTCATCGAGCAGGGCAGCTTCGCCGGCGCGGCGCGTGAACTGAACCTGTCGCCCGCGGTCGTCACCCGGCTCGTCGCCGATCTCGAGGAGCATCTCGGCGCTCGCCTGATCAACCGCACGACGCGGCGCCTGTCGCTGACCGACACCGGCGAGCTCTACCTCGAGCGGGTGCGTCACATCCTGACCGAGGTCGAGGAGGCCGAGGCGCTCGCGACCGCCGCGACCTCGCAGCCGCGCGGCCATCTGCGCGTGCTGTGCCCGCCCGCGTTCGCGGTGCATCAGATCGCCAAGCACCTGCCGACGTTTCGAGCGCAGTACCCGCGCGTGTCGCTCGAGCTGTCGGTGCCGGGTGTGGTCGAGACGGTCGACGAGAACTTCGACGTGACGATCCTGACCGAGGGGCGGCGCCCGCTCGACGGCAGCTTCGTTGCGCGCCGGCTCGCGCGCTCCGAGGTGATCGCCTGCGCGTCGACCGACTATCTGGATCAGCGCGGCCGGCCGCAGCACCCGAGCGAACTGGCCAAGCACGACACGATGGTGCCGAGCTTCCTGCGCGAGGTCATCTGGCACCGCGGCGCCTGGGGCGACGACGAGCCGCATGGCGAATCGTTCACCTCGGTGCCGACACATTCGGTGCTGAGCACGGTGCACACCGACACGATGTACGCCGCGGCGCTCGCCGGCCTGGGGATCACCGGGCTGCCGTCGTTCGTCGCCGAGGACGCGCTGCTCGAGCACGCGCTCGAGCGCGTGCTGCCGCAATGGCATCTGCTGACGACGACCCTGTACGCCGGCATGCCCACGCGCAAGCACGTGCCGGCGCGCACGCGGGTGTTCGTCGACTTCCTGGTGAAGATCTTCGGCGGCGAGGACCGCGATCCGTGGCTGATCGCCGCCGGCTGCGAAACCGAGGTGCCGGGCAAGCGCGCGCCGGCGCAGGCGCCGCTGGCGTTTCAGTAGTACATCTCGATGCGCTGCGCGCCCATCAGCGGCTCGAGCAGGCGCGACAGCGGGCGCAGCGCGTTGTAGCGCGCCGCGACCTTGTGTGCATACGCGAAGAAGCGCGGCAGGTCGGCGCTGTAGCCGGGTTTGGCATCGCGGTGCTTCAGGCGGCAGAAGATGCCGAGCACCTTGAGGTGGCGCTGCAGCCCCATCCATTCGAGCTGGCGCCAGAACTCGCCAAAGTCGTCCGACACCGGGAGGCCGGCCTTGCGTGCGCCTTGCCAGTAGCGCACCGCCCAGTCGATCTCCTGCTCTTCGTCCCATGAGATGAACGCATCGCGCAGCAGGCAGGCGATGTCGTAGCTGATCGGGCCGCGCACCGCGTCCTGGAAGTCGAGGATGCCGGGGTTCGCGCGCTCCGGTCCGCTGCCTTCGCAGACCATCAGGTTGCGCGGCATGTAGTCGCGGTGGACGGCGACGGTGGGCTGCGCCAAGGCACTGGCCACCAGCAGGTCGCAGGCGTCGTGCCACAGCTGCTGCTCGTCGGCGCTCCAGGTGACGCCGCATTCGAGCGTCACGCACCAGTCGTGGAACAGCGCAAGTTCGCGCCGCAGCAGCGCGTCGTCGTAGGGCGGCAGGCTGCTCGCATCGGCACGCGCCTGCCATTGCACCAGCGCCGCGATCGCGTCGCGCATCAACGCCTTGACGGTGGCCTCGTCGGCCGCGCCAACGGCCTCGTTCAGCGCCTGCAGGTACAGCCGCGAGCCCAGGTCGCTGAGCAGCAGGAAGCCGTGCCCGACGTCCTGCTCGAGCACGCGCGGGGCGTTCAGCCCGGCCGCGTGCAACATCTCAGCGACGTGGATGAACGGCCGCACGTCTTCCTGAAGCGGCGGAGCGTCCATCACGATGTAGCTGCGGTCGCCGGCGCCGGCGACGCGCAGGTAGCGGCGAAAACTCGCATCGCTGGAGGCCGCACGCAAGCTCGCGACATCGAGCGCGTGGCGCGGTGCGATGCTTTGCAGCCAGGCGCCGAACGCACGCTGGCGCTCGGCATCGGGCCAGGCGACGGCGTCGGTGGTGTCGGGCGTGGTCAAGGGATCTGCCTGGAAGTCGGGCCGGTGGGGCCGGGCATGGATAATCGATTCTACAAACCGCGCTGCTCAGCCCTCGCTCCTGGTGCCTTCTCTCCCACTCCGCGCGGCGCGACCGCCAGCCACATTCACGCCTCTGGCCGCATCGCTGGCTGCGCTGCTCGCGTTGCCGGCGTGGGCGCAGAGCGGCGTCGGCGACGAGCCGATCGAGCTGCGACCCTCGCCGATGCTGCAACCGCCGGCGCGCGGTGAGGCCTCGCGCAAGCTGCCAATCATCCTGCGGGCGCAGACCCTGAGCGGCCGGCCCGATCTCGACACCGTCGCCGAAGGCAACGCCGAGTTCCGCCGCGGCGGCATGGTGATCCGAGCCGATCGGCTCAGCTACGACCAGCCCGAAGATCTGGCGATCGCCAGCGGCAATGTGCGCATCAGCCGCGACGGCAACATCTACACCGGCCCGGAGCTGCAGCTGAAGGTGCAGCGCTTCGCGGGCTTCTTCGAGCGGCCGACCTACTACTTCGGCCGCACCGGCGCCGGCGGCACGGCGCAGCGCATCGACTTCCTCGACGAGCAGCGCGCGGTCGCGACGAACGCGACCTACACCAGCTGCCCGGCCGACGGTTCGGGCGGCCCGGCCTGGCTGCTGACGACGGACCGCGTGAACCTCGACTTTGCGACCAACGAAGGGGTCGCCGAAGGCGGCGTGCTGCGCTTCTACGGCGTGCCGATCCTGGCCGCGCCGGCGCTGAGCTTTCCGCTCAGCGACGAGCGCAAGTCGGGCTGGCTGCCGCCGAGCTTCGGCCTGGACAACAAGAGCGGGCTGCTGACGTCGATCCCGTACTACTGGAACATTGCGCCGAACCGCGATGCGACCTTCACGCCGACGATCCGCACGCGCCGCGGGCCGTCGCTGGAGACCGAGTTCCGCTACCTCGAGCCGAACTACAGCGGCGAAGCGCGCGTCGATCTGCTGCCGCATGACCGCTCGACCGGCACGACGCGCTACGCGCTCGATGGCCACCACCAGAGCGATTTCGGCGACGACCTGCGCTTGCAGATGCGCCTGATGCGGGTGTCCGACAACGCGTACTGGAAGGATTTCCCGAGCGAGATCAACAGCCTGACGCCGCGGCTGCTGGCGAGCGATTTCCAGCTCAGCCGCCCGTTGGGCGACTGGACCACCTATGCGCGCCTGCAGAACTGGCAAGTGCTGCAGACCGCCGATCCGACGAGCCGCATCGAGGCGCCGTACCAGCGGTCGCCGCAGCTCGGCGCGCGCTACGCAGGGCGCATCGGCGGGGGCTTCGAGCTCGGCTTCGAGGGCGAGTTCAACCGCTTCACGAATCCGACCGACGCGTCGGTGACCTATGCCGAGCGCGTCACCGGCCTGCGCATGCACGCGCTGGGCAGCATCAGCCGACCGTTCGCGACGCCGGGCTGGACCGTGACGCCGAAGCTCGCGTTCAACGCCGCGTCGTATGCGCTCGACGAGCCGCCGGGCACGCTCGGCAATGCCAGCACGAGCCCGTCGCGCGTGATCCCGACGTTCAGCCTCGACAGCGCCTGGGTCTTCGAGCGCGAGACGAGCTTCTTCGGCCGGGCGGTGCGCCAGACCCTCGAGCCGCGCCTGCTGTACGTCAATACGCCATACCACGACCAGAGCGCGCTGCCGAACTTCGATGCGTCGGCGAAGGACTTCAACTTCGATTCGATCTTCACCGACAACGCCTTCTCCGGCGTCGATCGCGTCTCCGACGCGCACCAGGTGACCGCCGGCGTGACGACGCGCTTCGTCGACCCCGACACCGGCGCCGAGCGGCTGCGCCTGGGCGTCGCGCAGCGCTACCTGCTGCGCGACCAGCTCGTCACGCCGGACGGCACGCCGCTGACGCAGCGGCTGTCGGATCTGCTGCTGGTCGGCTCGACCACGGTCATCCCGGCCTGGACGCTGGACGCCTCGGTGCAGTACAGCGCCGACACCAGCCGCGTGAACCGCTCGGTCGTCAGCGCGCGCTATTCGCCCGGGCCGTTCCGCACTGTCAGCGCGACCTACCGGCTCACGCGCGGCCTGAGCGAGCAAGTCGAGCTCGGCTGGCAGTGGCCGTTGTACGGCAGCACGCCGACCGAATCGCAGGCTGCGCGGCGCAGCAGCGCCGGCGAAGGCTCTGGCAGCAGCTGCAATGGCAGCTGGTACAGCGTCGGCCGGCTCAACTACAGCACCCTGGAGCGCCGGCTCACCGATGCGATCGTCGGCTTCGAGTACGACGCCGGCTGCTGGATCGGCCGGATCGTCGCGACGCGCTTGTCGACCGGCCGCAGCGAAGCGACGACGCGGCTGCTGCTGCAGCTCGAGCTGGTGGGGCTGTCCCGGCTCGGCATCAACCCGCTGCAGGTGTTGAAGGACAATATCCCCGGATACCGGCTGCTGCGCGAAGGACGCGCAGTGGCCCCATCGTCGAGTACCTATGACTGAATTGCTGTTCCATTCGTGCGCCGCCTGCCGGAGCGCGCCGCGCGCCTTCGCGGTCGCGCTGCTCGCCGCGGCGCTGGGCTTGCTCGCGCCGGCGGCGTTCGCGCAGGCGCGCGCATCGGGTGCGGCCGGTGTGCCCGGCATGGCCGACTACATCGTTGCGGTCGTCAACCAGGAGCTGGTGACGAATGCCGAGCTCCAATCGCGACTGGCGCGCATCCAGGAAGAAGCGGCGCGCAGCAAGGCGGCGCTGCCGCCGCCGGCCGAGCTGCGCAAGCAGGTGCTCGAGGCGCTGATCGACGAGCGCGTGCAGCTCACCAATGCGCGCGAGAACGGCCCGAAGATCGACGAAGCCGAGCTCGACCGTGCGGTCGCGAACGTCGCGGTGCAGAACCAGATGACGATGCCGCAGCTGCGCGCGCGGCTGCAGCAGCAGGGCCTGGCCTACAGCACCTTCCGCACCAATGTGCGCGAGCAGATGATGATGGAGCGGGTGCGTGAACGCGAGGTCAATTCGCGCATCCGGATCAGCAACGACGAAGTCGAGGCCGAGATCGAAAAGCGCCGTGCCGCGGCCGGCAATGCGGTGCAGCTCAACGTGGCGCAGATCCTGGTCACCGTGCCCGAAGGCGCCAACGCGGAGGTCGTGGCGCAACGCAAGGCGCGCGCCGAGGCCGCGCTGGCGCGCGTCAAGGCCGGCGAGAGTTTCGAGGCGGTCTCGCGCGAAGTGTCCGAGGACGGCAACAAGGCCCAGGGCGGCGTGATCGGGCTGCGTCCGGCCGATCGCCTGCCCGACGTCTTCGTCGAGGTCGTGCGCTCGCTCAAACCCGGCGAGGTGGCGCCGACGCTGCTGCGCAGCGGGGCCGGCTTCCATGCGTTGAAGCTCGTCGACCGCCAGGAAGGCGGTGCGCTGACAGTACAGCAGACGCATGCGCGCCACATCCTGCTGCGGGTGTCGGCGCAGCTCAGCGCCGAAGTCGCCGGGCGCCGCTTGGCCGAATTCAAGCGCCAGATCGAATCGGGCGCCAGGTCGTTCGAGCAGGTCGCGCGCGAGAACTCCGAAGACGGCAGTGCGCAGGCCGGCGGCGATCTCGGCTGGACGGCGCCGGGTGCGTTCGTCCCCGAATTCGAGGAAGCGATGAACGCGCTGCCGATCAACGGCATTTCAGCGCCGGTGCTGTCGCGCTTCGGCGTGCACCTGATCCAGGTCCTCGAGCGGCGCCAGGTCGCGCTCGATCCGAAACAGCAGCGCGAGCAGGTGCGCAACGTGCTGCGCGAGCAGAAGTTCGAGGCCGCGTACCTCGAATGGGTCCGCGACCTGCGGGGCCGCGCGTACATCGAGCTGCGCGAGCCGCCGCAGTAAGCCGCCCGTGAAGCACATCGCGCGCAAGCGGTTCGGGCAACACTTCCTGACCGACGGCGCGGTCATCGATGCAATCGTCGATGCGATCTCGCCGCAACCCGGCGATGCCATGGTCGAGATCGGGCCCGGGCTGGGCGCGATGACCGATCCGCTGGTCGCGCGCTGTGGCAGGCTCACGGTGATCGAGCTCGACCGCGACCTCGCACGGCGCCTGCGCCAGCGGGCCGAGATCGAAGTGATCGAATCCGATGTGCTGCAGGTCGATTTCGACGCGCTCGCCGACGCGAAGCAGCAGCGGCTGCGCGTCGTCGGCAACCTGCCCTACAACATCTCGTCGCCGATCCTGTTCCATCTGCTGGACTGCGCGGCGCGGGTCGTCGATCAGCACTTCATGTTGCAGAAGGAGGTCGTCGATCGCATGGTGGCTTTGCCCTGCCACAAGGATTACGGGCGCCTGAGCGTGATGCTGCAGTGGCGCTACGAACTCGAATCGGTGCTCGACGTACCGCCGGAATCGTTCGATCCGCCGCCGCGCGTCGATTCGGCCGTCGTGCGCATGCAGCCGCTGGCTGCAGTCGCCGCGATCGAGCCGGCGCTGCTCAGCGAGCTGGTGCGGGTGGCGTTCTCGCAGCGGCGCAAGCTGTTGCGGCACACGCTCGGACGCTGGCTCGAGGCGCGCGGCTTTGCGGGCACGTTCGACGTGCAGCGCCGCGCCGAGGAGGTGCCGGTCGCAGACTACCTCGCGCTCGCGGCGAGCGTCGCCGCGCCATAGAAAAACGCCCCGCGAGCAGCGCTCGGCGGGGCGTGTCGGCGGCGGCGCGCGGCCGGCCGCCGCAGCGGCTGTCAGGAGACCATCACGCCGCGTTCAACCACATCGCGGTATCGAAGGCGCTGCTCATCATCGGCATGTTCATGCCGAAGTTGTTGTTCGCTGCGTTCTTCGCCGCCGGCTTGGCCGGCTTGTCCGCAACACTGGGGGCCACATCCGTCGCCCGCTCCCATGACCCGAGTTCTTGGGAGCGGGCTACTGAAAAGAATAGAAGCACCTGAAGGGGATCTTCCGTTCGGCCCAGAAATCGGCCGCATCTCGGAAGACATCGAGCAACTGCTCGCGCGCCTCGCGGTCGAAGCGCGGGTTGTCGGGCAACTGCTCCAGCACCACGACGAAGCCGGGCTGCATGCCCGACTTGTGCACCAGATCGGTCATGCAGTCGTAGAGCGCGTCCAGGTTCTTGCCGAAGTGCGCAGGGAACATGAAGGCCTGCGCGATGGCCTCGAGCACTTCCTGCTTGGACTGGGCCGACGTCAGGTTCGCATAGAGAAAATGGTGCTGGTCGGCTTGCGCCGCCTGCATCAGATCCTCGACGCGAAAGGCGCGGATCGATTGGACAATGTTTGGACGGACTGTCTGCAACAGCATGGTCACGTTCCTCCTCGAGTCAACAAAAAAACCTCACGTCGGGCCGAGCTCACGGCGCGATGCGTTGAAACGTCGCGTAGTGGTTCGCGGTGTAATAACAGGCATCGGGCCGTTCGGGGCGGGCGCCGCCACAAACGATCCGGCGCGCGCCACGGTCATGTGCCCCGGGCGTCTGAACCGTGTACTCGCGATAGAAGCCGCGCGGCTCCCGCGGCAGGGACCGTTCGCGATTCCCGAATACCGTACCGTCCTTGCGGTGCGGGAAAGGCCCGCCCGAGAGAATCAGGCGGTGGGTGGTCTGCGCCGCGACCGGCAGCTGTGCGAGAACGACCGTGTCGGGTGCGGGTGCGGGCGCGATGCTGCGGGCCTGAACCGCTCCCGCCGCCAGAACCGCCATCGTGACCAACAGCCCTGTCTTGCGCAGAGCTTGCCACCACAGTGGCCGACCGGAGAAAGACACGGGAAATCCCTGAATTCAGAAGGCCCGATGGTACCGAATCGGCCTGCAAATCTCAAGCCTGTGCCTCAAATTTAAGCACCCGATTTGCAATGTTTGTTAGTGCACGCTCCCGAAAAAAGCGTTTGACATCAAGACGTTGCGGGCGATTTCCGGCTTCTGTAAAGGTCGGAACAGCACTATCACGCAACCGCGACAAAGCCTTCGGGTTTTCCCGGGCATTGGGCGCGCGGCACTGACCGCGGCGCGCCACCTCAGCGCGCGGCGTTCGCGTCGGCCACCGTCAGCGCCGTCATGTTGACGATGCGGCGCACCGTCGCCGACGGCGTCAGGATGTGCACAGGTGCCGCCGCGCCGAGCAGCACCGGGCCGATTGCGATCCCGCCGCCGGCGGCGGTCTTCAGCAGGTTGTAGCTGATGTTGGCGGCGTCGATGTTCGGCAGCACCAGCAGGTTCGCCGCCCCGGTCAGTGTGCTGCCGGGCATCAGCGTCTTGCGGTAGGCGGCGTCGAGCGCGGTGTCGCCATGCATCTCGCCGTCGACCTCGAGCCAGGGGGCCTGCTGCTTCAACAGCGCGAGCGCGTCGCGCATCTTGATCGCCGATGGCTGATTGCTCGACCCGAAGTTGCTGTGCGACAGCAACGCCGCCTTGGGTTGCAGGCCGAAGCGCATCATTTCCTCGGCGGCCATCACGGTGATCTCGGCCAGCTGCTCTGCGGTCGGGTCGTAATTGACGTGCGTGTCGACCAGCATGACTTGCCGGTCGGGCAGGATCAGCGCGTTCATGCAGGCGTAGGTCTTGGTGCCTGCGCGTTTGCCGATCACCTGGTCGATGTAGTGCAGGTGCATCGAGGTCGTGCCCCAGGTGCCGCACAGCAGCCCGTCGGCCTCGCCGGATTTCAGCATCATCGCGCCGATCAGGGTCAGCCGGCGCCGCATCTCGATCTTCGCGAGTTGCGCGGTGACACCCTTGCGCTCGGTCAGGCGGTGGTAGGTCTGCCAGTAGTCGCGGTAGCGGTGATCGTTCTCGGTGTTGATGACGTCGTAGTCGGTGCCGGCCGCCAGGCGCAGCCCGAACTTCTCGGTGCGTTGCGCGATGACCTCGGGCCGGCCGATCAGGATCGGCCGCGCCAGGCCTTCGTCGACCACGACCTGTACCGCCCGCAGCACGCGTTCTTCTTCGCCTTCGGCGTAGACGATGCGCTTGTTGGTCGCGCGCTTGGCCATCGTGAAGATCGGCTTCATCGTCGTGCCCGAGGCGTAGACGAAGGTCTGCAGCTTCTCGCGGTAGGCGTCCATGTCCTCGATCGGGCGCGCCGCGACGCCGGATTCGGCCGCGGCGCGCGCCACCGCCGGCGCAATCTTCATCATCAGCCGCGGGTCGAAGGGCTTCGGGATCAGATATTCGGGCCCGAAGCTGAGCTTCACGCCGGCATAGGCGGCCGCGACCACCTCGCTCTGCTCGGCCTGCGCCAGTTCGGCGATCGCGTGGACCGCGGCGATCTCCATCTCGATCGTGATCGTGGTCGCACCGCAATCGAGCGCGCCGCGGAAGATGTACGGGAAACACAGGACGTTGTTGACCTGGTTCGGGTAGTCGCTGCGCCCGGTCGCGATGATCGCGTCGGCGCGCGTCTCGAGCACGTCTTCGGGCAGGATCTCGGGGGTCGGGTTCGCGAGCGCAAAGATCATCGGGTACGGCGCCATCGAGGCCACCATCTCCTTCTTGAGCACGCCGCCGGCCGACAGGCCCAGGAAGATGTCTGCGCCCTTGATCACCTGCGCCAGCGTGCGGTGCTCGGTCTTCTGCGCGAAGCCGACCTTGTCTTCGTCCATCAGCTCGGTGCGGCCTTCGTAGACCACGCCGGCCAGGTCGGTGACCCAGATGTTCTCGCGCGGCAGGCCGAGCTTCATCAGCAGGCCGAGGCAGGCCAGCGCCGCCGCACCGGCGCCCGAAGTCACCAGCTTCACCTCCTTGATGCTCTTGCCCGAGACCTTCAGGGCGTTGAGCAAGCCGGCGCCGACGACGATCGCCGTGCCGTGCTGGTCGTCGTGGAAGACCGGAATCTTCATGCGCGCGCGCAGCGCGCGCTCGACGTAGAAGCAGTCGGGCGCCTTGATGTCTTCGAGGTTGATGCCGCCGAAGGTCGGCTCCAGCGCGGCGATCACGTCGACCAGTTTTTCGAGGTTGTTCTCGGCGATCTCGATGTCGAACACGTCGATGCCGGCGAACTTCTTGAACAGCACGCCCTTGCCTTCCATCACCGGCTTGGCGGCGAGCGGGCCGATGTTGCCCAGGCCGAGCACGGCCGTGCCGTTGGTGATCACCGCGACGAGGTTGCCGCGCGAGGTGTAGCGAAAGGCGTTCGCCGGGTCGGCGACGATCTCTTCGCACGCCGAGGCCACGCCCGGCGAGTACGCCAGCGCCAGATCGTGCTGGTTGACCATCTGCTTGGTCGCATGGATCGCCACCTTGCCCGGCGTCGGAAACTCGTGGTACTCGAGCGCGGCGCGGCGGAGTTCGGCGGCCTTCTGGTCAGACGTGGTCGACATGGCGTGTCTCGGCGGTTGTTTTGGGGTTGGCCGGGCCGGGTGCAGGCACGGCGCGGGCGGATGATTGTAGAAGTCGGCCCCGGCTCCTGGGCAGCCCGATAATGCCTTTGCAGCATCGCCGCAGGCCCGCGTCGCATGCGGCGCAACCCCGGCCCGAACCCATGTCTCTCGGCGAATTCGACCTGATCGCTAAGTTCTTCACGCGACCCGTCAAGCGGGCCGCGCTCGGCGTCGGCGACGATTGCGCGCTGTTCATGACTGCCCCCGGCATGCAGCTGGCGGTCTCGAGCGACATGCTGGTCGAGGGTCGGCATTTCCTGCCGACCGTCGCGCCGCAGCGCCTCGGCCACAAGGCGCTGGCGGTCAACCTCAGCGATCTGGCCGCCTGCGGCGCGCGGCCGCTCGGCTTCACGCTCGCGCTGGCGATGCCACGGGTCGACGAGCGGCTGCTCGAGGGCTTCGCCTCCGGTCTGCTCGCACTCGCCGATGCCCACGAGTGCGAGCTGATCGGCGGCGACACGACCCAGGGCCCATTCAACATCTGCATCACCGTGTTCGGCGAGCTGCCGAGCGGCCAGGCGCTGCTGCGCTCGGGGGCGCGCGCCGGCGACGATCTGTACGTGAGCGGCACGCTCGGCGATGCACGCCTCGCGCTCGAGGCGTTTCGCGGCCGGGT
>Ga0068867_100002540_pt1 | contig 12847 bp, 12 predicted proteins | sample KBSMisM32_FD_65649 | JGI IMG/M metagenome (GOLD analysis project Ga0068867, IMG submission 65649) | Miscanthus rhizosphere microbial communities from Kellogg Biological Station, Michigan, USA - KBS Miscanthus M3-2 | ecosystem: Host-associated > Plants > Roots > Rhizosphere > Soil ...
CGGCGTCATGTGGCTGGTGATCGGTCTCCCTGTACTGCTCGCGGCGTTCCTCTTGAAGCCCCTCGACGCGACACTGGGCGACGACGTTCTGGCTACGACATGAGGACTATCTGCTCGAGCGGTTCCCGCAAGTTTCCGCCGGGCTTGCGACGCGGGCCGAGCGTCACGCCATAAACGACATGAGCTCCGGCGCCATCGTCACGAACGGGCGCATCATGTCGCGGTCCTCGTGCTCGAGGATGTGGCAGTGGTACATGTACCGCCCGCTGTACGTGTTGAAGCGGACCGCGATCTCGACGATCTCGTTCGGATTGACGCGGATCGTGTCCTTGAGACCGCGTTCGTTTTCGTCGATCGCGTGGTCGATCTGGTCGTCCGTGTCGCGCTCGAGCGTAACGGTGGCCGCGAGATCGCGGTCGCTGATGCCGCCGTCCGGGATCTCGTATCGGATCGGCCGTCGCGTGAGGATCTGAAACGGGTCGAGGTGGAGGTGAATCGGGTGGGTGTCGCCGGTCAGGTTGATGAGCTGCCAGACCTCGTACTCACCGAGCATCGGAAAGAACGTCGTCTTGTCCTCGAAGTGGGCGGCGACGACGCGGTAGCGCGCGGTTTCGTCGCCGTCGCTCACCGTCACGAGCGGCCCGTCTTCCGCGTCGGCCGCAGGCCCGAGCTCCCGCATCGTCAGCATGTTCGGTTCGTCCTCCATCTCTCGTTCGACGAGCGCGATCGCGCGCCGACGCGCGCCGGCGAGCGCCTCGGCCGCAGGAGTCTCGTAATCGGTCGCAAGCTGCCGTGGGATCGAGACGGGGCTCGCCGGCTCGCCTGCGACGCGGAAGCGCAGCACCTGCGGATAAGGGAGCAGCCCATCAGGGTCGGCGGCGTTCTCGGCGTCCGAAGCCGGAAAGGGGGAGCCGTCGAAGGGTGCCGCGGCGGTGTTCAGCACCGTCAGCTCGCTCCCCGGTGCGAGGTCGGCAAAGTCGACGAGCACGTCGGCACGCTCGGCTGAGGCGAGCACGAGCCCATCCGCCGGCACCGGGACCGGGCTGCGGAGGAGCCCGTGGTCGGTCCCGATCTGCGTGATCCGCTCGAGCTCCGGAGCGCCGTCACGCAGGAGGACGAGCCGATACGTGCGGGCGTTGGAGCCGTTGAGCACGCGGAACCGGTAGGTCGCCGGTCGGACCTCCAGGAGGGGCCAGACCTTTCCATTCACGACCGTGAACGGCGGGAAGGATTCCATCACCTCGGGGTCGGTCTTGTGGACGAGTTGGCCGATCAGCCGCCCTTGCTCGTCGAGGTCGAAGTTGCGGTCCTGGATCAGCAGCGGCGCTTCGAACGGCGGTCCTTCGGGCAGCCCGAGTTCGCGCTCCCGCTCGTCGCGGACGATCCAGAGCCCGGCGAGCCCGGCGTAGACGTCGAGCTTGGTGATTCCCATGACGTGGTCGTGGTACCAGAGGAGCGCCGCGCGCTGGTCCATCGCGTAGTGAAAGACGGCGGGCTGGCCGGGGGCGAACAGGTTCTCGGCCCAGCCGTCGTAGGAGGCGGGCGTGAGACCGCCGTGCAGGTGCACGACCGTGTTGCCGGTCAAGCCGGCTGCGTGGCGGTTCGGCTCGCCGCCGCTCAGGCCCGGAAAGCACTGCACGGGTACGCCGTTTGCGTCGGTCGGCCGCGGCGCCATCGTGTCGACGACGGGGAACGGGCCCTGCAACTCGTTCCGCCACTCGATCGTTACCGGCTGCCCGCGCTCGGCCTCGATCGTCGGGCCCGGAACCGTTCCCTCGAAGCCCCAGATGATCGAGGAAGGCAGGTCGCGGTGGAACTGGTGCGGAGCGGCGCGCATGCGCACGGTCAGCCGACCGTCACGCTCCGCCGCGGGCAGCCGTGACGGCAACGGAAGCGGGTCGACGAACGGCGCCAGCGGCGTGGTCGCGACTCGCGTCATCGCTCTCGCAGAACCGAAGGCGGCATGGGCAATGACTCTTAGCATGCCACCGCTTCCGCCGGCCGCGCTGGTCACCGCGGAGCCCGTACGCTGCTTGTGGGCATTGGGACCACGAGTCGAGGAGACACAGACATGCGAGTGGCGCTAGTGCAGGAGCTCGGCGGAATCGACAGCGTGGAACTGCAAGAGCGGCCTGACCCAACACCCGCCGCGGGACAGGCGGTGGTCAAGGTGGGTGGCGCGGGCGTTGGCCCATGGGACGTGGCGACGATCAGCGGCGCCTTCGGACGGCCTGCCCTGCCCTACGTCCCGGGGTTTGAAGTCGCCGGCGTGGTCGAGGCGGTCGGTGACGGGGTCGATGTCCGGCCGGGCGAGCGGGTGTGGGCGAGTCTGGGGATCCCCGGCGGCGGGTTTGCCGAGTACGCGCTCGCAAACGTGGACAGCCTGGGGCGCATGCCCGACCGGCTGAGCTTCGAGGAGGCGGCCGGGCTGGTGGTCGGCGGAGGGACTGCCTGGGACGGACTGCTCGTCCGGGGGCAGTTGCAAGCCGGTGAGACCGTGCTCATCACCGCCGCGGCGGGGGGCGTGGGCAGCGCCGCCGTACAGGTAGCCGCGGCCGTGGGCGCGCGCCCGCTGGGCGTGGCCAGCCCGCGCAATCGCGACTACCTGCTGAGCCTGGGAGCCAGCGACGTGTTCGACTACCACGCCGGCGACTGGGTTCAGCAGGTGCTCGCCGTCGTTCCGGGCGGCGTCGACGTCCTCTTCGACGCTGCTGGCGGCCACACCCGCGATCAAGCCGTCGACGCGGTGCGCGACGACGGCCGGGCGATCTTCCTGGTCGGTGCTCCCGACCAGCTCGGGCGGGGCGTCGCCGGCGAAGCGCTCGACGCCGACGTCAACCGGCAGCGGCTGGACGCGATCGGTCGGTTGGTCGACGAGGGGAAACTGCGCCCCCAGATCGAGGCGGTACTGCCATTCGAGCAGGTGCGCGAAGCCCTGGAACGAGTCGGAGGTCGACACACGCGCGGCAAGGTCGTACTCCAGATTGGATAGGTAGGAGGTCTCGACGCCGTCAGGCGGCGATGCTCGTCTGGATCGTCGCTCCGAGTTCGGCGAAGAGTTGAAGTGCAACTTCCCGGACTTGCTGGTCGAGATCGAGTCGTTGAGTCGTCTCCGGGGCTCTCGGGGCTCCTGAAGAGCTCGGTTCGTTACGTCAACCGGCGACTCAACCGCGTTTCGCGCGCGCCTACGCTCTGGATAACCACCCGAGGGCGCCGCAGTACAACCAGGACGCGAAGGCGTCAGGCAATTCGCCCCATTCGCGCAGAGCTGTGATCACCGCGTCGAGTTCCACCCGTGTCGCCCAGCCCTCTTCAACGATGACCTCCGCCATGCTCGGTGCGGAGAACAACCCGACGGCGAACTCAGCGAACCAGCGCGTGGACGCGAGGTCGCCGTATACCTCTGGCGCATGGGCAACTCCTTGCGTGCGCGCAAATCCCGCTTCCAGCATCAGCGTGCGCAAGCGTCGCGAGTAGCGAGCGTTCCCGCCCTCGTGTGCGACGGCGCACTCGAACAGGCGTGGAGCGAGTCGGAGTTCGGGGCGATCCGGCGAGATCACAACGGTGCCGAGGTCGTCGTCGATGACTGCGGCGAGGCCCGTAGGACGAAGGACGCGTCGCATCTCAGTGAGCGCGCGCACCTGGTCGCGAACATACATCAGCACAGCGTTCGCGTAGACCACATCGAAGGTCCCCTCCGCGAACGGCAGCTCGTACACAGACGAGGTGAAGAACTCGACGTTCTCGACCACCCGCTCGGCCGCCGACCGCCGGGCCTCTTTGATCTGTTCCGAGTCGCCGTCAATCCCGACCACGCGACCCGGAGCGACCGCAGGCGCTAGGTCGAGGGCGATGCTCCCGACTCCGCAGCCGACGTCGAGAACGTCCATCCCGGAGCGCACGTACGGCAGTAGAAATGGCAGGAAACGGCGCGCGTCGCGGTTGGCGACGTATCGCTGCTGCACGCCCTCCTCGATCACGTAGCGCTGATCGATCCTCGAACCCTAGTACTCCGGTCCGCCAGGCATTAGGCCGAGATTTCAAACACGGCTTTTTGGGTGGGGCTCTGCTGTGGCGCGTATGAAGGCCGTTTTTCTGTCTGGCTGGTTGCCGGCGAGCCACCGGCCAACGCCTGAGCGTCGGTTCGCACAGCCAAGACTCGGTAGGAACATCTGCAAATCAGGGGGTGCGCGCCACCAACCTCGGTCGTAGCCATCTCGAGACGCTTGAAGCCTGCGCGGCAATCGCACCGTAGGTCACGTCGGGTGCCCTCGTCCGAAGAGGGTTCCCGGCGGCTCCGCACTAGGCGGCCGATTTCGTGTCAGGCCAGCTTCGTGGAACGAGGACGACCGGGAAGCCATCAGGATCGGCGAGAGTGACACCGTGCCGGCGCCAGTATGGGTTTGCCGGCTCCACCGGGTCGGCCCCGACTCGCTCACACGCCTCGGAAACGGCCTCGTCGTTACCGAGGTAGAGAACCAGTAGCGACTCCGGGTTCGGTTCAGGCGGAGCGTGCTGCCCACCACTCGTGAACTCGAGATGCGCGTTGGTTCCCGGGACGGCGAGAAAGACTCCGTCGTAGCCTTCGTGGGCGTCGAAACGACCAGCCTCCCGTAGACCAAGACCGTCCCGATAGAAGCGGACGAGCTCGTCGAGCCGGGTCGTGTGTCGCGTCACACGGAGCTGCATTACGCAATGCGCTCTGTACCGACCGATGTTGAGCGTACGTTCAACCGGCTGGCGGCACGTTCAGGTTCATTCGAAACAGGTTCGCCGGGTCGTATTTGGCCTTGAGGTGTCTGAGACGTTCGTAGTTCGTTCCATACCCCGCCTTCACGAGCGCTTCTTTTTCCTCTCCGAAGCCTGCGAAATTGAGGTAGATCCCTCCAGTGGAGTGCCGCCCCATGGCGTCCCAGCACTCTCTGGCCCAGGCGATCGCGTCGTCGCTAAGGGCAGGGTCGTCCCAGCTTGCTTCGACCGTGACCAGGTAGCCGGCGTCGCGTCCGCCATACGCGGTGTCGCTCTCACCGATGTCGGCGATGGCGCCGCCGTTGTGCCACACGATGATGTCGGTGAGTGGCGACGGTCGGCGTCCGGCAAAGTCGGCGATGTCGTCGATCGCCTCGCTCGAGAGCTCGTCGAGCGCGCGCGACTTCCAGTAGTAGAAGCCGCCCTTTGGATAGAGCGCGTCGAAGCCGGATTGAAGGCCTAGCCACGGCCACGGCCCGCTCAGATCGAGGAGCGGCTCACCCAGCTCTCGCAGCGGCTGGACGACGGGCTCCCCTTCGTCGACGGGTCCCGCATACGCGGCTGCGACGACGAGCACCGGCCTTCCGTGGTGCTCCGGCGGGAACGGCTCGTGCGGCGGGACGCTCCAGGTGATCGCGACCGAGCTGAGCTCGTTTGAAGACGCGCTGACGTAGTCGCGCCAGGCCGGCAGCAATGTCTTGATCTCGTCGAGCGGATAGAAGATGGCACCGACCATGACCATCGGCCCGATGGGGTGCGCCTGGAACTCGAAGGACGTAACGACACCAAAGTTGCTGCCCGCGCCACGTACGGCCCAGAAGAGGTCCTCGTTCTCTGTCGCGCTCGCGCGACGCAGTTCGCCGTCTGCCGTGACGATGTCGACCGAAAGGAGGTTGTCGATCGTCAGGCCGTGCTTGCGCCGGAGGTGACCGGCGCCTCCGTGCAGCGTCAGGCCTGCGACACCGGTCGTCGACACGACCCCAGCGGGGACGGCAAGCCCAAAGAGCTGCGTCTCTCGATCGAGGTCTCCCAGCGTCGCACCGCCTTGTGCACGCACTCTCCCCGTTGGAGCGTCGACGTGGACGCCCCTCATCTGCGACAAGTCGATGACGATGCCGTCGTCGTTGACCGCATTGCCGGCGACGTTGTGGCCGCCGCCCTTGATCGATACGACCAGGCCGTGCTCGCGCGCGAAGTTCACCGCGTCGACAACGTCTGCAGCGCCGCTGCACTGGGCGATCATGGCCGGGCGCCGGTCGATCAGGCCGTTCCAGATCGTTCGCGCTTCTTCATAAGCGGGATCCTCGGGCGTGAGAACCGGCCCCCGCATCTGCATCGCGAACGCCTGCAGCTGGTCTGCGTCGACCTTCGAGTCAGTCATCAACGGAGTGCTCATGGGTCTCCCTCCATGGTGGTCTTTGGACCCCGCCTCCCTTAGTCGTGGTCGAGACGAGTCCGTTACAGAAGCTGCGCGAAGAGAATGTAACGCCCTGCGCCTTCGCTGGACTGAGAAGAATGCACCTCCGGCTTGTAGCAGCGTCCCTCGCCTGTGCTGCGCTGGCCGCAGGGTCAGCTGCCGCTGCTGCGGCGCCGCCACCGGCCGTGACGGTGAAGACGTCGTCGTTCGGGCGCATCCTCTTCGACGGCCGCGGCTTTGTCCTCTACGGCTTCACGCGTGATCCTCGCGCACGGAGCACATGCATCGGTGCGTGTGCTCGCGCGTGGCCGCCGTACATCGTGAAATCACGTCCGCGTGCGGGCACAGGTGTCACGGCTCGCCTGCTCGGGACGACGAGACGAGCGAACGGCTCGCTCCAGGCCACGTATGCAGGACGGCCGCTCTACTACTACGTCGGCGACCGGAAACCGGGGCAGATTCTGTGCCAGAACGTCACCGAGTTCGGCGGCGTGTGGCGCGTTGTTCGTCCCTCGGGACGCCTCGTCGGCTGACGAATTAGAGCCGTTCCAGGCGGCTGGGAGCCGACGAACTCTCTGAAGGAGGACTAAGTGCCGCTAATGCGACGCTTTCCGTCTTCCAAAGCGAGTGGAGCGTACGGGGATCGAACCGGTAACCTCCGGCTTGCAAAGCCGCTCCAGGACGTCTGCATGGGTCGCCTCCTGCCGTGAAACGGCAAGCTGGAGCCGGTCTTGATCCTTTCGCGATGGACTGCAAGGGCGCCCCACGGCACAGGTGTGCAGGCTGCCGCTTGCACCGTGCTTGCAACTAGGGACCGGACGTGGGTTAGCCATCGTCGGTCAGTGAGACTCGAAGCTGAAGCCTCGGGTACTTTCGCGAGGGAACCACCGCCAGCGCCCCTAACTGCCGGCGGTTCCAAGTCATCCTCAGTTCAGGGAGATATTGCGATCGTCGAGCTCGATCGGAGCGACGTACAACCCCGGCCATCTCAACTCCGGTCGGCCCGGCGCCGACGACGACGAACGTGAGCCACGCATCGCGTGCGTCCGCGCTCGGCTCGGCTTCGGCGGCTTCGAAGGCGGCGAGGAGGCGACTGCGGACGGCCAATGCGCTTTCGAGCGACTTGACCCCTGCGGCGTACGTCCTCCATTCGTCATGGCCGAAGTACGAGTAGTGGGAACCGCCGGCGACGACCAGCGTGTCGTAACCGAGTCGCCTCGCCACCGGCACCGCCGAGACGGAGCGCAGGTGCAGCTCACGCGCGTCGAGATCGAAATCCGCGACGTCGGCCAGTACGACGCGAACGTTGCGGTCGCGCTTGAAGATCCCGCGGAGCGGATACGTGATCTCGCCAGCCGAAAGCGCCCCGGTAGCGACCTGGTAGGTCAGCGGCTGAAAGAGGTGGAAATTGCGGCGGTCGACGAGGGTGACCTCGACCGGCGCACGCCGCAGCTTCAAGACCGCCTGAAGGCCACCGAAACCTCCGCCGACGACGACGACGCGGTGTCGTCCCATCGGCCGAGAGTATTCCAGCGACCCAGCTGCGTGATGCTCATGGCCAGGGCTGGTGTCTCAGACGCGGGCACGCAAAGTGGAGTGGGGGTGATTGGATGCGCAGCGCAGGCGATGACGAGTCTTGGCGCCACGTTGAGAGAAGGAGCGGTTCCGAACCCCGGGCGCTGGAGCGCCATGGCACGCTTCCTTCCGCAGATCAATGAGGTTGTCCGCAGCGACGAGATGCTTGCGCAGAGATGGCTTCCTCAGTGGGAGAAGCTCGCTGAGAGATCGTGGGCAAGCGCACTTGAAGCGGCCGTTGAGGGCGAAGGGCTACGTGACCGCGACCGTGCGTTGCGGGCGAGAGGCGCTCGTCGCGTGTTTCCCGAAGGCGCAGAGGGAGCTAGACCTCGAGCGCAGCGGCTCCGCCTCCTGCAACGGCGCGAGCGAGTGCCGCGTCGGCCTCCGCGAGGGGGAAAGACGCGCCGAGCTCGAAGTCGAGCCGTCCAGCGGCCAAGTCTTGACCGGCGCCTGCGAGCTGCTCCCCGTCGGCGCGCACGTACAGCGAGACGACTTCGATTCCTCGCTCGCTCTCGGGCGGGTCGGAAGTGATCGTGACCAGACGACCGCCGTCTCGAACCGCCGCGAGTGCGACCGCGGCACCGTCGGGCGCCGCGTTGGCAGCGGCATCGACACCATGACCGCCCGTCGCCGCCACGACCTGAGCCGTCCAGTCCGGGTCGTGGTAGTCGATCACCGTCGCGGCTCCGGAACCGATTACCCGCTCGCGACTCATCGGTCCCGCCGTCGCGATTACCTCAACGTCGCGGAGGGCTGCCATCGAGACGATCAACGCTCCGGTGGTTCCGCCCGCTCCGTTCACGAGCAGCCGCTCGCCGCGGTTCACGCGCAGGCCTTCGTCCAGCACCTGAACCGCGGTCAGTGCCGGGACCGGGAACGAAGCAGCATCCGTCCACGAAAGCTCCGCCGGTTTGGGGGCGAGCAAGGCGGCCTCGGCAACGAGCCACGGCGCCCAGCATCCTTGCTCCGCGAGTGGGAGCGGATGGGTGAACACCGGATCCCCGACCGACCACCCCTCGCACCCGGCACCCAAGGCCGCAACCACCCCTGCCGCCGCGACGCCGAGCGCCATCGGCGGCCCGCGTCCCAGATCCCAACGTCCGGTCCGGGCGAACTCATCCCAATTGCCGACACCGGCGGCCTTGACCTCGATGAGAACTTCGCCGGTGCGCGGCGCGCGAGGGTCAGGCACCTCCAGCACCGTCACACCGTCACCGAATTCTTCGATCCCTGCAACGCGCACGATCGGTCGCCGACAACCTAGCAACGTAGGAATCGGCGCGTCCTCGCGCCGGGCCGAACGGTCGTGCTCACCCACTTAGCCACCGGCAATAGCGGCGTACAGGGGTGGGCGAGCGTCCTGGAGTGGGCCAGTGTTCAGGAATGTCCCCCGAGCGGGTTCGCAGTCCAGCTCGGATCGCTTGAGGTTACGCCTCGACCAGAATCACCAGCGTCTCGGGAAGGACACCGTCGTGTGCCATCGCGTCTGCAGCTGGCTGCGTCTCCATCGCGGCCATGACGGCATCCATGTCGGCAACGTCCATCACCAATCCGACTCGGGTTGGATTCTCCGGATCGACGAATGTCCGGATGTTGGTGACTCCGAGGGGCCCGAAGAACTCCTCACGCTTCGGGGAAGCGAGCCAGTGATCCTTGTCCTTCACGTCGTGATAGGCCATCACAGTGGGCATCAAATCTCCTCATGTTTGAACGGCATCGGGTGCCCGAACCATATGCCTTGCACTGCGCGGGGCACATCTCGGTATCCGTCGTAGGCGCGCAGGCGAGACGGCGGCTCCATGGGCCAGAGTGCTCTCACCCGACGCTTGTTCCTAGGCGGGGCGTGGCGACGCTGCGATCCGTGCTACCAAACTGAGCAGACTTCAGCGAACGGAGCTGAGCTGATATGGCTTGAACAAGCCTGACGCGCCGGCACATACCTCCTTTCGTCGTTATCGCACCCAGGAGGTCAGGCTCGGCACGTTGGAGCGCACCGTGCTTGCAGAAACGCTTGCAGCGATCAGCGCACGTTAGCTGCGTAGAAAACGCAAAACCCTGTTAGCAGCGTCTTCTTCGATGGAGCGTACCGGGATCGAACCGGTGACCTCCGGCTTGCAAAGCCGGCGCTCTCCCAGCTGAGCTAACGCCCCGTAGCCGCATAGTAGAGCCAAGGGCGGTCTACGGCTGTTCCCAAGTCAGGCGGCGCCGGCAACACGGCTTTCTCTCGGCGGCTCGTTTCCTGAAGGAATCCGAGGGACTGCGGATCCGCGGCGTAACGGAGTCGGCTGCGGGAAGCAGGCAACGGGTCAGCGCGTCCGCCGATGCGGCTTCAACATGCAGGGCGGGACGATTGGCGTTGACGCGGCCGGCGCGCGCGCGCGCCGCGGCGAGGAGGACTCGATGGACCATGCCCCGATTCTCATCTGCTACGACGGTTCAGAACACGCGCGGACAGCGATTCGAGTTGCGGCCGAACTTCTCGGTCCGACCCCTGCGATAGTGCTCGACGTGGCGCCCCTGCTCACACCTGCGGAGCGTTACGCCGTAGCGGCCTCGGCTGGCAGCGCGGTGGAATTCGAGCACGCCCACGCCGAAGAGGCCGTCGAGCGGGCGACCGAGGGTGCGGAGATTGCTCGCGCGGCGGGATTCTCGGCGACCGCGCGGGGCTCGGTCGCCGCCTCGACGTGGGAGGGGATCCTCGACGTCGCCGAGGAGACGCGCGCGCGCGCGATCGTGATCGGCTCCCACGGTCGGACCGGTGTGCGGGAGTTCGTAGTGGGAAGCGTTTCGCACGACCTCATGCAACACTCGTCTCTGCCGCTTCTCGTTGTTCCTCCGCAGGCGCGACATCACTCATGAGCACTTTCGGGAAAGGACTCGTCGGCTTCCTCGTCGCGCGGCCGCTGATTGCGCTCCTCATCGCGGCGGCGGTGGTGGGAGTCCTACTGTTGACGCAGACCCACCGCCAGAAGACGCCGGTCACCCATCGTCCGGAGCGCGTCGGGCTTACAGACGCACAGCAGATGCAACTGGGGAGCGAGGAATACGCGAAGACGCTCCGGCAGTACCGCGCGCGAATCGTCAAGTCCGGGGCCGGCTACTCGGAAGTGCAGCGCGTCGCGAAGCGGATCGAGGCCGTGGCCGGCCGTGACAAACCGGCCTTTGTCTGGAAGGTGACTCTGCTTCGCAAGAACGAGGCGAATGCCTACTGTCTGCCGGGCGGCAAGATCGTCGTGTACACGGGCATCCTGCCGCTCACTCGAAACGACGCAGGGCTCGCAACCGTCCTGGGCCACGAAGTCGCCCACGCGACGGCAGAGCACGTGGCCGAGCGAATCGAGCGGCAGCACTTGACCGAGGTAGCCGCGACCATCATTGCGGGCGGCGTGGCGGTCACGCCTGGCCAATACATTCGGATCAGGGCGCTGCTCGGAGTCGGCGGCGAGGCCGCCTCGCTTCCGTTCAGCCGCGCACAGGAATCCGAGGCCGACCACATCGGGCTCGTTTACATGGCTAGAGCGGGATACAACCCACGCCAGGCGGTCGCCTTCTGGAAGCGTATGCTGCGGGCGTCGAGGGGCAAGGAGCCGCCCGAGTTCGCGAGCGACCACCCAAGCGACGAACACCGGGTGGAGCGGATCATGAAATGGCTGCCCGAGGCGGAGCTGGCGTACAAGCCGGTTAAGGGGAGCTGACGCTGGATGGCGAACGGGAATCTGGGAAGCTGCGCCTGCCCTTCTGCTTCGGCTGAGCTGGCACCCTCCGACGACGACACCCCACAAAGGAGTTGACGATGAGTTCGAACACCGCTGCGCTTCCGGCGCCACTGACGCGCGACGAAACCGGAACGCTCTTCGGACAGACGATGGGGCTCGTTGCGGTCACCGCCGCCCTGTTTGCGCTCGGCGCCTACCTCGGCCGAAACATGTCGTACGGGTGGGGATGGGTGTTCTGGATCGCGGGATTTGCCGCGCTCATCGGAATGAACGCCGTGGCGCAGCGGTCGGAGCGGGGGGCGGTCACTCTGCTCTTCGGGTTCGGCGTCCTGATCGGTCTCGCGTCGGCACCGACGCTGAGCTACTACGCGAGCACCAATCCGCAGGCTCTTTGGCAGGCCGGCGGGGCGACAGCACTTGTCATCGCAGGCTTCGGCGCTGCGGGCTACGCGACGCGCCGCGATCTCTCGGGGATGGCGCGTGCCCTCTTCTGGGCGCTGATCGCGTTGATCGTCTTCGGAATCGTGGCGATCTTCGTCCGGATCCCGCACAGCTCGCTTATCTACGCCGTAGTCGGTCTCGTGATCTTCGCGGGCCTGACGGCCTACGACTTTCAGCGTCTTCGGAACGCTCGAGACATCCGGACGGCACCGCTGCTCGCGGCGTCGATCTTTCTGGACGTCCTCAATGTTTTCCTTCTGCTGCTGTCGCTCTTCGGCAACCGCGATTGAAGCCCGGGGGTCGCGCTCAGGCGGTATCGCCCCGCGTAGCTCTCTGCGGGAGCTGAGCTCGAGCTTGGTGGACACCTTTCGCAGATACCATTCGATGGTGCGCGGGCTGAGGAACAGCTGTGAACCGATCCTCGACAACATCACGCTCACCCGGGTGACGAACACCGGCATTTCCTCGGGTCGTCTCCACTGGGAGAACACGCTCGGGTTCTTCGACGTCAAGGGCGCCATGGTCCCGGCCGCCGTGAGCGTCTTCCCTCGGGAGATGTACCAGGCCCCGCGCAGCTGGACCGAGCAGGCCTATCCCAACCTCATCTACTTCAACGAAGTCGACGCGGGTAACCACTTCGCTGCCTGGCAGGAGCCGGAGATCTTCACGAACGAGCTCCGCGCAGCATTCAGGTCACTCCGCGACGAAGGGAGGTCGTCATGAGCACCACCGCCGAGACCGCCACCGAGATCCGTCCTTTCCACCTCGAGATTCCAGAAGAGCAGATCGACGACTTGGGACGGCGCGTCGCGCAGACGCGCTGGCCCAGCAAGGAGCTGGTCGCAGATCGGTCGCAGGGCGTGCAGCTGCGGACAATGCAGGAGCTAGCGCGCTACTGGGCCACCGACTACGACTGGCGCAAGGCCGAGGCGAGGCTTAACGCACTGCA
>Ga0068867_100002541_pt1 | contig 12847 bp, 13 predicted proteins | sample KBSMisM32_FD_65649 | JGI IMG/M metagenome (GOLD analysis project Ga0068867, IMG submission 65649) | Miscanthus rhizosphere microbial communities from Kellogg Biological Station, Michigan, USA - KBS Miscanthus M3-2 | ecosystem: Host-associated > Plants > Roots > Rhizosphere > Soil ...
CAGTCGTTGCGCAAGCGGCTGAAGCGCGCGGCCTTCTTCGACAAGCGCGAGCGCGAGATAGCCGCGAACAAGGCTGCGCCGGTCGAAGCGGATGCCGGCTTGCCGGAACGGGCGATGGAAGAGCGCCAGCTCGAAGCCGCCTAAGGTCCCCAACCACTAAATGGAGAGGAAGCCGCCGCCCTTCACGGGCGGCGGTTTTCTATTTCTTGGGCTCTTGGTCGGACGTCTCAACCGTCTTGCTGAGCACCTGCTCCATGTCCCCGCGCTGATAGCTGGCCAGATAGCTGTTGTCGGTTGAATAGAGCGACTTGAGGAAGCCGAGATCCCAATAAGTCAGCGTGACCGGCACAGCCTTGTCGGCGGGCGCGGTCAGGGCGCCAAGGATCGTTGGAACGCCGAGCCCGGTGATCCGGGCGGGAGCGACGTCGGCAAAGGTGCGGAGCGCCGCATAATCGGCAAGCTGGGTGAGAGTCAGACCCGCCGCCGCCTTGACATCGATGACCACGACCGAAGCCGTGAAAGTCGGCTTCGAATTCGCCTTGATGTGCGACGGATTGTCCGCGCTTTTCACGGTGTAATAATCGTGGCCGGGGGACTTGGCCGCCTCCAGCCCGTCAGAGGTCAGGAGACCTTTCACCTGCCACGCAGCCGCGGGCTCCGGACTGTCGGTAAGGTCGCGGACCTGCCGCGCCGACATTTGCGAAAGGTAAGCGGGGAAGCGCTTTTCCAGTTCCCGGATCGCGGCAGCCTTGTCGGGCGCAACGATGACGAAGGCATTGGGCGTGCACTTGGCCGGAGCAACCTTGATCTTCGCTGCGGCCGCGACCTGGCGCATCCGCTCTGCAATGCGGTCGTTCTGAACCTGGGGAAGACCCATCGCCACCGGGCAAACGGCCGCATGGAAACGGCTGATCTGGCCGTAAGAGGGAACGGCGGTCAGCGCGCGGACGAAGTCTCGGACCTGGTGGTCGCTGGGCCGTGTTCCCTGGATGACGATGGCATCGTCGCTGGGCTGCGGCGCAAACATCGTGAATGGCCCCGCCGCCAGTGCCAGAGCCGCGCTCAAAAGCATGTTCATAACGCCACCTGTTCCCCCAACTAGCACCTAGCAGGATAACGGCGTCTTTTGAAGACGATAGCGCCGTTCGACGAACGAACGCGCCGATGCAATGAGCGGCTGATCCTGGGTTATTGGGCGGCGGAGGCCGACGCTGCCGATGCCACGGCCGTGCGCGGGGTGGGCTGCGCCCGTGCGATGTGCGGATAGCCATGGATCCAGAATCCGCCGTACCCGAACGTCAGCATCGGCGTGAACTCAGGGCGCCGGCTCGTCGGATATGGCGGGCCGTCAGTGTCATCGAGTACGTAATAGACCTGGTTCTGGCGCACGACGAGCACGGTCTCGGGACCGCCGACCTTGTCCTTGCCCATGGTGAGGTAGAGGTTGCGCGGCGAGAAGCCCAGCGCCAGCAGCGCCTGCATCTTCACAATCGCGCGGTCTTCGTCATCGCCATAGCCATGCTGAAGCGTTTCCGCAGCGCTGGCCCAATAATCGTGCTGGCCCCACTCGGTCGCATCCGAGCGCCAGTGGATGAGCTTCGGAACCGCAGCCTGGACGTAATAGACCTGCTGATCTGGCATCAGCTCGCGAGCGCCGGCAATGAGATGCTGCAGTGCCGGATCCCTGCGGTCGTCGCGACGGGCGCGCTCCCAATTGTCGAGATAGCGGTCAGGCTTGATCGGGATGGTCATGGTCCCCGCGAAATTGGGCGGGGTGGCGTTGCGGATGACGTAGATCGGCCTGGTATCGATATTGCTGGTGTCGGCTGCTTTGGCGACCTCGGATAGAAGCACGAGGCAAGCGGCAAGGCCAGCGCTTCCAAGCGCTGCGCGCAGCAGCAATGGATGTGACATTTGCTCCCCTTCCACGGCGGTCGCCGGTTTCCCGACGGGAAGAGGAACATGCATGCCCCCGAAACGAAATGGCCTATTTAATGGTTACCAGCGCGCTAACGACAGGCGGAGTTGGGCGCGGGACGAAGCGAGGCGCTACGTTTACTTTGGTTAAGCCGGTTAGTCGCTCCGTTTACCTTCGGGCACAAGAAAAAGGGCGCCTCCTTCAGCGAAGACGCCCTTCCTCATCGCGTGCTCTTACGCGAATTTTGTGCGGTTACTTGTTGTCGGCGCTGTTGCCGTCTGCATCCGCGCCATTGCGGACCGCATCGGCCTTCTGCTCGCCCTCATTACGAACCGCGTCCGCAGCATTTTGGGCGTTGTCGTTGATGTTGTCCGCGACGTTCGCGCCGTTGGCTTCGATATTGTCAGCGGTATTCTCGGCATTCGCCTCGATATTGTCCGCGACATTTTCCTGCGGGCTTTGCTTGCAGGCGGCGAGAGCGCCGAGCGCGAAAGCAACGGCGAGCGTAGAAGTGATCTTCATGGACTGTCCCCTATGTTTCTAAACAGCCGTGCGAAAGCGCTCTAGGGCCGTAACGGTTCCGTCATGTCGGCAGTAAATTACTTCTTCAGCCCCTTCACCGCGGCAAGCGTCTTGGCGACGTGCTGGCTGAAATCGAGGTCGTCATGGACCATCACGACCTTGCCGGTGCGATCGATGACGTAGGATGTACGGGTCGTGATCCCGGGATGCGCGGCCCAGGCGACGTCATAATCCTTCTGAATCGCCGGCGTCGCCGTAGCGACGGGGAAGGCGCTGCGGCATTCCTTCGCCGAGAAGTCGTGAAGCGTCTTCAGGTCGTCGGCGGACATGCCGATCACCTGGGCGCCCGCCTTTTTGAAATCGCCAATGGCTTCACTGAAGGCGTGGGCTTCCGCGGTGCAACCGCTCGTGAACGCCTTGGGGAAGAAATAGATGACCACCGGGCCCTTCTTGAGCTGCTGCGCCAGATGAAGCTTGAATTCCTTGCCGCCAACGGCGCCGGTCGTGGTGAAATCGGGCGCCTTCGTTCCGACCTTGAGCGCGGCGAAAGCTGGCGTGGCCATGAGGCTGGCAGCAGTGGCGAGGAACAGAAGCTTTCGCATGGCAAATCCCCTTTTGAGGTCCGGTTCGTGCGCTGATTAGGCTTGAGCGTTCAACAATGCGAGCGTCGCGTCGTCGCGCTGTCCACCGAAGAACGAGTCGAGCACACTGCCGAACAGCGGATCGCCCGATGCGGCTTCGAACAACGTCATGCTCGATTTAAGCTTCATCGCGTCGATCGGGCCGAGGATTTGCTCAGCGGTTCTGCTGGCGGCCCAAGGCATCAACGCTTCGACACAGTCCCTAAGATTGGGGCCTAGGGTCGAGTGACCAAGATAGGCGCTGGCTTCGTCGAGCGAGCCGATGCCGTAGAATATCGCGGTGGGGCTGCGGCCAAGGCCGGCAAGCTGGGGAAAGATGTACCAGATCCAGTGGCTCTGCTTGGATCCGGCGCGGATCTCGCTGAGCGCGATGGAGAAGTCGCCTTCCTGTGCGTCGACAAATCGCTGGAGATTGAAGGGATCGCTCATGCCGCCACCATGCGTTGAGCGGTGGCGAGAAGGAAGCGGCTCGCGCCTATTGGGCGGGCGCGAGCAGCCCCGCGAGGACGTAGAAGAGAAGCATCACCGGGCCGGTCATCAGCGTCAGGGCAACAAAGCCCAGGCGGATGAGGGTCGGATCGACGCCGGTGTAGTCGGCAAGTCCGGCGGCGACGCCCATGACCTTGGCGTCGCGCCGGTTGATCAGGAAACGTTGGTTCATCGAGGTTTCCTTGGGTTGAAGTGACTTCAGGCGATCGGCAGCGAGGTGGCGGCCGAAACGAGCAGAAGCGCGGAAACGAACGCGCCGGCAAAGATCGTGGCGGTTTCGCGAGCAGAAGCGAAATTGGCGAACATTGGTAGGTCCCTCTTTTTGTAAACTCTGTCGGACCCGACCATCGGACCCGATGCGAGATACATTGCAGGGAGCGTGCCAATTAGGAATTATCGTTGTTTTTCAATGCAGCGGATTTTTGGATGGCGCAAATGGCCGGTTCATCGAACCGCGTGTTGGTGATTTTTACCAACTTGTCCGGGTCTTGACCGGCAGGCCATGTCCTAAACCGGACAGCGGCGCTACAAATGTAGTCCGATAATGGTCAGTCAGCGTAGCCGAGCCGTTCAGCCCACGGCAGCAGGACGGGCAGCACTGGCGTCAACTGCTCTTCATACCGCCGCCAGCGCCCGCTCGGCGCCTTGCTCAGCGGCTGGACGACCTGGTCGTAGCTGGGCGTGATGATGGCGCCCCGCGCCCTCGCCGTCGCGCGATGGTCGAGCAATTCGGCCCGCCATTCGAGGCCGAGAAAGTCGATCAGCGGCGTCAGCGCCGCCTCCGGGTCGCTCACCAGCTTCTCGTAGACCAGCGTGTGCACCTGGACGGGAAGTGTGTCGCGGCTGGCGGTGAACATGCGCATCGCCGCATCGTACAGCTCCGCGGACCCCTCGATCGTCAGGAAGCAGGCCATCGCGTCGTTCAACGTGAAGCTCTGCATGAAGCCGCTGAGCACGCAGTCGCACGGATGGCGCTGGGCGAAGATGATTTTCGCGTCCGGGAACAGCGAGCGAATGACGGGCAGGCCGAGCATGTTGAGCGGAAGCTTGTCGACGACCAGGCCGGTGAAATCGCGGTCCACATGCTTGTCGAGCTCGGTGAAATAGGCGCGGCGCGCCGTCTCGAACTGGTCGCTGGTCCGCTCGGACAGGCGAGCCACGTTGCCAAGGATTGTCTCGGCGGCGCCGAGCACATGCCGCTCCTCCAGCACCTGCGTGTCGGGGTGGCCCATGAGGAAGGTGTCGAGCAGGGTGGTGCCCGAGCGGGGGAACCCCACGAGGAAGGCCGGCGAGCGACGCGATGAAGGCGCGAGCGGCTTGATGCATGCGGCCCAATCCGCGGTGACCGTGTCAGCAAGGCCGCGAATGCGGCGAGAATATGCGTTCCCCTTGTGGACCCAGCCGTCGAAATCCGGGACGGCGCGGTTCATCGCGACCGCGGCAGCGAATGCGCCTGCGGTGTCGCCAAGCGAGTCGAGGATCTTCGCCATCAGCCGGTGCCACCGGACCGGGTCGGCATCGGGGCTTTCCAGTTCGAGGAGGCGCCTGGCATCCGCCGCAGCACCGTCGCGGAGCGCGATCGCCGCCGCCGGGTAGCCGAGCCGTTCGCGCGGAATGCCGAGCGTGGCGGCATCATCGAGCAGTGTCTTGAGCTCGTCCAAACGATTGGTGCGTTCGAGCAGGGAGCAAAGTTCCCGCAGCGCTGCGACCTCGGCGTCTGACGCTGGCGCCGAAGCATCGTCGCGGTTGGGAAGTGCGATCCGGATCAGCCCGCCCTCAGCCGAATTGCCGCGCACCGCGGCCTGCGCCGCCTTGTCGAGTTCGGCCATCGACTCCTCGTCGCGACCCATGATGGCCAGCAGGCGCGACAGGGTGAGGCGAGTCCTGGCATCATCCGCGCCGGATTCGAGCCTCCCCCGCAACTGGTCGACGGCTTCATCGTGGAAACCCGCCTTGGTCAGTGCCGACGCGAGGTTTTGCCGGATTGAAAGCTCGTCCGGTTTGAGTTGCCATGCGCGCCGCAGGGCATTTGCGGCCTCGGCCCAACGACCGAGCCCGGCGAGCGCGTCGCCGTAATTTGCCGAGAAGCGCCAGTCGTCAGGACGGGCCACGGTCAGGATGTTCCAGGCTTCGGCGGCGGCAGCGTGATCGCCCAGCGCCTGGGCAGCCTCGGCCCGCACATGCCAGAGCGCCATGTCAGCGGCGCTTGTGTCTTTGGAAGCGGGCGCGGCCTCGAGCGCCTCTGCGGGACGGCCCGCGTCATTGAGGGCCCGGGCAAGCATCACTCGGAAGGCGGCGTTCGCAGGCTGGGCGTCAACGGCCGCGCGGAGATGATCGACGCCGCTCTCGACCCGTCCCTGGCGGCATTCGATCAGGCCGAGAAGGTGATGAACGTCCGGCGGGCCGTTTTCGGCGTCGATCTGCGCCTTGGCCAAGGTGCGGGCGCGATCGAGATCGCCGCGACGGAAGGCGGCAATCGCTTCAGCGGTGCGGGAGTTCGGCTGCACCACCTCGCGCTACGGTTGCCGCGGGCTCGCGGTCAATATTCAGCTGGTCGTGGTGTTGCCGCCGTCGGGGTGGAGCACCTGACCCGTCATGTAGCTGGAGTCCTCGCAAGCGAGGAACAGAAAGCTCGGCGCAACCTCGTTCGGCTGGCCGGGACGGCCCATCGGCGTGTACTTGCCGAACTGCGGAATCTTCTCGGGTGGCTGGCCGCCAGACGGATTGAGCGGAGTCCAGATCGGGCCGGGCGCGACGCCGTTCACGCGGATGCCCTTCTTCACGAGGTTCTTGGCCAGCGACCGGGTGAAGCCGAGGATCGCCCCCTTGGTCGAACTGTAATCGAGCAGTCCCGGTGAGCCCTTGTACGTCGTCTCAGACGTGCAGTTGATGATGGCCGAGCCCTGCTTCAGGTGCGGCGCAGCCGCCTGGGTCAGGAAGAACATGCTGAAGATGTTCGTCTGGAAAGTCCGCTTCAGCTGGTCTTCCGTGATGTCGCGGATGTCTTCGTCAGGGTGCTGCTCGCCCGCATTGTTGACGAGGATGTCGAGGCCACCGAGCTCGCGCACGGTCTGCTCGACCAGTTTCTCGCAATGCGCCTTGTCACCGAGGTCGCCAGCGACCGCGATGGCCTTGCGGCCTTCCTTCTCGACAATTTCCTTTGTCTTCGCCGCGTCGTCATGCTCGCAGAGGTAGGAGATGGCGATGTCCGCGCCTTCCCGAGCGAACAGGGCGGCGACGGCGCGGCCAATGCCACTGTCGGCGCCAGTAATCAGCGCCACTTTTCCTTTGAGGCGGTCAGAGCCTTTGTACCGCGGCTCCCAGTCGGGCTTGGGCTCGAGCTTGCTCTCGTGGCCCGGCAACCCGTCCTCATGGATCATCGGCTCCATGACGTCAGACATACGCTAACTCCTTCTTCGCCATGGCAAACCCACGGCCAAGGAGCGCGGTTCCTACGGCTTAGCCGCGGCGAGCGTGCGGGAGCGACGGCTTGTCGCGCTGCAGGTTGTCGCCGAGCGGATTATTGGCCGAGCGGCAGCGCGCAACGAGCGTCGGGTAATCAAAATTGCTGTTGGCCTCGAGCGCAGGGATGGTGGCTGCAGAACAAGCGGCTTCGCTCGAGTATTGGGTCTGCAGCGTGGCCACTGGAGTGCACGCACTGCCGCCATCGGCGCAGCCCAAGATAGCGATGACGAAATACCCCGGTCCCATGATCCAAGTCCCTGATTACTTGCCCGATTAACAGACGATTTTGGGATCGGTTCCGGACGTTTCGCTCCCGTTGTTTGCGGCTCGGGGAACGCGCTCCTACGTAAGATGCATGGCAACAGCGGAGCAGAACAAACCCAACGCCGGATTCCGGGCGCTGTGGCGATTCCTGCCAATGCTGTGGCCCAAGGGCGAAGCCGAGCTGAAGGCCCGCGTTGTGTTTGCGATGCTGATGGTGCTCGCCGGCAAGGCTGTCACGCTGGCCGGCCCGTACGCGCTGAAACTTGCAATCGACCGGATGAGCGCTCACGCGGCGTTCGCCGTCGTGGCGGGGCTGGTGGCGGCGTACACGCTCGCCCGATTCGGCGGCGTGTTGTCGGATAATCTTCGTAACGCCATTTTCGAGAAAGTCGGGCAGGACGCCGCGCGGCGACTGTCGGCGAAGGTCTTCCGGCACGTGCACGATCTGTCGCTGCGCTTCCACCTCGAGCGACGCACCGGTTCGCTGACCAAGATCGTCGAGCGCGGGACCAAGAGCATCGACCTGATGCTCTATTTCCTGCTGTTCAACATCGGCCCCACGATCATCGAGCTAACGGCGATCTGCATCATCTTTGGCGTGAAGTTCGGCATCGGCCTGGTCGCGGCAACGCTGGCGATCGTCGCCATCTACATCCTGTTCACGCGCAAGGTCAGCGACTGGCGGACGGGCCTGCAGCGGCAGATGAACGACGTCGACAACAAGGCGATCGGGCGCGCGGTCGACAGCCTGCTCAACTACGAAACGGTCAAATATTTCGGCGCCGAGGACCGCGAGTCCGCGCGCTACGAAGAGGCCGTCGGCGCCTTCGCCAAGGCCGCAGTGCGCAACGAAGTCAGCCTGGCGTGGCTCAACATCGGCCAGGCGCTGATCACCAATGCGATGATGGCCGGCGCCATGATCTTCACCGTCTGGGGCTGGAGCCAAGGCCGCTTCTCACCGGGCGACGTGGTGTGGATCAACGGGTTGCTGCTGCAGCTATTCCGCCCACTCGACGCGCTCGGCTGGGTTTATCGGTCGATCCGGCAGGGACTGATCGACATGGAAGCAATGTGGGACCTGCTCGACACGCCCGCCGAGGTCAACGACGTGGCCGACGCGCCTGCGCTTCACGTCACCAAAGGCGCGGTGAAGTTCGACCATGTGCGGTTCGGTTACGAAGCCGGACGCGAGATCCTTCAGGGCCTCGACCTCGACATTCCGGCGGGGACGAGCTGCGCCATCGTCGGGCCGTCGGGCGCGGGCAAGTCGACCATCGCGCGACTGCTCTACCGCTTCTACGACCCGACCGCCGGACGCATCCTGATCGACGACCAGGACATCGCCGAGGTGCAGCAACGCAGCCTGCGCGCCGCGATTGGCATCGTCCCGCAGGATACGGTGCTGTTCAACGACACCATCGGCTACAACATCGCCTACGGTCGCGGCGAGGCTGGTCAGTCGGACGTCGAGGCCGCGGCGCGCGGCGCGGCCATCGACCGCTTCATCGAGGTGCTGCCGGATAAGTATGAATCGATGGTCGGCGAGCGTGGGCTGAAGCTGTCTGGCGGCGAGAAGCAGCGCGTCGCGATTGCGCGGACATTGCTCAAGAACCCGCCGATCCTGGTGCTCGACGAAGCGACGAGCGCGCTCGACAGCCGGACCGAGCAGGCGATCCAGGAAACGCTCGACCGCGTCGCGCAAACGCGCACCACCATCATGATCGCGCATCGGCTGTCGACGATCGTCGAAGCCGACCAGATCGTCGTGCTCGACCAGGGCAAGGTCGCCGAGCGCGGCACGCACGAGCAATTGCTCGACAAGGGCGGGCTATACGCGGACTTGTGGTATCGTCAGGCGGCGGAACGGCTTGCGGAAGAAACGGCGGAGGCCGCTGAGTAGCTATGTTCGGCGCAGGCCGCGCAGGACGTTGCCCTCGGTGCTGAGGTAGAACTTTCGGTAATCGACGCGCGGCGTGTTGGCGAAGATGAGGTAGTAATACTTCATCTGTTCCGACCACCAGTAGCCGGGGCAGTGATCGCTGTGCACTTTCGGGTTCGCTGTCACGTCGGCGAGGTCGGCGTAACCGTAGCGCGCGCGGTTCCAGCGCTTCATCGCGAGATAATGGTCGCGCACGATTTCGCGCCACTCTTCGCGGCCGTCGACCAGCCAGTGATTTAGCGCGGCGTCGGCTAGCTCTGGACGCAAATCGTTGGTCTTGCTGAGCGCGGCCATTTCGTGGGAGTCGATGCTTTCAGGCAGCACGCCGTAGCGCTTCTGAACCTTCGCCCAGGTGCGGGTATGTGCGCGGCCGACGGCGGGGTTGCCGCCCTGCGCCAATAGCCCGCCGTAGAAGGAGCCGAGTTCGTCCTGTTCGGTGTCGAGTGGCTTCCCGGTTTCGAAATCGACGTTGGCGAACCAGAGCTCGCTGCCGCGACGCAGCGGCTGATGCTTGAGGATCGCCGCGGTGCACGTGCGGTACATCGCGAGGCAGTCGCGGTCGCCGAGCAGGTCCCAGCCGTCCCACAGATATTCGTAATAGCTGTCTGATGGCGGGCCGATCGTGGCGCGGCGGCTTTTCCATTCGCCGGTCATGCAATCGATGCTGTCGGCGAGAAGGCCGATCTTCGAGCGCCGTTCGAACATCGACACCAGTGCGCGCTTGGCTGCCGCGCGGTAGCGGTCGTCGCCGGTGGCGCGGCTGAGGAAGCCGAATTCGGGAATGAAAGTGCCGGTCTCCGCGGGGTTGGTTTCCGGCCCGCGCAGCGCGCCGCTCTTCAAATTGATGAAGCGGTGCGGGATGCCGATCGGCGAGGCGTTGAAGCTGGGCAGCAGGCGGTCGGCGAGGTCCCTGGCTTTCGCGAGCAGAACGGGGTCGCCGCACGCGTGGTAGGCGGAGAGCAATCCGCCGACCAACCGGATTGAGGTTTCGAACACGGACACCTCGCCGTCGACGTCGAAATCGAGATTGGCTTTGATCCACTCGACGCCGTCGTGGAACTCGTCGTCGAGGCCCATGATCCAGAGCGTGTCGAGCGCCTCGACCAGCGTCAGGCCCAGGTGATGGTTCTTTAGCGGGAAGCTTTCGTTGCCGCCGCTGATCGGCTTGATCTGGTCCTTGCCCCACGCATGCTCGCGATAATTGCGCCAGGCCCAGCGCATTTCCCTCCGCACATCTTCGCCCAGCGCGCGCCAGTTGCGTTTGCTGTGGCTCGGCGCTTTCGCGGCGATGGTGGCTGCGCCGGCACCCATCAGCATCGCGCGGCGAGTGAGATTCCAGAAGCGTGTCATCCGGCGGAGGCTAGCCGCCGCAGTTTCATCCCGCTACTGCCCAAGCTCCGCGGCATGCTCGGTCCGCTAGTTGTGAGTAGATGACCGACCCGCACGACCTTCTCAAAAGCATCTTCGGCTTCGACCACTTCCGCGGCGTGCAGGAAGAGGTGATCGGGCGCGTGCTCGGCGGCCAGAATACGCTGGCGGTGATGCCGACGGGCGCGGGCAAGTCGCTGTGCTACCAGCTGCCGGCGGTCGCGCGCGAGGGGACGGCGTTGGTCATCTCGCCGCTGATTGCGCTGATGCACGACCAGATTCGGAGCGCGAGCTCGAGCGGGTTGAAGGCGGCGTCGCTGACCTCGGCGGACACCGACCGCGACGAGACGGTGCGCCGGTTCAAGGCGGGCGAGCTTGACCTGCTTTATGTCGCTCCGGAACGCGCGACTGGCGAGGCGTTCCGGCGTCTGGTCAGCCGCGTGAACCTCGCGCTGATCGCGATCGACGAGGCGCATTGCGTCAGCGAATGGGGGCATGATTTCCGGCCCGACTATCGCGCGCTGAAGCCGCTGCTCGACGACAATGCGGACGTGCCTCGGCTGGCGCTCACGGCAACTGCCGACAAGCGAACGCGCGCGGACATTCTGACGCAGCTTGGCATTCCCGATGACGGACTGATCGTCGCCGGCTTCGACCGGCCCAACATCCGCTACCATGTCCGCCCGCGCGACGGGATCTCGGCGCAGCTGAGGATGCTGCTCGCCCAGCAACCGGGACCCGGCATCGTTTACGCACCGAGCCGCGACAAGACGGAGCGGATTGCGCAGCAATTGGCATCAGCCGGCAGGCCTGCGCTCGCGTATCACGCGGGGCTCGACCCGCAGGTCCGTGCGCGCAATCAGGCGGCCTTCGTCGAGTCCGAGGACATGGTGATCGCGGCGACGGTCGCTTTCGGCATGGGGATCGACAAGCCCGACGTGCGCTTCGTTGCGCATGCCGGAATCCCGAAGTCAATCGAAGCCTATTACCAGGAGACGGGCCGCGCCGGGCGCGACGGCGAGCCTGCGGAAGCCTGGCTGTTCTGGGGGGCCGAGGATTTTGCTCGCGCTCGCCAGCGGATCGAGACCGAGGTCGAAGAAAGCCGCCGGCCCGCCGAGCGTGAACGGCTCAACGCGCTCGCCGCGCTGGTCGACGCACCGACATGCCGCCGCGCCATCCTGCTTCGGCATTTCGGCGACGATCCGCCGGAGCGATGTGGCAATTGCGACAATTGCCTGGATCCGCCGGCGACGGTCGATGTGACGGAAGTTGCGCGCAAGCTGCTGTCGGCGGCGTTCCGGACCGAGATGCGGTTCGGCGTCGGCCACCTCGCCGATGTGCTGGCGGGCAATGACAGCGAGAAGGTGCGTAGTTTCGGGCATGACCGATTGTCGGTGTTCGGGATCGCGAGCGCGGACGAGCTGGCGCTCATTCGGCCGGTTTCCCGAGCGCTGATTGCGCGCGATGCGTTGCGCGCCGACGCTTATGGCGGCCTGAGTTTTGGGCCGGGTGCAAAGCCGATCCTGAAGGGCGAGCAGCAGCTGAGCATCGCGGTTCCGCCGCCGCGCCGGCGGGCGAGCCGCAAGCGCTTTGACGGTCCCGCGGACCCGTTGTTCGACGCGCTTCGCGAAGCGCGGCGCCAGCTTGCCGCCGAAGCGGGCGTCCCGCCTTACGTGATTTTCCACGATTCGACGCTGCGGGAAATCGCGGCGACCAAGCCGCGAAGCCTCGACGAACTCGGCCGGGTGCAAGGAGTCGGCGCTGTCAAATTGCAGCGTTACGGCGAAGCGATGCTGGCTGCCATTTCTACCAACGGCTGATATTCAGGCTTGCGTAAGGGCTTCAACGGTTGGAGAGCCCCAACGTTTTCTTGAATCTGGGGAAAGACATGATCCGCAACATCCTACTCGCGACTGCCGCGGTCGCGATTGCCACGTCCGCAGGCGCTGCGCCCGCGCCGCGCAAGTCTAACATGGCGAGCTCTGCAACATTGTCCGCGTCGAACCCGTTTGCACGGCCGAGCACGCTGCCATTCCAGACGCCCGATTTCTCCAAGATCAAGGACAGCGATTACCTTCCTGCCCTGAAGGCCGGCATGGCAGAGCAGAAGCGCGAGATGCTGGCGATCGCCAACAATCCCGCGGCGCCGACGTTCAACAACACCATCGTCGCAATGGAGCGGACGGGCCTCCTGCTGGAGCGTGCGAGCCTGGCGTTCAACGCGGTCAACGGCGCGAACAC
>Ga0068867_100002547_pt1 | contig 12842 bp, 8 predicted proteins | sample KBSMisM32_FD_65649 | JGI IMG/M metagenome (GOLD analysis project Ga0068867, IMG submission 65649) | Miscanthus rhizosphere microbial communities from Kellogg Biological Station, Michigan, USA - KBS Miscanthus M3-2 | ecosystem: Host-associated > Plants > Roots > Rhizosphere > Soil ...
GGAGCCACCGCCAGGGCGCGGAGGTCATGAAGCCGCTCGCCACCCCGGTGATCGGCGGCATGATTTCCAGCCTGCTGCACATCCTCATCGTCACCCCGGTGATCTTCCTCTGGCTCAGGAAACGGCAGCTTGATCGGCGAATTCCCCACTAGAGAAAATCCATTTTCTCGCCGATGCTGTCCGTTGCGCCCGTGTCGGGCGCGCGACCTCCGTCATCCACTCCACACCATGAAAACCAAACTGATCCTGATGACCGCCCTGCTCGGGCTGGCACTCGCCTCACCGCCCCTCCGGGCCGAGGAACACCCGCACACGCACCCCGCCGCCGACGCCAAGGCCGAAGACAAAGACAAAGCCGAAGCCAAGCTCGCCGGCTACACCGACGTTTCGACCGCCCTTTACAAGGACGACCTCGACGCCGCGAAGAAAGCCGCGGCCGAAGCCTCCAAGCAAACCAAGGACGAGAAAGCCGCGAAGCACTACCAGGGCATCGCCGACAGCAAGTCGCTCGATGAGGCGCGCAAGCACTTCAAGGAGCTCAGCGACCTGTTGATCCCCGACGGCAAGATGTGCGGCATGCACGAGATGTACTGCCCGCACTACAAGATGAAGTGGCTGCAAAAGTCCGCCGACGAGGTCCAGAACCCTTACGCCGGCAAGGAAATGCCCCACTGCGGCAAGGAAGTGAAATAGCCCGAAACCGGGAAGAGCGGATGCCGCCACCCGCTCCGACCGCCGAATCCCCACGGCCATCCGGACCACCGGATGGCCGTTTTTGCTACCTGGGACGGATCTTAATCCTGTTAGAATGACACGATTTTCACTGACAAAACCGTCACCGTGAAGACAAGAGGACGCCCGCGTCACGAAATGTTCATGATTCCATGGTTCCCATGACGAGGTTGTTTCGACTCAAAATCATGAGACTGGCACGAACCGAGCTGCTAGACACAACTTTTCCAACCCCGAACCGTCCTCATAACCCGATGACATCCATCGCCCGCACACTCGCCCGGCTGCTGGCGGTCGCCCCACTGGTGACCGCTCTGCACGCCGCTCAGGAACCCGCCTCCCCGGCGCAATTCCCCGTCCCGCTCAGCCCGGACCTGCCCTACGACGTCAACGTCGAGCAGCTCCGCTCGCTCAGCGAGACGCCGCAGCAGCCGAAGCCGCCGTTCACCATCCCGGGCGACAACATTCCGTCCGCCCAGCGCCTGTTCGACATCTTCGCCTGGCAGTCGTTCCTCGCGCTGAACTGGCCGGCCAAGCCGGACGGCGCGCCGGACAAGGACAAGACGCTGGCCGACTCCGCCGCCCCGCGCGTGTGGGAGGGCTTCACCGAGATCAGCCAGGTGTTCCGCGAGAATGGCGCTCCGCCCGCCCCTTGGAAAGCAGCCGTCGAAGCGAGTTGGAAGAACCGCACGTTCTGGATGCACGGGATGGGCGAGGGAACGCCGCCCGACGAGCCGAACAAGCCGGGCGGCATCAACCCGCCGCTGCTCGACGAGAGCCTCCAGGCCTTCACCGGCCCGATGATCGACCAGCAGGGCAAATGGGTCCGCTACCAGGTCGCCCTCAACCAGGTGGAGTATGACTACCTCGTTGAGAACAAGTTGTACAACCTCGAAGGCCAGGCCGCGTTCACCGCGAAGCAGCAGATCGATTTCCCCGCCAACCACGGCACGGCCAAGCACGGGGCGATGGAAATCAAGATGGCGTGGAAGCAGATGAGCGAGCAGGACGACCGCGCGCGCTTCTTCGTCCGCCACGCCAAGGTGATCCCGCTCACGGGCAAACCCTACGAAGCCGACTTCGGTCTCGTCGGCATGCACATCTCCGTCCGCACCGAATCCTCGCCGACGTGGATCTGGGCGACCTTTGAGCACGTCGACAACGTCGCGGTCAACGACCTGGAGAAGAACTCGAAGGGCAAGCCGCTGCGCCCGACCTTCTTCAACCCCGACAACCCCGCCAAGCCGGTGAACATCCTCGCGCCAAAAAACGCGGCCCCGGTGAAGCAGTACAACGGCGGGGAGGCATTCACCAGCTGGGATGAATCGAAGACCACCGATCCGACCCAGACGCTGATGGTGCTGCCGGTGGCGAAAGCGACCAACGCGCTCAATACCGAGGTGCAGGGGCTGCTCAAGGGCCTCGGCTCGGTGTTCCAATACTACGAGCTGATCGGCACCCAGTGGCCGGCCGCGCCGTCGTTCCCGGCCTTCCCGAACGGCGTCGCCACCCAGCCAGATGGCCGCCTGCTGCCGTCTTCGACCGAGAGCATCCTGTTCAAAATCCCGGGCAAGGTCGTGCCGGTGCACCTCGTCAACACGACCATGGAAACGTTCTTCCAGAACGGCAACCAACCGGCCGGGCCGCTCGCCGAGGACGACCGCCTGCCTCCGGGCCTGCTGGCCAACCCGGCCACCGTGTTCGCCACCGAAAGCTGCGCCGGCTGCCACTTCTCCGCCGGTGCCTGCATCGCCTTCAAGAAGGACAACAACGGCAAGTTCCTGGTGCAGCAGATCGACGGCAAAAACTACCGCATCCCGATCTTCGGCAAAAACGCCGTGCGCGGCATGAACGGCAACGCCGATTACAGCTGGCTGCTCCAGCTCCGCGCCCAGTCGGCCCCGTACGAAGGCGCCGACGTCAGCCAGCTCAGCGACTACCTCATCGCCCCGGCCCAGAAAGTCTGCCCGGCCAACACCCAGTCCTTCATCACCCCGGCGCAGTAAGCCCGGTCCGGAAACATCTCCTTTCTCCACATGAACTTCCCCTTCGTGCCCGTCAACGGCTTCACCCCGAACAATCCGGGCTGGAGCAACGTGGGCAACATCGACAGCTGGTCCGCCGATTCCACCGGCCGGAATTTCACCTTCGTCTTCGGCTCGCGCTCGCTGGTGCTCCAGCTGCTCGGCCCGACGGCGTTCCGCCTGCGCTTCAACCCGGCGTCCGGCGCGACCTACAACGCCGAAACGTCCACCGCGGTGGTCAACCGCGACCTCGGCTTGGCGAGCTTGCAAGCGTCGCACAGCCAGCCGTCGGCCAGCCAGCTCGTGATCGAAACGGGCGCGCTGACGATCAACGTCGGTCTCGCGCCGTTCGCGGTGCAGGTGTTCCGCAACGGCCAGCTCATCCACCAGGACGCGCCCGGCCAGGGCGTGCTCTACATTCCCGGCCAGGAAGTCATCGCCGTGATGAAGACCACGCCGCCCGGCGCGGGATACTTCGGCCTCGGCGAAAAGGCGGGCAGCCAGCTCGCGAAGAACAACTTCACCTTCACGTTCTTCAACTTCGACAACTTCACCTACAACGGCCCGTCGCTCGGCGATCCCGGCCCGCTCAACCCGACCGAGCCCCTGTATTGCTCGATCCCGGTGCTGGTCGAAAACAACCCGTTCCCGTCCGGCGCTTTCTCCGGCTCGCCGTTCGCCACCGGCGTGTTCCTCGACAACCCGGCGCAGACCTACGCGAACGTGTCGTCGAACGACTACTCGGACATGTCCGGGAAATACTACGTCGGTTCGCTCTACAACGAGCTCGACTACTACTTCTTCGCCGGCGACGCCGTGCCCGACATCCTCGAGCAATACACCACGCTCACCGGTCGCGCGCCGATGCCGCCGCGCTATGCTTTCGGCCTGCATCAGGGCGCCTATGGCTACTACGACCGCTACAAGCTCGCCGCGGCCGCGAACTCGTACCGCGCCGCCCGGATCCCCTGCGACGGCCTGCACATCGACGTCGACTTCCAAGACAACTACCGGACCTTCACGCACAGCGAGGAGAAATTTCCGAACGTCCAGGAGCTCTTCAACGACCTCCACGGGATCGGCTTCAAGATGAGCACCAACATCACGCCGATCATCACCACCAACGAGCTGAACCAGGAGGGTGTCCGCGCCCCCTACGCGCAGCGCGAGGCGTTGATCGACGCGAACGCGCTCATTTACAACACGCGCTTCGACGCGGGCGAATCGCCGGCCCTTTACCAAGGTGGCGTGAACTACGGCAATAACCGCGGCAACAACCCGTATCCGTCGCCGCCGCTCCAGCCGAACCGCGACGGCATCACGCCGCTCACCGCGCCGGGCAACTACCCGGACTTCGGTCTCGCCTCGGTCCGCGAAGCATGGGGCGAGCAATACCAGCACCTGCTCCAGGACGTCGGCCTCGACATGATCTGGCAGGACATGACCTGCCCCGCGATCGATCCGAACCTGCCGCCGGACACCGTGTACTACAAAACGTTCCCGCAGGACCTGATGATGGCGCAGGAGTCGACGGCCGCCGACGGCACGGTGACGGTGGACTACCTGCCGAACGCGCAGCTCCACAATTCCTACGTCAACAACCTGCTCAGCGCGACGTGGAACGGCATCAACGCGCTGGAGCCGACGCGCCGCAACTTCATCATTGCCCGCGGTGGCTACGCCGGCATGCAACGCTACGCAGGCCTGTGGACGGGAGACTCCGCCTCGAGCTGGGATTTCCTCAGCATCAACATCCCCGAAGTGCTCAACCTCGGGATGTCGGGAGTGCCGATCAGCGGCTGCGACATCGGCGGCTTCGCGACCGGCTCGGGCACCACCACGCAATCGAGCGTGGTCGGCGGATCGATCGTCGGCGGCATCACGAACTACGAGCTGCTCACCCGCTGGATGCAGCTCGGCGCGTTCCTACCGTGGTACCGCAACCACTACGACGGCTACAACAAGCAGTTCCAGGAACCCTTCGCCTACGGCGAGCCGGTGCCGACGAACTGCCGAAAATACGTCGAGCTGCGCTACCGCATGATGCAGGTCCAATACGACGCGATGTACCAGTGGACGCAAAACGGCCTGCCGATCGCCCGCCCGCTGTTCCTCAACGACCCGCAGGACGCCGGAGTTTACGGCCATTTGAACGACCAGTTCTTCGTCGGCGGCGACTTCCTCGTCGCGCCGATCGTCACGCAGCACATCACCGCCAACCCGCCGACCGAACCGGTGCGCGGCGTTTACCTTCCGGCGGGTAGTGATTGGTATGCCTTCATGGACAACACCGCGCCGCTCGTCGCCGCGGTTCCGGGCGGCACCTATATCAGCAACTATTACGCCGACCTCACCCTGGTGCCGATCTACATCCGGGCCGGCGCGATCCTGCCCTTCAACAACCTGGAGCAATGGGTCGGCCAGCTTCCGGAGAACCCGCTGACGATCAACTGCTACCCCGGCCCCGACCGCTGGACCGATGGCGCCGCTTACGAGCTCTATCAGGACGACGGCATCAGCGTCCAAGCCGCCAGCGGCAGCTATCGCCTCTCGCGGATTTATCAGCAAACGCTGAACAACAACGGCTCGGTGCAACGCCAGATCCGGATCGCCCGGGTGACCGACGCCTACACACCGCCCGCTCCGTTCATCTACCTCGCCATCCTCGGCAGCATTTCGAGCGCCAATCAAGTCACCCGCGACGGCACCACGCTGCCGAATGTCGGCGATCCTGATTCGCTTGAAGCCGCCACCGCCGACGCGTGGTATTGGAACGAGTCCATCAACATCGTCTTCGTCAAAATCTTCGACAACCGCCCCGACACCACCGTCGTCGCCGCCTACTGACCCCATCCGCCATGAACCTTCGACAAAACCAAGGCCTCCGGCCGCAAATCACGTTCACCGCGGACTTTCACGAACTGGTGCAGGGCGATCTCGTGCCGGGACCGTGCCTGCTCCGCTACAATCCGCTCCGTTTGATCTCCGCGGAGGAAGCGGACGACCACGACCACGAAATCCACGCTCACCTGCGTTTCCATCCTTCCGGTCAGACCTGGGAAGGCACGCTGGTATTGGAAGACGGCGCTCCCGTCGCCGATCTCGCCCACGCCCGCGGCCAGAACTTCGTGCTCAAATCCACCTTCGAAATCCCGGCTGGCACCGATGAAATCGAAGCCTGGTTCTCCTGCACCCACGAGGACGGCTACACGCACTGGGACAGCAACGGCGGCAAGAACCACTGGCTGCGTTTCAGCCTGCACGACATCAAGGAACAGCAAGCCGTCGTCCGCCCGCCGGACAAACGGAACCCCGCGCAGTCGTCGCTCGAACTCGACGTCACCACCGTCCCGCAGGTCCACACGCTGACGCTCCGCTGGCGCCTGCCCGCCTTCCAGGACCGCCCGCGCGTGGAAACGCCGCTGGTCGTCACCGGCGAAACCGCCGAGGGCAAACGCTGGGCCTCGCCCGCCGAAGGGATCTTCGTGCCGGTCGGCGCGGTCGCCGCCTACGACCTCGTCTACTTCATCGGCGACCGCAAGTTCACCGACGACAACCAGGGCCGCTGGTATCTGTCCGAGTGACCGGTTGATGACCTCCTACGAATAACGGCCCGCCGGGAAACCGGCGGGCCGTTTGCTTTTCAAACGTAGCCGCATTGGAAACAATGCGGGCGGTGAGTCGCCCTTCATGAAGGGCCAAACATTTAGTGATCACATGATCTTCTCGAACCATAACCACTCCCAAACTCCCCGGCGGCACGGTCCATGAACTGCCGGCGGACTTCCGACACGCCCTCGAAGCCGATGCGGACGCCCCGCGCCTGTGGCAGGACTTCACGCCCCTGGCGCGGAACGAGTGGATCTGTTGGATCACCTCGGCCAAGAAAGACGAAACCCGGCAACGCCGCATCGAGGTCGGCCTCGACAAGATGCGCAAGGGCCTTCGCCGGCCGTGCTGTTGGCCCGGTTGCCCGCACCGCTGAGCGGCGACCGCTTCCGCGACCAACCGGAAATCCTGGCCGAATGGCGCACCGCCGCCCGCGTCCACCGCACCGCGCGCTGCACGGCGGCGGAAACGCCCGCGCCGGTCACCTGATTCCGCCCCCTTCCCAAGCCGACACCTCGTTCGGGGTGTCGGCTTTTTTGTCGCGAGCATAGCATCGTTGTTTTGTAGCGCACTACAGATCAACGACTTGCAGGATTTTCAAATTGACCCGAGCAGCGACTGTTTCTAGTTTTTTGACGAAGTGAAGCCTCACAATATGAACAGAGAAGTAATCGAAGTGGCCATTCCGAAAGGAATTCACACGGATATCCTCCGGTGCTTCAGGGAATCTCTTCAACAATGGAGCCCACAATCAGAATGGCGTTTCACAGACAATCCATCCATCTCCAGACCAAAGATCACGGATCATCAGATAGATGCAGATCGCGCTCAGAGCCTTGATCCCACGGGATCGGCAGCGGGCCGAAATGAAGAGATACATGCCCAGCTGAGTAAAAAATGGGCACGTGCTTTGACACCCCCTAGGGTGATCTTTCGAAAAAGGATCTTAGCAGACCCCGGCTGCCGCTTCAGCGAGACATATTGTTCAGCGTTCCCCCAAAAAAATGAAAGATACCATTCTTGCTCTTATCTCTAGCCGTCAGCATGTCAGCTTCACGGAGCTCACAAGGGCTATCGATGGCTTCAAAGGCGACCTGATGATGCTGCTTGGCCACGACCGAAATATCGTTCTTTGGCCTTGGTGTTCCAATGCCGGCATCGACGCCCTTGTGGAATTGTTGTCAGCAAAGCGAATCCATCTTCATCCCGCATCCGACTTCACTTACATGATCGACGGAGACTACCCGGCATTGCCGCGAGTCAATCGCCCGCCCAAAGAAGGCTACAAGGAGCCTCATTGGTTTCCGGTTTGTTTCTGCGACTACCCCCATAATCCGAAACCGAAAAAGAAGTAGCCCAGAAGTCGGGCAAGGCAGCGTTTACCACGTTTTACCGGGCGCTTAGAAAACTCGGGTAGGCCATCAGGCGGTGCTACCTACAAAAAAACGGCCCGCCGGGGAAACCGGCGGGCCGCTTTATTTGAGGATCGTTTGATCGGTCGAACCGCTTACTTGGCGGCGGCGACGACGGACGCCGTGGTGATGCCGAGTTCCTTGAACACGGTGGCACCCGGGGCGCTGATGCCGAAGCGGTCGATGCCGACCACCTGGCCGTCGAGGCCGACATACTTGTACCAAAGACCGGAAACGCCTGCTTCGATCGCGACGCGCTTGGTCACGGCCTTCGGCAGCACGCTTTCCTTGTATTCCGCGCTCTGGCGGTCGAAGCGCTCGAAGCACGGCAGCGAAACGACGCGCACGCCTTCGCCGAGTTCGGCGGCTGCGGCGACCGCGTATTGCAGCTCGGAACCGCTGGCGAGGAGGATGGTGGTGAGGGTGCCGGTTTCCTTCTTCGCGATGTAACCGCCACGGAGCACGCCGTCGCGGCGCTCTTCCACGGAGAGATCGTTCATCAGCGGGATCGCCTGGCGGGTGAGGATCAGGGCGGTCGGGCCGTCGGTGCGCTGCATCGCGGCGATGAACGCGCCGGCGGTTTCCTCGGCGTCGCCCGGGCGGATGACGTCGAGACCCGGGATCACGCGGAGGCCGCTGACGGTTTCGACCGGCTGGTGGGTCGGGCCGTCTTCACCGACGCCGACGGAGTCGTGGGTGAAGATGTAGCTGACCGGCAGCTTGGAAAGCGCGGCGAGGCGGATCGACGGGCGGAGGTAGTCGGCGAAGACCAGGAAGGTCGCGCCGCTCGCGCGGAAGATACCGTCATAGGCGATGCCGTTGCAGATCGCGCCCATGGCGTGCTCGCGGATGCCGAACCAGAGGTTGCGGCCGAGGGCGTTCGACTTCGAGAAGTCGCCGCCGTCCTTGAGGTAGTTCTTGGTGGAACCGAAGAGGTCGGCGCTGCCGGTGAGGAAATTCGGCACGGCCTTGGCCACGGCGTTGATCACGGTGGCACCGGCGGAGCGGGTCGCGTCCTTGTAGTCGGCGGCGAAGGCCGGGATCTTGGCGGAAAGGTCGGTCGGGACGGTCATCGCGACGCTCTCGGTCAGCTCGCTGGCGAGCGCCGGGTTGGCGGCGGCCCAGGCGTTGTAGGTCGCTTCCCAGGCGGCGAATTCCTTCTTCGCGGCTTCCTTTTTCTCGGCGAAGAACGCCTTCACTTCGTCGGACACGAAAAAGTGTTGGTCGGCCGGCAGACCGAGGCCCGCGCGGGCGCCGTCGATGAACTTGGCACCACCTTCACCGTGGGCCGCGGCCTTGCCGGCGACTTCCGGGATGCCCTTGCCGATGATCGTCTTGGCGATGATCACCTTCGGCTTGCCGTTGTCGTTGGCCTTCGCGTCGGCGATCGCCTTGGCGATGGCGGCGAAGTCGTGGCCGTCGATGGTCACGGCGTCCCAGTTCTGGGACTTGAAGTATTGCTCGGCGTCTTCGCCCTGGGAAACGTCGGCCATCGCGTCGAGGGTGACGTCGTTGGAGTCGTAGATGAGGACGAGGTTATCGAGACCGGCGTGGCCGGCGAAAGCGATCGCTTCTTTGGCGACGCCTTCCTGAAGGCAGCCGTCACCGTGCAGGGCGAAGATGTGCTGGTCGAAAATGACGTGCTCGGCGGTGTTGAACTTCGCCGCGGCGCGCTTGCCGGAGATCGCGAAGCCCACGGCGTTGGCGATGCCCTGGCCGAGCGGGCCGGTGGTGGCTTCGATGCCGACGGTTTCGAAGGACTCCGGATGACCCGGGGTGTGCGAGCCGAGCTGGCGGAAGCGCTTCAGCTCATCGAGCGGCAGCGCGTAGCCGGAAAGGTGCAGCCACGAGTAGATGAACATCGAACCGTGACCGGCGGAGAGGATGAAGCGGTCGCGGTTGAGCCACTTCGGCGCGTCCGGATTGTGGCGAAGCCCACCCGAATACAACACGGCGCCGATCTCGGCGCAACCGAGGGGCAGACCGAGGTGGCCGGAGGAACAAGCGTGGACGGCGTCCATGGCGAGGCCACGGGCTTGGTTGGCGGCTGCTGCGAGCAGGGTCGTGTTCATGTTGGAAATCAGTGGGTAGAAACGGGCCGAAACGTTAGGAGCCCGACCGCCTTTGACAAGCCGGGTTTGCAGCCATCCGGACCGCTCTTTTCATTGCCGGGATGAAATGCGCTCATTTTCTCATTTTTCCCCTTGCCAAACCCCGACCTCATCCGCTATTCTCCCGCCGCACCGCGACAACGACCCGTTCGTCTATCGGTTAGGACTCTAGATTTTCATTCTAGCAAGAAGGGTTCGACTCCCTTACGGGTCGCCATTTTCCGCGAAAACAAGCCGCCGCAAGCTTCACCGCTTCGGCGGCTTTTTCGTGCCGCAAAAAAGTCACAAACACCGCTTGCCAAACCGCGGGCCGGCACCCTAGGTTCCCGCCGCACCGCGACAAACGACCCGTTCGTCTATCGGTTAGGACTCCAGATTTTCATTCTGGCAAGAAGGGTTCGACTCCCTTACGGGTCGCCATTTTCCGCGAAACCAAGCCGCCGCAAGCCCCAGGGCTCCGGCGGCTTTTTCGTGCCCGGGCCGCCGGACCATTTTCCTGCGGAAAAAGCTTGTTTAGATAATGAGACGCATTCTCATTTCGTCCGCCGCCTCACCGCAGTGAACCCCTCCTCAGGCCACCCGACATGAAACCGAAGTCTCCCGCTTCCCTTCGCCCCGCGTTCACGACGCGTGAGGCGCTCGCCCTCGGCACCCTGCTCGCCGCCGCGCCGGCGATGGCCGCCGAAACCCCGGCCCCGGCCGACAAGAAAGACGAGACGAAGCCGGAAGGCGAAACGCAGAGCCTCGGCGAGCTCGTGGTCGAAGCCATTCGCGACACGCTCTACAAGCCGGAGAAGCTGCAATCGGTGAAATACACCGAGCCACTCCGCGACATCCCGCAGACGATCACCGTCGTCCCGCAGGAAGTGATCAAGGAGCAGAACGCCTCCACCCTGCGCGACGTGCTCAAGAACGTCCCGGGCATCAGCATCCAGGCGGGCGAAGGCGGCGTGCCGAACGGCGACAACATGTCGATCCGTGGTTTCAACGCCCGCACCGACCTGTTCGTCGACGGCGTCCGCGACACCGGCGGCTACACCCGCGACCCGTTCAACCTCGCGCAGGTCGAGGTCGCCAAGGGGCCCGCCTCCGCCAACAACGGTCGCGGTTCCACCGGCGGCTCGGTCAACCTCGCCAGCAAGGCGCCGACCCGCGAAGCCTTCACCGATCTTTCGGTGGGCGCTGGCAGCGATTACTACGGACGCGCCACGCTCGACTACAATCAACCGCTTGAAAACGTGCTGCCCGGCATGGGCGTGCGCTTCAACGCGATGGCACACCACAACGACGTGCCCGGCCGCGACGAGGTCGAGCAGACGCGCTACGGCCTCGCCGGCTCGCTCGTCTTCGGCCAGGGCACCGACACCCGTGTCACCCTCAGCGCCTTCCACCAGTCCGAGGACAACCAGCCCGACTACGGCATCCCCTGGGTGCCGACTACCGTCGCCGGCGCCAACGCGACCGCCAAGCAGTTCCTGAAGGCTTATGGAGACAAGCCTTCGCCGGTCCCCTACCGCAACTATTACGGCCTCGACGACCGCGACTACGAGCACATCGACACCGATGCGCTGACCGCCGCGATCGAACACGACCTCCGCGAGGGCGTGAAGGTCGTCAACACCTTCCGCGCCGGCAAGACCCGCCGCGACTCGATGATCACCGCGCCGCGCTACGGCGTGTCCGCGTCGGCGGACAACCCGCTCACCGGCAACCTCGTCATCAACCGCCAGCTCCAGGCCCGCGACAACACCGACGAGATCCTCCAGAACCAGACCAACCTCCTGATCACCGGCAAAACCGGCTCCATCGAGCACGACGCCGTGATCGGCATGGAGGCGGCGCTGCAGGACTACGACAATACGCTGCGCACCACGCCGCAGAGCGCATCGCAAGCCGACATCTTCGCCCCCAACCCGAACGATCCCTGGACCGGGAAAATCACCTGGAACGGCGACCAGCACTCGAACTCGGAAACCTTCGCCTTTTACGCGTTCGACACCCTGAAGTTCGACAAGCACTGGCAGCTCTCCGGCGGCCTGCGCTACGACTACTTCCACACCCAGTACACCACCCGCAACGCCGCGGCAGCGACGACCTTCGACGATGGCCGCTACGACAATCTGCTCAACTGGCGCGCGGCGCTGACCTACAAGCCGGTCGAGGAAGGCAGCATCTATTTCGGCTACGGCACGTCCTCCAACCCGTCGCTCGAAGGCCTGAATCTCAGCACCACTCAGATCGCGCAGGGCATCAACCAGCTCGGACCTGAAGAAAGCGAGACGATGGAACTGGGCACCAAGTGGGACCTGCTCGACAAGAAGCTCGCGGTGAGCGCCGCCTTGTTCCGCACGACCAAAACGAATGCCCGCACGACGGACGCGACCGGAACGACGGCCTTTCTCGACGGCGAACAGATCGTCCAGGGCCTCGAGCTCGGCGCCACCGGCCAATTGACAGACCGCTGGCGCGTCTTCGGCGGCTACACGTTCATGAACAGCGAGATCGAGAAGTCCAAGAACCCGATCGAAATCGGCCGCGACGTCACCAACACGCCGGAGCACAGCTTCAGCCTGTGGACGGTCTATGACCTGACCGACAAGCTCGACGCCGGCCTCGGCGGGCAGTTCGTCGACTCCCGCTGCGCCAGCACCACCAACAACCGCGTCGCCCCGTCCTACTGGACTCTCGACGCGATGGCATCCTACGAAATCAGCAAGAACTGGCAGATCCGCGTGAACGTCTACAACCTGCTCGACCAAGACTACATCGAAAGCGTGGGCGGCGGCCACTTCGTCCCCGGCGCTACCCGCTCGGTGGTCTTTAGCACCAACTACCGCTTCTAAGCGTTTCGCGTCCGGTTGCCGCGCCCCGCTCTTCGCCAGAAGGGCGGGGTTTCTCACTTCTTCCTGATCACTAACCACTGATCACTTTTTCCCATGATCCTCTGCATCCCC
>Ga0068867_100002553_pt1 | contig 12834 bp, 10 predicted proteins | sample KBSMisM32_FD_65649 | JGI IMG/M metagenome (GOLD analysis project Ga0068867, IMG submission 65649) | Miscanthus rhizosphere microbial communities from Kellogg Biological Station, Michigan, USA - KBS Miscanthus M3-2 | ecosystem: Host-associated > Plants > Roots > Rhizosphere > Soil ...
ACGGCGGTGCGGCCCGGCGCTTCCAGAACGAGGTCGAGGTCGGCATGGTCGGCATCAACGTGCCCATCCCGGTGCCGATGGCCTACTACAGCTTCGGCGGCTGGAAAGCCTCCCTGTTCGGCGACACCCACGCCCACGGCACCGACGGCGTCCAGTTCTTCACCCGCGGCAAGGCCATCACCAGCCGCTGGCTCGACCCCAGCCACGGCGGCATCGAACTCGGTTTCCCCCAAAACAAGTGAAAGCACCGGACATGACCCTCGTTGATGACAGGACCGCCAGCACCGTGCTGCCCAACGGCCTGACCCTCGCAGACGCCCGCGCCCAGGCGGCGCGCGCCCACGAACTTGACCGCGCCCACGTATTCCACTCGTGGTCGGCGCAAGCCGAACTGAACCCGATGACCATCGTCGCGTCACAGGGTTCCTACGTGTGGGACGGCGAGGGCAACCGGCTGCTGGACTTCTCCTCGCAACTGGTGAACACCAACATCGGCCACCAGCACCCGAAAGTCGTTGCTGCCATCCAGGCTCAGGCGGCCAAGCTGTGCACCGTCGCGCCCCAGCACGCCAACGATGCCCGATCCGAGGCCGCGCGGCTCATCGCGGCGCGCACCCCGGGTGAGTTGAACAAGATCTTCTTCACCAACGGCGGAGCCGACGCCAACGAGCACGCGGTACGAATGGCGCGGCTGCACACCGGCCGCTACAAGGTGCTGACGCGCTACCGGTCCTATCACGGGGGCACCGACACCGCGATCAACCTGACGGGCGATCCCCGACGCTGGCCGAACGACTACGGCAACAGCGGGGTCGTGCACTTCTTCGGTCCGTTCCTTTACCGCTCGCACTTCCATGCCACGACCGAGGCGGAGGAGTGCGAGCGCGCACTGGCCCACCTCGACGATGTGATCCGGCTCGAGGGGCCGTCAACGATCGCGGCAATCGTGCTCGAGTCCATCCCAGGCACCGCCGGCATTATGGTGCCACCACAGGGCTACTTGGCCGGTGTGCGGGAACTGTGCGACCGCTACGGCATCGTGTTCATCGCCGACGAGGTGATGGCCGGCTTCGGGCGGAGCGGAAAATGGTTCTCTGTCGATCATTTCGACGTCACGCCGGACCTTCTCACCTTCGCGAAGGGTGTCAACTCGGGCTACGTCCCGCTGGGCGGCGTTGCGATCAGCCCCGCAATCGCCGACACGTTCGCCCACCGCGCCTATCCCGGCGGGCTCACCTATTCCGGCCATCCGCTGGCCACCGCAGCGGCCGCTGCCACCATCAATGCAATGGAAGACGAGGGCATCGTCGCCAACGCCGCCCGCATCGGTGATGAGGTGCTCGGACCCTGCCTTCGTGACATCGCCCGCCGCCATCCCAGCGTCGGCGAGGTTCGCGGCGCGGGTGTGTTCTGGGCGGTCGAGCTGGTCGCCGATCGCCGGACCCGCGAGCCGTTGGCCCCTTACGGCTCCAGCAGCCCGGCGATGAACGCGACGATCGCCGCCTGCAAAACCGCCGGGCTGCTTCCCTTTGCGAACTTCAACCGCATCCACGTCGTGCCGCCGTGCACGGTCAGTGAAGCCGAAGCCCGCCAGGGTCTGGCCATCCTCGACGACGCTCTGGACACCGCCGACGCCCATCTGTGAGCGACGGCGTAGTCGTCACGTCCGCTCCGATCAGTCGGCGCCTCCCGCGCCGCCGCAGATGATGACACGTAGAAAGGCCCAGGTTCGGGATTGGATCCCTGACCTGGGCCTTTGTGGTGGAGCTGCCGGGAATCGAACCCCCTCCAGAAATCGCGCTGAGCTGCGGAAACGCTGAAGCTGGCTACGCGAAACGACGCGAAAGCACGCGAAATGTTGCGTTGCGCCCATCGCTGCAGCTGCCCGCTCATTGCCGCATGTGTGCCGCGCCGCCGATGTACCAAGTTTGACCGTTGATCCACTCGCCCTCGTCGGACAACAGGAAGGCGACAATTCCGGCAAGGTCGGAAGCGCGCCCGACGCGAGTGGTCTTGGCGGATGCAACGAACATGTCTTTGAGCCCATGGAGTTGTGGTTGATTCTCCTGCGTTTCACCCCAAACCAAGCCGGGCATCACGCAGTTGCACCGAATTCCCTCCTTGCCGTAGTTGTTGGCGACATGACGGGTCAGCTGATTGACTGCGGCCTTCGACACGTTGTACGCCACATGCATCGGATCGACACCCAGCGACCCTCCTGAGGATGTGTTGACAATGCTGCCAGCGCCCCGATCGCGAAGGTGCGGCAGGACGGCCCGGATTGTGCGTACGTAACCGAGAAGGTTGACGTCAAGGGTTCGTTGCCAGATGTCCAAATCGGTATCCAGCACGGTGAAATCACGACCGTTGACGTGTTCCGACAAGTCTGCGCCCACGTTGAAAAGTCCGTGGACACCCCCGAACTCACGGAGGGTTGCGTCGACCAAGCCGCGAATCGAGTCTTCGTCGGCAAGGTCGAATTCCACGGCGATGGCGCTGCCGCCCGACGCATTGATGGCATCGACCGTCGCCTTCGCGCCTGTGATGTTGACGTCACCCACCACCACGCCAGCGCCTTCTTCTGCAAGGCGAGAGGCGGTACCCGCACCGATCCCGGTCGCACCACCCGCGATGATGACTGTCTTGCCATGCATTCTCGCCATATGCCTGAAACTCCGTTCTCTATCCGATTGGTGTCGTCAGCAGTGGGACACGCCGAGGTCCACCAGGATTTCGGATGCAGTCACGAATCTGGACTCGTCCGATGCCAGCCACGCAACTGCGGCGGCGATGTCGTCCGGCATGGCGATTTCTTGGGGCAAGAGCGGTGTGTGCAAGTTGCCCAGGCGCGGGTTCGACTCGCGCGCCACGTGTAACGCCTCAACCATTCCGCCGGTCGTCACCATCGGACTGGCCACAGAGCCGGGATGCAGGCTGTTCACGCGGATGTTGTGCACTCCGAGTTCGGCCGCGAAAGCCCGTGCCAAGCCGGTGATCGCGTGCTTGCTCGCCGTGTAGTGCACCATGAACGCTTGGACCTTCACAGCTGCGGCGGATCCGATGAGGATGATGGAGCCACCACGGCTTCCCTCGACAAGGTGTGGCGCTCCGGCCATCACCGTGTTCCACGTGCCGACGACGTTGGTGTCGATCGTCTCGCGGAACGCTTGATCCGTGATCTGGTCCCAGGCTGCGGGACAGCAGATTCCGGCGTTGGCGACGATGATGTCGAGTCGGCCCAATTCCCCGACGCCGCCGTCGACCGCGGCACGAAGCATTCCGAGATCACGGGTATCGACCGCCCTCGTGAGAGCACGGCGCTTGTTCGCAGCGACGAGTCGGGCCGTCTCGGCCAGATCATCCAGGGTCGACGAGGCGTAGGGAACGCTGGCCGGCAGTGGGCCGGCAATGTCCACCAAGATGACATCGGCGCCCTCGGCGCTCAGTCGCTCGGCGTGCGCCCTGCCCTGGCCCCGCGCAGCGCCTGTCACGAGCGCGACCTTGCCGATCAGCCGTTCGGCCATTGACGTGAATCCTCCCCGGTGAGAACCGATTAAAGTTCCGGCGGCCATTCTCGCGCCGTGGCCCGCTGGCTCGGATCAGTCGCGGACGATCTTGTCGAGTGGATTGGACCGCTCGAGCATGCCGTAGGTTTCTTCACCGTCCCACCGGTAGCGCACGCCGGCTTGTTGGAGCGCCGGGAAGCTGGGCATCTCCTTCTTGAGTGCGTGCATTGAGTACATGTCGTCGTTGTGGTGGATGTCGTGGGTCGAGAAGACCGTCTCACCCTCGATCCGCGTTGCGCCGTCAGCGGTTTCGAGCACGACGGACACGTCCTCACCGAGCGCCTGAAGGCGGGTCAGCCACGGCGCCTCGATCACCCGCGCCGGAATGAGGGGGCCATCACCCGTGAACAGATAGCCCTCATTGAATGTCGGTTGACCATCCGGCCGCGGCGGGTAGGCGATGTAGCCGAACGCCTTGCCGCTGGGGAACACTGCCGACTGCCAGGTGTGGCCCCAGAACCCAGCGAGTCTGCGCACACCCTGGCGGCGGATCCGCAGCCCGCTTCCCATGAACTCCCGTCGGTCACCGCCTTCGATGGTCAACGATCCGGTGGCGCGGTAGAGCTGTTCGTAGCGGGCTCCGCCCATCAGGTCGCCTTCGATGGAGGACTTGATCTGCTTGCCTGCATCCGGCTGAAGGGCGCCTTGAATCCACGGTGGCACAGCCATCTTCGCTTCAACGCTGAAAGCGATGTTGACCAGCGGACCGTCCTTCTTGCCTGCTACAAGGTCGGCGGACGACGTCTGCACGGCCTTGCCGTCGTACGTCACGGTCCACGTGTCGAACGGTTTCACGCACCGGAACGCCAGCCCGCCGGCGCCCAGCACGGTTGGCTTGCCCTCGGGTCCTTCGGGGGGCAGCGACGGACCATTGCTGCGAAGCCGGTACACCCGCCCGTCCGGAAAGGCGACGTTGACCTGGATGTCGTGGTTGTCCCAGTTGGCGGCGACGGCTTCGATCCCGATGCGCGGGAGACCGACGTCACCGCGATCGTCCATGGTCCAGAAGCTGACCGAGTCCCGCATCTCGGGATTCTCGGGGCGCTGCGCAAAGACGAATTCGCGGGACGGGTCGATTCCGCCGGTCAAATCGGTGGTCACTGGTTCCTCTCATGAGCCGTCCACCGGCTCGCCATGTCGACATACTGCGCAAAGCGTGGCCGCACCTGCTCGAGGTCGATACCGAACTCGACCGGGTCCGCACGCTGACTCGGCTCCCGCTCGGCAGCCGCCTCCGTCCACCAATTGCGCATGCGCTCCTGAAACTCGTCGCTGATCGGGCCCCCCAGCCATGCGTACAGTCCTTTGACCTCACCGATCGGATCGGCTTGCATGGCGCGGAAGTCAATGTCGTAGAACAGGTCATCGGCGCCGGCCGCACGGAACGCCAGTGCCCGATCCATACCGAGCGACCAATGCTCCACGTTGAGCTGACCAATGTATGGGGGATCCATCTCGTCGGTGAAGGCCCCGATGATGTCGGCATACAGTTCGGCCACCGATAGGATGACATTTGTCAGATCGCGGTGTGTCATCACATATTTCGCATCGGGGAAGACCGCGGCAAGCTGCTCCAACCAGAGCACATGCGATGGGCACTTCAGGCGCCACGGTCTCGTGGGCTCGCCCCATTGCAGCAGCTTCATCACGCGCCGCTGATAGGAGAGCGTGGACTGCAAATCAGCCTTCTCCACCAGCCACGCCGAGTAGGTCGGCACCTGGGCGAATGATTGAAAGATGTGGGATGCGAAGCTCAATGCCATCAACTCGTGGCATTCCATGGGTCCGTGAGTGGCGGCGGGTACGTGGTAACGCGTGCCGATCATCTCGCCCTTGTCGGGTGGGATGCGCGGATCGATGCCTTCGACCGTGGATGGTGGCGGGCATGGCTGCGAAGACTCCCAGCGTCGTAGGTACCGGACGTCGGGATCCTGGGCGAGCAGCATCGACAGCGCTGTCGAGCCGGTGCGCGGCAACCCCAGACCGATCAGAGGAGATTCGATGCGTTCGTCGTCGATCTCGGGATGGCGGCAGTACCAGTCCTCGACCTGCAGACGCTGATCGAGATAGCCGATGATGCGCTGGTAAATGAACGCCTCACCCCGGGCATTGAGCCGGGCTTCGTCACGAAGAGCTGCCAACAAAATCTCGAGGCCCTCGCGGTAAGAGTCGTCCCCGAACTCATCGAGGCCCGACTGTGCGACGGCCGCATCCTGAACTTCTCTGGTTGAGGCCATGTTTCAGCCCATCCACTGGCCGCCGGCCACATCGATGGTCTGCCCGCACATATAACTCGCGGCTTCAGAAGCCAAGAAGGCGACCATATTTGCGGCCTCCTCGGGCAGCGATGCACGGCCGAGTTGCACTTGATGCGTGATCGACTCGATGATCGCCCCACGTCCTGCACGCTGCTGATCGTTCCGCGGATCGAAGAGGTACTGCCGCATCTGCTCTTTGATCATGATGCCCGGCGCCACACAGAACACGTTGACCCCGCGGGGGGCGACCTCATGCGCCAGGTTGCGGGTGAAACCGATGACGCCGGACTTGCACGCGTTGTAGGCGGTGAGACCACGCTGCTGAACACGGCCACCGACGGACCCAATGTTGATGATCACGCCAGAGCCCTGCGGCAGCAAGAACTCTAGGGCGGCATGCGACCCGTACATCATCATGGTCAAACTGCCCAGGACGGTGAGGTCGATCTCTTCCTTGCTCTGCTTTTCAAACGGCCCGGCGGCGACCATCACCGGGTTGTTGATCATGATGTCGAGGCCACCCAGCTTGTCATGCGCTTCGCGGACCGCGCGATGGATTTGATCCCAGTCCGACATGTCCGCCTGGACGGGAATCGTGTTGACGTTCCAACGCTCCGCGATCTCCCGGCCGCGCCGTTCCAGCGGTTCCAGCGTCCGGCCAACAAGTGCGATATCGGCACCGGAACCCGCCAGCCGGTTGGCGATGGCATGACCTAGACCGTCGCCTCCAGCGCCGGTGACAAACGCCTTTTTACCGGTCAGGTCCATCAACTCGGTGACGCGTTTATCGACGATGTGGGTTGGCAGACGATCCAGATTTAGCGCCTTGATGGCGGCCTCGTCGTCATCCAACAATGTCATCGCTGACTCCTCCGATCGTCTGTCGGTGCAGCGCCCGCGTCGAGTGCAAGAACCTCTGGCCAGCGTCGTCCGTCGAGGGCGACACTATGGCCGTTGATCGCTAACCGGGTAATGCCAATTACGGCGTTCAGTCATGCCGATTTCATATGTCTGATATCTGTCGTCTCGTGGACACGCACCGGCTGAAGTACTTCCTCCGCGTTGCCGAGGAAGGGTCGATCACACGCGCTGCAAAGTTGCTGGGAATCGCGCAGCCCGCGCTCAGCCGCCAGGTGCAGCTACTGGAGGAAGACCTCGGCATCTCCCTGTTCACGCGCAACCGCCGTGGTGTCGAACTCACCGAGGAAGGCGAACGGTTGCGGGCATCGACGGCCGCACCGCTGCGGCAATTGGAACTGGCGGTCCAATACGTGAGTTCGCCGTTGGCACGCCTCGAGCGCGGCATGTTGCTCGGTCTTCCGGAGACAGCCGTCGGCGTCTTGGCGGCACCGCTGATCGCCAGTCTGACGAGCGCTTTTCCCAGTGCGAGTTTCTCCGTGACTGTGGGCAGCAGCGACCAATTGGTGGAAGCCATGCTGAAAGGATCGGTCGACGTCGCTCTGATCAACCCCGTACCCGACGATCGAGTGTTCTACCGGGCCCTGCTCGTCGAAGACCTGGTGGTGGTGGGAGGTCCACGGTCCGGTCTCGAACCGAGCCGCCAGCTCACCTTCACCGAATTGACTCAACTGCCGTTGGTGATACCGCGATCACCCACAGGCATCGGCAAGGCACTCGAGAACGCGGCGCTGCGCACAAAAGTCAAGATCGGCTATCGCACAACGACAGACTCGCTGTACGTCGCCAAGAGTCTCATCGAGGAGAACTTGGTCTACGCCGTGCTGCCCCTGTCGGCCTGCCGTCGCGAAGTCGACGATGGACATTTGCGGTACGCACGACTGATCGAACCGGCTCTGACTCAACAGTTGGGTGTCGCAGCGACCGCACAATTGAAGCTTCCGCGCGAGTTCACAGCCGAGGTCGGGAACACACTCCGCGAGGAGGTTTCGCGTCTGATCAGAGCCGGTCGCTGGGCCGCGACGTTGCTGTCTCACCAACCCTGGAACCCGGCAGAGGCGTAAGGCGTCACCCGATCGACTGCGATACCCTGTCGCGACGGACCAATGTATGCCGTCGTGTGCGATGTTGGTGAACATGTGTTGAAAACGAAAGCAGGCCAGGACTTTTCAGTCCTGGCCTGTCCTCCGGTAGTGGAGCTGCCGGGAATCGAACCCTACCGCTACAGAAATCGCGCTGAGCTGCGGAAACGCTGAATTTGACGACGCGAAACAACGTAAAACAACGCGAAATGACCTGCGGATACGCGAAAGGTGTTGATGGCATCAACACGGTACCTGCCGCCGCCACCATTTCTCGTCGTGACCGCAATGAACGCCACAGCGGCGCGCTGACATTGACCCTCGACACGGCCCCCAGCATTACCTCAGCGCATCTATTGCCCGGGACAGATCGTGCCAGACACGGCGCAGTGCACGGCTGAAGCGCCACGGCGCCTTAAGATTTCACCGGGTGAACTGGTTCGGGGCCGACCGTCGTGGCCTCCGCGGACACCGGCTCCGTCACATCTGCGTGCAGTTCATGGATCTCCGACTTGAAGATGCGCATCGATTTGCCGAGCGACCGCGCCGCGTCAGGCAGTCGCTTCGCGCCGAATAGCACGATGATCACGACGGCAACGATCGCCCAGTGCCAAGGACTGAGACTGCCCATCGCGTAACCTCCGTATCTCAAAGGCGCCGTCAGACTGGTCTGCGTGCGCCTGTCATGGCGATAGTCTCTCGTGCGTTCGCGGGTCAAGCGAGAGGCAATCTGTGCAGCCGGCGGTGCTTTGATTGCGCAGATGTGCATTTGAGACACCCGGCCGTGGGCCACGAGATCGGGACCGCAGCCCGCGACAGCGTCAAGTGTCTTTGCGCGCAACAGAGTCGGGCGCGATGCGCCGTCACCCCTTAGCAGGGACGGCCGACATCGATGCTTCGGACGCGCTGGTGAAGTAGGCGTTACACACGAGCGGTGGCATCCTCGTCACACTCCGTCCCCATGCGATGCTGCGTTTGCTGAATCGTATCAGCGCAGGTTAAGCACATTGTCTCTGGCCAACGGTCCGGAGATGGTGATACGATTCACCAACGCCACCACCAGTGGCGTGCTCCACTGCCACCTGGCTGCGGTTCTTTTGTCCAGCGGACACTGACGGTCCCGGCAGGGAGTCCCGACAATCAACACGCTTTGGAGTTTTCAATGGGACAGCTTGACGGCAAAGTCGCGTTCATCTCTGGTGTCGCGCGCGGTCAGGGCCGCTCGCACGCCCTGACGCTGGCTCGCGAGGGAGCCGGCATCATCGGTTTCGACTTGTGTGCGAAGCCTTCGACGACGGCCTACCCCGGTGCCACCGAGGAGGATCTGCAAGAAACCGTGCGCCAGGTCAAAGAGGTCGGCGGCGAGATCCTTGCGGAGGTAGGTGACACCCGCGATTACGCTCAGGTTAAGGCGATCTTCGATCGCGGGATCGAGCAGTTCGGCCGGGTGGACATCGTGCTGCCCAACGCGGGCATCTGCTCGGGCGCCAAGACCTGGGAGATCAGTCCCGAGGACTGGCGCGAGATGGTCGACATCAACCTCAACGGGGTGTTCCATACAATCAAAGCCGCAATCCCTACGATGATTGCCCAAAACGAGGGCGGCTCCATCGTTTTCACCGGCTCGACCGAAGCGCTCAAAGGCGCCGAGAACATCTCTTCCTACGCGGCTTCCAAGCACGGCGTGACCGGCTTGATGACCTCTCTGGCACGAGAACTGGGCCAGTACAACATCCGGGTCAACTCGGTGAACCCCACCTGCGTGGACACCCACATGATCAACAACGACTTCGTCTACGGACTCTTCCGCCCCGATCTGGAGAAGCCGACTCGCGAAGATGTTCTCGACACCTTCGCCGGCACCCACATCCTGCCGGTGCCGTGGATCCAGCCCCAGGATGTCAGCAACGCCATCCTCTACCTAGTGACCGAACCGGGCCGCTACATCACCGCCACGCCGCTGGTGATCGATGCCGGCTTCATCGTAAAGTCCTGATCAGGCCCACCAACACCCTTACGAGTAGCCCTCCCTGCTGCCGCCCGCGGCCGGCTGGGAGGGCTACCCTAGCGTCCAGCCCAGGCCGGATGGCCGATGTCGAGGAGCGCGATGGTCACAATGAAGGACGTCGCCAAGGCGGCCGGCGTATCCCAAGCTTCGGTGTCCTACGCCTACAGCGGATCGGGCCGTGTGTCACAAGCGCAGCGCGAAATCATCTTCGCGGCCGCCGCCCGGTTGGGTTATACCGGACCCAACGTCGCCGGAAGCAGCTTGCGGCTCGGCCGGATCGGCACCGTCGGCGTCCTGGTACCCGGTTCGCTGGCCGCGGCCGTCGAAGATCCCTCCACGGCGCTGCTTCTGCGGGGAATCGTCGAAGTCAGCGAGCTCGCCGACGTCGGGCTGACGTTATTGCCAGTCAGTGGGCGGACATCCCGATCTGAGCCTCCGTGCCCCATCATGCCCAGCGCCTTGCGAGGACTTGTCGACGGTGTCGTGATGCACTGCCTCGCCGAGGATCATCCGGTGGTGGAGATGATCCTCGCGCGGCGCATCCCGGCGGTTGCAATCGACTCCCCGCGCCTACCGGGTCTGCCCTACGTCACAATCGATCATCGGGGCGCCGGCGCCGTTCAAATGAAACATGTTCTGAGTCAAGGGCATCGCCGCATCGGCGTGGTGTCAGACCGTCTCGGCCCGCTGCCTGGACAAGGTGTGCGGCCGCTGCCTGCTGTCGATCCAGTCAGTGAGGTCTACTTACGTGAACGGCTGGCAGGCTACCGCGACGCGATCGCTGCCGCCGGCATGCCCACTGTCGAGATCCACGTGATCGAGGCCGCCGATATCGACTTGGACAGTGGAATGGCCGCCGTCGCCGAGTTGATCGCTGTTGCGGAGCCGACCGCGATCGTGGCCACCTCCGACGTACATGCCGTCGCCGCGTTGAAGGTCCTCAAAGCCGCGAACATCGCGGTACCCGAAAGGGTCTCGGTGATCGGATTCGACGACGCACCGATCGCTGATTTGATGGGCCTTACAACGATCAGGCAGCCGTTGGCCGATAAGGGTCGCGCGGCAGCAACGATCCTGCTCGACTTGATCGCCGGGCGCGTGCGTCGCCGCGCGATGAAGCCCACCGAACTCATCGTGCGCACGACGACGGGCCCGGCGCCGCGCTCCTAGTACTGCAGCCGTAGTTCGTGACGGTGGTGGTTTGGCGTGTCTTCACTGGTAGGGGCGGGGACCGCGGCAGTGTTCGGGGTTTGTGAAGACTCCAGAATTGGCCGCGGTCGCCGCGGCCCATAGCGTAGACCCTGATCGGTGGTGGACTGAGTTCTCGGCGGTGATTGATCGGATCGCGCCGCGTTTTGCCCGGTATGAGCCGTTGCGGCATGCGGCCGAGTTGATGCTCGGGATGGTCTCGGGGCTGGATCGCAAGAATTGCTGGACGATCGCCGAGCACCGCGGCGATGCGACCCCTGACGGGTTGCAGCATCTGCTGTCACGGGCGAAATGGGACGCTGACGGGGTTCGTGATGATCTGCGTGACTATGTCATTGACGCCTTTGGTGACGCGGGTGCCGTACTCGTGGTTGATGAAACTGGGGACGTGAAGAAGGGTGTGGCGACCGTGGGGGTGCAGCGCCAGTACACCGGCACCGCCGGGCGCATCGAGAACGCCCAAATCGCGGTGTACCTGACCTACGCCGCCCGGCGTGGGCACGCCCTGATTGACCGCGCCTTGTATCTGCCGCGCTGCTGGGCCGAGGATCCGGATCGCTGCGATGAAGCGGGAATCCCCAGGAACAGAAGGGGTTTCGCGACCAAGCCCGCGCTGGCGGCGGCATTGATCGCCCATGCGGTCACCGCGAAGGTCCCCGCGGCGTGGGTGGCCGGCGACGAGGTCTACGGTGCCGACCCCCGGCTGCGCGCGCAGATCCGCGGTCACGGGCTGGGCTATGTGCTGGCCGCGGCGGCCAACCGGCGGGTGCCCACCGCAGCCGGCCCGACCCGCGTGGATGCGCTCCCGGCGCGGCTGCCCGCGCGGGCATGGCAGAAATACTCTGCCGGTGCCGGCAGTCACGGACACCGATTCTATTCGTGGGCCTGGATCGCGCTCGACGCTGAGGACAGCACCGACACCGGCCATCACCATTTGCTGATCCGCCGCAATGACCGCACCGGCGAGCTGGCCTACCTGCGCTGCTACAGCCCGCACCCCGTGCCGTTGGCCACCCTGGTCGCGGTGGCCGGACAACGCTGGCGCATCGAGGAATCCTTCCAAGCCGCCAAGGGACTCACCGGGCTGGATCAGCACCAGGTCCGGCGCTGGACCTCCTGGCACCGCTGGACCACGCTGGCCATGCTCGCCCACGCATTCCTGGCCGTGGCCACCGCCATCGAACGCGACGCCCAACCCACGCCTACCGGACTGATCACGTTGACCGTCAACGAGTTCCGCCGTCTCTTCGACGCCCTGCTCCTCGTCACACACCACACGCTGACCAGCCTGCTGCGCTGGTCGGCCTGGCGCCGACGACACCAACACCGAGCCCGCCAATCCCACTACCGACGACGAGAACACCAATGATCACGAACTACGGCTGCAGTACTAGTCGGCGGGCCGCCCTCCACCAGATGCGGTCGATCGGTGCAATCGGCCAACCAGCCCCGCCACCGCCCGGGGTGCGCAGCACCCCGATCAAGACAGAGACCGATTTACCCCAGCCCCCGGCGGGTGGATCGGGCGTTCAACCCAGTCCCACTGGGTCTCGGCCCCCGGCGGGTGCTCAATCACTGCCCGGTCGACCGCGCTGGCCTGCTTGCATGCCGCACACACCGGGCGCAGCGCCCGCTCCGGCATCGAGCGGGTGAACGACGGATACGACCCCGCATACCCAGCGCGGCGATCTCGTCGAACAACGTCGTGGCCCACAGATGCGGATCGGCGGCCAACCGGCGCCGACAATATTCGGCGTACTCGGCGAACGGGTCCGGCGCCCAGCGGGCACCAA
>Ga0068867_100002556_pt1 | contig 12827 bp, 15 predicted proteins | sample KBSMisM32_FD_65649 | JGI IMG/M metagenome (GOLD analysis project Ga0068867, IMG submission 65649) | Miscanthus rhizosphere microbial communities from Kellogg Biological Station, Michigan, USA - KBS Miscanthus M3-2 | ecosystem: Host-associated > Plants > Roots > Rhizosphere > Soil ...
GCGAGGTGCTCGACCGCTTCCTCGGCGTGGGCTGGATGCACCGCCTCGGCCATCCCGGCATCTGGGAAAAGATCCGCGCCATCCCCGACCACATCTTCTGGAGCGTGCGCCAGGACATCAAGGCGCGCCTGTTCCACATGGTGCGCCATCGCATCGCAGTGAACCATGCGCGCAACCACGGCAGCGAGTCGCACCTGCAGCGCCTGCTCAAGTACGCCGACCCGGCGAACCCGAGCGTGCTCACCGTCGGCTTCGGGCGGCGCTTCGCGACCTACAAGCGCGCCACGCTGCTGTTCAACGACCTCGACAACCTGCGCCGCCTGCTCGCCGACCGCTCGCGCCAGATCCTGTTCCTGTTCGCGGGCAAGGCGCACCCGGCGGACGAGCCCGGCCAGGAGCTGATCCGCACCCTGGTGCACCTGTCGCGGCAGGAAGAATTTGCCGGGCGGCTGCTGTTCATCGAGGGCTACGACCTGCACATCGCGCGCCGCCTGGTCTCCGGCGTCGACGTGTGGCTCAACAACCCGGTGCATCCGCTCGAAGCCTCGGGCACCTCCGGCATGAAGGCCGGCATGAACGGCGTGATCAACCTCTCGATCCTCGACGGCTGGTGGGACGAGGGCTACGACGGCGAGAACGGCTGGGCGATCAAGCCCGCCTCGCCCGAAGTCGATCCGCACCGGCGCGACCAGGAAGAGGCGCGCACGCTGTACGAGATCCTGCAGGACCGCGTCATGCCCCTGTATTACGACCGCACCGAGGGCGGCTACTCGCCCGGCTGGGTGCGCATCGCCAAGCGCTCGATGGCTTCGCTCTTGCCGCGCTACGACGCCTCGCGCATGCTCGGCGAGTACGTCTCCAAGTACTACATCCCCGCCTCGCGCCAGGGCCACCGCTACTCGCAGAACGGCTACGAAGCCGCGAAGACGATCTCCGCCTGGAAGACGAAAATCCGCGCCGCGTGGAGCGGCGTCGCAGCGCGGCGTCTCGACTCACCCAAGCAGCGCATCCAGTTCGGCGAATCGGTGCCGGTCGAGGTCGCGGTCAAGCTGCACGGCCTGGCGCCCAGCGACGTCTGCGTCGAGCTATTGCTCGCGCGCAGCGCGCGCGAAGGCGCACCGGTGCAGCACTCGCACGAGCTCTCCGACGCCGGCGACATGGGCCACGGCGAGCACCGCTACAAGGTCGAGCTCAAGCCCGGCCTTGCCGGCCGCCTCGACTACCGTATTCGCGTATACCCGCGGAACGAGCTCCTGACCCACCCGTTCGAGCTCGGGCTGTGCACGTGGGTATAGAAAGCGCAGTGTCGACACCAACCCTCGGGACGTTGCTGGTCGCAGCTTCCGCGCTGCTCGCGTCCTCCGGCGCCGACGCCGAAGTCTTTCGGTGCGTCGATCGCGCCGGGAAGTCGGTCTACACCGACCGGCCATGCCCGAGCGGCAGCCGGGCGGAGGATGTCATCACGGCGGCGAAGGTCTGCGGCAGCGCCGATTGCCTACAGCGCCGGGAACGGAAGCAGGAGCGAGCGCAGCAGGAGCGCGCCCGCCTCGAGCGCGAGCAGATGGATGCGCTCATCGCCGAGCAGGAGCGCCGCCGGCGCGCGGAAGAGGAAGCGCGAAGGCTCGAGGCGGAGTTGCGCGCGCGGGTGGCGGCCGCTGCGCCGGTCCAGCCCGTAGTCGAACCGGATTACCTTGTCTACGTGTCCGGGTTGCTGTGCACCGGGCCGCGCTGCTTCCCGCGTCCCGATAAGCCGCCCCAGCAGGAACGTCCCGGCGCCGGCAAGCCGAAGCGCGCCAACGGGGGATGACTCAACGCGCGCCCGAGCGGACGAGCAGCGAAAGCGACCGGCCCTGCAGCGCGTAGCTTTTCGCGGGCGCGGCTTTCTGGCCCGCGGTATCGAGCACCGCGCTCCAACCTTCTCCCGGCAGCTTGAACTCGATCGCCTCGTGGTGCGCGTTCAGCAGCAGTAGCAGGTCGTCGTCGAGGATCGGCTGGCCGTAGCCGTCGCGCTCGGCCAGGCGCTGCCCGATCATCAGCATGCCGAAGCAGCGCGCGAACGGGAGCTTCCAGTCGGCCTCGGCCATCTCGCGGCCCTCGGGCGCGAGCCAGGAGGTGTCCTCGGGCTTCGGGTAGGCGCGGCGGCGGAACAGCGGGTGGCGCTTGCGCACCTTCAGCAGCTCGGTGACGAAGCCGAGCATCTCGCGATCGGCGCCCTCCCAGTCCAGCCACGACATCTCGTTGTCCTGGCAGTAGGCGTTGTTGTTGCCGCCCTGCGTGCGGCCGAGCTCGTCGCCGGCGAGCAGCATGGGGATGCCCTGCGAGAAGAACAGCGTGGCGAGCAGGTTGCGCTTCTGCCTTGCGCGTAATGCGTTCACTTCGGGCTTTTCGCTGGGCCCTTCCTCGCCGGAGTTCCAGCTCCGGTTGTGGTCGGAGCCGTCGCGGTTGCCCTCGTGGTTGGCCTCGTTGTGCTTGCGCTCGTAGCTCACCAGGTCCTGCAGGGTGAAGCCGTCGTGCGTGGTGACGAAGTTGATGCCGGCGCTCGGCGCGCGGCCGGAGCGCGCGAAGAGGTCGTGCGAGCCGGAGAGGCGCGCGGCGAGGTGGCCGATCATGCCGTCGTCGCCGCGCCAGTAGCAGCGCACCGCGTCGCGGTAGCGGTCGTTCCATTCGCTCCAGCCGGGCGGGAAGTTGCCGAGCTGGTAGCCGCCGTCGCCGAGGTCCCAGGGCTCGGCGATCAGCTTGACCTGCGACAGCACCGGGTCCTGGCGCAGCGCGCCGAGGAACGCGGCGTTGCGGTCGAAGGCGCCGTGCGCGCTGCGCGCGAGCGTGGCGGCGAGGTCGAAGCGGAAGCCGTCGACGTGCATCTCCTGCACCCAGTAGCGCAGGCTGTCCATCACCAGCGCGAGCACCACGCGGTGCGCGGTGTTCAGGCTGTTGCCGGTGCCGGTGAAGTTCTGGTAGCGGCGCGGGTCGTGCGGGTCGAGCCGGTAGTAGATCAGGTTGTCGATGCCGCGGAACGACAGCGTCGGCCCGTGGTGATCGCCCTCCGCGGTGTGGTTGTAGACCACGTCGAGGATCACCTCCAGCCCGGCGGCGTGCAGCGTCTTCACCATGCTCTTGAACTCGCCGAGCGTGCCGCTCGCCGAGTAGCGCATCTCGGGAGCGAAGAAGCCGATCGTGTTGTAGCCCCAGAAATTGCGCAGGCCGTGGTGCAGCAGGCGGCGCTCGTCGGCGATCGCGTGCACCGGCAGCAGCTCGACCGCGGTCACGCCGAGGTTCTTCAGGTATTCGAGCACCGGCGGCGTGCACAGGCCGGCATAGGTGCCGCGCAGCTGCTCGGGCACGTCGGGGTGGAGCTTGGTGAAGCCCTTGACGTGCAGCTCGTAGATCACCGTGTCGCGCCACGGCGTGCGCGGCGGCCGGTCGTCGCCCCAGGTGAACGCGGGGTCGACCACCTGGCCGCGCCCGCGCTGGATCATGCGTGCATAAGGATCGAGCAGGATCTTGTTGTGGTCGAAGCGGTGGCCGCGGTCCGGCGCATGCGGGCCATGGATGCGGTAGCCGTAGAGCAGGCCGGGCCGCGCCTCCGGCAGGTAGCAATGCCATACGTAGTCGGTGCGCTCGCGCACGTCGACGCGCTCGATTTCGCGCCGGCCGCGCGGATCGAACAGGCAGAGCTCTACGCGCTCGGCGTGCTTGGAGAACAGCGCGAAGTTGACCCCGGCGCCGTCCCAGCTCGCGCCCAGGGGATAGGGCCGCCCGCGCCAGACGGCGCTGGGCGCGACCAGGGCTCGGGCGGGCGCATCCACAGCGCCCGGATTATGCAGAAATCGTGCGGTTTGGCTGGACCAGATGACAGCCGTTGGTGCGCCAGCTGCCGTCGCGCTGGCGTTGCATGGCGTAGTACGCGACCCAGACCGCGCCCGAGCGGTCGGTGACCTGTACCGGCTGCACGACGTCGCCGCCCATCACGACCAGCTCGAGAAACGTGACGGCCGAGGGGCGGTAGACGGCGCGGTACGCCATGCGCACGGTGTCAAGGAAACGCTCCGGCGTGCCGAACGATTGCTGCACCCCCGGCGACACCAACGCGAACGCGCTGTGCGCGTCGTCGCGCCGGAAGGCGTCGATCTGGCGGTGGATAACTCCGCGGATCGCCTCCATATCGGCCGCCGTGACCCCGCTATCCGCGGCGGCCGGCGCCGGGAGCGGCACCAGGACGGCGAGACAAAAGAACAGCGCCCTCAGCATCTAGCTTCCCTGCCCGGCAGCGATCACCGTCGCCATGCCGCTCGCGCGCATCACGTCTTCCAGCCGCTCGCGCTCGGCCATCACCCTGCGCGCGTAGTAGGCATTGGCGTCTCGCGCCGCGCCGTTGTACTGCTGCAGGCCGGCCTCGAGCGTGCCATAGCGATACACGTACTCCTGCAGGATGCGCGACCCGACCTGGATGTTGGCTTCGGGGTCGAACACCGCGTCCTCGCCGCCCGCCGCGCGCAGCTTGTCCAGGTGGTAGCGCGGAATGATCTGCATCAGCCCCTTGGCGCCCATGCCGCTCTCGGCGATCGGGTTGAAGCGCGACTCGACCGCGATCACCGCCAGCACCAGCAGCGGGTCGAGGCCGACCTCGTCGGCGGCGCGATGCGCGGCCGCCACCATGCGCCCGGTCACGCTCGCAGCCACGAGAAAGCGCCGCGACACGTATTCGATCAGGACCTGCTGCGCCGGGTCGGCGGCGCTCGCCCCCGCCGCCGCAGTCAGCGCGGCGTCGGCCGGCGGCACGCACACCGCGGCCGAGTCGGGCGCGACGGCGGCCGGCGGCGCAGCAGCGATGAACAGCGCTCCGGTAACAACGACGGCGTACATCAGGATCTTGTTGGAGGCCGGGACAGCCATGAGGTCACCCCGCGAAAGGAGCACAGATGGTAGGGGGCTCGGTGACGCCGCGCTATCGCCGCGGCCGGAAGTTGCTGTCGCGCATCGGCTACAGACCGCTCGGCAAAATCTACAGCGAGATACTGGTCCGGGCGATAGTGGCTTCCGCTACGGGTCCATATCATGCAAGCCGTTACGCGTCGAAACAAATAGCGTCACCGAAAGAGGCCCACAAGCAATGAATATCGTCGCGATGGTTCTGGCAGGCGGTGAAGGCACGCGGCTGCATCCGCTGACGGCGGAGAACGCAAAGCCGGCCGTGCCGTTCGCCAGCGGCTACCGGCTGGTGGACTTCGTCCTCAGCAATCTCGTGAACTCCCGGATCTCGACGATCTACGTGCTCGCGCAGTACAAGCCCGAGTCGCTGCTCAAGCACATCTCGACCGCCTGGGCACCGTGGTTCGCCGACGGCGAAGGCACCATCAAGGCGCTGCTGCCGCGCTCCAATACGCTGGGCGGGCAGTTCAAGGGCACCGCCGACGCGGTGTACCAGTATCTGGACCTGCTGCAGGCGCATTCCCCCGACATCGTCGCGGTGTTCGCCGCCGACCACGTTTACCGCATGGATGTGCGCCAGATGGTCGCCTTCCACCGCGAGCGCCGCGCCGACGTCACGGTGTCGGCGGTCGGCGTGCCGCTCGCCCAGGCGTCGCACTTCGGCGTCCTCGCTGCCGGTGCGGACGGCCGGATAAGCGAATTCAAGGAGAAGCCCAAGTGCGCGCCGGCGATGCCGTCCGATCCGTCCCGCGCCTACGTCTCCATGGGAAATTACCTGTTCGATCCCGAAGTCCTGGAGCGCGCGCTGATCGAGGCGCGCCGGCGCGGCGACACCGATTTCGGCCGCGACGTGCTGCCGCGGCTCTGCACCAGCCACAACGTCTACGCCTACGACTTCGCCGACAACCGCATCCCCGGGCTGCAGTCCCACGAGGAGCCGGCCTACTGGCGCGACGTGGGAACGCTGACGGCGCTCGCTGCCGCGCAGCAGGATGCGATGGGCAACCAGCCGCGCTTCAACCTGTGGAACCGCCGCTGGCCGATCCGCGGCGAGTTCGACGCCGCGCTCCTCGCCCGCATCCGCGGCTGGCGCGAGCAGGCGCTCGCCGAAGCCGAGGCGCCGCTCAGCGCGCCGGCCTGGCAAGGTGCGAATAGAGATCGGCGTAGCGACGAGCGGCTGCAGCCCAGCTGAAGTCGCGCCGCATCCCGGCGCCCTGCATTTCCTTCCAGCGCCCGGGCTCGCGCCACACCGCGAGCGCGCGGCGCACTGCCGTCGCCAGCGCCGCGCTCTCCGCGCGCTCGAACAGAAACCCGGTCTCGCCGTCGACGATGGTGTCGGCAAGGCCGCCGGTGGCGCGCGCCACGGGCGGGGTGCCGTAGCGCTGGCTGTACATCTGGTTCAAGCCGCAGGGCTCGAAGCGCGACGGCATCAGGAAGAGATCGGAGCCCGCCTCGATCAGGTGCGCCAGGCCTTCGTCGAACGCGCTCGCCATCGCCACCCGCCCGGGATGGCGGCCCGCGGCGGCTGAAAGCGCGCCCTCGAGCTCGCGCTCGCCCTTCCCCAGCAAGGCGAATTGCGCCGGCAACGCGGCAAGCTCGTTGATCGCGCCGGCGATGAGATCGACGCCCTTCTGCTGCGTGGCGCGGCCGACGAAGCCGAGGAGCGGAATGTCGGCGCGCACTTCCAGGTTCAGCTTCCTCTGCAGCGCCTGCTTGTTCAGCGCTTTCTTTTCCAGCGATTGCGCGTCGTAGCGCTGGGGCAAGTGAGGATCGCCAGCCGGATCCCATTCCACGGTATCGATGCCGTTCAGGATCCCGGTGAGCGCGCCCTGCCGCTCGCGCAGCAGCCCCTCCAGGCCGCAGCCGAATTCCGCGGTCTGGATCTCGCGCGCATAGGTCGGGCTGACGGTGGTGAGCGCCTTTGCGTACACCAGGCCGCCCTTGAGGAACGAGATGCGGCCGTGGAACTCGAGCCGATCCATGGCGAAGTGTTCCTGGCCGATCCCCAGCCGGTCGAGCCACGCGCGCTCGAAGTTGCCCTGGAATGCGAGGTTGTGGATCGTGAGCAGCGCCGGCGTCCTGGCGAGCACCGGCGCGAGCGCGGTCGGCCAGTCGTTGCAGTGGAGCACGTCGTAGCCCGGCAGGCGCGCGGCTACGCGCGAGAGCACGCCGAAGCGCAACGGGTTGTCCGGCCAATCCTGCCCGCCGGGATCCTGGTAGGGGCCGCCGCTCCGCTGATACAGCGCCGGACAGTCGAGCACCAGCAAGTCTCCGCCGCCGAGAATGCGACAGTCGAAGCCGAGCTCGCTGAAGCGCTCGACCTCGGCCAGCGGCCCGGCCTTCTGCAGCACCTCCGGGTATCCGGGCAGCAGCACCCGCACCTGCACCCCGAGCGCGCGCAGCGCAGGCGGCAGCGCGCCGCTGACGTCGCCCAGGCCGCCGGCTTTCACGAGCGGCGTGCACTCCGGGGTGGCGAACAGGACTCGCATCAGCTCTTCTTATCCCACAAAAAAAAGACCCCGGTAGGGTGCCGGGGTCGTGTTGCCAACATACGCACAAAGGGAGGGAAGCGCGTATGTATTGGGGGGAAACCGGGTTAGCTGGTCGCGGCTCTGGCCTCGTAAGAAGACTGCGGCAGGACTGCGACCCTGATCGGCGCGCCGAAATCCTTGCGCACCGGAATGTCCAGGCAGGCGGCGCCGTTCAGCTGGCGCGCGCCCAGCGCCTTGGCGAGCACGGTCTGCTGCTTGGGCGACTCCATCTCGATCAGGCAGGCGACGCGCGCGGCGCCGCGGTTGTGCACCAGGCGGAACGCGTGCACCGCGCCGTAGGGCTCGCACAAGGCGAGCACCGCCTTGGTCAGGCTGTAGAAATCGTCGGCATCGCCGAGCTTGTCGGCCACGTCAGGCTTCATTTGCAGAAGATGCTATTGGCCGGGCGCCGTCGCGCCTATCCCAAAACTCATGAACCTGCTGTAGTACGAGAACTACAGGAGCGCAAAAGCGCGCCAACTACAGGATCAGCGCTACTGCCGCCGATGTCAGGCAGGTGGCGAGGGTGCCCGCCACGATCGACTTTATCCCGAGGTCCACCACTTCCGCGCGGCGCTCGGGCGCCATCGTGCCGAGGCCGCCGATCATGATGCCGAGGCTGCCGAAGTTGGCGAAGCCGCAGAGCGCGTACGTCATCAGCACGCGGCTGCGCTCGGAAAGATGGCCCATCTGCGACAGGTCCAGGTAGGCCACCAGCTCGTTGATCACCGTTTTGGTGCCGAGCAGCGCTCCCGCGTCGCGCGCCTCTGCCCACGAAATCCCCGCCAGCCACGCGAGCGGCGCCAGCAGCCAGCCGAGGGCGCCCTGCAGCGTGTAGGGCGCGATCACCAGGTTGACGAGCGCCACCAGCGCCACGAACACCACCAGCATGGCGACGATGTTCAAGAGGAGCTGCGCGCCTTCGAGCGTGCCGCGCGTCAGCGCGTCCATGCTGCCGGCGGCATCCGACTTGAGCGTCAGCGCCTCATTCGACGTAACCTGAGGCGGAACCATCACGAACGCAATCACCAGGGCGGCCGGCGCCGACAGGATCGAGGCGATCAGCAGGTGCGCCACCGCGTCCGGCATCACGCGCCCGAGGATGCTTCCATAGAGGAACAGCACCGTGCCGGCGATCGACGCCATGCCGCCCGCCATGATGGCGAACAGCTCGCCGCGCGAGAGGCGCGCGAGATACGGCCGCACGAAGAGCGGCGCCTCCACCATGCCGACGAACACGTTGGCCGCGGTCGACAGGCCCACCACCCCGCCGACGCGCATCGCCTTCTCCAGCACGAACGAAAGCCCCCTGACCACCGCCGGGATCACGCGCCAGTAGAACAGCAGCGCCGACAGCGCGCTGATCACCAGCACGATCGGCAGCGCGCGGAACGCGAGCACGAAGTTCGAATTCACGTCGGAGACCTGGAACGGCGCCGGCCCGCCGCCGAGGTAGCCGAACACCAGGCTGGTGCCCGCCTGCGTGGCGCGCTCGAGCACGAGCAGCACGTCGTTGAGCTTTAGAAACAGGCTTTTTATGAAAACCACTTTCAGACAGACGATGGCCCCGACGACGAGCAAGCCCAATCCAACGACGACCGCGCGCCAAGGGATCGCACGGCGGTTCTCGCTCAGCGCCCAGGCGAGCGCGACCAGCCCTGCCATTCCGGCCAGCGCGTGCATAGAATCGGCCACGCGTGGAGTCTAATCGCGAATTCCTGGTGGCCTGCCTTTGCGCCGCGTGGTGCGACACCTGCGTCGCCTACCGCGAAGGCTTCCTCGCCATGGCGCAGCGCTTTCCGCGCGCCGAATTCCGCTGGGTCGACATCGAGGATGAGGCGGAAGCGGTCGAGGACATCGAGGTCGAGAATTTCCCCACCATCCTGGTGAAGCGCGGCGGCGACACGCTGTTCGAAGGCGTGATGCTGCCGCACCACGAGCACCTGCGGCGGCTGCTGGAAAAGCTTATCCCTTGATTTTTTTTATGGAGTCCTGGATTGCTTCCGCGGCGGCGCGCGGGTCGGCAGCGTCGCGGATCGGCCGTCCCACCACGATGTAGTCGGCGCCGTTGGCGAAGGCCTGCGCCACGTCCACCGTGCGCTTCTGGTCGTCGCCGCCGCTTCCGACCGGCCGGATGCCCGGCGTGACGATCAGCAGGCGGTCCCCGAACGTGCCCTTCAGTGCCTTGGCTTCCAATCCCGAGGAAATCACGCCGTCGCAGCCGCTCTCGACCGCACCCTTCGCACGCGCGAGCACGAGCTGCTCTACGCTGCGCGTGCTGCCCATTTCTTCGAGGTCGCGCTGGTCGAAGCTGGTCAGCACCGTCACCGCGAGGATTTTCATCGCGCCCTTCTCGCGCGCCGCCGCCTCCATCACCGAGCGATGCCCGTGCACGGTGAGGAAGGTCGCGCCGCTGCCGCGCAGGTTGGCGACCGCGCGCCGCACCGTCTCCGGAATGTCGTAGAGCTTGAGATCGGCGAACACCTTGTTGCCGCGCGCGGTGAGCCAGCGCAGCAGCTCGAAATAGCCGTCGGCGGTGAACAGCTCGAGCCCGATCTTGTAGAAGCGCACCGCGTCGCCCAGCTTCTCGGCGAGCGCGCGCGCCTCCTTCGGCGTCGGCACGTCGAGGGCGACGATCAGGCGCTCGGCGCGCGGGATCATTGTTTTTCCTTCGTGGAGTATTCAGTCAGGTTGAGCGCCAGGTCGGCCGGATCGATGTGCCAGGTCTCGGCGTCGAACGCGTACGCCTTGTAGATGTCGGACAGGCGCAGCAGGGCGGCGTCGCGCGCCAGCACCCAGCCGTCCCGGTCGGTGCGCGCGGCCCAGCCCAGGCGCGCGGCGCGCTCGAGCACTGCCTCGCAGCGGTGCGGCATGATCCGCAGCTCGCGGCTCATCTCGCGCAGCCGCACCGGACCGCCGTGCTGCTGGGCGCGGGCCAGCATCGACAGCACGAGCAGCGCATCGACGAACTCGCGACCCGGAATCGCCCTGCCTTCCGCGTAGCGGTACGCGGGCAGTATGGCCGTCAGCGTTGCGCCCGCCAGCACCACCACCCACGACATGTACAGCCAGACCAGGAAGATCGGGATGGTTGCAAACGCGCCGTAGATCAGCGAGTACGTCGGAAAGCGCCCGATGTAGATTGCGAAGCCGCGCTTGGCGAACTCGAAGGCGACGCCGGCGACCACGCCGCCGATCAGCGCGTCGCGCAGCCGCACGTGGCGGTACGGCACCACCGAGTAAAGCAAGGTCAGCGCGAGGCACGTGAACACGAACGGCAGCACGGCAAGCAGCGCATCGGCGACGATACTGAGCCGCAGCCAGCCGAAGGAAGCGCCGATCGCGAACGACGTCATCGACAGGCTGCCCCCGATCAGCAGCGGCCCCAGGGTGATCACCGCCCAGTACATCAGCACCTGCTGCAGCATCGGCCGCGCGCGCTGCACGCGAAACAGGCGATTCATCGCGGTGTCGATGGTGGTCATCAGCATCACCGAAGTCACAAAGAAGAAGGCCAGGCCGATCGCGGTCAGGCGGCCGGCATTGCTGCTGAAGTTGCTGATCTGCTCGGAAATGGTGTCGATGCCCTGCGCGTCGGGCAGGAAATTCTCCAGCAGGAAGAGCTGCAGCGCGCTGATGGTCTGGTCGAACACCGGGAAGGCGCTCGCCACCGCCAGCGCCACGGTAATGAGCGGCACGATCGACAGCAGCGTGGTGTAGGTCAGGCTGCCGGCCGTCTGCAGCCCGCGCTCCTCGTAGAAGCGCCAGAACACCGCGAGGCAGAAATCGGCGAACCCTCGCCAGGCGCTCTTCTCCATTCCTTCTTATGATACCGAACGTGGCCGAGATCCTCGTTCTCTACTACAGCGTCGGCGGCTCGGTGAAGCGCATGTCGGACCTGATCGCTTCCGGCATCGAGCGCGTTCCGGGCGCGAGCGCGCGCGTTCGCACCGTGCCGCGGTCGCCGAACGAAACCGCCAAAGAAGGGCCGCCTTATTGCGAAAACCGCGATCTCGAGGAATGCGCCGGCCTCGCGCTCGGCAGCCCGACGCGCTTCGGCAACATGGCGGCGCCGCTCAAGCACTTCCTCGACGGCACCTCGCTCCTCTGGCAGCGCGGCGCGCTCGCCGGCAAGCCGGCGTGCGTGTTCACCTCGACCGCCAGCCTGCACGGCGGCCAGGAAACCACCCTGCTCTCGATGATGCTGCCGCTCTTCCACCACGGCATGCTGGTGATGGGCCTGCCCTACACGCTGCCCGAGATGAACGCCACGCGCACCGGCGGCACCCCCTACGGCGCGAGCCACTTCGCCGGCATCGCCGACGACCAGCCGATCACCGACGCGGAGCGCACGCTGTGCATCGCGCAGGGCAGGCGGCTGGCGGAAATCGCGCTCCAGCTGAGCAAATGAAATCCCTGCGTTGTTCCTTCTGCGGCAAGCACCAGGACGAGGTGAGGAAGCTGCTCGCCGGCGAGAAGGCGTTCATCTGCAACGAATGCGTGGCGATCGCGAAGAAGCTGGTGAAGGATTCCTCCGAAAAGCCGGCCAAGTGGCCCGAACCGCCCAAGCCGCCGCGACGGTAGCGCTGCTCGCGCTGATCCTGCTCTGCCTGACGTGGGAGCTGTGGCTCGCGCCGCTGCGGCCCGGCGGCTCGTGGCTCGCGCTGAAAGCGCTTCCTCTCGCCCTTCCCCTGAGCGGAATTCTTTCCGGGAAGAGATATACCTATCAGTGGTCGAGCCTGCTGATCCTCGGCTACGTGGCCGAGGGCGCGACGCGCGCATGGGCGGACGCAGGCCTTTCCCGGAATCTTGCCTGCGGCGAGGTCCTGCTCAGCCTGGCGTTCTTCGCCGCCGCGGTCAGCTACGCGCGAGCGACTCGAGCAGCCGCTTAGCCGCGGCGTAGATCGGCACTTCGATCAGCGCGCCGTCGACCCTGGCGCGCTCCTTCCCGGCGGCGCGGGCTTTTTCGAATGCAGCGACGATGCGCTGCGCTTTCCTGAGCTCCGCTTTGGTCGGCGAGAACACGGCATTGATGGCCCTGGCGTGCGAAGGATCGACCAGGCTCTTCATGCGATAGCCCAGGCGCTTCGCGGTTCTCGCATCGGCGACCGCGCCCTTCACGTCGCTGAAGGTGTACGGGCAATCGATGGCCTCGACCCCGGCCGCGCGGCACTCGACCAGGAAGCGCGCGCGCACGTAGGCCAGCTCCTGCCCGCGCCGGCTGCGCGCGGTGCCGAGGTCCGCGACCATATCCTCGCTCGCCACCAGCATCGCGCTCACGCGCGTGCTCGCCCTGGCGATGGCGAAGGCGTTGACCAGCCCGGCCGCGGTTTCGACGTTGGGGATCAGCTCCATCGTGCCGCCGGT
>Ga0068867_100002568_pt1 | contig 12801 bp, 16 predicted proteins | sample KBSMisM32_FD_65649 | JGI IMG/M metagenome (GOLD analysis project Ga0068867, IMG submission 65649) | Miscanthus rhizosphere microbial communities from Kellogg Biological Station, Michigan, USA - KBS Miscanthus M3-2 | ecosystem: Host-associated > Plants > Roots > Rhizosphere > Soil ...
TGACTCGCGTGATGTCGAATTTATTATTCACCGTCAGTGCAACTGACCCGAAGATCTTTATCGCAGTTGCTTCACTACTCATCGTAGTAGCACTACTCGCGTGTTACCTGCCCGCGCGTAGAGCCATGAAGGTCAACCCGCTGACCGCACTTCGCACTCAGTAGTCGAAACATATCTGGCCGTCTCTACTGCAGCCGAAACTGCAGTCTATGTTCATCGGAGTCGACTTTAACGATTAGCACCATCGTATCCATCCTGTTGGTCAAGTTTGGAATAGCGTTGTTAAAGACTGGGAAAACCAGCGGTAATCCTTCAGGTTCAAATGCTTGGAGTAAGTCGTGATTCTCTCGGTTGTCTATTAGAGTTTCAGTGACCGGTTTGTCCGTCAGGGAAATCGGGTTCCCGTCCTTATCTAAGAGCGCATATGAGAGTGTGGGTAAATTCGGCTGTGTGTCTCTCCTCGGCTGCTGTAACCGGACCCTGAAATCTACCTGACTCCGGTTCTGGAAAATCGTCGTTAGCTCCGTGTCGTCCGGCCGCGGTGGAGATTCTCCACGACGGTGGAAGCCTGCACGGCGAGCCAGATTCAAAGGGGAAAGAAACGTGATCGTTAGCTTTAGAGTTTCCGTGCCTGTTAGAACCTGCGCAGTAACATCCACAGACTGTTCTTGCCCAAATTTCGGGTCAGTCCTTAGACGTCTACCATCTTCGAAAGCTCCGCGCACGTTTTGCGGCGTCACATCGAAGACCCTATTCACAGTTTCTGGAACGGGAGTTGGAGACGCCTGCGAATCGAAACTACTTACTGTGCGGTTTGCGTTTCCTGATTGGTTCGTTGCACAGGTCGCTACAACAAGAACGACTAAGAATAGTGTTAGGCCAAGTATCTGAATTCTCATAAATGTTCCTTTCGATGCAATGCGCAGGGTGGCCTCGTTCTCACCTCAGTCTTGGCCAGGAAGGAACTCGACGTCAGATGCACCTCGCGGATGAATCTCCCACCACCCTTCGCGATCCGTGTCCCAAAGTAATTGTCCACACATCCGAACGCGTTCGTTCTTGCATGGTATTCGGTTTCGTCGCGACCGATACTCGACACGTAGATAGCGAGGTCGCAGCGCAACCTGGGCCTGGTCAAGGTTGCCGCGCTTATAACAGTTGTGGGTATCGGAACAAAACTCCAATTGGTCCAGCGCCAGATCAATTGTCGCAAGTCCATCGTTGGATCGCGCAGGACTTTGGAATACGTTACCCGTAGCACACACAAAGGCCGGCACTCGCGCGCAGTCTTTATCGATACTTTCTTTCTCTCTTTGTTCGGGACATTTTATCCAACCTGAAATTCCCTGTTTCTTGAACAACGGCGTCGTAAAGAATCCCGTTACTCTGGCGAGCCACGGCAAACTATCATTCGGTTTCTTACGTAATGAACGGAGGAAACTGTTTGGATCGGCGTAGGGGTCCACATCCCCTAATTTCCGCCAAAACCAATAGCGAGAGTTCAGTGGGGTGGTGACTTCCGCGGCTGAATGTTCGACTCCATTTATCAGAAGACGCACTCGCTCCGGGTGCCATGCGCCCGTGAGCCCATCTCCTATGCCCGTTACTCCCAGCAATCCTTTCTTGTGAAGTCGCAACCAGATGATGTCGCTGACAGCAAAGCCGGCGGGAGCCTTGAGATCGAAAGTGTCCGTATGTCCGCTTTCGAAGTCGTTGCGCCATGATTTGTTAATTCGCCACGACCATGGCCCAACATCGAAATAGACACTGTTGTCCGTACCGGCTCCGCGAGATGATCTAGTAGTAATCACTAACTGCAGTTTTGTTTGAGTACTGTCAGCTTTGACCGCGGGCCTGGTCTGCTGCTGTGAGGCGAGAACCTGTGCTGAGATATTTGAACAGACACCTACGATGAAGACGAGCAGGCAGCAACTGCAAACAGACCGACGTAAAAACATGCTAGTTGTCGTTGCGTTTGATCAGGCGAATGAGATCGACGCCAATACCCAGCCGGTAGTAATCGCTGTCCCGCGGCGGAAGCTGCTGTATGAAAACCTTGTCACCAGGAACCGCTACGGGCGAGTCAGGTGGTTGGAGAAAGACTGGTGTTTCGATCTTGGCGTCGTTTAGTTTCACCCGAGCGGAGCCGAAAACATATAAGGAACCTCTCTGCTTTCCCTTGATGAAGGGCAACGGGTAGATGCCCTCAACTCCGAAAACGACGCCGCGTAATGCTCCGCCCGTGACGGACTCATTTTGTCCGACGGTAATATCGATGATTCCCGGAAAGATTGTGTCCAGTTCATCCGGGAAATCGTCGCGGACGTAATAAGTCTTCAATCTCAATCCGGCGAAGTAGCGCCTGAAGAAGCGATTTCGATCGGGCGGAACAAAGGCAATGAACTCTTTGTCCTTCGCTCCAGGAAATCTATCGATTACCGTCTGGTTCACTTTGAAAACTTGCACTACTTTCTGCGTGCTAAAGGGCGTGAGGATACCGGCGCCAACAATCGGCGAGAGGCCGAACCTAACTTTGGTATTTGGTCCAAACCCGGACGCGATTGGCGCCGTCACCCTGGACCCATTCAACCGAATTGGGAATTCGAAGCCGCCATTAAACTCGAAGGCCTGGACGATGTCGTTTACTTTGCCACTGGTAAAAGGGCTGAAGAAATTCGCGGCCGTAGAAAACTCCGCCACCGAACCCGTAATCTGTTGCGGCAAGCTGGTGATTCGTGGATTAAGCCAAAGCCATAAAGGAGCTTGGATTGGCGTAGTGTTTCGTTTAAACAGAGGCGCGGACAGATTGAATTCCAAAAACAGCTTCTGCTCCGGATCGGTTGAAGCCGCTGCTGCTTGTTCGAGACCAACAATTGCTCGAGTAAAAGCGGTGGGATTATTTTCGATATCAGACGCCTTTCCGCACTTCTCGCCTTCGCATTTCACGACGACGGTAGCCTGCTCCGGGTTGTCCGTAACATCGGCATCAAAAACCTTGACTTCGTTTTCACCTGCTTCGATTTTTATCTTGACATTGTTATCACCCTCATGGACGTCGACCTTCTCTTCAGGCTGTCGAACAACCTTGCCGTTATTGAGAACGCGAAGATACAAATGCGTAATCTTTTTGTCTTTGATTTTGACCTTCGGCTGAATGTAAGTAGCGTCAACGAACGTGGCTTTTCCATCGCCCGGCAGACCGATTTCGATTGCTCCGGTTTTTGCGGTGACCGCCGCTCCTCCGCACTTGTCGCCTACGCAAGTCACTTGAGTTGAGGCTTGGGGGCTGACTTCAAACGCTTTGTCAGCGTCAAAGACAGTGATGAGGTTGGTTCCTTTGCCTACCTTTATTCTCGGCTTGATGACAACATGATCCTTGTCGGACTCAAACGTGAGCGGTATCGACTGTCGATCCGCCGCGCCAGATTCTTCTAATGGATTGGCAAGTGGTTTACCGTTGTTCAGAACTCGAACAAACAACTTGGTAATCTTGCTGTCCTTCTTAACAGTGATCTCTGAATTAACGTATTCGGCATCCTGTAGCTGAGTGCCACCTTCGGGAAGATTGATCGTGATAGGCTCAGACGGGACCGGCGTGTCGCACTTCTCGCCGGTGCAAGTAACAGTAACAGTTGCCTGGGCCTGCCTATCGAGCGGATTATCAACATTCAATAGGGTAATAGTGTTCTGACCCTTCTTGAGACGAATCTTAGGAGTCAGAATCGCCACTTCGTCAGTGAATCTCACCGGCAGCTTACTTGTGGGTTGCTCGACTGGGTTTCCGTCGTTAATTACCAGGAGAAGCAGTGTATCGAGGTCACTCTTTTTTACTGCGATGACTGAGTTGATGAGGCCGGAAGAAGTGGTGGGACCTGACGGTTGTAAAATCGTTACGTTCGCAGGCTTTGGCGGAGTTTGTTGGCCCGAGCCTCCACCGCCGGTGCCGCCAGCACCCATGCCAGTTCCCCCGCTCGGCTCAGTCTCAGCGCCGCACTTCTTACCGGTGCAGGTTACAAATAACAACTCGCGGTGAATCGGTTTGTCTTGGCCGGCTTTAAAGGCGAAGAGTTCTATCCTGTTCTTCCCTTTTAGCAGATTAATAGTGGGCGAATACTGTCTTATCTCGGGGTCAACGGTAATGGTGGTCTTCGAGCTGTCGTCGTCTGTTGTGACAATTATTCTGACAAACTTAACGTCCGGGCTGACTGTAAATCGGAGGTCTAGTACGCCCGGTGCGACAAACACGGTACCAGCTTGAATTTCTGGCTCCAGTATTTCGAGTGGATGGGTCTGCTGGGCCGAAGCGAGCGACGACCAGAGGGCAATCAACATGCAGCAAGACAGTAAGCTTTTCAATCCGACGAGCGCACGAATGTGCGTTCTAGGGAGGAAGGAAGGAGGCATCGTCATCGTTAACTCCTGAGATAAAGAGCTGGCGCGTTAAAATAGGCTTGGGGGCTCGCGCACAAATGACAGCAAATTCGGCCAGTTCATACTGCAAGCGACCTTGCATGTCAACTACTTTGTTATTGATTTTATCTATACTTAGTGCACGAAGTTGTAAACCAGGATGCCGGAAGTTTTGACTGCCTCTCCGGAGAGCACCGTCGGAGAGAATTTAGTTCGCCAGGCTGCGTCCTCCGCTGCCTGGCGCAAATCGGGGTGTCCGCTAATTGCTTTGGCCCAGATAACTTTTCCCGTTTCATCAAAGACGATTCTCACCTCTACAGTTCCTGACGCGCCTGACGCACGCGCACTTGCGGGATAGAGAGGTAGGACCATTTTGAGAGCTCGGCCATTAACTACTCCACCTGCCACTTTGGCAAAGGGTGCGGGATTGTTGTCGGCGACGACAGTTGTCAGTCCGCGTCTTATCGTCGCTGATTTGATCTCGTCATAGCGTCTACGTTCAGCTTCACTCACCGCCGGAACGTACACCGAAAGTTCTGGATAGCGTATTAGGAGTGCCTCTGCCCCCGTTTTATAGCTGCTCGCTAAACTGCGAAGACCCAATTCATCGCTTAGAATAGCCGCCGTAATACTTAGACCAACCACATAACCTCGCGATCGTTCGTCGTCCTTGCCTTGAACCAGCGAGAGTCCTTGTTGTTTCACCAGCAACGAAAGATGAGGCAAAGATTTACTACCGTGCAGATAACTCTCTGCTTCGAGAAAAAACGAAATCCAATAGTGTCTTTCCGGATCGCTGCCAAGCCAATTCAATAACTCACTCTCGAATCGATCTCCGAGCCGTTTGCGCTCAGCAACGAAGACAGCTGAGAGGCGACTTTTGTCGCCAGCCCATCCACCTTGCTCTTCCTTGACGGCTTTCTCAAGGGAAGCGAACGGCGCTTCATTAGGTTGCTGTGCGTCTAAGGCGGAAACGCACAGAAGGACCAACAAGAAGGAACACGTGAGTAGTTTGATCATTCTCATTTTTCTTCATCCTATCATGTCGTTTTTACATTCTTTCCCGTTGGTTTACCATAGCATATGCGTCGTGTGCGTCCATTTCCGTTCGTACTAGAAGAATTGCAGCCTATTCGACCGACTGTGAAGCAGGCATTTGGCTTCACGTACGTCTATCTCGAAGATAGATTGCTCTGTTGTTTGCGCGACAGCAGCAAGAAGTCGTCGACAAATGGGCTCTGGTTATTTACAACAGCGGAACACGTCGAGAGCCTGAGCAAAGAGTTTCCGGATCTTCCGCGACGATATCTCTGGCGCTCGGGAAAGAAGGCGTGGGTGGTGCTTACTTCAAAGTCGGAGTACTTCGAAGAATACGCGTTCAAAGCGTGTGAACTGATCTTGAACGGCGATCGCAGAGTTGGTCGCCTCGATTCGCGACGCAGATGAAAAGGGTTTTAGTAATCGGCTCTGGCGGATCTGGTAAGTCAACTTTCGCCAGGCGCCTGGGTAAATTGCTCGATATCGAAGTCAAGCACCTTGACACTTTCTACTGGCGAGCAGGTTGGACCAAACCGGCGGAAGAAGACTGGTTGCGAACTGTTGCCGATCTGGTAAGTGGTGACTCGTGGATCATCGACGGCAACTTCGGCGGAACACTTGAACTCCGCGTCAGGCATTGCGACACGATCGTATTCCTCGATATGTCGCGTTTGCTTTGTCTCTGGCGGGTTGTGAAGAGACGTTTGATCTATCGAAACCGATCGCGACCTGACATGTCGGAAGGTTGCAAGGAGAAGATCGATCTTGAGTTCTTGAGCTGGCTCTGGGGTTACACGAACAGGTCGAGACCGAAGGTCGTCAGGTTGTTGCAAGAGCATTCGGCCAGTAAGCGCGTTGTGTGGCTTCGTTCAAATGATGAGGTCGAGAGGTTTTTTAGAGAATCATGCCGGCACCAACAAAACTAATTATTAAAGCCGCTAAGTCGGGCGATCTGGGGACGTTGAAGTCGCTGCTCGCTCAGGATGCGTCGTTGCTGAACGCGCGTGACAGCGATGGATCAACTCCGTTGCACTGTGCGACGTGGAAAGGGCATACGATCATCGTCGCGGCACTGCTCGAAGCCGGAGCCGACGTGAACGCAGTTAATCAGAACGAGCATTGGGGCACGACGCCTTTGCACGCCGCGGCGCATGCGAACCAGGCGGCAATCGCGAAGATGTTGCTCGACCACGGAGCGGACATGAAAGCGAAGGACATGGAAGGTCGCACACCGATGTTTCACACGACTTTTCACAAGGCGAAAGCGGTCGCGAAGTTGCTGCAACCCTTCGAAGACTAACCACTGATCGGGGAAACAGACATGTCAGCGCAAATAGAAGTGAAACATTTCAAAAAGAGCCTCTTTGCGTGTCTCGAGGAGACGTTTTCAAACGTGCGTGGAATCTATCTCGACAAGGGAACCACGCTCTTCGAAACACTCGAAAGCACGTCTGCCGAAGAAGCATCACGGGCGATCTCCACTAACTCCGCCACTATCGCTGCACAAGTGGAGCACGTGCGATTTTATCTTGATGTTATCGACGACTACCTGCGCAACGGTGTCGACAAGACTAACAACTGGCGTGAAATATGGGACACGGTAGGTTCAGTTACACAGGAGGAATGGGAAGATGTGAAGCGGCGTTTGAAAGAGAGCCATGCACGCGTGATGAGCACGCTCGAATCGTTTGAACATTGGGACGGCAAGTACGACATCACTGGAGGACTCTCAATCCTCGTCCACACCGCTTATCACCTCGGTGGAATTCGCTTCGCGCTCGGCGCTATCAGGGCTGGTCGCTACACTTAACCTATGGTCGCCGACGCTGCTCACTTGCCTTGATGACTTCATTCATATCTGCCGCTGGACGTATCTCGAAAATGTTGCCGTACGTCAGCGCCGGATGCTGGCCGATGAGCTGTACAGCGTGATTCATGTCCCTCGCCTCAAGGACGAGAATGCCGCCGAGTTGTTCCTTGGTTTCCGTGTATGGACCATCTGTCGTAGTCACTTTGCCATTCTTCCACGATAGGGTCAGGGCGGTTTCCGCGGGCTGGAGCGCTTCTCCACCAGCCCAGTGCCCGTTGGCGCGAAGATGTTCATCGTATTCGAGGCATGTATCGAACGTGGCATTTCGCTCGCTCTCACTCATACAAACGAATCTGTCTTTGTCGTAGTAGCCAAAACAGATGTACTTCACTTGTTCTTCTCCTCGTAAGAGATTTCCGGAACCGGCAGCAAAGCCTTGCGCCGGCTGCTCCATCTCGTCACTACAGCCGCAGTGGCCAGGGTGCCTACTTGCTTCCGCCGGGTTCTTGTTCCGGAGCCGGGTAGAAAAGAAGCTCGCGCACCTCGCCGGGTACATCGCAGGTGATAGCAGCCTTCTTCGCCCATGAAAGTGCCTCATTCAGATCGGCGGCTTCGAGTATCCAGAATCCGCCCATGTGCTCCTTGGTCTCGGTGTACGGCCCGTCGGTGACGAGCACCTTGCCGTCGGGCTGCTTCCGTACCGTCTTCGCATTGGCGGCCGGGGAAATACCGCAGGCGAACTTCCTGGCGCCGGCAGCAATCAATTCGCGGTTGAGCGCGTGGATCTCTTCAATCATCGCTTCGGTTACGGTGGACGGGTCGAAGTCGTCGGGAATGTAGTTAGCAACCAGGTACTGTGGCATGGCTTCTCCTTGTTTTCTGTCGTTTGTTTCCGATGACTCGTTTCTCCTTCACTCGGGAACCGTAGCTCATCGTTCTTTGACCTATAGTCGTTGGCAAGACGGAAAATCGACAGCCACTCGAAATTTTTATTTCAGTTGCCGAATCCGCTCCTGCAGGAACTGCCGTTCCGGTTCCTGTTGGGTCAGCGCCAGAGCCCTCTCATAAGAAGCCCGAGCCTCATCCTTCCTGCCAAGCCTGCGGTACAAATCTGCACGGGCCGAATGCGCGAGGTAGTAATTCGCCAATTCGCCATGCTCAAGTAACGCGTCGATATGCGTGAGACCGGCCTCTGGACCATCGCTCATGGCAATTGCCACCGCGCGATTTAGATATACAACCGGCGAAGGCTGAATTCTTAGCAATTGGTTGTACAGTGCGACAATCTGCCGCCAGTCAGTCGCAGCAGTTGATTCCGCCTGCGCATGAACGGCCGCAATCGCAGCCTGCAGTGTGTAAGGACCGAAGCGGCGGGAACTCAGGACATTGTCCACCAATGCCACTCCCTCCGCGATCTGTTCGCGGTTCCAGAGAGAGCGGTCTTGATTTTCCAGCAAGATCAGCTCTCCAGTCGGAGACGTTCTGGCGGCGCGGCGGGATTCCTGCAGCAACATCAGAGCAAGCAGCCCCATGACCTCCGGCTCTGGTTGAAGCTCGGTCAGCAGTCGTCCCAACCGAATTGCCTCCCGCGTTAGCTCAGCCCGTGTTACTTCCGCACCTGCAGCAGCGGAGTAACCTTCGTTGAAGACGAGGTAGACGACTTGAAGCACTGCGTCCAGCCGCTCCGGCAATTCCTGCGCTGTCGGCACTTCATATGGAATCGGTGTCTCGCGAATTCTGGCCTTCGCGCGCACGATGCGTTGGGCGAGCGTTGCGGGTGTTACGAGAAACGCTCGGGCAATTTCCTCGGTTGTCAGGCCGCAGAGTTCGCGCAGAGTGAGCGCAACTTGTCCTTCCGGAGGCAGAGCGGGATGGCAGCAGGTGAAGATTAGACGAAGGCGATCGTCGTCGATCTCTTCATCCTCGACCGCGACGTCGTTGACACGCGATTCGAGGTGGGCAATGAGATCCTTCTGTACTCCATCGAAGCGCGCGCGCCGGCGCATGGCGTCTATGGCTTTGAAGCGTGCCGTTGAAATCAGCCAGGGGCGCGGCTTGTCGGGCATACCTGTCTGAGGCCAGGACTCCAGAGCGACGGCGAATGCCTCGTGCATGGCCTCCTCGGCGAGATCCAGATCTCCGAGGAGGCGCACGAGCGTCGCCAGAACCCGTCCCGACTCCGACCGGTAAAGAGTCTCAATGGTCGTGCTGAATTGTTCGATCCCCGGCGGCGGCATGAGGTCAAACTAGCAAACGGACCGGCTCGACAACAACTGCCGCGCGAGTTGGCCTTATTGAGGCGTTGAGGTTTCGCCAAATCGGCGAGCTAACGAAGCAAGATAAGAATCCATCGTTTCGGTGTAACCAAAGACATACCGTGACGCAAAACGGAATATGAGATTAGAGATTTGACCGTCCTCGGTGATGGAAAGCCTGGTACCGGATCCTTCGGCAACGAGGTTGTATGTCCACGACCCAGAAAAACCAAGATCTCTATCCAGAATACGAGTTACGATTCGCGTCGAGGGAACATCGTCGATCAGTTCATAATTGATAGTGCCATTCGTTCCTTCTTGCCGAAAATGAATCTTCCCGTCTGTCTGTTTTTCCACGACTACTCGCGTCACGTTGGGCCACCAGGTTGGCACAGACTCAAAGTCTTTGACTGCAGCATAAACGACAGCGGGAGTTTGATGGAGCAGGATCGATCTGCTTGCGTGATGCTCAGTCGGCAGGCTATATCCGATCACAAGAACACACGCGACGAGTACTAAAACCAGTAAAAGCACTACTAACCCGAGTTTGAATAAGAATTTCATTGTTTGGCTTCGCTGCTTCGCGCTGCGCCTCGTTGTACTTCAATATCGATACGTTTCTACCAAGCTTGTGCATTAGGCGACGACTTCAACCACTTTGCGTCATTTACAGCGCGCTGCCTTTGCCAGCAATTCAAGCCCATGCAGCGCTTCGCGCTTCTCTTTTGAGGTCAGACACCTGAGCATCTCAAGCACCCTGTCAGCATCAAGCACGGATGTTGCTTTGATTGCTTCCAAACCACGTTTAGTCAACCGCAACTCCCGTTTTCGTCTATCTCTTTGATCGGTTGTTATCTCCAGGTAGCCCAGCCGCGCGAGTCTGGCAATCGCAGCAGACAACGTGGGCGGCTTAATACCGAGATGGGCGGCAAGTGTTTGTGGCGCAATCGGGACTTCATTGTCCAGATGCACCAGGATTGATGCGTCTTGTGAGGATATTCGAAAGCTGGTCGACGTCGCTCTTACATGTTGCTTATGACATCCCAGATAGATTTGTGGATAAAGCCGCTGCACCTTGAGCACGTCGTCATCAGTGACCATGGCGGCTAATTATAGAAATGCAGGATAGTTCGTCAAATCTAACTAATTTAACGGCCTTCCTGGTGAAGATCGAGAACGCTTTGGTTTTGAGGAGCGTAGCCGATTCATTCAAGCCCTCAATGTCCGTAAGCTGATAGTCTTTCGGCGGCAATGTGAAATCACGTCTTAAAGGAGATTCAGAATGTTTGACTTTCCAGACAGCGAGATTGCCATAAAAGCGACTCGGTTAGTGGCTGAGACGTCTCCCCAATTCCTGTATCATCACGCGATCAGGGCCTTTTTGTTTGGCGATGCGCTGGGAAAGCGAGACGGGCTTAAATACGATCGAGAGCTATTGTATCTCGGGGCCATAATGCATGACCTTGGACTGAATGATCGATTCTTCGGTGAGCAGCGCTTTGAGGTTGAAGGCGCGGACGTTGCCCACCGCTTCGCGATCGACAACAAGTTATCAGATGAGAAAGCGGAAATCATATGGGATGCGATCGCGCTTCACACCACTGTGGGCGTAGCATTGCGCAAACGTCCTGAAATTGCGCTGGTTTGTCTTGGTACTTCTGCAGATACTGCGGGCCGACGCATCGGAGATATCGGCCCGGAAATGGTTGACAGAGTCGTTGCTGAGTACCCGCGGCTTGGATTCAAGAAAGCCGCGACTGCGTTACTGGTGAACTACGTGAAACGAAATCCTAAGGTTGTACCATTCACGTGGATGTCTGATCTCGCGCGTACCGATCCGGATGTTAAGTGTCCGACGGTGCAATACATTATTGAGTCTGGTCCGTTTAGTGACTAAGTTCGAAACCGGATGATGGGATCGAGTCTCTGAATACTTTCACTCCAACATCTACGATGGGGTCACGTGTGTCAGTCTCGAGGGAGTCGAACCTCGAATGCGCCGATCAGCGGCTCCTGAAGGTCGGCGCAGTTTTTTTCTGGAGCAACCGAAACCTTTATCTCGGTCCAGGTTTCGAGACCTGCCTTCATGCACCACATTGCGTTAAGTTGTGCATTGCGATAAGTGGGACGTTTAAAATATGGCTTCCGGAAGAAGGGTGGAAAACCCGCCAGGTTGCCTTAATCCACACTGGACAACCACATCAACTGAATTGTGATGGCGGCACTGTCGCGATTATCAGGCGAACTCCCAACACCGTAGCCGCTCACAACCTCATCTCAGCTTTTGATTCCGGTCGTATTGCTGCGATTCAGAAAGTCGTTGAGGACTTTCGGCCACGCTTTCAGACTCACATCGAAGAAGGCTGTTCGGCTCAGGCTGCGCTTGCACTCTGTGATGAAATCGAGGAGGAGTTAAGGAAGATTTGCCCGACCAGATTTGTTTTTGATCCTCGAATCGAGCTTCTGCTCAACTTTTTAGAAACAATCGACGGAGCGAACTTCAGCCTGGCTGAAGGAACCGCGCTCACGAAGTTGTCGCCAAGCCGGTTGACTCATCTTTTCAGGCAGCAAGTGGGTTTGCCTTTTGGCAGGTATGTCTTGGGTCTACGATTAAAGGCTGCACTCCAGCAGCTTTCATCTGGGGCAACCCTCACCGAGGTGGCCTATAGAGCAGGTTTTGCCGATGCGGCGCATTTGAGTCGGACGTCTCGCATGATTCTTGGTAGAACACCCACCTCTCTTCGTACGCACGCTTGGACAGTTCGCAGTCTTTCTGGTGAACAGTGAGAGCAGCGCCAAGAGATCAGACACTTGTGGATGATTGGACTAAGGTGCAGAACAGCTCAGCCACTATTTACTAACTAATCAAATGGGTTGCCCTACAGTCGCGTCAACCTGACGCCAAAATCTAAGTAGGTCTTCGCAATGATCCAAGCCAAAACAAAGGAAATGGGAAAGGGGTTGAGTTAGTCTGGGTCGGAGCTGAAAATGCAGGAAGGCGAGACAAACAGGTCGCCTCTGATTGCGCCATTGATCGCCAGGCAAAGATCAGTTGCCATTCGCGATTTCACAACGTAGCCCAGCGCTCCGGTTTTGAGTGCGGCGCGGACGAAATCGGAATCCTCATTGACCGTTAAGAAAACTATTCTGGCTTCGGACCCGTTCTCTCTCAGTTTGATGGCGGCCTCGATACCATTTAGGTACGGCATCGAGATATCAATGATGCAAACATCGGGCTTCAATTGCGCGGAGACACGCACCAGAGCGTTGCCATCCGAAACCGCTCCG
>Ga0068867_100002574_pt1 | contig 12784 bp, 10 predicted proteins | sample KBSMisM32_FD_65649 | JGI IMG/M metagenome (GOLD analysis project Ga0068867, IMG submission 65649) | Miscanthus rhizosphere microbial communities from Kellogg Biological Station, Michigan, USA - KBS Miscanthus M3-2 | ecosystem: Host-associated > Plants > Roots > Rhizosphere > Soil ...
GCGCCGGCGTTCTGCGGCTGGTTGCGGCCGCGGTCGAAGCCGCCTCCGCGGAACCCGCCACCACCACCTCCACGATCGCGGCCGAAGCCCCCTCCGCCGCCGAAGCCGCGCCCCGCGGCCAGTCCGCCGCTCGTCTCGTCCCAGACGTCCGCGCCGTTGAGCGCTTCGGTGCGCTCGACGTTCGCGCCCGCAAATCCGGTGATCTCGTTCCTGCGGTACTTGTCCGGCAGCTCGATGAACACGTCGACGTCGCCGTCGACGACCTGATCGGGGCCGGTGGAGCGAAGGAAGGTTCCGGAGGCCTGAAGCCGCTTGACCGCGGCGAGCTTATCCTCGCCTCCGAGCGCTTTGCGCGCTTCCGCCAGCAGCGCTGCGCCCTTTACTGCGTCCTGCGCATTCGCAAACGGCTGCGAGGCGAGCAGCGCCGCAGCGAACACTGCCGAAACGGCCGCCGGGGATTGCCTCCGGACCATTGGTGAGACCCTCGCTGATGTATCCGCAAGTGACATTACTGGGGCGCCAGGCAGGCGGTTTACTACCCCGCCCGGCTAACTGCCGGCAGAAATTCCGGGCAGCCTGCACCCGTCGGGCGGTCGTTCTTACATCCCAAGTATGGCGGAATGACGTGCGGCGTCTGACGCAAACTTGGTGACTGTCGTTTTTGCGATTCCTTGTACAAGCACGTAATTGCCGCCGGTCATTGCGGTCGCTCACCGCTCGCACAGACGCAGGGTAAGCACCTTACGTGCACGTCGGCTGAGTGGAACGGAGATTGATTCTCCCCCAGAGTCCCCTTTCCACGGACTTCTTGCGACCCGATTTCGCTCCAGCGTTCGCCACAGCTATCCACGTGGCGCTGGCGATCCTTCGCCGTCATCGAGCCGGTCAGGGCGGTCTGTTGAGCCCTTTCGTATTGTCGTCGTTCTTGTTCCCGGTCGCCCCATGGATTTGGTCGTCTCCGGCCGCTATCGGCGTCGGGTTGGCCGCACACGTGGCCTGGTTCGCCATCTGCGAGGCTCTCGCCCCGCGTTCGACTGCTGCACCACGGCGTTCAACGCCCGTGCACGACCGGAAACCCGTCGCGACGAACCGTTTCGAAACGACTTCGGTCGTTGCCGTGCTCGACGAAGCAAACGACATCAAGACCTTCAGGCTTCTTCGACCACACGGCTTTGATTTCTCTTCAGGCCAATTTGTGCCCGTACGCGTTCGCGTCGATGGCAAGCCTCACGTGCGCTGCTACTCCGTGAGCTCGTCTCCGGAAACGCGAGGCTATCTCGAAATTTCCGTCCGTCGCCAGGGAGTGGTTTCGACCATGCTCCACGCGACGCTGCGGACCGGGACATCGGTTGTGGTCGGCCGGCCTGCTGGAACCTTCGTGTACCCCGCTGGCGACGATCGGCCGATTGTGCTGGTTGCAGGCGGCATTGGGATCACGCCGTTGCTCTCGATGCTGCGACACGCGGTCGCGATCGAGCCGTCGCGGCCGGTCACGCTGCTCTATTCGGCTCGCTCGGAGAACGATCTCGCCTTTGTCGGCGAACTTCGGCTCATCGCCGAGCGTCACCCACAGGTCCGCATCGGGATCACGCTGACACGTCCATCATCGGCGACACGCTGGCGAACCGGGCGAATCGACGCCTCGATGGTTCGGCAGTACGTCACGCACCCCGATCAGTCGATCTTCTGCATTTGCGGTCCCGCTCAGATGATTGCGGACACGACGGCGCTTTTCCAGACGCTCGCGGTTCCGCCCGGTCAGATTCGCTCCGAACATTTCGAGCTTGCGGTCGCGGCGACAGCCCTTCATGCCGATTCGGCAGGCGACCCGGTCGCCGGTCGCGCGGGCGATGAACGCCCCGCCGCCGGTCAAGCCGCTTCGGTGACGTTTGCCTGCAGTGGACGAATCGCTGCGGCAGCGTCGTCCCTGACTCTGCTCGAGATCGCGGAATCGGAAGGTGTCGAGATGGCGTTCTCGTGCCGGTCGGGGGTGTGCCAGGCCTGCCGTACGCGGGTGCGCGAAGGAACTGTCGACTGTCGATCTGACGTGCTCGATCCAGAGGATCGAGCGGCGGGTTACGTGCTCCCGTGCGTTTCATGGGCTGTCAGCGACTGTGTCGTGGAAGCGTGATGGGCGTCACTGGATACACGCTCCCATCGACAACGGCGGTCAACGAGTCGGGCGAGCCGTGGTTGACGACCCGCGCCCTGACTCACGTCCTCGTCATCGCGGGTCTGTTCTGTAGCGCGGTCGCGTTGGTGCTGCTCGAAGTCTTCGGCGGCTGGGAGTACTACCGCGCGCCGCTGGCGACCCGCGGTTATCTCCCCGCGCATGCGCTGCTGCGTCCGTCTGGAGCCGTCGGTCTCACGCTTGGCGCAGGTGGTGTCGTCGCGATGCTGTGCACGATTCCGTACGCGGTGCGGAAGCGGTGGAAGCGGCTGTCAACGGTCGGCGCACTGAAGAACTGGCTCGAGATGCACATCTTCTTCGGCGTCGTCGGTCCGGTCCTCATCACGTTTCATACGTCGTTCAAGTTCAACGGTCTGATTTCGGTCGGTTACTGGTTGATGATGACCGTTTGGGCCTCCGGCTTCGTGGGTCGATATCTGTACGTCCGCATCCCGAAAACGATCCGCGGTGTCGAATTGTCGCGTCGCGAGGTGGAGACGCGGCTCGACGCAGTGCGCGCACAGCTTAGGTCGGCGACGATAGCGGAAGCCGCGCGGCGGCACATGAACGCGTTTGACGCGTCGATTGACGTCGATCGTCAGCGCGCGCGCGGCGTCATGGACCTGTTCTTCGGCGAGGCGGCTGAGCGCCTGCGGTTGTTTGTGCTCGCGCGACGTCTGCGGGCAGCCGGGGTCAACGCCGACACACTGCGCGATTGCATCGCACTCGCCGCGGAGCGATCCACCCTTGCCCGAAGGGCCGCGCATCTCCAGCGCACGCATCGTTTGTTCGAGGCGTGGCACGTCTTCCATCGACCGCTGGTCTCCGCGATGTTCCTGATCGTGGGCATACACGTGGCTGTCGCGCTGTACCTTGGATATGCGCGCCTGTTTCTGTAACGCCGACCGGACATGGCTCGCCGATTCACGGTTATTGCTCGCGGGTGGGTGGTTCTGATGGCCACGTTACTGCTCGGCGTGGCGGCTCCGCGGTCGGCATCCGCTCAACTTGGCGCCCTTGTGTCGCCGGGGCGACTGGCGCGTGCCCATGCCTCGCTCGAGGGGATCACCAATTGTTTGAAGTGTCACGCCGCCGGCGAGCAGGTCTCCGCCACGAAATGCCTCGTGTGCCATCAACCGGTGTCGCAGCGGATCGCGCAGAAGAAAGGCGTTCACCGGAACGTCACAGGTAACTGCGTAACGTGCCACGTCGAGCACAACGGTCCTGATGCCGAGCTGCGGCCATTCGATCAGCGACGGTTCGATCATCGGCGGGACACCGGGTTTCCGCTTGATGGCCTGCATGCCACGCTCGCGGGGTCCTGCGCCGCGTGTCACAAGACCCGCTCGTTTCTGGGGCTCGAGGTGTCGTGCGCCTCATGTCACACGGATCCGCACAAAGGAACGCTCGGCACGCAGTGCACCACGTGCCACGCGACCTCAGTGAAGTTCGCCAATACGAAGAGCCGGTTCGACCATTCACGCACCGCGTTTCCGCTGACTGGGGCGCACATGTCGGTCGGTTGTGAGTCCTGCCACCGCGGGAACACGTTCAAAGGCGTCGCGTTCGCGACGTGCAGCGCCTGTCATCAGGATCGACACCGGCAGGCGTTCGGGAGCGCGTGTTCGTCCTGTCACATCACACAGACATGGCGCACCACGAAAGTCGATCACACGCGCACGGCGTTCCCGCTCAAGGGTCTGCACGCATCAGTGTCGTGCATCGCCTGCCACGTGATGCCGGCGATGGCAGTAAAGCCAAAGGCTGAGCTCTGCTCGAGCTGCCACAAGGATCCGCATCAGGGCACGTTCAGGCAGGACTGCAAGGCCTGTCACAGCGAGTCAGGTTTTCAGAAGGGGCAGTTCGATCACAGCTCCACGCGCTTTCCGCTGACCGAGAGGCACGCGATGCTCGCGTGCGTCGACTGCCACAAGAGCGTCAACGTTGGGAGGCGGGTCGCGGCGGTGAGAAGCGACGCGGATTTTCGCGGGCTTCGCACCGAATGCGCCTCGTGTCACATGGACGTCCACAGAGGCGAGCTGGGGACGGTATGCGCGAGCTGCCACAACGCGCGAACGTTCCAGGTGACGACCTTCGTGCACGCCAAGCCGGGACCGTTCTTCCAGGGGCAGCACGTGTCGCTGACGTGCGCGAAATGCCACGCGAACACACTCGGACCGATACCGTCGGCCGCGGACGCTCGTCCGATCCGTGTCGGTTTCGTGGATACCACCGAACGATGTGCGTCGTGCCACCGCGACGTTCACCTCGGTCAGCTCGGTACCGCCTGTGAAACGTGTCATTCGGTGCAGACGGCTCACTTCGCGATAAGCGCCTTCGCACATGAGCGCACGACGTTCCCGTTGATGGGCAAACACGCCGCCGTCATGTGCATCGCGTGTCATAAGTCGGCGACGGCCGATTTCCCGTCGGGTCACGGCGAAGCGCGCGTCTTCAAGGGGATCGGAACAGCATGTGCGAACTGCCATCAGGACTCGCATCGTGGCGAGGTGTCGCTGCAATGCGAGCGGTGTCATTCGACGAACACATTCCAGGTCACCACGTACACCCACATCAACGCGAGCGCCCTGAAGTCGTTCTTCACGGGCCGACATCTGACAGCGACCTGCGAGGTGTGTCACAAACCGACTGTGACGCGGGCCGGCGCCGGGGCCGGCTCTCTTATGTCGTTCAAGCAGTCGACGTCGTGCGTGAGTTGTCATACGGACGTTCATCACGGGGCCTTGGGGCCCAGGTGTGAGACGTGTCATCGGCCATGACAGAAAGATGTACGCAACGGTCATTCGGCGTAGTCACGATTGCTGCGGCAGTTGTCCTCCTGTGTGCGGCGCCTGCCGCGGCGCAGTTCGACCCGACCAGCCGCGCTTTCCACGATCAGACGCCGTTTCATCTGGACGGTCGCCACCGTGACGTCGCGTGCGAATCGTGCCATCTCCAAGGCACGTACAAGGGCACACCGTCGAGGTGCTTCGACTGTCACTGGACGCGTCGTCAGGACGATCGTTACCGGTTGCAGCTTGGGACGCAGTGTGAGACCTGCCACCGCACGTCGGCGTGGACGTCCGTCCAATGGAATCACGGCGGGATGACCGGCATGGCACTGGGTGCGGCGCATCGCACGCTGTCGTGCCAGTCATGTCATCAGAACGGCACGTTTCGCATGACGCAGGCGACGTGCATTGCGTGCCACGAGAAGGATTACCGGGCCACACAGGCACCCAATCACGTTGCCGCGGGATTCTCCACGACGTGCGAGATGTGTCACCGGGCCAGCGACACGAGCTTCCGCGGCGCGACCGCCCACACCTTCTACCCTCTGGTTGGCAGGCATGCGCAGGCGGCGTGTTCCGCTTGTCATGTGAACAACGTCTACCTCGGCACGCCGCGCGACTGTGTCGGCTGCCATCGAACGCTGTACGACAGGACGTCCTCGCCGAACCACCTTGCTGCTGGATTCCCTCCGACCTGCGAAGGGTGTCATCGCGCAACCGACACCTCGTGGCAGCAGGGCACCTTCAGTCACCGATTCCCAATCACCTCTGGTCCGCACCGCCAGTCGTGCGCGACGTGCCATCAGACGAGCACCAGCTACGCGGTATTCACCTGTCTCGTGTGTCACGAACACGACCGCTCCACCATGGACGCGAAGCATCGCGGACGTGCTGGCTACCGGTACGACTCACTCGCCTGCTATAGCTGCCACCCTAATGGACGACACTAAGAAACCCGTCGTGGCGTCGGGCGCGCTCAGGCGCATCGCGCGGCTTGCCGGGGTGCTGCTGATCGTTCCCGCGATCGCGACACCGCAGAACGCTGCCGGGATATCCGGGCGCGTCAGCGTACATACGGACGCCGCACGACGCGACGTGGAGGGACTGGGACCGCAGTCGGAAGCTGTGGTGACGACCGCCGCGACATTCGAAACGCCGGAACGTGAGAGCGCCTCGAACGGGTTGGAGATCGGCCTGGACGTCCGTCAGTCCCGGTGGCTCACGGGAGCACATCCCGATCGTTTGTCCCTATACACCGGATTCGTCGGCGCGCGCGTCGGCGGCGAAACCGGGGTCAGGGTACGCGCGGGTCATATGTGGCTGCCCGATCTGGGAACGATTGGCAACCTCGCCGGTGCGTTGGTGGAAATCGCGCAGCGACCGTCGAGCACAAAAACGCGGGTTCGAGTCGGGGGGTTCATCGGCCTCGAACCGAAATCGTTCGACGTCGGTTACGCCCCTGATGTTCGTAAAGGCGGAGTGTACGCCGCCATTCAGCGCGGATATCTTCAACGTCACGTCATCGGCTATGCACGCGTCCAACAGGGTTCCATGACGGAACGCTCGGTTCTGTCGACGACCAACTTTCTTCCGATGGGACGTGCCGTCAACGTGTACCAGGCAGCCGAGTACGAAGTCCGTGGTCCCGCGCAAGGTGTGGCGCAGCGCGGGCTCTCGTACTTTCTGGCAAATGTCCGCGTCAGTCCCGCATCGCGGCTCGAACTGCTCGGCACCTACAACCGTGGTCGGGCGCTCGATGCACGTCAGCTCACCGCTGACCTTCTCACGGGGCGTTCTCTCACACAACAGGCCGTGGAAGGCCTCACGTACGAATCGGCTGGAGGCCGCGTAACGGTGCAACCCGTCCGCAGTGTTCACGTGTATGCGTCGTATGCGCGCGACCGCAACAATCGCGATGACGCACCTACGGCACGTGTGACGTTTGGCGGACAGGCCGGAGACGTCATGAAGACCGGTGTAGACGTCGCGGTCTCGGATGCGCGTATCGAACACTCGACGGGCCCATATCACTCGCGATACGTATCCGTCGGCCGTGGCATCGGTCGCGCCGCCTACGCATCGGTCGACTACTCGACGTCACTCTCCGTCATTCGATTCGCGCAATTGGACGGCGTGATCATCGAAACGCGACCGCGGACGCGTCGATGGAGCGGCTCGACATCCATCAATGTTGGTCGCACCGTGTCGCTCCTGTTCACGCTGGATCGCACCACCGACGACACGGTACGCGATATGCGAGTCCTGAGTGGCCTGTCGTATCGGATTCGTTGATTCGGCACCGTCATTGGAAGAGTCCGAGGCGCACCGATCGGCCCATTTCGTAGTAGCCGCGCGGGCTCGGATGGATGCCGTCACCACAGTTGAACGCAGGAAGAATCAGATCGACGTTCTTCGGATCCTGCACGACCTTGTCGAAATCGATGAGCCCGTCGAACGGGGCTTTGGTGCGGATCCATTGATTCACCTCGTGCCGGATCTGCGTCTTGGCCGGATCCCATCCCGTGTTGTTCGGTTCGGGCGGCCGGTTGTGTCGTGGAATGATCGTGACGCCGATCGTCTTCAGGCCACGGGCCTTTGCTCGCCTCGCGAGGTCCTGCATTCCCGCGATGACTTGTGCGGCAGGCGCACCACGGCGGATATCGTTGGTGCCCATGAACAAGATCATGTGCGTCACCCCGGAATGGGTCAGCACGTCGCGCTCGAAACGCTCGACGCCCGGAGGGCTGTCGGGCGGCGGTTGCAGGTTCTCACGCGTGATCGTGTTGCCTCCGATCCCTTCGTTGACGACCGCCTTGTGTGCGTCGTTGTTTCCGCGGCCGGCCGCATCGAGTGCCAGACGCACGGCGACCAAGTCTTCCCATCGATCGTGCGCATCGACGGTCGAGCAGGTGCCGTCGGTAATGGAATCGCCGAACGCGACGATCGATCCTGGGGCGGAGGAAGAGGACACGTCGATGGACTTCAGCCAGAACATTGAAGTGGTCGTGGCGGTAAAGGGCTTGGCGCTTTCCTCGGCCGCCACATCGCCAGCACCATTGGCCGCCAAGTAAGACGTCACCTGGGCTCCGCCGTGTTGGCTGGGCCGCACGCCGGCGCCCGGGAGGTGCAGGCTCACAGCCAGGTCTTGCTGCGCCAATACATTCATCGGCACCGGATCGCTCGTCACGCTTCTGCCGGCGGGAATCGTCACACCTGCGGACTTGTTGAAAGAGACTGGTCGATTCGACCCGGGCGCAACCGCTGCCCCCTGAATCCGATATCCGACGTACGCCTTCCCGATGACGAGCGGCGAGGTCCCAAACGTGTTGTCGACTCGAATGCGCACGGCCTGGCCCGAAACGGTCACTCTTGCCATCATCCGTACCGTGGTGTTCGACATCGCGTCCGTGCCGAGTCCGCTCTGCGAGGTTCCCCACGCGGTGACCCATCGTTCCGATGCGGGAGGGGGTTGTTGCGCCGCAGTGCCTGAATCAAGGAGCAGAGCGAGGCCCGCGACCACTCCGGAGAGCACAAGAGCCTTCCTCATGCGGGGAGTCTACCGCCAGATCGATTCGGCGGAGGCCGTTGTTGTGTGCGAGGTACCAAAGATCCCATAATCTCGGCCGGCAGAAAGACTCAGCGATGTCGACCTGGTTCAAAGCCGCGCTCGTTGCAATCGTTGCCGCTATCGTCATCGGCTCGGTCTGGGCGCAAGTACGGTCCTCACGTCGCAACGCCGGCTACCAGCCCGCGCGAACGACCGATGGCAAGCCGGATCTGAGTGGGGTGTGGCAGGCCCTCAACACCGCGAACTACGACATTCAGTCCCATCCGGCCCGACCGGCATTGGCCGTAATTCCTGCACCGTCCCGCACAGGTGGCCCCGGGCTGGTTCGCGCGACGCCAACCGACCTTCCGGCACCAGCGGTGCGCGCCTTCGGAGCTGTCGGCGGCGTGCCCGCAGGCGAGGGAGTCGTAGACGGCGACGAGATCCCGTATCAGCCGTGGGCCGCGGCGAAGAAGAAGGAGAACTTCGAGCATTGGCTCGAGCGCGATCCGGAAATCAAATGCTTCATGCCCGGTGTTCCGCGCGCGACCTACATGCCGTATCCATTTCAGATCCTTCAAGGCACCGACAAGATCCTGATCGCGTATGAATTCGCGGGGACGACGCGAACGATCCACATGGACAAGGTCGGGGACAGCCCGAGCCCGTCGTGGATGGGCTGGTCGCGTGGTCGCTGGGAAGGAGATACGCTCGTCGTCGACGTCACCGATTTCAACGATCAGACGTGGTTCGACCGCGCCGGCAACTTCCATAGCGACGCGCTGCACATCGTGGAGCGTTACACGGCCGTCAATCCATACCATCTGATGTACGAAGTCACCGTTGAAGATCCCAAGGTGTTTACGCGGCCGTGGACGATGCGTATGCCGCTCTATCGGCGTGCTGAGAAAAACAAGCGGATTCTGGAATACAAGTGCGTGGAGTTTGTCGAAGAGGCGATGTACGGCCATCTTGGCGTCGTCGATCCTGCGACCGGACACGCGAACAAGTGACGGAGATCTGACATGCGCAACCGATCCGTCGCCGTGGTTCTGACTCTTGCTGCCGCTGCCGGGATTGCGGCATTCGTGCTCGCGTCGGCGGCGCGGAATTCGACGGCCGCGGCGGCATCGGAGACAAATAGCTATGCGGCGGCCCGGACCGCCTGGGGTGATCCTGATTTCCAGGGTGTATGGAGATACGAGGCGGTGATTGCGCTCGAACGACCCGCGCGGTTTGCCGGCCGGGAATTCCTGACCGACGCGGAGATCGCTCAGATCGAGCAAACGGAGAAAGATCAGGAGGCCCGTCGGCTTGCTGGTGTCGAAGGCGAAGCCGTAGGCCGCCAATCCGTCGCCGCGTCACCGATTCGCGGCAACGAGTACAACAGCTTCTGGCAGGACCATGGAAGACCGCGAAAGGTGTACAAGCAGACGTCGTTGATTACGGATCCGCGAGATGGGCGGATTCCGTATACACCCGACGCGCAGAAGGCAGACGCGCGTGCAGGGGCTCGGTACGGCGTCGGACCGTATGAATCGTATCTGGATCCCGACACCGGCGAGCGCTGCCTGACCGACGGTGTCACCGGCATGATGTGGCAGGGTCCCAACGGCGGCCACAATCAGATCGTGCAGAGTCCGGGATACGTGACGATTCTTCACGAGGAGTACCGCGATCGGCGCATCATCCCCGTCGACGGTCGTCCGCACGGCAAGATCCGTCAGTGGTTCGGCGACTCGGTGGGCCACTGGGAAGGCGACACGCTGGTTGTGGACACCACCAATTTCGTCGACAAGACCAACTACGAGTGGGCGAGCATCTGGACGAGGCCGTCTGAAACGCTCCATCTCGTGGAGCGGTTCAAGAGGACCGATGCCGACACACTCGAATACACGATCACCGTCGAAGATCCGATGACGTTCGTGAAGCGCTGGACCGCAGTCATTCCCATCTCGAGAATTCCGGACGGCGCGCAGATATACGAGTACGCCTGTCATGAGGGAAATTACGCGATGCCGAATCTCCTGAGCGGCGCTCGCGCCGACGCGGCGAAGAAGACGACGGGAAGGTGAGGAGGATCTGATGCGGACCAATGTGGCTGTTCTGTTTGGCTGTCTTGCCATCCTGGTCGCTGCAATGCCGGTGTGGGCGCATCACGCGTTTGCGGCGGAATTCGACGCCAAGAAACCCATCAAGTTGCAGGGGACCGTCGCCAAGATGGAATGGATCAATCCCCACACGTGGATCCACATCGACGTGAAGAGGCCGAACGGCAAGGTGGAGCGCTGGATGATCGAAGGCGGCCCGCCGAACGCGCTCTACAGGCGTGGCTTCACGAAGGACTCGCTTCCGCTGGGAATCGAAATCATCGTCGAGGGCTTCCAGGCCAAGGATGGTTCGATGAGAGGCAACGGCAGGGACCTCACGCTTCCGAACGGACGGAAGCTGTTTCTCGGCTCCTCAGGCACCGGTGCCCCTCTGGACGCGAAAGACGGGAAGGATCGATAACCACGTACGACGCCATCGTCGTCGGCACCGGAAGCATGGGCAGCGCGGCTGCGTATGAGTTCGCGCGGCGCGGACGACGCGTGCTGGCTCTGGATCAATTCGACGTCCCGAACGTGCTTGGCGCGTCCGTGGGCGTAACCCGGATTATCCGTCTCGCTTACGCAGAGCATCCCAAATATGTCCCATTACTGCGTCGATCGTACGAGCTCTGGCGGGATCTAGAGAGCGTCGCGGACGAACAACTGCTCTTCATCACGGGTGGTATCGACGCGGGCGACGAATGCAGCGACACGATCCAAGGGTCACTGCACTCGTGCCGGGAGCATGCTGTCGCCCACCAAGTCATGTCTGCTTCAGATGTCAGGCGGCGATTCCCGGGTTACCGCCTGCCCTCGCACATGGTTGCGGTGTACCAACCGGACGGCGGCTTCCTGATGTCTGAACGATGTGTGGTGGCGCACGTCAACGCGGCGCTCGCACACGGGGCCGAAGTTCACGCTCGCGAATGCGTGCGTGGCTGGGACGCGACGTCCGGGCATGTCGTCGTGACCACCGACCGCGCGCGCTACGAAGCAGGAACGCTGGTTCTGACGGCGGGACCCTGGACGCCGAAGAGTGTGACTCGCCTGGCGCCATTTGTCGTCGCAGAGCGCCAGGTGCTGCTGTGGACTCAACCGCGTAGACCCGAGCACTTTCAGCCGGCGTGCTTCCCTATCTTCAACATGGAAGCGTCGGAGGGCCGTTTCTACGGTTTTCCTGTGCACCACGTGCCGGGTTTCAAAATCGGGAAGTACCACCACCGTTACGAGTCAGTCGAGGCTGACTCCGTCGATCGTGACTGTCACCCTGAGGACGAAGCCGTTCTTCGCGAAGGCATTCGCCGTTATTTCCCGGATGCGGATGGACCAACGCTCGCGATGAAAGTCTGCATGTTTGCCAACACGCCCGACGGTCATTTTGTGATCGACCGTCACCCCGAGGCCGACAACGTCATAGTCGCGGCCGGCTTCTCAGGTCACGGTTTCAAGTTTTGCGGCGTTGTCGGCGAAATTGCCGTCGATCTGGCGACCGAGGGCAGCACCAGATGGGACGTGGATCTGTTCCGAATACGAAGACTGACGAACTCCTAGCGGGTCCCAAAGGACCCGCTCTACACGGCACTCTTGACTACACCTCCGTCCACCCGCAGAGCGGCTCCCGTCGTCGCCGACGACAGCGGGCTGGCGACGTACACGACGAGCGACGCCACTTCCTCGGGCCGCGCGAATCGCTTGATGAGCGACGTCGGCCGCACCTTCTGGAAGAACTCGGTCTCGAACTGCGCGAATGTCTTGCCTTCGCGCTTTCCCAACGCCGTGACGAATTCCTCGACGCCGCGACTCCGTGTCGGCCCCGGCAGCACGCAGTTGACGGTGATTCCCGTCCCCGCAAGCGCTTCCGCAAGACCTCGTGACACGGCGAGCTGCGCCGTCTTCGTCACGCCGTAGTGAATCATCTCCGGCGGTATCTGCACGCCGCTCTCGCTCGAGATGAAGATGATGCGCCCCCAGTTCCTCTTCTTCATCGACGGCAGATAGAGCCGGGCGAGGCGGATGCCGCTCAGCACGTTGACGTTGAAGAAGCGCAGCCATTCCTCGTCGGTGATCTCCTCGAAGGGCTGCGGCTCGAAGATTCCGAGATTGTTGACGACGATTTCGACGTCGGGAAATTGCCGCGCGACCTTCGGCGCAGCGTCGGGTGTACTCAAATCGGCGACGAACGGCA
>Ga0068867_100002582_pt1 | contig 12767 bp, 8 predicted proteins | sample KBSMisM32_FD_65649 | JGI IMG/M metagenome (GOLD analysis project Ga0068867, IMG submission 65649) | Miscanthus rhizosphere microbial communities from Kellogg Biological Station, Michigan, USA - KBS Miscanthus M3-2 | ecosystem: Host-associated > Plants > Roots > Rhizosphere > Soil ...
GGCGTAGCTGATGCTGTCAGCATCGCACCTACGTAGTTGATGCAAACACAGGGACACCCGGTTCGTTCAGGTGTCTTTTCGAGCAGCGCACCGTAGATTGCGGTCGGGCCGAGCGCTTGGTCTTCGAGCGTTTGCCCAAACACCGAAGGGGCAAGTTTGGTCAAGAGTTCTTTGAGATCGAGCTTGATCTGGCGCGTCAGACGATCTCAAGCGTGTGCGCAGATGTGGACTCCACATACGTAGCGCCATCACAACCAGCACCGAGGCTCACGCCACCTTCAGCCGCAACCAGCACTACTGTTGGGCCACCCAGGGAAGAAGTCAGAGAAGCCCCGGCGCCTGGGTCCTTGGATTGCTCGTCCTTGTTCTGTTCATTTTGTGGGTGTGGGAACCGAAATCCAAGCCGACACCAGTAAGCCCAAGTACCTCTCCGCCGAAGTCCTTGGCAACTTCGCCAAAAGCCCCCCGCGACTCGGACAGCGGAACGCCAGCTTACGCGCGATGAGCTTGATTCGATTGCGGCAGTTTGCTGGGGCGCGAAGCAGGTGCAAGGACCAACCGCCTACCGTGAATGCACGCAGGAGCATCGCAAGTCACTGGTCGGCTCAGAACCGCCGAGTCTTGCTGCCTTGGACAGGAAGGAGTTGGCTTCGATCCAGGCGGCATGCTGGAACGCGAAGAACAAAGTGGGGCCGAAAGCTTACGGCGACTGTTTGCGAGAGCACCTGCGCCCCTCCGATACCGAACGGCCTAGCACGCATTAGCCTTTCACGAGGCTTCAACACTTTGCTTGGGGTCGGTAGCTGACGATGGCGAAGGGCAGCAATCGGCCAGTAGCGGACCGTGACCGGCTCGCGGTTGACAACAGCACAAGCTACATCCCAGTGGCCCTGGCTTCCGTAGCTGTTGCCGCGTGACCCAGTGCCAACGACGCCTCACCTAGGGGCATGTGGCTTGCTGACGCCGCCGAGCCGTTTCGGCCGTCATGGAGGTGCGCTATGGCCACCTACTGCATGCCTCGCGATCCGCTCAGTTGGTTCGTCGAGGGGGCTCGACGAGTTCTCTTGAGCGCTTGTACCGTGGCGCTCGTGTCATGTGGCGGTGGCCAAAGCGGGCCAGCCGCACCCGTAGACAGTGTCGGCCCGACGCCGGCGCCTATGCCGGCACCGGGCTCGCCCCCGGCACCGGCGCAACTGGTCGTTGGCACGGCGCAGTCGATCGACAGCGGCGCGAGCGGCAATCCCGTCAGCCTGCGCGTGGCGCGAAGCGCCAACGGTGACGGCTTCGCGGTCTGGAAGGCCGACAACGGCGGAATAGTTCCCAGCGGCGGGAGTGACCACGACCTCTGGGCCAACCGCTACAGCACGGCGACGGCCGCGTGGGGCAGCCCGATCAGGATCGTGGCGGGCAGCACCGAGATCGAGGAGTTCGATCTCGCGGTCGACGCCAGTGGCAACGCGGTGGTCGCATGGAACGAGATTTCGGATCCTTTGAACAAGGAGAGAGGCGTGGTGATGAGCGCGCGCTTCGACACCGGCGCCGGCGCGTGGGCCACGCCGGTGCCGCTGAACACCGCCGCCCGGTTCCCGCGCGTCGCCAGCGATGCCACGGGCGCCGTGCTCGCCGCGTACGTCGTTAGCATCTCCAGCCCTCCTCCAATTTCGCGTGTTCGCGGGCGCTTCTTCGACCCCGCCAGTGGCACCTGGCAGCGGGAAGCTGCGATCGAGCAGAACAACCGCGGCACAGGCGAAAGCTTCGACTTGGCGGCATTGCTGGACGGCAGCGGCAATGCGTTCGTCGCCTTCGGAATCAGCGACTTTTTTTCCAACGTGGCGAGCAACTATTACTCACGCAACACCGGGAGTTGGGGCCACCAAAGTGATCCCCTCGCGATTCTCGGCATAGTGCCTTTCGGCAACTTCGACGCCGTCGGCAACGTTCAGCTGGCTGCGTCCACCGACGGCGACTTCCTGCTGGCATGGGAGTCCCGGCGGGCGTCCATCGAGACCGAGATCTTCATCGCGCATTTCACGAGTCGCACTCGCACGTGGAATCCTTTTGCGGGCGCGCTGCCGCTGGTGCCGAAGGCCCCGCCGCAGCCGCAGCGCCCCGACGGGCTTCGCTACAACGGCGCGGTCCGGTTGCAGCGCATCGGCAGCGATGCCGCCGGCAACACGCTGGTGCTGTGGACCGAGGGGTTGACCGAGGGTAGCGGCGGCGCCGACACCGCGTTCGATCGGACGCGCACGGCGCTCAGGGCGTTCCGCGTGGACCAAGCCGGCGCCACCTGTAGCGCGGTGCAGGTGATCGACGGCGCCGTGGGCGGGGGCGCCGCGGGGGCCGATCTCGCCGTCGATCCGCAGGGCAACGCCATTGCGATCTGGCAGCAGTTCGAAAAGGACGTTTTCACCAACGATCCCGGCAACATCGCGATCAACCGCTTCGACGGCGCCACCGGCGCCTGGACAAGTGCGGTGCTCGCCGAGACGCAACCCGGCAACGCGATCAGTCCGAGCGCAAGCACACCGGTGGGTGGTCAAGCGCTGCTCGGGTGGATCCAGGAAGGGGGCGGCGCCAACCGCGTCAAGGTGCTGCTGCAACCACTGACCGACACGCCCGGTCGATAGCTGCACCACGCGGATCGTCGAGCGCGCCGTGATGGTGGACCGCACAGGCGCGGCGCTGAACAGCGATATGGAGGCTGCGATGTACGTGGCAAGCCAAACGATTCTGAGCCGCTTTAGCTGGGCTGCTCCAGCGGCCATGCTGCGTGCGGGCTGCGTTGCACTGTTTGTCTGCGTGAGCGGCTGCGGCGGAGGCGCCGGCGGCGCAGCGCCGCAGAGTTCTGTGCCGACGCCGGTACCCGCCCCTGCGCCGAACCCGACACCGGCGCCCATACCTGCTCCTGACACGGCATCTCCGCCTCCGGCGCCGCTGGTCGTTGGCACCGCGCAGTCGATAGACAGCGGCGCGAGCGGCACCCCGTTGAACCTGCGCGTGGCCCGCAGCGCCAACGGCGATGGCTTCGCGGTTTGGCGCTCCAACAACGGTACGATTGTTCCCGGCGGCGGGAGTCGTCACGATCTCTGGGGCAATCGCTACAGCGCGGTCATGGCCGCGTGGGGCAGCCCGATCAAACTCAGAGCGGGCGGCGCTGACAGAGTCATCCCCGACTTCGATCTCGCGGTCGACGACAGCGGCAACGCGACAGTCGCATGGACCGAGTTTTTCGAGAATCTTCCAGGCAGGGTGGTGATGAGCAAGCGCTTCGACACCGGCGCCGGCGCGTGGGGCGCGCCGGTACTGCTGAACGCCAACGGTGGCGGCGCGCGCCTCGCCTCCGATGCCAGCGGTGCCTTGCTCGCCGTGTACGATGTCGCCGTCGGCGTACCCAACATCGACCTCGTTGGGCGTGTTCGGGGCCGCTTCTTCGACCCGGTCAGTGGCAACTGGCAGCCGGAGGCGGCGATCGATCGAAACGTCGGCAGCAACGGGGGCCCGATTGCATCGCTGGACGGCAGCGGCAATGCGCTCACCGTCTTCAATGGATCGGGAGGTACGAGGAGCAACTATTACTCACTCAATGTCGGCATCTGGGGCCAGTTGGCCTCCGGTGAAACCGTTCCCGACATGGAGATTCCCGGCACCAGAGGGCTCCGCACCGACAGCCTCCAGCTGACCGCCTTGACCGTTGGCAACTTCCTGCTGGCATGGGACTACGACCCGGCACCGGCCTTCCATCCTGATGATCCTATCAACGAGATCCGCATCGCGCGTTTCACAAGTCACACCGGCACCTGGAGTCCGGCCCAGACGTTGGTGCCAGCCGGGCAGAACCCTCCAAACCTCAACCACCTTCAGCGCATGGGCAGCGATGCCGCTGGCAACGCGATGGTGTTGTTGACCCAGCTCGAAGGGGACCGCTTCGCGGTGCTCAAGGCGATCCGCCTGGACCATACCGGCGCCGCCTGTAGCGGGCTGGAGAAGATCGACCGCGCCATTGGCGGGGTCGCGGTGGAGGCCGATCTCGCCGTCGATCCGCAGGGAAATGCCATTGCGATCTGGCGGCAGTTCGAAGATCACAACCGTCCCGCCGAAGGGTCGCGCAGCAACATCGCGATCAACCGCTTCGACGCCGCCACTGGCACCTGGGCCAGCGCGGTGCTCGCCGAGACGGAACCCGGCAACGCGATCAGTCCGCGCGCAAGCGCCGGCGGCGGCGGCCAAGCGTTGCTTGGCTGGATCCAGGCCGAGGGAGGCGCCAACCGCGTCAAGGCGCTGCTGCAACCTCTGACCAACACGCTCGGTCAATAGCGCACCACGACGCGGATCGTCGAGGGCGGCGTGATGGTGGACCGCACGGACGCGGTTGCTGCGCGCTCGTCTGCGAAACCACCGGTCGAGTGACCGCTCGCGGCTTCCCGGTTGTGCATTCGGTACTGGCCGATCTGCGCCCGACACGGTCCGCTATCAGGCGAGGTTTGCCAACTTGTTCGGTCAGCGGCACCTCACGTGCTCCCGATCGCAGACGTTCAGCAGATAGATAGCAAATTGAGCGAGGCGATCAACGGCTGCGTCGATCGAGTTGCTCGGTCCCGGATTGCGAGGGGCTCAGCACATCGTGACGCAAGGCATCGCAGCAGAGTCCTAACGCGGCGGATGCTTGGCGGTAGGTTCAGAGCCTGCTAGCCCGGCCGCGATCGCAAATTACCTTCCCAGCGGCAGTTATCGCTCCAGCAGCGGTATCGATAGACCGGCGTGAACATGCTTATGACCCGATCGACCAATTGGCGCCGGATCCGATCCACAGAGCCTTTGCAGCGCGGGCATATGACTCCGCGGGCGCTGTACGTGTCCCCCTCGTGACGTTTACGCGCGGCAGGGGTCATACGGGTACGGGTCGTCATCCGCCTCTCGTACCCGGGTCGGTGATCTCTGTCTGTTGGCCAACGCACTCAACCTCTTGGCAGAGTCGGAAGCTGTCCTGCCGCTGGGCAGTTCAGGGCTAGTGATGCCGATGGATTGACTGCGGGGTTGACGCACTCAATAGCCGACTCTCACGACTGCGTGCCATCGACCCATAGGCGACTCAGGCGTCCGGCAAAGCAGACGCTGCTACGCGAATTTGCTCAATACAGGTCGGTCCTCTTTGCGGCGCAGAGCCAAACTGGGAAGTGGCAGCAGCACCAGAGGCGCCAGTCCCGTTGCGACGACCAGTCGGCGACGAATCACTCGATCACCTCGTCCGCGCGCAGCAGCAGCGATTGCGGGATCGTGAGCCCGATCGCTTTGGCAGTCTTCAGGTTGATGACCAACTCGACGCGCGCAGCGCGCCGGGCGTGCCGGGGTAGAACAGGCCGTCAACGACGGCTTCGCGTGCCGCAGCCATGAAGCAGGCTCCTGCGGCTGAATGTGTACCCGTCACAGCCAAAGATCAATCGCTTGGCTACATCGGCGCAGTGGCAATGAGCCTCACCCTGCGAGACCGCGTTCGCCGGCTGCATGCGCGTGATGCTGGGAAGGCACGCGCTAACGGCGCAGGCGCGAGCGAAGTCCAGCTCCGGTTAGCGGCGCGGCATGGCGCGGCGAACTATGACACTAACGAATCGAGACGACTGTTCGCGGCTGGCCGAAACCGGTAGTTGGCGGACGCGGTTCCATCCTGGTCGATGGGGTTGGTATCGAGTGATCCGCAAGTACGCCGTCGTGATGCCTGCCAGGGCGCCCGCACTGCCAACCCAGCCGCTATGACTCAGGGTCGCGGGGCCCGCGGGCGAGTTGCGGCGGGCAAAAGGGCACTTGCGGTCAATGCATTCGACCTGAACCTGCTCGAATGACATCGGCGAAGACGCGTCGTCCGATAAAGCGGCAACGCGGTGCGCAAGCCTTCGAAAAGGTCGAGCTTCGCCGCAATCGCAACCGCGTCCGCACACGGCTGGCACGTCGATGTCAATGCCCCGACGCCCCCGCTGCGCCAATGCCGGTCTCCGAGCGCACCTGCTGGTTGAGAAACCCTGCGCGGTCCTGCGCGGCGCGCCGGCTGCGGTCGAGCACCGAGAACAGCCAGATGCCGACGAAGCCGATCGTCATTGAAAACAGCGCCGGCGAGGCATAGGGGAAGAGCGCCGAGTCCTTGGGGTGGCCGAGCGTGGCTTCCCACACCGACGGCGAGACGATGGTCAGCAGCACCGACGAGGCCAGGCCGAGAAACCCGCCGATCACCGCGCCGCGCGTGGTGCAGTCCTTCCACAGCACCGACATCAGCAGCACTGGAAAGTTGGCCGAAGCTGCGATCGCGAAAGCCAAGCTGACCATGAACGCGATGTTCTGTTTCTCAAAGGCGATGCCGAGTGCGACCGCCACGATACCGAGCGCCACAGTCGTCAGCCGGGATACGCGCAGTTCCATTGCGCCGTCCGCATGGCCCTTCTTGAAGACCGTCGCGTAGAGGTCGTGTGATACCGCGGAGGCACCCGACAGCGTGAGCCCCGCCACCACGGCGAGGATGGTGGCGAACGCAACCGCCGAGATGAAACCGAGGAAGATGTTGCCGCCCACCGCGTTGGCCAGGTGGATGGCCGCCATGTTGCCGCCGCCCAGCAGGCCTCCCTTGGCATCGAGGAACTGGGGATTCGTCAGCACGAAGGTGATCGCACCGAAGCCGATGATGAATGTGAGGATGTAGAAGTAGCCGATCCAGGTGGTGGCCCACAGGACCGACTTGCGCGCCTCCTTGGCATTGGGCACGGTGAAGAAGCGCATCAGGATGTGCGGCAGTCCAGCGGTGCCGAACATCAGTGCCATGCCGAAGCTGATGGCCGAGATCGGGTCCTTGATGAAGCCGCCAGGGCCCATGATCGCGAAGCCCTGCGCCGCCGCCTCGCCGGGCGCCTTGCCGGCGGCGCTGGCGATGCCCGTCTTGATCTCGACCGCCTTCGCGAACATGGCCTCGGTGCTGAAGCCGAAGCTGTAAAGGACCATGAACGCCATGAAGCTCGCTCCGGCCAACAGCAGACCGGCCTTGATGATCTGCACCCAGGTGGTGGCCGTCATGCCGCCGAACAGCACGTAGACCATCATCAGCGCGCCGACGATGACCACCGCGATCCAGTACTCCAGCCCGAACAGCAGCTTGATCAGCTGCCCCGCACCGACCATCTGCGCGATCAGGTAGAAAGCAACGACGACCAGGGTGCCGGAGGCCGCAAACACGCGCACCGGCGTCTGCTCGAAGCGGAAGGCCGCGACGTCGGCGAAGGTGAACTTGCCCAGGTTGCGCAGCCGCTCGGCAAGCAGGAAGGTCACGACCGGCCAGCCGACCAGAAAGCCGATCGAGTAGATCAGCCCATCGAAGCCGCCGACCATCACCGCCGCCGAGATGCCGAGGAACGAGGCTGCCGACATGTAGTCGCCGGCGATCGCCAAGCCGTTCTGGAAACCGGTGATGCCGCCGCCCGCGGTGTAGAAATCGGCCGCGCTCTTGGTCCTGGCTGCCGCCCACTTGGTGATGAACAGCGTGCCAACGACGAAGACCGCGAACATGCTGATCGCGGTCCAGTTGGTGGCCTGCTTCTCCGCCTGGCCGAGGTCGGCGCCCGCGGCCCATGCGGCGCCACCGACACCGAGCAATGCTGCCAAGCTCAGTAGCGGGCACACGATGTCGCAGCGACCCCTCATTTCAGCGCTCCCTTGACGATCTGTTCGGTCAATGCATCGAACTCGCTGTTGGCGCGCCGCACATACAGGCCGGTGATGACGATCGTGAAGACGATGACGCCCAGTCCGATCGGCATGCCGATCGTGGTGACGCCTTCGCCCAGTCTGGTCGCGAGGAACGGCTTGTTGAACGCCACCAGTAGGATGAATCCGTAGTAGACGACCAGCATCGCCAGGGTGAGCCACCAGCCGAAGGCCCAGCGTTTGGCTCTCAGCTCCTGATACTTCGGGTTGTTCAAAATGCGGGTGGTCAGGTCGGTGTCCATGGTTCTGTCCTCAGTTCTTTTCGGCGAGCTGCGCCAGGATGGCCGGGTTCTCCAGCGTCGAAACGTCTTGCTGGATGGCCTCGCCCTTGGCGATCGAGCGCAACAGCCTGCGCATGATCTTGCCGCTGCGGGTCTTGGGCAGGTTGTCGCCGAAGCGGATGTCCTTGGGCTTCGCGATCGGGCCGATTTCCTTGCCGACCCAGTTGCGCAATTCGTTGGCCAGTTTTTTCGCCTCGTCGCCAGTTGGTCGGCTGCGTTTGAGCACGACGAACGCGCACACTGCTTCGCCGGTGGTCTCGTCCGGGCGGCCAACCACTGCGGCCTCGGCCACCAGCGCGGTGTGGCTCACGAGTGCCGACTCGATCTCCATCGTGCCCATGCGGTGCCCACTGACGTTGAGCACGTCGTCGATGCGGCCGGTGATCGTGAAGTAGCCAGTGTCCTTGTCGCGGATCGCCCCATCGCCGGCGAGGTAGTAGCCGCGCAACTCGGGCGGGTAGTAGCTTGACTTGAAACGCTCGGGCTCGCCCCAGATCGTGCGGATCATGCTCGGCCACGGTTTCTTGATGACCAGGATGCCGCCTTGCCCATGGGGTACGTCGTTGCCGGTCTCGTCGACGACCGCCGCAACGATGCCCGGGAGCGGCAGCGTGCACGACCCCGGCACGAGCGGTGTGGCACCGGGTAGCGGCGTGATCACGTGGCCACCGGTCTCGGTCTGCCAGAAGGTATCGACGATCGGACAGCGACCACCGCCGACGTTGCGGTGGTACCACTCCCATGCTGCCGGGTTGATCGGTTCGCCGACCGAGCCAAGGATGCGCAGGCTGCTCAGGTCGTAGTTCTTCGGGTGTGCCGCGGGGTTGCTCTCGGCCGCCTTGATCAGCGAGCGAATTGCGGTCGGTGCCGTGTAGAACACGCTGACCTTGTGGTCCTGGATCATCTTCCAGAAGCGGCCGGCATCGGGCCAGGTCGGGATGCCTTCGAACACCACCTCCGTAGCACCCATCGCGAGCGGACCGTAGGCGATGTAGGTGTGGCCGGTGACCCAGCCGATGTCCGCCGTACACCAGAATACATCGTCGGGCTTGAGGTCGAACGTCCAGTGCGTCGTCAGCGCGGCGTGCAGCAAGTAGCCGCCGGTCGAATGCTGAACGCCCTTGGGCTTGCCGGTCGAGCCGCTGGTGTAGAGCAGGAAGAGCGGATGCTCGGCGCCCACCCACTCGGGCTCGCAGCGGTCGCTGTGACCTTGCATTTCCTCCTGGAGCCAACGGTCGCGCGCGGCGTTCCAGGCGATCTTGCCGCCGGTGCGCCGGTAGACGAGGACGTCCTTCACCGAGCCGCAACCGCCGAGCGCGATGGCTTCGTCGACGATGCTCTTCAGCGGCAGATTCTTGCCGCCGCGCACCTGCTCGTCGGCCGTGATCACCATCACTGCGCCGGCGCCCTCGATGCGATCGCGCAGGGACTGCGCGGAGAAGCCACCGAACACCACCGAGTGGGTGGCACCGACGCGCGCGCAGGCCTGCATCGCGACCACCGCCTCGATGCTCATCGGCATGTAAAGGACGACGCGGTCACCGCGCCGAACACCGCGCGCCTTCAGTGCGTTGGCCAGCCGGCAGGTGCGTGCCAGCAGTTCGCGATAGCTGACGCGACTCACAGCGCCATCGTCGGCCTCGAAGATGATGGCGATCTTGTCACCGAGACCGCGCTCGACGTTGCGGTCCAGGCAGTTGTACGAGGCGTTCAGCGTACCGTCTTCAAACCATGTGAAGAACGGGGCGTTGCTCTCGTCCAGGCCTTTCGTGAACGGCGTCTTCCAACTGATGAACTCGCGCGCCAGGCGCGACCAGAAGGCACTGTGGTTGGCGCTGGCCTCTGCCACCAGGCTGTCGTATGCCGCCATGCCGGAGACAAAGGCGCCATCCACTGCCGATTGCGGCGGGGCATAGAGTCGTGCTTCGCTCACGCTGGTCTTCCTTCGTGCGTCCTGATTGGGTTCTAAGCTTGGCCGATCAGGCTGCCGCCGAAGTTGATCTGCGTCATAGAAAGGCTGCCCGGGCCGTCGAGGCGCGCGTCTTCGCGCTCGTGCGGTCGCGGACACTGGGCTACGCTTCGACCTTCGATTGAGGATGCCCTGCAGTGTCCGCGTCGAGCGCAGAACGGCGCCGATGCGGCGTCAAGCCATGCCCAACGCATTCGACTTCTCGGCCTCGCCGTTCGATTGCCTCGACGCGGAGGAACAGCGCGTGGTCCGCGACCACGTCGACATCGCTTACTTTCGCGCCGACGAGACGATCCTGGACAGCGGCGCCGAAACCTCGCATCTGTTCGTCATCATCAAGGGCCATGTGTCGCAGTTCGACGGCGACGAACTCGTCACCACCTATGGGCCCAACGATTCCTTCGACGGGCGCTCGTTGGTGGCCGGCCGTGCGAGCAGCCGCTTCACGGCGGCCGAGGAGGTGGTGGCCTACCAGCTGGCCAAGGCAGCCGTCAACGAGCTGATTTCGCGCAATGCCACCTTCGGCGCGCTGCTGTTCTCGGACCTGTCCAACAAGCTCGGCGCCTTGGCACAGCGCCACAGCCAGCGCGAGATGCAGGCGCTCACGATGTCGCGCGTCGGCGATGCTTTCCTGCGCCCGGCGCACGTCGTCGATGCCGGCACCGGCATCGTGGGCGTCGCCGCCGTGATGCAGGCGCAGCACACCAGCAGCGTGCTGGTGCGAGACGGCGATCGGCTCGGCATCTTCACCAACACCGGCTTGCAGCGTGCCATCGTCGACGGCCGGCCGCTGGCCACGCTGCCGGTGCGCGAGCTGGCGACCTTCGCCCTCGTGACGATCGCGCCCGACGCACCGCTGTTCGATGCGCTCGCGCTGATGATCCAACACCAAGTGCACCGGCTCGTGGTCGCCGAGGGCGACCGCGTCATCGGGCTGCTCGAGCAGCTCGATCTGCTGAGCTTCCTGTCGAACCACTCCTACGTGATCGCGGTGCAGATCGCCCAGGCGCAGGACCTTGATGCGCTGCAGGCCGCGGCGGGCCGGATCACCCGCTTCGTCGCGCTGCTGTACCGCGGTGGTACCAAGGTCGCCCAGATCGGCAAGGTGGTGCAGGCGCTGAACGCGAAGCTCTTCGAGCGCGCCTGGCAGTTGATCGCCCCGCCGGCACTGCAAACCGACAGTTGCCTGTTCGTGATGGGCAGCGAGGGGCGCGGCGAGCAGCTGCTCAAGACCGACCAGGACAACGGGCTGATCCTGCGCGACGACGCGGCCATCAGCGCCGAGCAGGTCGAGCTGGCGTGCCGGCGTTTCTCCCAGGCGTTGCGCGACTTCGGCTACCCGGACTGCCCGGGCGGCATCATGGTCAGCAATCCGGCCTGGCGACGCAGCGCGAGCGACTTTGCGGCTGTCGTGCGTCAGTGGCTGCTGCAGCCCGACCCGGAGGGCCTGATGGCGCTGGCGATCTTCATCGATGCCCGCGCGGTCGCGGGTGACGCCCGGCTGCTGGCCGGCGTGCGCGCCGAGGTCGATCGCCTCGTGACCGCCGACGACGCGCTGCTGGCCCGATTTGCCGCGGCGATCGACGCGTTCCCCGAGGTGTCCACCGGCTGGTGGAACCGGCTGCTGTCGATCGGCGAGCAGGACACGCTCGACCTGAAGAAAGCAGGCATCTTCCCCACCGTGCACGGCGCGCGCAGCCTCGCGCTGCGGGAGCACATGCAGGCGACCAACACGGTAGACCGACTCGACGCGCTGGTCGCTGCCGGCCGCTTGCCGGCCGACTTCGCGACCGACCTCGCCGATGGCCTGCACTTCCTGATGGCGTTGAAGCTGAAGGCCGGCCTGGCCGAAATCGACACCGGGCGTGCCGTGACCGGCGGCGTGCCGACCGCACGCCTGAGCAGCCTCGAGCGCGACCTGCTGAAGGATGCGCTGGCAGCGGTGCGGCGCTTCAAGACCCTGGTGCGACACCAGTTCCACCTGGAGGTGTGACGGGCATGCGCTGGCGGTGGTTCGATCCCTTGCGCCGCGGCTGGCTGCTCTACCACCTGACGGATCCGCACTTTGCGTTCATGTACGACCCGCCGCCGGCCGGCGAATGGGTCGCGCTGGATTGCGAAACCACCGGCCTTGACGTGCGCCGCGACAAGATCATCTCGATCGGCGCCGTGCGCATTGTCGGCAACCGCCTGCTGACGAGCCAGCGCCTGGAATTGCTGGTGCGACCCGAACGCGCACTCAAGGCCAACAGCGTGCGGGTGCACCGCCTGCGCGAGCAGGACGTCGCGCAGGGCATCGATCCCGAGCAGGCGATGCGTCGCCTGCTGGACTTCATCGGCAGCCGCCCGCTGGTGGGCTACTACCTCGAGTTCGATGTGGCGATGCTCAACCGCGAGATCTGGCGGCTGCTGGGCGTGCACCTGCCGCAGCCGAAGATCGAGGTCTCGTCGATGTACTACGACTTCAAGAACCGCCAGCTGCCGCCGCACCAGCGTGGCGGCACGATCGATCTTCGGTTTGCGACGATGATGAACGACCTGGCGCTGCCGCTGCGCGACGCCCACGACGCGCTCAGCGACGCGGTGATGGCGGGGCTGGCGTTCCTGAAGCTGCGGCGCTTGCTGGGGAGCCTGAACTAAAGGCCGTCCGCGATGCCTGGGACAAGCGCGGTGATAGCAGGGGTGCCCGAGGCGCCGCTGTTTCCGACCCTGGTTGCGCGTCGTTGATGCCGCGAGGTAGGAATCTACGTCGGGCATTCCAAACTGCCCACTCTGCT